>Ga0126377_10001004_pt1 | contig 18141 bp, 16 predicted proteins | sample PanSoiMetPlot_22_FD_92647 | JGI IMG/M metagenome (GOLD analysis project Ga0126377, IMG submission 92647) | Tropical forest soil microbial communities from Panama - MetaG Plot_22 | ecosystem: Environmental > Terrestrial > Soil > Tropical forest > Bulk soil | place: Panama | collected 2016-02-17 | reverse complement strand
TTCAGCCACTCCATCTCACTGTCGGGTTCGCAAAGAAACCCGGTCTCTCCATCACGCACCAGTTCAGCTATGCCACCCAGGCGACTTCCCAACACAGGTGTGTGGGCTGCAAATGATTCGTAAACGACCTGTGGTCCCGACTCCAGCCAAAGCGATGGGACCACCAAAGCATCCCACTTGCCCAGGACTCCCCGCAGTTGCCTGTCAGTTACACCGTCTAGTACGCGGACCCGCGAGTCTTTTTCCGCCAAACGATAGATGGAATTCACCAACATCTCTTCTTCGGGTCGCCGGTTCCGACTCTTGAAGGTTGAGCTGCAGAACTCAAATTCAAACTGGTGTTGCCGGTCCATTTGGGCCAGTACATTGACGAGTGGTCCAATCCCCTTCTCCGGACTGATCCGGCCCAGGTAACCAAATCGGGCTACACCGGAGTGCATGTTCCCGTTTGTTTGTTCGGCGCCGAACCTCAATCCATGCCGGGAGAAGTCGATCTTCTCGCGTGGCCCACCGTTCTTGATGATTATGTCTCGCACCCACTCGCAAACCGCCACCACACGGTGGCTACTGCTGATCGTGCGCTGCCAGGCCCGGCGCCGTTCTTGAATGATGAGCGGCACTGACAGAAAAGAGCGCAGCTTTTTACCGGCTCCCGCAGGCCCAAGTAGCGAATGGAGCCGGCGAAACCAACTCACCGGAGTCTTGCTGAGTGCGGCGGCCAGCGGAGCAGGAACTGATTTCCAGTGGTAAAGACACTTTGTGCAACGATCCTGGCGCACCAACCCGTCGCATACCTGCTTGCCCATGTAGATCAAGTCGCCGCGGGCGCAGGTAGTAGTGCTGGAGTGAAAAGTGAGCACTACTCTGTGTCCCCGGCGATTCAATTCTTCGATCAGGTATGACTCGAACCCGAGTTGAAGAGGATGAACATGGATCACGTCAGGCTGTACTTCCTCAACAACCTTGCAGAACTCAGCAATGAGTTTGCTCCTTAACTTTGGGTCGAAGATCAGGAACTCGAGTTGCTGCGTGACCGCGTTGACCTCGATGACGTGGACCGGCGTCTCTTCATGCATGCGAGTGACTAGATGGACGTCTACTGCCGCAGGATTATCCACCGCCTGAACGTAAGCAACGTCACAGGAATGGCCCTGTTGCTTCAGTGCTTCGACCAGTCCGGCAACGTAAACTTCGGTCCCACCCACCTGTTCGGGCGGATAACCAATTGTGAGCATCAGGACGTGCATGTATTAGCGATAGAGAACCCGGAGCGGCAGCGACGGGATGCTCTATAATTTCGCGCGTTCATTCCTTATTTGACCGGGCCATCCCGTCGCTACCGCTTCGGGTTCTCTATTGCTCGCGAGAGGAAACCCCAACTTCCGTCCGCCACGAATTACCTTCATTGCCCTCGTGGCGCCAGCTATAAAATGGCCCAGCGCCAGCAGCAAATACCATGGTCGTACAACATTGACTCGACGAAACACACAACGACGCAGCCGTCGCAAAATCTCGCTGCGACCCTGCCAACGAAAGTTCATCCAAAAGAAGTAGCACCACGTGTACCAGCGATTGCTGTCGGCGATCACATACTCGTTGACCCTACCCGGACGCTTACCGCCTCGCATCTCCTTTAAGTGGACCAGGTGTGCTTCCGGATCATGGATGGCTTTCGCACCCAACTGTTTCAGTCGCGCGGAAAAGTCGGTATCGTCCAGATGCGTGTAGGTGTAGTTCTCGTCAAAACCTCCGATACGAATCGCCACTTCCCTGCGAATTGATCCGTTGCAAGTCGCCAGCGAGTGACACGAGGTTCGCCGCGTGTAACAGTGTGGGAAGTAGATCCAACCGGCCACGGGGTCCTGGCTTTCAGACGGAAAGAAGTCAATCGGCGATTCGCCGGGCTCCGTGTAGAAACCGCAAACGGCTGCCAGCTCGGTATCCGCAACATAATTCTGCCAGTGCTTGCCCACCAGGTCGGGCCCGGCCGAAATATCATCATCAACAAAAAGCAGAACACTGCCTGACGCTTCCCGTATCGCGGTATTCCTGGCCCGCTGAGCATTGGGTTCGGCCTGCTGCAAATAGTTTATTTGTCCACTGTCGATTAACTGATCCAAAAACCGTTCCGTGGTCGTCTCATGCTGCTGACTCTGATCGACTACCAGGATTTCTCGCGGGGCCGGCTGCTGACTAATGAGGCAACGCAGAGTGGTGCACAGACTCTCCTCACGATTGTAGGTGACCACCACCACCGACACATCCAGCGCTTCGCGCTCAGTCATCATGCTTTTCGCGCCACCAAGCGCAGGTTGCAACCCCAGTCAAACTTCTTCTCCACCATCATCGCCAATCGTCGAATAGATCCATTCGGCTCCCAACCGTAGGAGACCGGGAGACCAAGTCGACGACCGAGAGAAGGCAAGCCGAGTCCTACCAGTTGCGTCGTGCTACAACCAACAGACTCCAACGATACGACCTTGAATCCAGCCCGTAGCAGCAAGCTATTCAAACTTTCGGGAGTAAACTGAAGCGCGTGATAATCAACCAGGCAATTCCAGCGCCGGCCCGAGATCACCCGGCTCAACGACGCGTAGTTAGGAACTTCGAGTAACAGCCAACCTGATTCCTTCAAGTTTCTCTTTACCGCGGCGAGAAGGCCGTAGGGATTGCGAAAGTGTTCGAGCACATGAACCGCTGCCACCACATTAAACGGCTCTGCAGCGATAAAACTCGGCGCATCCGATTCCACCAGCGAAACGCTGGGATGCTTGTTTTCCGTTCGCACGTGCGGAAACCGATCCACACCGGTGACCTGAAATCCAGCCTCTGCCGCCGCCCGCAGAAACTCACCAGTCCCTGGGCCAAACTCCAAAAGCGTTCCCTCGGTTACAAACTTCCGCAACGTACTCAAGCGTTCGTGGGCCCATTGCCGCGGAAGCACACTCTCTCCGTCACTCTGACCATTGTGAAACGTCTGGTGATTTGCAGCCTCGACATCGCAGCCTTCAGTAAACGCACAAGTGCATTGCCGACACTGGACCACGTTGCCCCACTCTAACCGGTAGCGAAGGTCAGTTTTTTCCGACTCACAGACGGGACAGGGGCTGATTGCTTGGGAAGGCAAAGGTTGCATCAGGAAAGGGCTTCGGCAAGCAGCCAGGGATCAGGAGTCTTACCACCGTCGCTGGCCAACTCCTGTTTCAGGGCTGGATCGTCAAGCGGCAGTAGGCGACTCTCGCCGCGCCGGGCCTCATGGATTGAACTAAAGCCAGATTCCGTGAGTAACTCTGCGAGGAAGTCATAATCGAACATCAAGCGATGCTGATCTCCGCACAGCATGTCGTTGAAGAAGCGGCCACCCAAAGTTTGAAACGTTTCTGGAAACGGGTTGAACCACTCGCGGTCTCCTGCCTGGTACGCCGCTATCGCCGACTTCAAATTCGGTACGGCGATGCGCAGACCGCCATTCGTCCGTAACGTACGCCGGCACTCACGCAGCAAGGACCTCACTTCCTCGAGTCGTAGGTGTTCGAAGAAATGGCATGAATAAATTACGCTCACACTCTCGGCGGAAAAAGGGAGTCCGCCCCTGACATCCAGCCACATGTCAGGACGATGAAGAAAGTTGCCGTCTATGTTTGTCCAGCCTGAGAACTGATTTGTGCCACAACCGATGTTTAGTTTTCGCTCGCCGTTATCAGCACTGAACAAACGATGGCGATAGAGATTGCCACGCAACGCGGGGGCCCACGCCAGGTACCAGAGATCTTTCCAACTTTGGGCGATCATCTCGTTCCTTCTGCCTGCCCTGTGACGTACTCGTAGACCTGCAAGATTTGCGCAATCACTTGTCCGGTTGTTTCCACTGGACGCACACCTTTTCGTAGCCGACCGAGCAGTCCTGGCTCTTCTGCCAGACGGCGCAGGCAAATCGCCAGGCCGCGGTTGCTGCCGACCGGAAAGGTCAAACCATTTACTTCGTTGCGCACCAGGTCTGTCATGCCGGCAGTATCGCTGCATACAACGGGACAACCCATGCTCAACGATTCGCTGATGGTGATCGGTGAGTTCTCGTACCAGATTGAGGGAACTGCCAGGACGTCGATCGCGTTGTAGGTGCTGGCAACTTCAGCGCGCTCGAGTTTGCCGCAGAGCTTGATTCGATCGTCATTTCGTGCGTGTTGGCGGATTGCTTCAGCGTAAGCGTCACCGTTCTCAGCAGGACCATAGATGTTTAATTCGATCGGAAGTTCACGTGGCAACATTCCAACCGCCTGGCAGAGTAGATCTACGCCCTTTTTTGGATCGAGGCGGCCGATGTAACCGACTCGTAGTCCCTTGTGGCCGTTGCGATGGGCCACTTCATCGCTTCTCAGATCACTGCCATAGGGTATGAAGTGCAACTTTGCTTCAGATACTCCCTGCGCCAGGTAAAACTCACGCATCACGGTCGACGGCGTAATGACTGCGGCGATTTCCGCGTTGAAGTTTTGCCGTTGTGCTTCAATCTGGTGACTGATCGTTCGTTGGCCCAGGGCCGGCAAACGATCGCCAAATACTTGTTTCACCGTCTGTCGCAACTGAGTTTCGGCACGCGCCGGCAGGGTGCGGGCGACTCCGGCAACGAGGCGTTGATTCCGCGAGTAACTTTCAAGAATGCACTGCTCACACTTTTCGCCGCGGCTTTCGAGTGAGCAGCGCTCGCGTCCTCCGTACATAAGATCGTAGCGCCGACAGAAATAGCTAAATTCCAACGCGGTCAGGCAGACCGGAATATGAAGCTTATTTGCCGCCGGTATTAGGCCCTGCAGCTGGTTGAACAAGAAGAGATGCAGTACTTCCACGCTCTCCGCCCGTAACCAATCGGTAGCCCACTTTGTTAGACGAAAGTCCCGGGAATAAATCGAGGGACCTTTCGGCAACTGCAGGTAGTTGACCCTTATGCCATCAAAGTCAGACTCGCGTACCCTCACCTCGTTTCCGCCCACCTGTTCAATAGTTAAGACGGAGACCTCATTCCCGCTCGCTTGCAAACCTTTGGCAACCTGCCAGAGGTGCACTTCACCGCCACCAATAGAGGTCGGCAAAGATGCGAAACTAGCGAGTACGATGCGCACTAGACTTGATTTCCCTGGGCTACGCCAGCTCTACAGCACACAGTTGACGTTACGACGTTATCGGTGACTGCTTCAGGCTCCACTGAGTTGATCTCGTAGCCAAGCCCGGCGATCCACTCGAGCAACGCTTCTGCGCTGCTGCCAAACTGTGGCAAAAACTGGTGATGCACTTCGATAACCAGCAGCGGACGAAATCTTCTCAGAGTCTGCTCCATCCCCCGCAGGACTTCGTGTTCTGCGCCTTCAACATCAATTTTCACAAGGTCCACTGAAGTCAGCTTCAGGTCGCCGGCGAGATCATCTAAACGGCAAATCGTAACTTTGATGTCCTCATCACCGGCGGTTGTTTTGTTCAGATTCAGGCGCGACTTCTTGAATGGATCTTCGAGATAGACTGTGCCGTCCTGGTTTCCCAGGGCCAGTTCGGAGACGACGATGTTCAGGCACCCATTGGTGCTGATATTGTGTTCCAGACGTTCGCGGGCCTTTGGTATCGGTTCAAAAGCCACCACCTGCCCCGTTGGACCAACCAGCCGGCTGAGTTGCAGCGTGTAGTAACCAATATCAGCTCCTACGTCCAACGCCACCATGCCCGGTCGGGTCAGCTCGGCGATTGCAGCTGTCACGGCCGGCTCCCAAACGCCAGTGCGATAAAGCGCGCTACCGATGAAGTTCTTCCGCGGACTGAAGACCAGCAGTTGATTACCCAGGCTTTCGACCGTTACATCTCGATCCGGCAAGCGCATTTTCGCTAACTTCTGCGCAGGTGTGATCACGTAGTTAAGTACTACTGGTCCAACACCAAGTTTCCGCATTACTTGTCTCAAGGGCATGACTAGTTAAGCAATCGGCGTACGCTTTGGAGCATTTCCAGGCCGCGGTTTCCAAGCACCGCCTTTGGTCCAACGCTCAGTACCTTTAGCTCTTTTAGCAAGGTTGGATGGCTGCGGGCTGCAAGCAGTACATCCACCAGAAAAGTCGGCCGGAGTTTGCCGGCGAAGAACAGATACTGCAGAGCCCTGTTGTAACGATGGTGGCGCAGGTCGTCGTAAGTTGCGTACAAAACACAATCGCCAAACGCCAACCGAATCTTTCTGCGCCGCACAGGGTCGTCAAGCATACTTCCCGGAAGATTGGCGCCAGCATTTCGCAACAACATCAACCTTTCCTTCGCCACTCTTCCATTACCTGAAAGTTCGTGCCAGGAATTTGTCTGGTGTACTCGATAGAGAGCCAACATCTCAGGAATGAACAGCACGGGATACTTGAGACAAAATCTCAACCAAAGATCCCAATCTGACAACGCCTTGAACTTCTCGCTAAAAAAGCCCACGTCGTCCAGGCACTTTCGTCTCATCAAAGCGGTAACTACCGGTATCCGGTTGCGCTGTAGCAGCTCTTCGAAGATTTGGGACGCATCGTCGAACGGCGTTCCCATCAACCATGATTCATCATGACGATTGCCATCACTGTCGATGAAATATGCCAACGAATAGACCATGCCAGCGTCTGGCGCTGCCTCGAGCATCGCCACCTGAAGCTCAAGCTTGTTTGGTAACCACGCATCGTCTGAATCCACCACCGCGATGTACTCACCCGACGACATGCGAATTCCCCGGTTGATCGATGCATGTGCACCACTATTTTCCTGGCGCACATAACTAATCTGATTGCCAAAGCTTTCCAGGATGGTTGCTGTGCCATCACTTGATCCGTCGTCAATGACGATGTGCTCGAAGTCGCGATAGGTTTGGGCCTGTACGCTTTCGACGGACTGCCGAATGAACTGCACGTGGTTATAGGCCGCAGTGATGACGCTGACTTTAGGCAAGACGAAAGATCCGATTTAACGCGGTGTCGTGACCTCTAACGTAACGTTTGAGCTGTCGACCATCACTCTCAAACACTGACTCGAGGTGGAAACCTGCTTTTTCATGCAGAGCGATTGAGGCTGCGTTGCTTGCCAGGATTTCGGCCAGCAGTGGCCGGTTTTCAGTGGCCGCGATCCGCAGCAGGCGATCGAGCACCAGCGTACCAATTCCCTTGTTTCTGTGTTCCCTGGCCACACACTCCGTAACCAAAAGCTTGCCGTGGTCCAGCGCTAAGGCTCCATAAGCGAGGGGCATATTTTTCTCGTCGGTCAAGAGATACAACCTGAACTCACCGCTCTTTTGTTTTGCCCTATAGGTGCGGAAGTACCAGCGGAACTGCTGCAGCCTGGAGATGTAAGCACTGTGATTGGTCAAGTTTTGCCGACACGAATTCCTTATTGAGCGAACCCGCATCACGTCTTTCAGGCTGGCAACTAGTTGGAAGGAATAGTCCACTTATCGGGTGAGACGTTCGACTGAATCGGCAATGTGCTCGCGCTGTTCAGAACTCAACCACCAACCCACGGGAATTGAAACTTGTTCGGCAGTAAATTCATTGACGCCTGGCAGGTTTCGCTGAAACTCACTGAACATCGTGTGGGCATCGTTGCGCGCATGCACTTGCGATACAACCACACCGGCGTCTTTCATCGCTTCCATAAAATGCGGGCGATCCTTAACGCGTACCGTAAACAGCCAGTAAGAACTTTGCCGGTCAGGGGCGTAGTCCAACAACCTCAGTCGCCGGAGATTCGCAAAACGTTCCCGGTAATAGTTTGCGTTGTCACGATGTCGCTCAAGTATTTCGCGCACAAAACCGAGTTGATTCAAGCCGATGGTGGCGGCCACGTCGTTCATGTGGAACTTGTAGCCCCACTCCTTGACGTCTTCTTCACAGCGAAAATCCTTACGCTCTGATTCGCGATCGATCCCATACCAGCGTAACAACTTGCCCCGTTTGTAGGATTCAGTATCGCGACAAACCAAGGCGCCTCCATCCACAGTCGTCAAATGTTTAATTGCCTGGAAGGAGAAGCAGACAAAATCAGAGTGACTACCAATTGGTTGTCCCTTGTAAGAAGCGCCAAAGGCGTGCGCCGCATCCTCGATTATGCTCACGTTGTATTCTTTGCCGATGCGATCGAGGTACTCAATGTCCGCCGGGTATCCGCCCCAGTGCACTGCGACAACCGCCTTCGTCTTTTTCGTAATCTTCCGCTCAACATCGAGGGCGTCGATGTTTCCGGTCGCGGGATCTATGTCGGCCCAGACAATCTTCGCGTGGGCCGCCATGATGGGAACGTTTGTCGCCGTACAAGTCATGGGGCTGGTGATCACTTCATCACCTGGCGCGACGTTCGCGAGGCGCAATGCCAGTTGCAGGGCGGACGTTCCCGAGTTGACGCTGAGCACATTCTGATTGCCAAACCATGGACCCAGCGCCTGTTCGAACTCTTCGACGCGCGGACCTTGACCGATATAGCCACTCAACAAGGTGTTTGCCAGCGGCGCCAAAAGACTCTCATTGAGGTGCACTTTAAAGAGTGGTATCGCATCGCCACCGCCCGACAGCAGGTGTTTGACCTGGTCGTGGCCGTTCGGTTGGCAGTCGATCCGATCCAAAAGCTCTTCAGTTGCTACAGACATAAGTTGCTCCTTATCGAGGGACTAACTAGCAGCACTATCTCGGTCAGGGTTAAAGGTGGTGGCCCACTCAAGCTTCGGTCGAATCAACCCTGGATAGTTGTGAGCGATACGACCGCGAGCCGAATCGCCATCCATGTTGTCGACCACCTGGAAGACCAGGATGTTTTCTTCAAAAACGTGGGTTTGCACCGGCACCTGAATCTGCACAATGCTGACGCGAATCATGAAGGTGCCTTCAGTTAAAAGATTCCCGGGAATCCAACATTCCGTGACGTACGAACCAACTCGATGCAGGGTAAAAACGTCATCGTCGTACTGATTGGCTGAGGTAAACAAGAGATTTCCACTGTCGTCGTAAATCACAAACTCTGCGGCCAGGTCATTTACTTCTTGCTGCACGCTGTAGCCGATCTCAATCGCTACCTCATGTCGACTATCGAAAACACCCTGGGTTTGGCCGCCAGCATTCTTGATACGAACCGACTCCAGCCGCACCACATCGTTGCCAGGAGCTGTTCTTAAATCCTCCCACACTCTTTCCGTCGTCAGGCCGAGGCCACAACTCAGGTACTGGGCCATCACCTCGGCGGTGTTACCCGAGGCCTTAATGGTCCCCTGGTGCAGCAGCAGTGCGCGCTGGCAAAGTCGCGCGACAGATTGCATGTTGTGACTCACGAACAGCACTGTTCGACCATGCCGGGCCACGTCACCCATTTTGCCCAGGCATTTTTTCTGAAAGTCAGCATCGCCGACTGCCAGGACTTCGTCGACTACCAATACTTCCGTTTCCATGTGCGCGGCGACCGCAAAGGCGAGGCGTACGTACATGCCACTCGAGTAGCGCTTGACCGGCGTATCGATAAATTTCTCGACTTCGGCGAAGGCCACGATTTCGTCGAACTTGCGATCGATTTCGGCCTTGCGCATTCCCAGGATTGCGCCATTCAGGTAGATGTTTTCCCGGCCCGATAATTCAGGATGAAAGCCGGTTCCCACTTCGAGTAGAGATCCAACGCGTCCATTGATAACGGCGTGGCCCCGTGTCGGTTTGGTAATGCGTGACAGGATCTTCAAGAGCGTGCTCTTCCCTGCTCCGTTTGGACCAATGATTCCCACCACTTCTCCACGCTGGACTTGAAAGGAAACATCGTTGAGGGCCCAAATGTGTGAAGGCGCGCCGGAACCTGCCGGTGCGTGGCCATTGCCGTTGGAGTTCGTTAAGGCGCCTCGCAGCAGGCGGAAAGGTGACTTAGCCGTTTCGACTATGACATCGCGCAAGACACGGTAAGTCTCCTGTTCGCCGATGCGATACTGTTTGCTTATTCCGTTACAGTCGATGGCAATGTCCGACATGGGCTGTTCAGACTATGTCCGCAAACTCCTGCTCCATGCGCCGGAAGTAGGAAAGACCACCAACAAAGAGCAGCAGCACAACGACAATAGAGACCCAAAGCATCGCTCCAGGCGGTTGCGACTTTCCGAGCAATGCCCAACGGAAACCTTCCACCACTCCAGCCATCGGATTTAGGCCATAGAGCGCGCGCCATTGCACCGGCACAATCGAACTCGGGTAAGCAACGGGTGTTATGAAAAGCCAGAACTGGATCAAAAAGTTCATCGTGTAGCGCACGTCGCGATACTTGACGTTGAGTGCCGATAACCACAGCCCCACACTCAACGCCGTCAAGATCGCCAGCAGAATGAAACCCGGCAAGGTGACGATGGCCCATCCGGGAACGATGCCGAAATACAACATCAGCAGTAGCAGGATGACGAAAGCGATGGCAAAGTCGACCACTCCTCCTAAAACGGCGGAAATGGGTACCACCAGTCTCGGGAAGTAGACCTTGGTAATCAGATTTTGATTACCTACCAAACTGTCACTCGATTCGGAAAGGGCATGAGCAAACAACTGCCACGGCAACAGGGCGCAGAAACTGAAGACTGGATAAGGAATTCCATCGGAAGGCACTTTGGCGAGGCGACCAAAGAACAGGCTAAAAACGAGCATCATGAAAAGCGGTTGAATGATGGCCCAGGCTGCGCCCAGTACCGTCTGTTTGTAGCGAACTTTGATATCGCGCCAGGTCAGGAAGTACAGCAGCTCGCGATACTCCCACAGTTCGCGAAAACCGATTGCGGTCCAACGACTCGGCGGGTCAATGCGAAACGTGGGAAAAGCGTGCTCGGTGGGACTTACAGACTGCGACATAGAACGACGAAGCAGAAATGATGATTGATATATAGGAGAGAGTCGACTACGCCTCTGATGCTTCTTCCTGATCGTAGTGCTTTTGACTGTAGTAGCGCTGGTAGTAGTAATCGTGTGATTCGATCGCGGTGTTATTGAGCACCACCCCAAAGACCTTGGCGCCAACATCCTGCAGCAATTGACGCGAGCGCCGCACAATGTGACGAGAACTCTTGCCGCCGTGCACCACCAGCAAGACGCCGTCGACCATGGTTGAAATCAACACACCATCGGTGAATGAGCTGACAGGCGGAGAATCGACCACGACGTGGGTAAACTTTCCCTGCAACGCCAGCAACAGTTTGCGCATTTGGTCGGATCCCAGGAGTTCGGCGGGGTTTGGTGGAATAGGCCCGGACGTCAACACGTTTAGTCCGGTCGCGTTGTCTCGACCGACCATTGCGACCATCTCCTCTTCCGTGACGTCACTGGAAAGAATCGAACTCAGTCCCAACTGGCCACGCATGCCAAAAATGGACTGTAAGCGTGGACGGCGCATGTCGGCGTCAATAATCACGACTTCCGATCCTGTTTGGACCAAACTGATGGCTGTGTTTACTGCGGTCGTCGTCTTGCCCTCGCCCGGCAAACTCGAGGTAACCAACAACGACTTGGGCGCGCGGCCGGCGGTCGATAGCAAAACAGAGGTGCGCAAGTGGCGATAGGATTCCGCCAGCGGCGACCGGCCATCAACGTTCATCAGCAGTTCCGGATTTTCTCGACCATTCCCGTTAGTAGCGCGCTTCTGCAACGCCGTCCCGCCCGGCAAAACTCGCCGGCGCGCAACGCCACCCATCGACGGAATCACTGCCAGGGCCGGCAAATGCAGTAGTCGTTCCACGTCCTCGGTTGAACGCACGCTGTCGTCCAGGTATTCGAGAAACAACGCCAGTCCGACTCCCAGGCCAATCGACAAAAAGAAAGCTATAAAAACGCCACGAGTGCGGTTGGGTCCCACTGCGGTATCCGGCGCGAGTGCATAGTCAACAATGGAAATGTTATTTGACTTGCCGGCGAGCACTACATCGTTCTCTTTCGAACGTTGCAGCAGGTTGGTCAGCAGCGTCTTATTGGTTTCGATCTCCTGTTGAATGATGCGGTAATTGATCGCCGCTTCGTTTTGCGTGAGCGTCTCCGCCCGTTGTTGATCAAATGACTTACGCAGGGCCTGTTCACGCTCGAGGGTTTGGCGATAGGTGGTGTCCAGATTCGTCAATAGCGTGGTGGTCTTGCGAACACGCAGCTCCTTGAGCTGTCCATCCAGGACGGCGATCTGTTGGTCAACTTCCTTAACTTCCGGCGCCTCCTCAGTTGCATCAACCAGGAGTTGCGCGCGTTTCTGGCGCAGGTCAGTTATCTTTGCCTCCAGATCGCTTGCCTGTTTCGCATCGGCGTCCGCTAACGCGTTGGCTGCTCCGGGAGCCTTGGCGGCGTTGAAAGCCGCTTCCGCTGTTTTCCGTTCGTTCTCCGCTTCGAGCAGTTGGCGATTGAGTCCTGCCAGTCGTTCAACCACCGTGTTTTGACTGGCGTCCAACGAAATGATCTGGTTGTTCTTGGCGTAATTAACCAAGCGTTCCTCATCAGCGCGAATCTGTTGCTGCAGTTCGGCGATCCGTTTTTGGAGGAAGTCGCCGGTACTACTATTTGTCTCGGTGTTCTTCTCGAGGTTGGCAAAGATGTAGGTCTCGGCGACAGCGTTAACTACTTTCGCAGCCACTTGCGGATCGATGTGCTGAAAGGTGATATCGATTAGGCGGGTCTCCTTGTAGAAGCCGCGATTCTCTTTCACCGGTTCAACATTCAAAGATCCGAGAATCGAGGAGACGTACGGCGCCAAACGCTTCGCCTCGTTCAGGTCTTCGCGAGAAGAGGCTTCGGCCACCGACGTTGTCAGTGGCAACGTGTCCGCTGGCTTATTTCCGGCGGGTGGCTCTGCATGACGAAGCCCCACCATCTGCAACACGGTTTGCCAGGCGGATCTTCTTTGAGCTGGATTCCCTTTCAGAAAATCCGGGTTGTGTTCGAGATCCAGTGTCCTGACTACTCGGCGGATGAGGCCTGGACTAACCAGGATCTGCAGCTGAGTATTGAAATAGACGGGGTCGTCGGATGAACCGTAGTAGTAAGAAGCTTTGTCGGGTAACGCTGGATTGTTGTTCTCGAGATTGACCTGTACCCGCGCTTGCGCTTCGAACACGTCTGGCTTTCGGGCCACGTAAACAATCGAAAGCGAGGTCACCAATGCGATGATGCCAACGATGAGCCACACCCGCTTTCTGAGCGCTCGCCAGTAGTCCAGCAGATGAACGTCATTGTCGGCGTTGGGATCGACGCCATAATTATAAGAAGGTGGCGTGACGTCGATAGGCCTTTCGAGCGGTGACGACTCGAGCTCTCGTTTGACAAGTTCGTTAGTGGGTTTCATAAATCCTTCAATCTCACACTGCGATTGGCCAGGCCCCTGGCATCAGGGAATGACGCGGACCGGCAACTGGGCCACGCCAGGAACAACCCCACCCAGCAGGCTGCGCAGAAAACTTTTGCCCGCTGACGTTGGCACGTCGATGATGTCGTTCGGTAGTAACGCGAGATCCTGTGCTCGTTTCTTCTCGATCGCCGTCAGATCGACAATCAACTCCTGCTTCGTGGCGGAGCCTGTCTCCTGCCTGACGATGCGAATCTTGTCTTTCTTAGTGTCCTGCTTGACGCCGCCAGCCATGGCAATGGCCTGGGAAAGCGTGATCGGTTCCTTTAGCGGAATCGTGATGGGAAAGTTAACATTGCCAACTATATAGACTTGGTCTGCTTCTGGAATCGTGACGATGTCGCCCGGCTGGACGTACGGGTTGGCATTTGGATTACCCTGCAGCGTTTCGCTCAGTTTGTAACTGGAAAACGCAGCCTCGTCACTGGGCGGCTCTGTCCCCGCCGCATCGCAAAAAGATGGTGTACTGGAATGCACGACGTTGATTGTCTGGCCGGCTTTGGGTGACGGTCCCTTCGCATAGGTGAGCAACTCGAGCAAACGCACGCGTCGTTGCAGTTCAAAGCGACTCTGATCGTTTACCGCGCCAATTATGGCCACTTGCCTGGCGTGGTACTCCTTGATGAAAACATCGACTTGCAGATTCTTGTAGAACCGGAGATAACGCGTCGAAATCTCTTTGGCCAATTCACCCTCCGTCCGGCAAGCTGCCTGTATTTCGCTGTCGATCAGCGGCATGCGGATCATTCCATTCCCTTCAACTCGCACCGCATCACGGGAAAGGTTTGGCCGGTTGTAAACGCGTATATCGATAACGTCGCCTGGGCCGATCCGATAACGATCGTCATCACTGTTGGTCTTGTTCGGATTCACCGGCAAGCCACTGGTGACAGCTGATGACTGTTGCCCGTACGACGGTAATCTCACAGTAAACAGGAGTGCCAACATCACCATTGCCAAAATGTTTGGCATTCGGGGCGTTAAATTGCGCATTGCTAACTCTGTCCTTATCTTCCCGAAACGCCTGAACGGCGCGACAACAGCGCTTCACGCATGTGGTTCGGGTGGGCAAGATTTAAAACGGTGTTGCTTAGTACCACTAACAATTCCTGATGTTCTCGGGAGAAGATGCCGGTTAAGGGTTGTTCTCCAGTCTTGACTACGATGCCTTCCCTCACCCACTGCCAAAACTGAGTTTGGGTGGTCCAGAACTGCTTCCGGTCGCGACAAATGACCAGCGCTGTCTTCTTCTTTCGCTTTTTCTTCTTGGCGCTTTTATCAGTCGAAGTTTTGTTGGCGTTTACTGTGATCATATCCTTCACTCTTTGTTAGCAGACACCTCTAGCTTTGCGTGTCCTTCCTGAACGCTCATTTGGAAGCAGTCACACATTGAACCCGTGGGGGAAGCCTCTGTTGCGAGGCGGCATCAAGTTTTCAAAGTCGGGCTTTCACTTCATTGCCCTCTCAACTTCTTGAGCGGACATCTGAGCGCCGACTGGCTCAGGCCAGGAGTCGCGAGATCAACTCCGCCCGTCGCTTCACCGAAAACTTGATGAAGACATGACGGAGGTGAAACTTCACGGTCTGTTCACTCACCTCAAGTCGTTTGCCGATCTCGGCATTGGTCAGCCCTTCGACACAGCACAAAGCCACCTGGGCCTCACGACGACTTAATCTTGTGTTCTCGGCCACGCGCTTGATGGCCCGGTCAAACAGGTGTGGCCGGCTTGGTCCATTTTCCGGTAGACCAACAACCACTGCGCCTAAATGCCTGCGACGCGCGATTACCTCTTCGGGCTGAAACACCCGATAGGAACTGGCCTGCGCACGTGGACCACCGTCGCCATTCTTTCTAGCGCGTCGTTCAATACTCAACTTAACCATCAGACCATCGAGTCCACGCCGGACTGTACTCAAACTGCGAATGCCGCTCAGCACCATTACGCGGCGAGCAGTAAAGACTTCGAGTTTGCCGTTTTCACTTAAGGCTGCGAGCATGGCCAGGTAAATTCGCTGTTCGACTGGTGTATGACTGAGTGCGACGAGAGCCAGGCTTCGGCTGTGCTCGGCGTGTTCGCTCTTCTCGCCTAAAGGATAGGTTTTTGAACCTATTGGGGCTGTAATCGGGTGTTTTTCTTCAGGAAGCATCAATTGTCGTTAAGAGATAAGGCGGCGGGTAGGCCAGCTACTTTGTTGGTCCATGGCAGACAAAGGGGGACTGTTGGACCACTAGATTTGAATCCGCACAAACAAACCCTCGTAACTGAACTTAGTTGGAACTGACTTTGGGAACCTGGGTCGGTAATGCCTTTGGGCGGGGATCCTGATTGAAGCTCTGGGCGTCCGCACCGCCGACCCGCAGAAGTGCTAACCACAGCCTAAATGCATTAGTTTGGCCCTGTCAAGTTAAGATTTCACTTGAGAGTTGGTCCTTGTTGATCAGGACTGGACCAAATCGACCATCTCACACCAGAGGTGGCCAATCGTGATGTGGGCTTCCTGGACGCGCGAGGTTCTCATGGTGGGGACGACAATCGCCAGGTCGCAAAGTGAGGCTAGAGGCTCGGCATTTCCCCCTGTAAGGGCAATCGTTTGGCAGCCGATCTCGCGTGCTTTTTCTGCCGCTCTGAGCACGTTGGGAGATTTGCCACTGGTGCTAATAGCAATGAGTACGTCGCCTGCTTGAGCGAGACCAGCCACTTGACGGGCAAATACATGCTCGTAGCCGAAGTCGTTGCTCAGGGCGGTTAAGGCTGAAGTGTCGGTGGTAAGCGCAATGGCTGGCCAGGAGCGACGCTGCTTTTCGTAGGTACCTACCAGTTCCGCGGCGATGTGTTGCGCGTCAGCGGCGCTACCGCCGTTACCGCAGAGAAGAATCTTCTTCCCAGCCAAGAGTGCCGCGCAAATCATCTCCCCAGCTTGCGAGATTTCTGCGAGTGAATTTTCTAAGAGGGATTCGAGCGTCGTCAGATGCTCCTGGAGTGAGTTGCTCAGGAGTAGAGTGGCTGTCGCCGTTTCTGTTTTCTTCTTGTCCAAGTTCTTTGATCTCGGCGGCAGTTGTGTTTCCCAGCTCTTTGATTTCGGCACCGCCCAGCTTTCCCAGTTGTAGGTAGCTGCTCCAAACCAGAAAAGCGCCGCGGATCATAGTTGGCGTCAAAGTTCCAGCGCTCTTGCTGGCGAAGTTAGGTGTGGAAATTACCATAAGTTCTCCTCGATTGGTAAATGCGGCTGGCTTTTGGCTTTTGGCCTTCGGTCTTTGGCCTTGAGTCTTTTGCTTTTTTGCCCTTTGACTTGCACCAGCGTTGAGATCTGAGATCGGATATTTGAGATCTCGGAGGCCAAAGACCGGAGGCCAAAAGCCAAAGGCCACTTGGCGACGCCACTCCGACCGTTTATTATTCACCGCCAATTACTCACGATGAACCTTTCAAATCCAACTCCAATGCTGCGCCAGTACCAGGAGCTCAAGCAGCAACATCCCGGAACTCTACTTTTCTTTCGTCTCGGCGACTTTTACGAACTGTTCTTCGACGACGCGGTCATTGGCTCGCGCGAGCTGCAAATCACGCTGACTGCCCGTCACAAAGAGCGCGATCCAGTGCCAATGTGCGGTGTGCCGCACCACTCGGCCGCGAACTACATCGCGCGCCTAGTACGCAAGGGTTACCGGGTGGCCATTTGTGAGCAGACCGAAGAAGCAGGAAAAACCAAGAAACTTGTACGGCGCGAAGTGGTACGCATTGTGACGCCGGGGACTCCTATCGATCCCCAACTGCTCGAGTCACGCGAGTCAGTGTACCTGGCTGCCGTCTGCAGTTCCGGTGAAACAATCGGCGCTGCTTTTCTCGACATCTCCACGGGCGAGTTTCGCGCAACCCAGGAAACGGGACGTGATGCGTGGGCTCGAATTCGCGCCGACCTTGAGTCGTATGCGCCGAAGGAGTTGCTGTTCCCTGTTTCACTCGCTCCGTTAGTAAAAACTGGACTCTCAGGAAAGATTCAAACAGCACTTTTTGGGAGCGCAGGCGGGCCGCCTGCTTCTCTCGACCAAAATCAAGCACCAACCGCAGGCGAACCGCCTGCGCTGCCAGTTATAGAGTCGCAATTACCTCCGGGTTCCTCAAATGACCTTGGCCTGGGGGCCACCTTGACTCCTCTGGAAGATTGGAAATGGCAGAAAGAGGACTGCCAGGGTCTCCTTTTGGAACAATTCAAGGTTCGCTCACTTGAAGGTTATGGCCTCGTGCGCAAGGATGAAGCGATACGAGCAGCCGGCGCATGCTTGAAATATGCCCAGGAAACTCAACGCGCAGCCGCTGCCCATGTGACCGATCTGGTCTACTTCGAACCGCAGGACCATCTGATACTCGACAGTGTCACGGTCAGAAATCTGGAACTGGTTGAATCGCTGGCTGGCGGTTCTGGTCGCTCCTTACTGCAAGTGATCGATCAAACAGTGACCGGCATGGGAGGTCGACTGTTGCGGGCCTGGCTCCTGCGACCTTGCATTAAGCGAGGCGAAGTTGAAGCCCGACTTGCTGCTGTAGGTGACCTGGTTGCCACTCAACTCACCCGCGACAAGCTCCGCACATTACTTAAGGGAGTTTCAGACCTGGAACGGCTTGCCGGTCGCATAAGTCTCGGCTCGGCTACACCACGCGACATCGTGGCGCTCTCGCGTTCACTCGATCAGGTGCCTGCAATTCGTGAGTTACTGGCCCCACTACCGTCGACGCTGCTGCAAGTACTCGTCGAAAACACTGACGA
>Ga0126377_10001003_pt1 | contig 18146 bp, 12 predicted proteins | sample PanSoiMetPlot_22_FD_92647 | JGI IMG/M metagenome (GOLD analysis project Ga0126377, IMG submission 92647) | Tropical forest soil microbial communities from Panama - MetaG Plot_22 | ecosystem: Environmental > Terrestrial > Soil > Tropical forest > Bulk soil | place: Panama | collected 2016-02-17 | reverse complement strand
GGCGGCTCCGAGCCCAACGAGTGGGCCGCCGAGTACGAGCTGGCCGTGTGCCGCGCGCGCGCCGGCAAGTTCGAGCCGGCCATCGAGGGGCTGCGCCGGCTGCTGGGCCGCGCGCAGAGCCAGCAGGTCGCCATCTACCAGCGCCTGGGCGAGTGCTACATGGCGCTGGGGCGGCTCGACGAGGCGATCGAGTCGTTCCGCCAGGGCCTGCGCATCAGCCCCTACTCGTCGGAGCTCGGCTTCGCCCTGGCCGTGGCCCACGACCGCGACGAGGACGCGGCGCAGGCGCCCGAGGTCCTGGCTCAGGCGCTGACCCGCGACCCGCGCGCCAGCTCGCTGACGGCGGCCAGCAGGATCTGGGTGCCGCCGCAGGAGGCGCACTACTACCTCGGCCTCGCCTACCTGGGTGCCGAGGACTGGTCGCGCTCGCTCCTGCACTTCCGCCGCTACCTGGCGATGGCCGGCGAGACGTCGTGGACCCGGCGGGCGCGCGCGCGCTACGAGGAGGCGCTGGCCGGCGCGATCGCCGGCCGCGGGCTCGAGATCAAGGGCTCGGCCACGCTCGACCAGGCGCGCGCCGCCGCGCTCATCGGGCGCTCCGACGGCGCGCTCCAGGCATGTCTGCGCAAGGCGCCCGACCTGCTCCTGCGCGTGTCCATCACCAAGGTGATCCCGAGCAAGGGCAAGGCTCCGGCCGTGGCGGCGGCCACCACCTCGACGGCCACCTCGCAGCCGGGCGTGCGGGTCCTGGTCCAGGAGCAGTCGGACGCGCGGGTGGAGGACGTCCGGGCGGTGGTGACCTGCACCGAGTCGGTGGCGCGCAAGATCCCGGTGCCCAGGCCGACCGGCGCGCCGGGCACCTACGCGACCTTCGAGTTCGAAGTCATCGCGCGCTGATCAGACCCGGGTGCAACAATCGGCCGGTGCGCCGGACGAGCGACGAGCGGCGGTACGTGGCCGTCGACGGGCCGCCGGGATCGGGAGCCTCGGCCGTGGCGCGCGCGCTGGCCGCGTCCACCGGCGCCGCCCTGCACTGCGACCCGGCCCCGCAGAACCCGTTTCGCGACGAATTCGCCCGCAGCCCCGAGCGGTTCGCGTTCCAGACCCAGACCTACTGCCTGCTGGCCCGCTACCGCCAGCAGATCGAGCTCGCCCAGCCCGACCTGTTCTCGCCGAGCGGGACGGTCACCGACTACGTGTTCGCGCGCGACATGCTGTTCGCCCGCGTGACCCTGCGCCCGGACGAGCTGCACCTCTACCTGCGCATCCATCAGCTCCTCGATCAGCGGGTGCCGCAGCCCGACCTGGTCGTCTACGTCACCGCGGCGCGCGACGCCCTGCGCGGGCGGGTCCGCGAGCTGGTGCCGTCGGCCGACCGGGTCATCAAGCTGTCCGTGCTCGACCGGCTGGCCGAGGAGATGGACGAGCATTTCCTCACCTACGACGAGGCGCCGCTCCTCATCCTCGACACGTCTGCGGTGCGCGCGCCGCTCGGAGGGGCGGCCGCCTCGAGCGAGCTCGACGAGGCGGTCGAGGCCGTGCGGCGGATGCGGGGCGGCGCGCGCTGCGTGCGGCTCGGGGCGCGGTAGCGAACGAGGGCGGCGCCGAGCCGGCCTCGCGGGGCGGGCGCGGCGGCCAACGGCCCGGAAATCCCGGCGAAACTTTCGCTGCGGGCGCACCGCCACAAGTCGGCGACAGACGGGTATAACTTCCGGTGACTACGCGCCCAGCTCACGCCCCCGGCCGGTCCGGTCAGGCACGCTCGGAACCCCTGCGGGAACGAGACGGAGCGAGGCGCCACAACCACAAGAGAGGGCGGAATGAAGACCTCCAGGGTCACCATCCACACCTTGCGCGAGATGAAGCGGCGCGGCGACAAGATCGCCATGCTGACCTGCTACGACGCGACGTTCGCGCGCCTGCTCGACGAGAGTCACGTCGACATCCTGCTGGTCGGCGACTCGCTCGGCATGGTCATCCAGGGCCACGACACCACGCTCCCGGTGACCATCGACGAGATGATCTACCACACGCGCGCGGTCGCCCGCGGCGCGGTCCGCGCCCACGTGGTCGGCGACATGCCCTTCATGTCGTATCAGACCAGCGTGGAGGCCGCGCTGCTCAACGCGGGTCGACTGATCAAGGAAGGCGGCGCGCACTCGGTCAAGCTCGAGGGCGGCGCGCAGCACGCGGAGCTGGTCGCCCGGCTGGTCGCCAGCGGCATCCCGGTCATGGGCCACATCGGCCTCACGCCTCAGTCGTTCCACCAGATGGGCGGCTTCAAGATCCAGGGCCGCGACGCGGCGGCGGCCGAGCGCTTGATCGAGGACGCGCGCACCCTCGAACGGGCCGGCGCCTACGCCGTCGTGCTCGAGGGCATCCCGGCCGAGGTGGCGGCGCGCATCACGGCGGCGGTCGAGATCCCGACCATCGGCATCGGCGCCGGGCTCGAGTGCGACGGCCAGGTGCTCGTGGTCTACGACATGCTCGGCATGAACGACTCGTTCAAGCCGCGCTTCGTGCGCACCTACGAGAAGCTGGCCACCCGCATCCGCACCGCGGCCGACGCATACGTCGCCGACGTGCGCGACGGCAACTTCCCGGGCGAGCAGGAGTCGTTCTCGAACAGCCCGAGCAAGCAGACCGCGCGCGCCGAGGCGCCGCTGGCCGCGGTTCTCCACGTGGGCGGCTGCGCGCCGGCCCCGGTGGAGGGCGAGGCGGAGGCGCCGCCCGACGAGCGGCCGTATGGTGGCGGCGGCGGCGGATCGCGCCACTCGCCGCGCGCCCGTCGGCGGAGCTGATCGCCACCACGAGCGCGGAGGGCGAGCGATGGCAGTGCCGTTCGAGGTCGTGCGCGCGCCGGCCGAGATGAGGGCCCGGGCCGAGGACCAGCGGCGCGACGGCCGGCGCGTGTGCGTGGTGCCGACCATGGGCTACCTGCACGACGGCCACGTCTCGCTCCTGCGCGCGGGGCGCAGCCGGGCCGACCTCCTCGTCATGAGCCTGTTCGTCAACCCGACTCAGTTCGCGGCGGGGGAGGACCTGTCGCGCTACCCGCGCGACGAGGCCGGCGACCTGGACAAGGCGCGCGCGGCCGGCGTCGATCTCGTGTTCGCGCCCGACGCGGCCGCGATGTACCCGGACGGCTATCAGACGACGGTGGAGGTGCGCGGCCTGGCCGCGCCGCTCGAGGGGCGCAGCCGGCCCGGCCACTTCAGCGGCGTGGCCTCGGTGGTGGCCAAGCTCTTCCACCTCACCATGCCGCACGTGGCGATCTTCGGGCAAAAGGACTACCAGCAGCTGCTCATCGTGCGCCGCATGGTGAGGGACCTCGACTTCGGCGTCGAGATCGTCGGCATGCCCATCGCGCGCGAGCCGGACGGGCTGGCGATGTCGTCGCGCAACGCCTACCTCTCGCCGGAGGAGCGCGCCCAGGCCGTGTGCCTGTCGCGCGGCCTGCGCGCGGCCGAGTCGCTGCACGCCGGCGGCGAGCGCGGCGCCGGCGCGCTGGTCGCGGCGGCGCGCGCGCCGATCGAGGCCTCGCCGCTCGCGCGCATCGATCACGTCGAGCTGCGCGACGCGGAGACGCTGGCCGAGATCGATCGCGCGAGCGCGCCGGCCGTGCTGGCCATGGCCGTGCATTTCGGGCGCACGCGGCTCATCGACAACGCGCTGCTCGGCTGATCTGCGCGTCTCGACCGCCACTACCGGCGGCCTCACGTGCCCTCACTCCGCCCTATCCCCGGCCTGGCTCGCAAAACGCGCGTCACCGGCCGTAGCATGAGAGTCGCAGGCGAGAGCTCATCGAAGATCTCGTTTGCGAATCTGGCAGCCGGCGTCGCTTCATTCCCTCAGGGACGGAGGCGACGCCGACTGCGCTCATCGTGCGACACGATGTGGGTCGCCGGATCCGTGCACCGCACGTCGACGACAGCGGCACGGCGCCTCGTCGCTTGTGGCTCCGTCCGCGCGGGTGATAACTTGCTCCCCCTGGTTCGGTCTCGCGCTTTCGCATCTGGGCCCCCCCGCCTGGCGTCTGCACGCTCCGAGCGAAAGTGAAGCCGAGGCAGGCGCACTGTTTCGGTCGACCGACCATGCCCTTTCTTTCAGGAGGGACTGCGGATGTCACGAGTGAGTTTGACGCGCGCGGGTGCCACGCTGGCCGCGCTTCTCCTTGTCGCTGCGTTCTGCGAGCGCAACGCCGCCGCCCAGGCCTGGGTCGATCCGGCCGGGAGCCTGTCGGCCAGCTTCGACTACTCCTACAGCCCCTCGAGCGCGATCGTCACGAACCCCGACGTCCCCAAGAGCGAGGGCGAGCCGATCACCGCCCACATGTTCCAGCTCGGGGCGGAGTACACGCCGATCGAGGACCTGGCGGTCGACGCCACCATGCCGATCATCGCGGTCAAGTACGGCGGCGACGGTGACCCGTTCCCCCGCCACGGCTCCTACGACGACGGCAGCCTGCACACCACGCTGACCGACTTGCGGCTCAACGTGCGCTACCAGCTGCTGCACGACATCGTCGCCTTCACTCCGCGCATCGGCGCGTCGATCCCGGTGACCGACTACGAGCACGTCGGCTTCGCCAACGCCGGGCGCGGGCTCAAGCAGCTGCACCTGGGCGCCAGCGTCGGCCGCACTCTCGATCCGGTGCTGCCCAACCTGTTCGCGCAGGCGACCTACGAGTACAGCCTGGTCGAGCACTTCACCGACACCATGACCGAGGAAGAGGCGGACGTGACCAAGACCGTCGGCCAGAACCGCAGCGACATCGCCGCCCTCATCGGCTACTTCTTCCTCGACGGCGATCTGCGCGTCGACCTCGGCTTCAACTGGCGCATCCAGCACGGCGGCGTCGGCTTCCTCACGCTCGGCGATCCGGGGCAGCCGATGTACGACTATCACGACCCGCTGCTCGACGAGGAGTTCATGCTGCTCGGCGGCGACGTGGGCTACGACGTCACCGACCGCCTGTCGGTCCAGGCCACGACCCGGTTCTTCCTGCGCGGCTACAACACGCGCGACGCGAACATCTTCGGCCTGGGGCTGACCTTCGCCATCCTCTAGGCCCGCAGCCCGCGCGGCCCTGTCCTGCCTCGTCCTCGCGGTCGGGGCCGGAGCGTGCGGCGATCCTCCCCCCGAGCGCGTGGCCGGCCCGGCCTGCGCCGCGCGCGGCCCGGACCTGCCCTGGTTCCGCGACGCGACCGCCGACAGCGGGGTCGACTTCGAGTTCGTGTCGATCGACTTCCGCGGCGGGCCCGTCGCGGTGGTCGACACCGACGGCGACGGTCGGCTCGACGTCCTGGCCGGCAGCCGCGCCGGCGGCCTCGCTCACTTCGCCAACCGCGGCGGCTGGTCGTTCGCCGGCGACGCGGACGAGGTCGGCCTCGCCCTGGCCGCGCCGGTGAACTTCATCGCCCCGGGCGACCTCGACAACGACGGCGACACCGATCTGGTCGTCGCCAGCGACCGCATCCTCCTGTACGAGAACCTGGGCGACGGGCGCTTCGCCCCCGCGCCCGGCGATCTGGGCGACGGGTCGCGCACCGAGCACGTCCTCCCGGTCGACCTCGACGGCGACGGCCTGCTCGACCTCTACGTCTCCAACCGCGATCGCCACGACCGCGAGCGCTCGCGCAACCGCCTCCTGCGCAACCGCGGCCGGCTGGTCTTCGAGGAGGTGGCGGGCGCCGCCGGCGCCGACAGCGCCGGGATGACCTGGACGGCGTCCGCCATCGACATCGACGGCGACGGCGATCTCGACCTCCACGTGGCCAACGACACCCTCCTGGCCGACAACGGGCTGCCGCACCAGGCGGTGAGCGACCTCCCGCCCGACGCCTTCTACAGGAACGAGCTGGCCGAGACCGGCGAGCTTCGCTTCACCGACATCGCCCACGCGCTCGGGCTCGACGGTCCGCGCAGCTCGATGGGCGGGCTGGTGGCCGACGTCGACGGCGACCGCCGCCTCGACCTCTACGTCACCGACTTCGGGCGCAAGAAGCTGTTCGCCGGCGACGGCGCGGGCGGGTTCGCGGAGCGCGGCGAGGAGCTCGGTGTGGACGGCACCACCCGCTCCGACGGCCTGTGCGCCAGTCCCGAGCGCCTCGCGTCGAGGGACTGTCTGCTCCTGTCGTGGGCCAGCCAGCAGGCCGACCTCGACCTCGACGGCAACGACGACCTCGTGGTGGTGAGCGGCGTCAGCGTGATCGACGGGCCCCCGCCGCCGGTGCTGGTGCTGCGCGGACCGCCGCCCTACCAGCCGATCGACGCCGGGCTGGGCTGCTTCGAGGGCCACGCCCTGGTCGCCGGCGATCTCGACGGCGACGGCGACCTCGACCTGGTGGCCGGCACGCACGACGGGCCGCTGCGCCTGTTCCAGAACCAGGCCGTCGCGGGCGGCCGCGCTCTTCGCGTCGCCCTCGCCGGCCGCCGCAGCAACCGCGACGGCCGGGGCGCGGTCGTCGAGGTGCGCACCACCAGCGGCCGCCGGGTGGTGCGCGCGGTCGGCGCCGGCGGCGTGGCCCACTCATCGCCGCCTCCGGTGGCCTACATCGACCTGTCGGGCGGCGGAGCGGAGACGCAGGAGGCGGCGGAGTCCATCGATGTCCGCTGGCCCTCGGGCGTGAATCAATCGCTGACCGCGCCCGCGCTGGCGGGTGTGGGCGACAACATGGTCATCACCGAACCGGAGCCGTGATGCTGCGATCCCCTCGGCGGTTATAATGGCGACGATGAGGACCTCCCGCCTCTCGGTGGCGTTCTGCGCCCTGTTCCTGGTCGCGCGCGCCGACGGTGCCGACGCACAGAGCCAGCGGCCGAAGGCGAAGCCGAGGGCCGGGCGCGCCGCCAAGCACGGAGCCGGAGCGACCGGCGCGGCCTCGCCGGCCCCGACCCCCGGCGCGCCGGCGGCCACCCCGCCGGCGACCGCGAAGCGCACGGTGCCCATGCGCACCACGATCCGCTTCCAGCACCTGTCGGCCGCCGAGGGCCTGCCGCAGTCTCACGTCACCGCGATCGTGCAGGACCGGGTCGGCTTCATGTGGTTCGGCACGCAGGAGGGACTGGCGCGCTACGACGGCTCCGAGTTCAAGGTCTACCAGCACCGGGTCGAGGGCTCGAGCGTCCTGCCGTCCTCCTACGTCACCGCGCTGGCCATCGACGGCGCCGGCAGCCTGTGGATCGGCACCGAGCAGGGGCTGGTGTCGTACGACGTCACGCGCGACCGGTTTCAGCCCATCGCGCCGGCCAGGCCGCCGGACGCCGGCGACTCGAAGGGCGATGCGTCGGGCGATGACGCGCTCGGCGTCACCGCGCTGGCCGCCGACGGGGCGCGGCTCTGGGTCGGCTATGGCGACGGCAGCGTCGATCGGATCGAGACCGCCAGCCGCGCGGTGACCCGCGTCGCCAGACCCGGCGGCGACGCCGGCGCGGCGGTCAGCGCGCTGGCCCGCGCGCCCGACGGCGGCCTGTGGATCGGCACCCAGGGCGACGGCCTCTACCGGCTCAACGCGTCCGGCGGAGTGGTGGCCCACCACGCCCAGGTCGCCGGCCGCACCGACAGCCTGGGCGCAAACACGGTCAACGCGATCCTCGTCTCCCGCGGGGGCGCGGTCTGGATCGGGACCGAGGAGGCCGGCCTCGCGCGGCTGATCGCAGACGACCGCTACCAGCACATCGGCGCCGGCGACGGCGAGCGCCAGCTCACCGACGCGCGCATCACGGTGCTGCTCGAGGACGCGGCCGGCGCGCTCTGGGTCGGCACCAAGAACGGCCTCAACCGCATGGACCCGAAGACCGGCCACATCGACCAGCTGCACGCCGACCTGGCCGATCCGGGCAGCCTCTCGTTCTCGTGGCTGACCTCGGCCTACGCCGATCGCGACGGCGTCATGTGGATCGGCACCTTCGCCGGCGGCCTCAACCGCTTCGATCGCCTGGCCACCCACCTCGACTTCGTCAACGTCTTCGACCCGCCCACCGCCTTCTGCGAGGACAAGGACGACGTCCTGTGGATCGGCACCTATCCGGGCGCGCTCATCCGCTTCGACCGGCGGGCCGGCAAGGCCGACATCCGCGCCCGACTGGCCGGCGACGACGGCAAGATCATCGACCTCAGCCCGCACTGGGTCACCGAGATCCACGTCGACCCGCGCGGGACGCTGTGGGTCGCGGTCATCGGCCTGGGCCTGGTGTCCTTCGATCCTGCCACCGAGACCGCCCACCTCTACGCGTCCGACGAGCAGGAGCTGGGAGGCGAGGGAGCCTGGGGCCTGGCCGCGGCCGACGACGGACTCCTGTGGCTCGCGACCTGGGGGGGCGGGCTCGTCAAGTTCAACCCGCGCGATCGCAGCTTCGTGCGCTACACGGCCGAGGACCGCCTGTCGGGCATCCCGACCGACTACCTCTACGCCGTGCAGATCGATCGCCGGCAGCCGAGCACGCTCTGGATCGGCACGTCCAAGTCGGGGCTGGTCCGCTTCGACACCAAGACCGAGACCTCGCAGGTCTTCCGCAACATCCCCGGCAAGCCGGACACCATCAGCCACAACGACGTGCTGTCGATCTACCAGGCCGACGACGGCGTCCTCTGGCTCGGCACCTACGGGGGAGGGCTCAACCGCTTCGACGACCGCAGCGCCCGCTTCGAGCGCTTCGGCGAGAACGTCGGTCTGTCCAACGGCACCATCTACGGCGTGGTCGGCGACGGCAAGGGCATCCTGTGGATGAGCACCAACGGGGGAGGCCTCATCCGCTTCGATCCGAAGACCCGCCGCGCCATCTCGTTCGACACGCGCGACGGGGTGCCGAGCGAGTACACGCAGAGCGGCTCGTATCGCGGCCCCAGCGGGCGCCTCTACTTCGGCAGCCCGCACGGCATCGCCTACAGCTTCCGCCCCGAGCAGATCGAGCTCGACACCGCGCCGCCGCCGGTGGTCCTGACCGGCTTCCAGATCTACAACCAGGAGCCGACCACCGACCGGCCGATCTGGCTGAGCCCCGACGTCGCGCTGGGCTACAACCAGAACCTGCTCACCTTCCACTTCGCGGGCCTGCGCTACGCCAGCCCCGAGAAGATCCGCTACCAGTATCTGCTCGAGGGCCTGTCGGGCAACTGGGTGGACGCGACGACGCCGGTCGTGACGGTCAGCCTCCCGTCGCACGGCGACTACGCGCTGCACGTACGCGCGGCCAGCCGCCATGGTGGGTGGGGCAAGCCGGTCGCGCTGGCCCGGCTGCGCGTGTCCCCCCCGCCCTGGCGCACCTGGTGGGCGTACACGCTCTACGGCGTGTCGGCGGCGCTCATCGTGTTCGCCTTCGTGCGCTTCCAGAGCCGGAGGGTCCAGCGGCTGCAGCAGGAGCACCGGCTGGCCTCGGTCGAGCGCGACCTCGAGCTGACCGGCGCGGTCCAGTCCGGCTTCCTGCCGCGCGACAGCCGCATCGAGAACACCGACCTGCAGCTGCGCGGCTTCTATCGCCCGGCCGGCACCTGCAGCGGCGACTGGTGGTGGTACGAGCTCACCGGCGACGGACGCCATGTCCTCCTGGTCGGCGACGTCACCGGCCACGGCCCCGGCCCGGCCATGGTCACCGCGGCGGTGGCGTCGGCCTACCGCGCGCAGACCAGGCTCGCCGAGAAGATGCCGCTCGACCTCCGGCTCGAGGCCGTCAACGAGGAGGTGCTGCGGGTGGGACAGGGCACCTACCAGATGGCCCTCACCGCCATCGAGATCGACGGCCTCCGCAACGAGATGCGCGCCTACAGCGCGGGCGGCCTCCCTGCGGTGGTGATGGCCGACGGCGGACCCGCTCAGGTCGTGGTGTGCCGCGGAACGCCGCTGGGCACGCCGCGCTTCGACCTGGGTCGCACCGAGCGCGAGCTGCCGCGCGGCGCCCGCCTGTTCGTCTGCACCGACGGCGTCATCGAGATCGAGCTGGCCAACGGCCGCGCCTTCGGCATGCGGCGGCTCATCCAGCTGCTCGAGAGCACGCGCACGGTCGATCTGGACGCCGCGGTGTCGACCCTGTTCGAGCAGGCGGAGAGCGCCAACGGCACCGCGGTGCAGAAGGACGACTGGACCTTCGCCATCGCGGACTGGCGCGGCTAGGTCGTCCGGCCAGCCCGCGGGGCGAGCGGCGCGACCGACTACTCGCCGCCGCGCTTGACCGGCAGGAGCATGCCGACCCGCCGCCGGTAGTCCTGGTAGTCCTTCCCGTACTCGCGGACGAGGTCTCGCTCCTCGAACTGGATGGCGACCAGGATGTAGCCGAGCGTCGCGATGGCGAACAGGAGGTGCCCGGTCGTCATGACCGGCGCGGCCCAGAACGCGATGATGAACCCGAGGTAGATCGGATGGCGCACGACCTTGTAGAAGCCCGGCGTGATGAAGCGCAGCGCCGCCGGCTGCTGTCCCTGCAGCGTGCGAAACACCTGGCGCAGCCCGAACAGATCGAAGTGGTTGATGAGGAAAGTGCCAATCAAGACGATGCCGAAGCCTGCCAGTGAGACGATCTGGACGACGCGGGCCAGCGTCTGGTTCTCCACGCTCCACACGATGCCGATCATCGGGCGCCAGAAGGCGAACAGCGTGATGAGGCAGAGGCTCGCGAACAGGACGTAGGTGGACCGCTCGATCGGCTTGGGCACGATCTTGGTCCATGCCTCCTTGAAGCCCTTGCGCGCCATGGCGCTGTGCTGCACCGCGAAGAGGCTCAGGAGCGCTGCATCGATGACGATGGCCGCGGTCCACGGCGAGTACTTGCCACCGAAGTCGATGCTCTTGGGGACGAAGAAGAGGTTGCCGAACAGCTTCCAGTGGAAGTTCTCGACGAACCCGATGGCATAGAGAAACGTGCCGAGGAACAGGACGTAGACCACCACGCCGTAAAGGAAGTACAGGACGCGCGCCATGCGAGCCTCCCGGGTGAGGGGGGATGTGGGGGAAGGCAAGGCCGCGGACATCGCGACCGCCACGAAGCACCCCACCCAGCGCTCGCAGTGTAGATAGCTCGTCGATCGAGTGTCAACCGCGCGCGAATGGAAGCCCGCGCCCGCGTTCTCGCGCGGACTGCTCGACTCGCACAGGTCCCACCCGTCGTCGCGCGCGCGTGAAATGCCGGCGCTCGCCGCTCCCGCGCGGACATGTACGCACAGAATGCCAGTCGACTCCGCGATCGTCAGAGCATGTCACGCAGCTTTCGCCACCCGCGTTCGCCTGGAGGAAAAGTGGTAGTCAGTCCTGCATGCAAGTTCGCGAATTCCTGAGGATAGATGCGGTCCTCTGCATTCCGGACGGTTATAGTGGCCACAAATGCTGGCGCGCAAAAAAAGACAAATCTGTCTGGTACAGCGCGGAGTTTGGGACATGGATCGCGAGTCCATGCCCCTCGCGATGGGTTATCTGAAGGCCATCGCAGATGCGGACCCGGCAATACGTGCGGAGGCCGACATCCGCATATGTAATTTCGGCGGCGGAGATGGCGTGCTGCACATTGCACGCTCCCTCTTCTTCGGGCAGTCACCCCCGGACGCCATCGGGTTCTCGGTGCTGGGGTGGAACTTCCACGAGTTCGGAAAGATCGCGCAGCTCTACCGATCGCTGAAACCCGAGGGGTGGGTCATCTTCGGGGGCAACCACGTCAGCGATCAGGCCGCTCGCGTGTTCGGCATGTATCCCGACGTCGACGTCATCGTCAACGGCGAGGGGGAGCTCACCTTCCTCGACCTGACGAGGGCGATCGTGGCGGGCGTCTCGCGCCACGCGCTGCACGACGTGCCCGGCATCTCCTTTCGCACCGAGGACGGCGCGATCGTCACGACCCCGTCGCGCGCGCGCATCGACGACCTCGACATCATCCCCTCGCCCATGCTGAGCGGCACGCTGCCGCTGCTCGATGACCAGGGCAAGTTCCGGTACGACGTCGTCCTGATGGAGACCAACCGCGGCTGCCCGTACAAGTGCGCCTTCTGCTACTGGGGCGGCGCCACCGGTCAGAAGCTGCGGCAGTTCTCGCCCGAGCGCATCGCGGCGGAGATCGAGTTCTGCGCCTATCATCAAGTTCCAGATATCGTCCTCTGTGATTCGAACTTCGGCATGCTGCGCAGTGATGCCGAGTTCGTCGAGATCCTCGTCCGCGCGCGCGAGCGGTACGGCTATCCGCGCGGGTTCGAGACCTCGTGGGCGAAGAACAAGGGGAAGATCTTCTACAGCATCGTGCAGCGCATGAAGGAGACCGGCTTCCGCAGCTCCTTCACGCTCGCGCTGCAGACCCTGGCGCCGCCCGCGCTCGAGCTCATGGGCCGCAAGAACATGAAGCTCAACGAGTGGCAGGAGCTCGCCCACTGGCTGGCCGAACACCGGCTCGACTGCTACGCCGAGCTCATCTGGGGCGTGCCGGGCGAGACCACCGAGTCCTTTCTCGAGGGCTACGACCAGCTGGCCAGCTACGTGTCGCGCATCGCGGTGTATCCGCACCTGGTCATGCCCAACACCGACTTCTCGCGCGATCGCCAGGAGCACGGCTTCGTGCTCCTGCGCGGCGACAAGGACGACTTCGAGTACGTCCTCGCCCACCGCTCGATGAGCATCGAGGACAACCAGCGCATGCACAAGTTCCTGTTCTGGGCCCGTGTGGTGGCCGAGAACCAGGTGCTGCGCTGGATCTGGACCCCGCTGCGCCAGCTGTGCGGCATCCCGCAGTCGCAGGTGCTGTTCAGCCTCGACCAGTGGTTCGAGCGGCAGACCGATCCGGTGTCGCAGGGCCTCATCGCCTGCCGCGCCCAGGTGGTCGACAACCTGGACGCCTCGCGCGTCACCCGCGGCATCCACTACTTCTATCGCGAGGGCGGCATCGACAACCGCCTGTTCGCCTGGTGGCGCGAGGAGATCATGCCGCGCGTGCCGGAGGAGCTGAAGGACTTCTTCATCGAGCTCCTGCGCTACGACCTGCTCACGCGGCCGATCCTCATCGGCGGCAGCTCGCGCGCCAAGGCCCGCCAGCAGCGCGGCAAGAAGATGGAGCTGGCCGAGCACCGCGGCTCGTCCTACTTCGTGCGCCGCGACGTGCGCCTCAAGTACGACGTCCCGTCGCTGGTCAAGCAGATCGCGGTCGGCGAGCAGGTGAACCTGACGCCGACGCCGATCGAGGTGGACCTCTACTACAAGGACGGGTTCGGCACCCACATCGACAACCACGAGTTCGTCACCCGCTACGTCGGCAAGCCGATGGCCGACCTCGAGGAGGAGGTGCGGGTGTTCGAGGAGTGCCGGGCGATCGCTCGCTCGTCGATCCCCGATCTCGAGGGCGTCCTGAGCGGGCTCGTCCCGCTGCGCCCGGCCAAGCAGGCCGGCAACGGCTGAGCCGCGCGGCCCGCGCCGCGCTCGATCGCTCTACTCGATCGCCGCGTTCGATCGCCGCGTTCGATCGCCGCACTCGACCGCCGACGTCGTCCGCGACGTGAGGGTCAGGTCAGGAGTGCGCAACATGCGTGCACCGAGGTGACGGGTCTCTTCGGGAAAGGACCGTGGGCACCCCTACTCGGCTTTCGTAGCCATATGATAACAAACGCCTTTCTTCGCCCTGCGACGAGTTTCGGGCTTTCCTTGCGAGCGCACTCCACGTATGACGATGAGTGGGGCCAGGCAGCGACCTTTCTGCGGACGATGAAACGGGAGGTAGGTTCATGCAGAGTAGATTCGCAGCCACGTGGCGCGTGTGCGCGCTGGGGGTGGGGCTTGCCCTGAGCGCCTGCGCGGGCATGGAGCAGGGCGACGACCTGGACGAGGGCGATCCGGGCCTCGACGAGGTCGCCGCCAAGCCCGGCAAGCAGGAGCGCTTCCTCTACGTCGCGACCATCGCGCAGAGCGCCACCGATCCCGACTTCGTGGCCGTCGTCGGCACCGACCCGCACAAGTCCGACTTCGGCCAGATCATCAACCGCGTCGACATGCCGAACGTGGGCGACGAGCTCCACCACTTCGGCTACTCGCGCGACCAGGACCGCCTGATCGTCCCCGGCCTGTTCTCGGGGCGCATCCACGTCTTCGACGTCGAGGACGACAGCGCGCATCCAGAGCTGACCACGGTCAACGAGAACCTGGTCTCGGCCAGCGGCTACGCGGTTCCGCACAGCCTGCTCACCCTGCCCGGCGGCCAGTTCGCCGCCAGCATGATCGGCGCGAACACCGGAGACACGGCGCCCGGCGGCATCGTGCTCCTGAACGACCACAACGGCAGCTTCTCGGCCTACTTCGGGCCGCCGCCGACCGACCGACCGCCCGGCACGCTGGGGCCGAAGTTCATGTACGACATCGACGGCCGCGCCGAGGCCGACCGCCTCATCAGCACCACCTTCGGCCCGCCCGCCCTGTGCGGCGTCGGTCTCGATCCGACCTGCCTGGGCAACGAGGTCGCGGTGTGGAGCACCTCGCAGAAGAAGGTCATCCAGGTGGCCGACCTCGGCGTCAACAGCGGCGCGCTCGAGGTCCGCTTCATCGAGAAGTTCGGCGTGCGGCGCGCGCTCATCAACACGCCGGGCACCAGCGCGGTGTGGCTCGCCGACGACGACGACAAGAACGGCGTGTTCGACTTCCAGCAGGTGCTGGGGCCGGAGGACGGGCTCAACATCCCGGCCGACATGCTCCTGTCCTACGACAACAAGTTCATGATCCTGACCAACTGGTTCGGCAACACGGTCCAGGTCTACGACATCACCGACCCGTTCAACCCGATCATCAAGTCGACCGTGGACGTGCCGCATCCGAACATGCTGCGCCTCAGCAAGGACAACAGGCGCCTCTACGTGTCCAACTCGCTGCTCACCCCGTGGGACAACGACCCCGACTTCGGCCCCCCGCGCAACAACGAGTACGGCATCTGGCTCTTCAACATGACCACCTCGGGCGCGCTCACGTCGATAACGGCCGACGGAAGCGCCTGGGTCGACTTCACGAACGTGCAGAAGGCCACGACGACCGGTCCGGCCGGCCCGCACATGATGTTCTTCGATCCGAGCATCCAGCTCCTGCCGGGAGAGCACTAGATCCCGGCGAGCTCGACCGAGCTCCAGCGTATCGGTTAGACCGGCTGCCTGGCCCCCCAACGCAGCTGGCACGAGGCCTGTCCGGTTCGCCGGGCAGGCCTCCGTTTTCAGGCCGCCCGGCACAGCTCGAGCTTGCCCTCGAGCGGCTGGCGGTAGAAGCGGCGCAGCTCGTCGATCATCGCGCTGATGCGCGCCGTGCGCACGAAGCGGCGCTCGAGCGACTCACTGTAGCGGTAGACGTTGGCGTTGGCGACGCGGTAGCGGTCGCGCTCCTCGTGGTCGAGATCGTCCTCGAACTCGACGTCGTCGAACAGCCGGCGGCGCAGCTCGGCCGAGCGCTGCGCGCCGCCCTCGCCGCACAGGAGGCACGTCACGTACTTGTCGACCTCGGCCTGAAGCTCCAGCTCGAGCGCGCTGACCCGCGCGTCGTGCGTGGCACGCCAGGTCAGGTAGACGAAGTGGCTCACCCCCTCGACCGCGAGCAGGAAGTCGCCCAGGTTGCGCTCGTCGAGCCGACGCGCCGGGTCGTGGACCGCGAGGTTCGACAGCGCCGCGTCGTCGACGAACAGGCCGACCGCCAGGCCGTCCTCGTCCTCGGTGATGAGCAGCTGCTCGCGCGGCGAGCGCGCCACCCCGAGCCGCTCGCGCATGGCAGCGTCGATCAGGAAGTCGGACACGCAGGTGTCGGTCTCGATGCGGTAGAGCGCCTCGAGCCCGCGCTGTAGCTTGTGCAGCATGCGCGGGCCTAGTGGAGAAGGCCCCCGCCCCCGCCTCCGCCCCGCTCTGGGTCTCCGCTCGACCCCTGGACCAGCACGCCGAGCGCGCGCAGCCGGCTCTCGACCCACTCCGAGCGCGTGCGCAGCCACTCCTCGTAGAGCGCGACCACGTCGTGACCGAGCGTAGCGGTATAGCGGCGGACCTCGGCCAGCACGTCGGCGAACCGGGGAAACTTCCCGGCCAGCTCCTCGTAGACGTCGCGCACGGTGGAGGTCGCCAGGCGGTGGGCCAGCTCGCGGTAGGCGGCCTGCCCCAGGTCCACGTAGAAGTTGACGCCGACCAGCTTTCGTTGCAGCGAATCGGCAAAGAAACCGGTGACATAGAGAGATGTATCGCCGACTTCCTTGAGCGCCCGGACTCGCTCTCCGGCGTTCGCCGCGGTGGATGCGACCAGCCGCAGGGAGAGCGGCTCGTCTGGAATGCGTGCCTTGGCGTACTCACCGAGGAGACCGACGAGATAGAACTCGGTCGGCTCGGAGGCCTCGACGCCCTCGCGGTCGAGCGCCTCGGCGAGCACCTCGTGAAAGAAGCCTTCGACCGACGAATGAGTTGTCAGGCTCATGGATCGATCTTTCGGCCCACTCCCGCGGATTTCAATGTGTCTGTTTCCGACCCCTTGAACGGTACGGGAATCAGCTTGGGCGGCGGATGTCGTGGATTGTAGGCTCAGAGACTACTTACGACCACCGGCTCAATTTCCACAAGCGCCCAAAATTCGGCTCCTTGAGGGTTGCGCGCCGCGGGCGCGACCTTACCATTCGGCCGCTGCCAGCACTCGCACCACGTGAGTGCTAACAAATTGCGCCTAACATCCCGAATCTCGGGTTGAAAGAAACCAAGGACAAGCGAGGGAGACATGAAAGTTCGTCCACTTCAGGATCGGCTCCTGATCCGTCGGGTCGAGGAGCAGGAGAAGTCGAAGGGCGGGATCATCATTCCGGACACCGCCAAGGAAAGGCCGCTCGAGGGCGAGGTGATCGCGGTCGGGAACGGCAAGCGGCTCGAGGACGGCACCCTGGTGCCGCTCGACGTCAAGAAGGGTGACCGGATCCTGTTCGGCAAGTACTCCGGCACCGAGATCAAGGTGGACGGCGTCGAGCACCTCATCCTCCGCGAGGAAGAGGTACTCGGCGTGATCGAGAAGTAGATCGGTTCGAGGAAAGGAACTCGAGAAATGGCTAGTAAGGAAATCATCTTTCAGGAGCAGGCGCGCGGCCAGATCATGCATGGGGTCAACACCCTGGCCAACGCGGTCAGGGTCACCCTCGGGCCGCGCGGGCGCAACGTCGTGATCGAGAAGTCGTGGGGCGCCCCGACGGTCACCAAGGACGGTGTCACCGTCGCCAAGGAGATCGAGCTCGAGAACAAGTTCGAGAACATGGGCGCGCAGATGGTGAAGGAGGTCGCGTCCAAGACCTCCGACGCCGCCGGTGACGGCACCACCACCGCCACCGTCCTCGCCCAGGCCATCTTCCGCGAGGGCTCCAAGCTGGTCGCCGCCGGTCACAACCCGATGGAGATCAAGCGCGGCATCGACGCCGCCGTCGCGCGCGTGATCGAGTCGCTCGAGAAGCAGTCGAAGCCGACCAAGGGCCACAAGGAGATCGCCCAGGTCGGCACGATCTCGGCCAACGGCGACGAGGGCATCGGCGGGATGATCGCCGACGCCATGGAGAAGGTGGGCAAGGAGGGCGTGATCACGGTCGAGGAGTCCAAGACCATGGACAGCGAGCTCGACGTGGTCGAGGGCATGCAGTTCGACCGCGGCTACCTCTCGCCCTACTTCGTGACCGACGCCGAGCGCATGGAGGCGGTGCTCGAGGACGCACTGGTGCTCATCCACGAGAAGAAGATCTCGTCGATGAAGGACCTCCTGCCGCTGCTGGAGCAGGTGGCCAAGAGCGGCAAGCCGCTCATCATCATCGCCGAGGACGTGGACGGCGAGGCGCTGGCCACCCTCGTGGTCAACAAGCTGCGCGGCACGCTCAAGGTGTGCGCGGTGAAGGCGCCCGGCTTCGGCGATCGCCGCAAGGAGATGCTGAAGGACATCGCCGTCCTGACCGGCGGCCAGGCCATCACCGAGGACCTCGGGCTCAAGCTCGAGAACCTCACCCTGAACGACCTGGGCAAGGCCAAGCGCATCAAGGTCGACAAGGACAACACGACGATCGTCGACGGCGGCGGCAAGAAGAACGACATCGAGGCGCGCGTGAAGCAGATCCGCGTGCAGGTCGAGGACACCACGAGCGACTACGACCGCGAGAAGCTGCAGGAGCGCCTGGCCAAGCTGGTCGGCGGCGTGGCGGTCATCCGGGTCGGCGCG
>Ga0126377_10001002_pt1 | contig 18158 bp, 17 predicted proteins | sample PanSoiMetPlot_22_FD_92647 | JGI IMG/M metagenome (GOLD analysis project Ga0126377, IMG submission 92647) | Tropical forest soil microbial communities from Panama - MetaG Plot_22 | ecosystem: Environmental > Terrestrial > Soil > Tropical forest > Bulk soil | place: Panama | collected 2016-02-17 | reverse complement strand
TTCGGCTTGGGCGCGACGCCGAGGTCGCTCATCCGGTCGAGCCGGAAGGAGCGCACGTCGCTGCGGAGGTGGCAGTAGCCGACGAGCAGCCAGCTCCCCTCGCGGTAGAAGAGGCCATAGGGGTCGACCTCGCGCGTGCGCGCGTAGCCGGTGGACGCCGGGCGGTAGGAAAAGCTCACCCGCTTGCGGTGACGGGTCGCGGTCTCGATCTCGGCGAAGCGCTCGCCGAGCTCGCGCGTCTGCCGCCCCTGCGGCGACGGGAAGTGGACCAGCACAGGCTCGCGCCGGCTGACCGCGCTCGGCGGCGGGGGCCACTCGAGCGGCGTGTCGGGCACCTCGGGCACGTCGAAGGCGAGCTTCTTCAGCGCGAGATCGACCACGCGCGCGTAGTCGTCCCCCGGCACCGCGCGCGCGACCGACGCCGCCAGCACCATCGCCGACACCTCCTCGGCCGTGAGGTGCACCTCGGGCAGGCGGAAGCGCTTGAGGTCGACCACGTAGCCGCCCTCCTCGAGCGAGTCATCCTCGTCGGGCGTGATGTAGCGGATCGGCACGCCGAGCTCGAGCAGGTCGGCCTTGTCGCGCTCGAACGCGCGGAGCCCGGCCTCGACGTTCGCCGTCTGATACGAATCGAACTGCTCGCGGATGTCGCGATAGGTGACCGGCGTGCGCGCGCGGAGGAGCAGCATCACCAGGTCGAGCAGCCGCTTCGAGCGATCGACTCGCGGCGAGCTCGTCGATGCGCCGGCGCTCGCGCGACCGCCGGACGCGCGCCTGGTTCCCGCGCGCCCACCGCGCGCGTCGCGCCCGCCGCGCCGTCCGGCGCCGCGACGTCCACCTCCGCGACCCCCAGCCGTGCGCTCGACGCCGTCCGCGGCACCGCTCGACCCGCGCGCGATGCGGCCGCTTCGACCAGATCGCGCGCCGCCGTCATCGCGCCCGCGGGCCGGGCTGCTCTTGCGATCGCGGCCGGGGCTGCGCGCGCTGGCTGCGCCCCGCTCGCCGGCGGCGCCGCCCTTGCCTCGACCGCCGCCCGTCGCCCCGTCGCGCTCGCTCGGGCCGCGGCCGCTGGCGTCGCCGCGCCTGCTGCCGTCGCTGCCGTCGCCGTCGCGTCCGCTGCGCGAGGCCGCGCTGGCCGCCACCCACTCCTTGCCGCCCACGGAGGCGCGGACGCGCGCGTCGCGGCCTGCGGACGCGCGCTTCCGTGTCTTGGTCGACTTGGCCACGATCTTCTTGGAGCCCCCCATGGGGCGGTCATCTTACTGCGCCAGCTCCGCCCGGAGCGCGACGTGCTTTCGCCAATCGCTGCCTGCCCGCCGCGCGGCGGACCGCGCATCGGCAATCCGGACGCGACGTGAAGCGGCGACCTCGAGCGCGCGCGCCGACGGGCCGCGGCCGCGGCGAGGCCCTGCCGGGACGGGCGAGCGCGGTGGACGGCGAGAAACTTTCGCCCCCAGCCAGATGCGACTAGAGTAGCGCCGGTTTGCCCTTGAGACCAACCCGGCCCTCATTCTTCCCCCTCCTGGTCATCGCCGCCGTCCTGGCCGCCGTTGCGCCCCGCTCCGCCCGCGCGCAGCAGCCGGCGGAGAAGGGCGTTCTCGGCGCCGGCCTCATCGTCGGCGAGCCGACGGGTGTGACCGGTAAGTACTACCTGACCGACGATCACGCCATCGATCTCGCGATCGGCGGCGCCGTCGTGGGACGCGGCCTCCAGGTCCACGGCGACTTCCTGTGGCACCCCTGGGTCCTCGACCAGGAGCCCAGCTTCGCCCTCCCGCTCTATATCGGCATCGGCGGCCGCATCCTCAACCACAACGCGGGCGGCAGCGACGACGAGGACCACGTGCGCATCGGGGTCCGTGGCCCTGTCGGCATCCTCTTCGACTTCACCCGCATCCCCCTCGACGTCTTCGCCGAAGTCGCCGGCGTCCTCGACTACCACACCCGCGGCGACGACAACTTCGGCGTCGACTTCAACGCCGGCATCGGCGCTCGCTACTACTTCTGACGCGACGCCGCAGCCGGCGTGTCGCGTCGGACGGTCGGCCGGCCCCGCGGCCGACGCAGGGCCGGCGCCCCTCCGCGGCCGACTCGCCGCCGACCCACCGCGGCCGACGCTCGGCCGGCGCCGCACCGCGACGGCGCGCCCACCGCCGCCGCCGCACCCCGGCCGGCGACCACATCGAGGGCCTGGTCCCGCGAGCGGTCATCCGCCGTCCGGCGGGGCGCTGCTGCGCGCCTGGCGGATCCGCTCGGCCAGCCAGGTCCAGCGGGCGCCGCCGGCGCCGTTGCGCACGGCCATCTGGACGGCCCGGCGCGAGCCGACCACCACGACCAGCCGCTTGCCCCGCGTGATCGCGGTGTAGAGCAGGTTGCGCTGCAGCATCAGGTAGTGCTGCGTGAGGAGCGGGATCACGACGGCCGGATACTCCGACCCCTGGCTCTTGTGCACGCTGATGGCGAACGCGTGGACGAGCTGGTCCACATCGGTCGCCGCGTAGTCGATCGCGCGCCCGTCGACCAGCTCCACCACGAGGGCCTTGCCGCCGCCCTCCTCCTGCTCCTCGCGCGCGCGGATCTCGCGCACCAGCCCGACGTCGCCGTTGAACACGTCGCGGTCGTAGTCGTTGCGCACCTGCATCACCTTGTCGCCCTGGCGCAGCACGCGCTCGCCGCGCACCAGCTCCGCGCGCCCGTCGGCGGGCGGGTTGAGCCGCGCCTGCAGCGCCTGGTTGAGGGACACCGTGCCCAGCTCGCCCCGGTGCATCGGCGTCAGGACCTGCACGTCGCGCAGCGGGTCCAGGCCGAAGCGCGACGGGATCCGCTCCGTGACCAGCTCCAGCAGCGTCTCGCGCGCCGCGGCCGGCTCCTCGCGCTCCACGAAGTAGAAATCCGAGCGCGACGGATCGCCGCCCGGGGGCCGCCCGAGCTCGGGCAGCTCGCCTCGGTTCACCCGGTGCGCGTTGATGACGATCTGGCTCTCCGCCGCCTGCCTGAAGATCTCGGTGAGCTCCACGACCGTCGCGCTTCCCGACGCGATGATGTCCGACAGCACCGCGCCGGGGCCCACCGACGGCAGCTGGTCGACATCGCCGACCAGCACGAGCTGCGCCGCGGCTGGAACCGCGGCGACGAGCGCGCGCAGCAGCTCGGTGTCGACCATCGACATCTCGTCCACCACGACCGCGTCGACCGCCAGCGGCTCCTGCGCGTTGCGCGCGAAGCTCTGATTGCGCGGCTGGTACTCGAGCAGCCGGTGCAGCGTCATCGCCGGCTGGCCGGTGCTCTCGCTCAACCGCTTGGCCGCGCGCCCGGTGGGCGCCGCCAGCGCGACCCTTCGACGCTTGGCGCCCATCAGCGCCACGATCGCGCGCACGATCGTCGTCTTGCCGACCCCGGGGCCACCCGTGATGACCACGACCTTGTCGCGCGCCGCCGCGTCGACCGCGCGTTGCTGCTGCCCCGCGAGCCGGATGCCGGCGCGCTGCTCGAACCACTCCACCGCCGCCGCCACGTCGCCGGTCCACGGATCCGCCGGCGTGTCGCGCAGCCGCGCCAGCGCCGCCGCCGCCTCGCTCTCGCTGCGCCACATGGCCAGGAGCGAGAGGCAGTCCTTGCCCTCGGTCAGCACCTCGCGGACGACCATCCCGTCGGCGAGCAGGCGCGCGACCGCCTGGTCGAGGAGCTCCGACGCCACCGCGAGGAGCTCCGCCGCGCGCCCCAGCACCGCGTCCTGGGGCGCGTGCACGTGCCCGTCCTCGACCAGCTCGCCCATGACGTGCAGCACACCCGCCTCGAGCCGCTCCGGCGCCGTCGCCTCCATCCCCAGGCTGCGCGCGATGCCGTCGGCGATCTTGAAGCCGATGCCCCAGATATCGATGGCCAGCCGATACGGATTGCGGCGCACCACCGCCATCGCCTCGGCGCCATAGCGCCGGTAGATGCGCAGCGCGTACGCGGTCGACACACCGTGACCGCGCAGGAACACCATGACGTCCTGGATGTCCCGCTGCGCCGTCCAGGCCTCGGCGATGCTCCGGGCGCGCGCCGGCCCGATCCCCTCCACCTCGAGCAGCCGCTGCGGCGAGCGGCCGACCACCTCCAGCGTCTCGGCCCCGAACCGCTCCACCAGCCGCTTGGCCAGCTCCGGCCCGATGCCCGGGATCATCCCGGAGCCGAGGTAGCGCTCGATCCCGAGCAGCGTCTCGGGCGACTTGGTGTGATAGGACTCGACCCGAAATTGTCGCCCGAAGCGGCGATCGGTCTCCCACACGCCGCGCACCACGAGCGGCGTGCCGACCGTGACCCCGAAGAGCGCGCCGACGACCGTGACCAGCGGACCGCCGCCGGCCGGCTCGAGCCGCGCGACCGTCCACTGGTTGCTCGGATTCTGGAAGACGATCCGCTCGAGCGTGCCTTCCAGGACCGCTCCCTCGCCCTCCCCCTCGCGCGTCACATGATGAGGCCGCCGTCCACGTCGATGGTGCGGCCGTTGAAGTAGTCGCACTCGATGATGAACTTGACCGCCAGCCAGATGTCCTCGGGGACCCCGACCCGACCGACCGGCACGCTGGCGACCAGTGCGTCGCGCGCCTTCTGGTTCATCCCCTTCGTCATCGGCGTCTCGATCATACCCGGCGCCACCGCCCCCACCCGGATCCGGAACGGGGCGAACTCGCGCGCCCAGGTCACCGTGTTCGCCGCCAGCGCCGCCTTGGCCGACACGTAGTTCGACTGCCCGCGGTTTCCGTAGCGCGCGAGCGACGACAGGTTGACGATGACACCCGGCCCCAGCTCGCCGCCGACCATCTTGGCCACCACATCGCGGACCATGAACGTGGCCCCGGTCAGGTTCACGTCGATGACCGCCTGCCACTGCGCGCGGTCCATCACCGCGACGGCTCCGCTGGTGCGGTCCTTCTTGACCAGCAGCCCGTCGCGCAGGATGCCGGCATTGTTCACCAGGCCATTGAGCCCGCCCATGCTGTCGGCCGCCCAGTCGACGAACGAGCCGATGCTGCCGTCGTCGGACACGTCGAGCTGCCTGGTGTGCACCTTGCCGGGCGCACCAGCGGTCGCCTCGACGAGCGCCTGCAAGCCCTGCGCGTTCACGTCCCCCGCCGCCACCTGCGCACCGGCCTGGGCCAGTCGGGTCGCGAAGTGAGCCCCCATTCCGCCCGCCGCCCCGGTCACGATGATCTTCATGTCCTGAAGTTGCATGGTCTCTCCTGTGGCTGGGGGCAGGCTACTGAGACCGGGCGCGACCCGTCAAGGCGACCAGGCCTCGCCTGCAGCGGCGATCGTCCGGCGATCCGCTCGAATCCGCCGTCACCGACGGAGCGCGCGGCTACTGGGCCCGGGTCCCGCTCCGGTCCGGCGCGTGCGTCGTGGCGGTCCGGCTGTGCCCGCGGCTGTCTCCCTCGACGAATCCGACCGCGGCGCTGCACTCGAGGCCCTCGAACAGCCGCAGGCTGTCGCGATCCGGCTCGCCCTGGTCGACGAAGATGTCGCGGCAGTCGGCCTGGCAGCTGCGGAGCGACTCCGGGCGCTGGTCGTCCTTGCACGCCAGGTAGTGCCGGCACGCTCCATCGCAGGTCCCGGTCTGCGACGCGACCCCCTGGAATCGCGCGTAGCGGACGCACGAGAGCGACGCGGCCATCGCGATGGCAGCGCCGATACCCAGACGCCCCAACCAGGTCAGCCTCGCCCCGGATCGGCGCGCACGGGATCGAGCTGTCACTGCACAAGCCTACGGTTGGTCCGGCTGGGAGTCCAGGGCAACCGCACCCGGGCTTCAGGCTTCCCGCCCACCTCGACCCGCCGGGCCCTTCACCGGCGCCGAGCTCCCATCGCCGAACGCGCCGTGACGGCCCGCGCCGCGCCCGAAGCGGCCCGCGCCGGCAGTTCCCTCGGCCAGGGCATTTCTTCCGTGCGCGAGCTCGTTGGCCACCGCATCGGCCCACTCCATGTCCCACTGCTCGATCGCCGAGAGCCGATCCCCGCGGAGCGCTGCCTGGGGAAACGCCGCCAGCTCGCGCGCGAGCTCCTCGGCGGCCGTCCGGCTCGTCCCCGCCGGAACGACGCGGTTCACCAGCCCCATCGCCAGCGCCTCCTCGGCCGCGACCGGCCGGCCCGTGAGAATCAAGTCCATCGCGCGCCCGTGCCCGACGAGCCGCGGCAATCGCAGGGTCCCGCAGTCGATGAGCGGCACCCCCCAGCGCCGGCAGAAGACGCCGAACACGGCGTTCGACTCGGCGACCCGGAGGTCGCACCACAGGGCCAGCTCCAGCCCTCCAGCCACGGCGTATCCGGCGACCGCGGCGACGACGGGCTTGCTGAGGATCATGCGCGTCGGCCCCATCGGGGCGTCGCCGTCGGGGGCGACCCGGTTCGGCTGGCCCGCGGCGATCGCCTTCAGGTCCGCTCCGGCGCAGAACGTCCCGTTCGCGCCCCACAGCACCGCCGCGCTCATCTCCTCGTCCGCCTCGAACTCGCGGAAGGCATCCGCCAGCGCCTCGGCGGTCTCGCGGTCCACCGCGTTGCGCGCCTCCGCCCGATCCAGGATGACCGTGGTGACGGGCGGCTTCTTCTCGACCAGGACCGGCATCGCGCTCTCCCTGTTCCGTCAGCAGTCGTCCTCGAACACGAGCTCGTGGTCCTTGCCGATGCTGAACCACCATTGCGCGTGACCGCTCAGATTGCGCCGATAGCTCAGCGAGCCGACCGCGTTCTTCGTCGGTGCCCCGTGGGCCGCCGCTCTGCGCCAGATCTGCTTCGCCGAGCAGCGCGGCATGGGGATCTTCGATTCGTCCTCGCACGACCACCCCTTGAGCGGGTAGGCCGAGAGCGACTTGCGATCGATCGAGACGTAGAACATGCAGGTCGGCTTGTACGCCACGCCCTGCGGCACGCTGGCCGGACGCTTGGCCCGCGACGGAGACATGAAGCGATAGAGGACGGAGAAGCTGTCGTCGAGCGTGAGGTCCGCCTTGCCCGTCGGATACACGCCGTCGGCGTCGATCCGGACCAGCACGGCGTCCGAGAACTGCTTGCGCGCCCGCGACAGCGCGGTCGGAAGATAGCCGCTCACGTCCCACGACCTGGCCTGGAACGCCGGCTGCTGCGGCTGCTGCCCCGGCGAGTCCTGGTCGTCCGACCCTGCCCATGCGCGCTCGGCGGTGGCCGGCTCCTGTTCTCCCGGCGTGCCCGACCGGGGTGGTGGCCGCGAGTCGTCGCGCTGCGCGCTCCGGTGCCTGGGCGGTGCCGGCTTGTCGCCCTTGCCGCCACGCCCCGCCGTCTTCCGAGCCGGAGAGGCGCCTGCCGCGGGCACCTCGTCCTCGGGGTGCTCCGCGCTCGGCGTCTCCGCCGCGGCCGGCTGCTCCGCCCTCGGGGTCTCCGCCGGCGGCGGGCCACCCGGACTGCTCCCCGCCTCCGACTCTCGCGCCTCCGCGCGCGGCGGAGTGGCCGCCGGCACCGCCGCGGGCGCGTCGGCGGTCGGAGCCGCGGCCAGGCCGACGCTGTCCGGCCCCCGAGCCCGTTTTTCGGCGGCCTCGTCCCCGGGGCTCCGCGACGCCACGATGCCCGCCAGCGCGGCGCCCGCCAGGACCAGCGCTGCCCCGGCCACCAGCGGCGCACGCGACCTGCGCGGTCCCGGATGGGAGGCGCGGTTGGATGCATGAGCCGGCGTGGGAGGCAGACTGCCGGACTCCGCCCGGAGAGGAGCGCCCACCGCAGCCCACGCCGCCGGCGTGAGGTTCGCGGTGGCCTCTGCCAGCGCGTGCGCCAGCTCCTCGGCGGACTGCCAGCGCCTGGCCGGATCCTTGGCCATCGCGCGCACGATGACGCGCTCGTAGGCCGGCGGTATCTCGGGCGCGAGCCGCCTCGGAGGCGGCGGTTCGTCCTCCACCTGCTTGCGCAGGATCTCGAACACGGAGTCGCCATCCACGGGCCGCTGCCCGGTCGCCGCCTCGTACAGGATGACGCCGATGGCGTAGAGATCGGTGCGCGCGTCGATGGGTTGCGACTGGGCCTGCTCCGGCGACATGTAGTGAGGCGTGCCGAGGAGCGATCCGGCGCGCGTACGGCTCGTCCCGTCGCGCGGCTCCGAGGCCAGCTTCGCGACCCCGAAGTCGAGAATCTTCGCCCGGCCGTGCCGCGTGATGAAGATGTTGTCCGGCTTGAGATCGCGGTGGACGACGCTCTTGGCGTGGGCGGCGCCCAGGCCGGCGAGCACCTCCGATGTCCAGCGGGCCAGCGTTCCCAGCGGGAGCCGGCCCTGCTGCGCGAGCACCGCCGCGAGAGGCGCGCCGTCGAGGAACTCCATCACGATGTAGGGCCGCCCGTCGGCCAGGCGGGCCAGGTCGAGGATGTTGACGATGTTCTCGTGGCGGATCAGGTTGACGGCGCGAGCCTCCGCGAAGAAGCGGTCCACCAGCTCGGGTCGATCGGCGCAGTCGTGCGACAGCACCTTGATGGCCACGCGACTGCGAATGGTCGGATTGATACCCTTGTAGACGCACCCCATCCCGCCCACGCCGACGACCTGCGCCACCCGGTATGGGCCCAGCATGGCGCCCAGCAGCGGATCGCCGCCGGCAGAGATCAGGGCCGCCCCGTCCTGAGTGCAGAAGCCGCCCTGCTGGAACGTCTGGCCGCACTCCGGGCATACGTTCATGGCGCACCAAGATAACACCGGCTCTGGATGGCATCGCGTGAAGGTCGGACACAGCTCGTGGGTGCCGCAGCAAGCGTCATGCCGCGGAGCTCATCTCGCGCTCTCGCGAGCAAGAACGCGAACCTAGGTCCATGCCGGCCACATGGGCTGTCCGTTGCGCCGGACGATCGCGTCCGAGGGCTGGACAAAATGTCCGGCCGCCGGACGGCGGCGGCCCTCATCTCGGCGAATCCGCTCGGGCACGCGATGGCGCGGCCGTTGCTATGTTGTGCGCGCGTGACCCATGCGCACGAGCGACCTCGCGAGCGGCTCCTTCAACACGGAGGCGATCCATTGTTATGCGAGGAGCTCATCGCGCTCATCCTGGGCACCGGCGCCCGCGGCAGGTCGGCGCTCGAGGTCGCGCGCTCGCTGCTCGTGGAGACGGGAGGGTTGACCGATCTCTCGCGCGCCAATCCACGAGAGCTGGCCTGCGTCCACGGGATCGGCACGGCCCGGGCGGCGCGTCTGGTGGCCGCCTTCGAGCTCGGCAAGCGCGCCATGGCCGAGCCGGTGGAGCGGGTGGTGCTACGCGAGGCGAGCGACGTGTACCGGCATCTGCGGCCTCGCATGCACGGCATGACGCAGGAGGTGTTTCTCGTGCTCGCTCTCGACGCGCGCAACGGTGTGGTGGACGAGATCGAGGTGGCGCGCGGATCGCTGACCGGGGTCGAGGTTCACCCGCGCGAAGTCTTCCGCTCCCTCATCCGCCAGGCGGCCGCCGCGGCCGTGGTCGCGCACAACCATCCGTCGGGGGACTCACAGCCGAGCCCCGACGACATCGCGCTCACCCGGCGGCTTCGGCTGGCCGGGGAGATCCTGGGCATTCCGATCCTGGATCATGTGGTGATAGGGCGTGACGATTTCACATCCGTGGCCGATCTGGTGGGCGCGGAGGGCGACGCTGAGGAGGTCTCTTCTTGACGCGGCGGACAGAAGACCGGCCCGTGCTTCCTTGCCGCTCGGCGACCGCCATCGCTAGAATCGCGGGCATGGTGGGTACGACGATGTCGAGGGGCGCCCTCGTGGTGTTTCTGATCCTCCTCTCGTCGACCGCGCCGGCGAGAGCCAGCTCGCTCAACGACTACTTCGGGCCGCGCGAGATCGCCGTCGGCGAGACCCTGCGCGCCAACTCGCCCGGTGGCCAGGCCACGACACTGAACCCGGCGGGTCTGGCGCTCACCCGCCAGCTCGTGTTCGAGGGCTCGTACGGCTATCGACCCGACGACAGCGCATCGACCGTGGCCGCGTCGGCCTGCGACTCGACCGTCCCGGTGCCCGGGTGCTTCTACTATCACTACTTCACGGCCGCGCCCGAGATCGACGGCACCGACTACAGCCGGCGAGTGCACGAGTTCGGCATCGCGGCGGCGCGCGCGATCACGAAGCGGATCGCCTTCGGCATCAACGTGCGCTACTTCAACTACAAGTCGGACGCCCCCGGGGAGGAGGACTCGAGCGGCTTCGCCGCCGACGGTGGCCTGGTGCTGCGAGCGAGCGACGCGATCCAGGTGGCGGTGGTCGGGTACAACCTCATCGCGGCGGACTCGACGCAGTATCCGAGGGGGATCGGGGCCGGGCTCGCGCTGCGTCCGGTGCCGGCGCTCGGCATCGGCGTGGACGGAGTCTGGGACCTCGACGCCCCGGAGGGGACTGGCACGGGGCGATACGGGGGAGGACTCGAGTACTTCTTCCAGAGCGGGGATCGACAGACCGGATATCCGATCCGCGTCGGCACCGTTTACGACAACGAGCTCGACTCGACGTACATCACCGGTGGGCTCGGCCTCAACACACCCAAGATCGGGATCGACGTCGGTGCGCGCAAGCAGGTCGACGGAGGCGATGAGCTGATCATCCTCGGCAGCCTGCGACTGTTCGGACCCAACCTTCCCTGATCAGGCGAGTGCGCGTAGAGTTGCGCTCGCATGTCGATGCGGGATGGCCGGCTGGTCCGCAGACTCAAGGACCGCGACGAGAAGGCCTTCCGCGAGATGGTGGACGAGTACCGCGACCGCGTGTTCAGCTTGACCTACCGGATGCTGGGCAGCCGTGCCGAGGCCGAAGATCTGGCCCAGGAGGTCTTCATCACCATCTTCAAGTCGATTGACTCGTTTCGCGGAGACTCGAAGTTCTCGACTTGGCTCTATCGCGTCACAGCCAATCACTGCAAGAACCGGATCAAGTACCTGGCGCGCCGGCACGACCGCGACCGCACGGAGCTGACCGAAAGGGTCGAGGCTGGCGGCGGGGGCTCGCTTGCGGTGCCGCGCGCGGCGCCGCGCCCCGATGCGCAGCTCGAAGGTGCGCAGATGGAGCAGATCCTGCAGCAGGCGATCGCGGAGCTCGATGAAGACCAGAGGATTCTCGTCATCTTGCGAGACGTCGAGGACCTGTCCTACGAGGAGATCTGTGCCATCACGGAGTTGCCCGACGGGACGGTCAAATCGAGGCTGCACCGCGCGCGTATGGCGCTGCGCAAGAAACTGCTGAAGCATATGTGAAGGCGCCCGATGAGCAGTGCACCTCCTACCTCCGACCACGACGAGTTCGAAGCTCGGCTGTCCGAGCTGGCCGACGGGACGCTGCCAGCCGAGGACCGGCGCTCCGTCGAGCAACACCTGGAGACGTGCGCGAGCTGCCGCGAGGATCTCGCCGAGCTGCGCAAGACGATGGACGCGCTCTCGGGCCTCCATCGGGTCCCGGCACCCGAGAACTTCGATCGCGACATCACCGAGACGATCCGCCGGCGCTCGCGCGGGCGCTTCTTCGGCCGACGGACGCTGGGCGACCGCGTGCCGTTCGAGCTCCTGGCGCTGCTGGCGCTCGTGCTCGGGCTGGCGCTGTACTTTTTTCTGCGCGGGTCGGATACTGGGTCGCTCAGGCCGTTCGATCGTGAGCCGGATACCCCGGCCATACACGAGGACGCCCCCAGCGTGGTGCCGAGGCCGTGAGCAAGATCATCGACCGACCGGGTTCGTTCGTCGCACTGATCTGCAGCATGGCCGCGCTCGCCGGCGGCGCGGGGACGGCCGGCGTGGCGGGGTGCCGCGGCGGAGGGGACAGCAAGAAGGCCGCACCCAGGGCGGCCGAGCGCCCGGACTCGCCGGCCGAGGGCACGCTGCTCGCGATCGGGAGCGAGGCCCGGACTTCGAGTCGGTCGCGCAGGACGGCACAAGAGTCCACCTCGTGGAGATGCGCGGCAGCCCGGTCGTCCTCTACTTCTATCCCAAGGACGAGACCCCGGGTTGCACGGCAGAGGCGGAGTCCTTCCGCGACGACTCATCCGAGCTGCAGCAGCTCGGCGCGCGACTCATCGGCGTCTCGCTCGACACGATCGACTCGCATCGCCAGTTCGCCAGGAACCACGGGCTCGCGTTTCCCCTACTCGCCGATGCGGGTGGCGTGATCGCGGCCAGGTACGGTGTGTCGACGCGCAGCGGCTTTGCCGAGCGCGTCACGTTCATCGTCGGAGCCGATGGAAGGATCGCCCGCGTCTTCCCCGAGGTCCGCGTCAGCGGCCACGCGGACGAAGTGCTGCTGTCCCTCCACGAAGTGAACCAGGCCGCGTCGGGCGCCAAGCCTTGAGCTCAGCCATGAGCTCAGCCCTGAGCTCGCCTGGCTCGCGCCCGCTTCGTCTCCTCGCGCTCACCTCGTTTCTCGGGACTCGCCGCTCCGAGACCCGCTGATTCCGGACCTGGCCGCGGCCCGGGCGTCGCGGCCGGCGCCGGGCGTTCAGCCGTTCGCCTTCTCGCACTCGGGCGTGAAGGTACCCAGGGCGACCCGGCGCCGGGCGTTCAGCCGTTCGCCTTCTCGAACTCGGCCATGAAGGTGGCAAGGGCCTCGCAGCCGGCGCGGGGGAACGCGTTGTAGACGCTGGCGCGCATGCCGCCGACGGAGCGGTGGCCCTTGAGGCCGGAGAAGCCGCGCTTCTTCGACTCCGCGATGAACTTGTCGTCCAGCTCGGGGGTGCGGGCGCGGAAGGTGATGTTCATGTTCGAGCGGCTGCCGGCGCGGGCGGTCGCGCGGAAGAGCGAGCTCCGGTCCAGATAGTCGTAGATGACGCCGGCCTTGGCGCGGTTGCGCTCCTCCATGGCCGCGAGCCCGCCGTTCTGCTTGATCCAGTCGAGCACCTCGGCGAGGACGTAGATGGCGAACGTCGGCGGCGTGTTGTAGAGCGACTTCTCCTTGGCGTGGGTGCGGTACTGGAGCATGGTCGGCAGGGACGACGAGGCGCGCTCGACCAGGTCCTTGCGCATGATCACCAGGGTCACGCCCGATGGGCCCAGGTTCTTCTGCGCGCCGGCATAGATGAGGCCGTACTTCTCGACATCGATCGGCCGGCTGAAGATGTCACTCGACGCGTCGCAGATGAGCGGGACGCCGTCGGGCGGGACCGGGTCGGTCGACCACTGGGTACCGAAAATGGTGTTGTTGCTGGTGAAGTGCGCGTAGACCGGCTTCGCGGACCACTTGAAGGTATCGGGCGACGGGATGTACGAGAAGTTCTCGTCCTCGCTGCTCGCCACCACGTGCACCTTGCCGAACCGCTTCGCCTCGGCGACTGCCTTCTGCGACCAGGCTCCGGTCATGAGGTAGTCGGCGGTCGCGTCTGGCCCCAGGAGGTTCATGGGGACCATGAAGAACTGGGTGGACGCGCCACCCTGCACGAACATCACGTGGTGATCGGCCGGGATCCCGGCGAGCTCTCGGCACAGCGCCTCGGCCTTCTCGATGACGGCCATGAAGGGCTTGTCGCGATGGCTGTGCTCCATCACACCGATGCCGGAGCCGTTCAGGTTCCAGATCGCCTCCTGGGTCTTGCGGATGACTTCCTCGGGCAAGACGGCCGGACCGGCCGACAGGTTGTAGATACGCTCGCTCACGGTGTCTCCTCGCGCCCGCGCGCAGCGGGCATCACGGTTGCGGTCACGATCCGATTCTGGTCAGGTCGACGCCCAGGGTCTCGGTGCACGAAGCGCGAATGCGATCGAGATCGCCCGGCGAGGGCGACGTGTCGAGCTGGATGCGCGCGCAGGCGGCCTGGGCTCCCTCGTAGATGACGTTCTCCATCTCCTCGACGTTGATGCCGGCCTCGCTCAGCACCTGGAAGACGTGGGCCAGCACGCCCGGGCGATTGCGGTGCCGCACGGTCAGGAGGCACGTGGCCGGGCTCTTGAGCGCCCGGTTGACGCAGTGGAGCGCGACCCCGGTGGCGCGGAACTGCTCGATGATGCGCACCGCCTCGAGCGCGATCGCCGTCTGCGCCTGATCGGTCGACGCGCCCACGTGGTGCGTGCCGTACACGCGCGCGTGGCGAGCGAGCTGCCCGGCGAGCTCTCCGGTGCCCGCCTTCGGCTCGCCGTCGAAGACGTCGAGTCCCGCGCGCAGCCCCTTGGTCTCGATGCCGTGGCGCAGGGCCTCCTCGTCGACGACCGAGCCGCGCGAGGTGTTGATGAAGACGGCGCCTGGCCTCATGGCGTCGACGAACGCGCGCCCGATGAGTCGACGGGTGTCGGCCGTGGCCGCCACGTGCACGCTCACCACGTCGGAGCGCGCGGCCAGATCGAGCAGCGAGTCCGCCGCCGCGACGCCGAGCTCCTCGGCGCGCTCGGCGCTCAGGCTCCGCGACCACGCGACCACCGACATGCCGAAGGCGTGGGCGCGCTCGATGACGGCGAGCGCGATCGGCCCGAGCCCGACCACGCCGAGCGTGGTGCCGTGGAGGCCGCGGGCCGCGCTGTACTCCTTCTTGTTCCACCGGCCGGCGCGCAGCTCGGCCGTCTGATCGGGGATGCGCCGATCGCAGGCCAGGATCAGCCCCCAGGCCAGCTCCGCGACCGCGATCGCGTTCTTGCCGGGACAGTTCGCGACCGAGACACCCTCGGCCGATGCCGCCTTGACGTCGATCGAGTCGTAGCCGGCGCCGGCGCGCACGACCAACTGGAGCCGCGGCCCGGCCGTGAAGACCGCCGCCGGGACCTGCGTCCCGCGAACCACCAGCACCTCCGGGTCGGCCGCCGTGACCGCTGCGGCCAGCGCGTCCGCGCCGAGGCCGGGCTGGAAGTCCACCTCGAAGCCGTTCGCCCGCAGCGCCTCCAGCCCCACCTCCTCGAACGTGTCGGCGATGAGAACCTTCATGAACGCGGCCCCTGACGACGCGCCGCGCCCGCGGCGCCGTCGCCGGCTGCTACTTCTCCCAGAAGAAGACCGTGATGGCGAGGCAGTGAAAGGCCTCGTCGCTCGACTGCGTGACGACCATGTCGCGCACGTCGATCTGCGGGTGGGACCGCAACCACTCGGTGATCTTCTCGCCCAGCCTCTCACGCTCGGCCACCATGGTCGCCGAGAACACCTTCACACCGTTGAACGTGCGATCCTCGCCAAAGGACGTCTGGCCGACGCTCACATTCGAACGCATGACGAAATCAGTCATCCTCTCTCTTCTTCTCTAGGCGGAGGGCGCCTGGCGGCTGGCGCTCCGATCGGTGCCTGCATGGAACTCTTTGATGATCTGGTTGACCTCGTCATCGGTCAGTACTCGGTTGCCGCGCTTGGCAGCGCCGAGGATGGCGGCCACGAGCTCCTTGCTGGGCGTGTGGCCGCGCTTGTGTAGCCAGTAGACGACGTTCGACTCGCCCGAATAGTGCCCGATCTCGATCTCCTGCTCGCGCCCGAACATACCAGCCGGCACACCCGAATAGATGCGGTCCGCGAGCCAGTGATGGCCCTTCTTCTCGGCCTTGATGATCGCGGCAGCGTGGACACCGGTCGCCGTGCGGAACGCGTCCGATCCGGCGAGCGGGTACTGTGGCGGGATATCGACGTGACAGGCGCGCGAGGCGACCTTGCACCAGAGGAGGAGCTTGGACAGATCGTGGCCGGGCAGCTCGCCGAGGAGCTTGAGGTTGAGCAGCACCTGGTCCAGCGCCGCATTGCCCACTCGCTCGCCGAGGCCGAGCGCCGTGCCGTGCGCGCGATCGGCGCCGAACTCGATGGCGAAGATGGTGTTGACCACGCCGAGCCCGCGGTCATTGTGACCGTGCCAGTCGATCCCGACCTCTTTGCGGCCCATTCCGTTCAGGAGATTCCGCGTGAAGCGGAGAAGGTTGTGAATCCCGTCGGGCGTCGCGTGTCCGACGGTATCGCAGAGGCACAGGCGATGCGCGCCGTGATCGACCGCATTGCGAAACAGAGGGTCGAGCACCTCGGGCCGGGAGCGCGTTGTATCTTCCGTAACGTAGGTCACCAGGAGATTGTTCTGGTGCGCGAGGTCGATCGCCTCGGCCGATCGCTTGAGCAGGAGGTCGAGGTCCCAGTCCTCTGCGTAGGCGCGGATCGGCGACGAGCCGATGAAGGCCATCACCTCGATGCCGATGCCGACCTTCTGGGACACGTCGACGACGGCCTGCACATCCTTGACGTGCGTGCGCGCTGCGCAGGCCGGCTTGATCTGGAGATTGTTGTCACGGATGTAGGTCGCGAGAGTGACGCAGTCGTCCACCGCGCGCTGACCGGCCCCCGGAAGCCCGATGTCGATGTGATGGATGCCCAGGTCGTTGGCGATCTGGGTGAAGAGGATCTTGTCCTCGATCTTGGGGTCCACGACCGACGGCGACTGGATGCCGTCGCGCAGAGTCTCGTCGAAGAACGTGAACTTGCGCCGGGGCGAGAGCGGCGCGACCTTCTCGACCGAGTTCCAGTCGTAGATGAGCTCGGCCTCGCTCAGATCCGGGTCGCGAGTGTCGTCGCCGTTCGTCGGCATGTCGAACGCTTAGCACGTCTGGCAGAAGGGTTCATCACCCGCATTTGCCAGGATCAGTGCCCTGCTGTCTTTCCGGGACCATCCAGCGCCACCCGACCTGCCAGGGGCGCCCGGCAGATCGAGCCGAACCGGCTCAGAATGCTTCGGTCATGAGGTAGATGACGACGAGTGTCACGGCGGCGACGATCGCCAGCAACAGCACCCAGCCGAGGGCGAGCGCGGCGCTTGCCAGCGCGACTCCTCCGACGGCCAGACCGTAGGTGCGCTCGCGGCGCACCGCGCTCACGACCGCGGCCGCCGCGGCCGCCACCCAGATCGGCACGGTGACGCGCCAGTCCGGGACCTCCGAGAAGAGGGCGTTGCGGCGGAGGACCAGCACGGCCGCGACCGCGACCGAGATGATGCCCAGCGAGATGCAGAGGAGTCCGGCCAGGTGGCGCGCTGCCCAGGCGCGCGGTGGCCGCGTGGCTGGCTCGAGCTTCACCGGCCCAGTATAGCGCGCCGGCCGCTGCCTCACCCGTGGGGTGTCAGCGGGCGACGTGACAGGCGGCCAGCGCGCCGCTCTCGAGGCGGCGGAGCGGCGGAGGCTCGTCGAAGCAGGCCTTCGGCTTGTCCGCCACCGGGCAGCGCGGATGAAACGGGCAACCGGCCGGCGGATCGAGCGCGCTCGGCACGTCGCCCTCGAGGATGATGCGGCGGCGGCGCGACGCCGGATCCAGTGTCGGCACCGCCGACAGCAGCGCCTGCGTGTAGGGATGCTTGGGCGCGGCGTAGAGCAGGGCCGCGGGCGCGAGCTCGACGAGCTTGCCCAGATACATGACCGCGACCCGGTCGCACAGGTGCTGCACGATCTCGAGGTCGTGCGAGATGAAGAGATAGGTCAGCTTCTCGGCCGCCTGGAGGTCCTGCAGGAGGTTGACGATCTGCGCCTGGATCGACACGTCGAGCGCGGAGAGCGGCTCGTCGCACACGATGAAGCGCGGCTCGACCGCGAGCGCGCGCGCGATGCCGATGCGCTGGCGCTGGCCGCCCGAGAACTCGTGCGGGTAGCGGTCCATCGCGTCGGCGCGCAGCCCCACCTTCTGGAGCAGCGCGCCGACTCGCTGGCGGCGCGCCTCCGCGGTGCGGGCGAGGCCGAAGATCTCGAGCGGCTCGCTGAGCGTGGCACCGACGGTCATGCGCGGATTCAGCGACGCGTACGGGTCCTGGAAGATCATCTGCATCCGGCGGCGCACCGGGCGGAGAGACTTCTGCGGCGCGCGCGTGATGTCGGCGCCGTCGAACACGATGGTCCCGCCGGTCGGATCGAGCAGGCGGAGGATGGTGCGCCCGAGCGTCGACTTGCCGCATCCGCTCTCGCCGACCAGGCCCATCGTCTCGCCCGGCAGGACGTCGAGGTCGACGCCGTCCACCGCGCGCACGACCGCGCTCCGCCGGGTCAGCGCACGGCGCACGCGCTGTTACGCCAGGCCAGCGATGTGCTCGGTGCAGTCACCGATGCGGATCTTGCCTACGTGCTCGGACTGACGCGGAGCGAGATTCGGTGCGAGCTGCAGCGGCATCAGCACCATGACTGGGCCACAGGCCGACCGAAGGTGGCGGGTGCGCTCTGGCAGGTCTTAGAAGTGGCGGAAGCGGCTCCTGAATGGGAAGCGGCGGCCACCTCGGCTGTTGCAGTGT
>Ga0126377_10001000_pt1 | contig 18199 bp, 13 predicted proteins | sample PanSoiMetPlot_22_FD_92647 | JGI IMG/M metagenome (GOLD analysis project Ga0126377, IMG submission 92647) | Tropical forest soil microbial communities from Panama - MetaG Plot_22 | ecosystem: Environmental > Terrestrial > Soil > Tropical forest > Bulk soil | place: Panama | collected 2016-02-17 | reverse complement strand
TACCGATCCAGGCTGACCTGCAGAAGAACATCGAGATGCACTTCTACCCGTCGGGACACATGGTGTACGCGCGCGAGGCGGACCTGAAGGCGCTGCACGACAGCACGGCCGCTTTCATCGAAAGAGCCTCGCATCACTGACGCGCACGGCGGCAACGGCGCCGCGTCCTTGTCTTCTCCGGGGGGTGCCGTGACCGGGGAGTCCTTTCGAGGCCGTGTAAAACATGGACGTTTTGCACGGAGCCTCCAGGGACGGATTCACGGCGTCCTCGAAAGGACTCCCCGGTTACGGCGCCCTCTTCAGTGATGCGCGGCGACGACCGGCAGTTCGACGAAGCTGGCGCTGCTCCCCGAGTGATACACGCGCTGCGTCGCCTTGCGGTAATCGCCCGGCTTCGCGAAGAAGATGTTGTCGACGTAGGTCTGAGGGTTGCGATCGTAGAGCGGGAACCAGCTCGACTGGACCTGCACCATGATGCGGTGGCCGGGCAGGAACACGTGATTCACGTTCGGCAGTGCGAAACGGTACGTCTGCACTTCGCCGGCGGGAATCGCGGAAGGGTGCTCGATGCTCTGCCGATAGCGCCCGCGAAAGATATCCATTGCGAGACCCAGCTGGTAACCGCCCATCTCCGGCGTTGACGGCACTTCGTCGGGGGACACGTCGATGAGTTTCACCACCCAGTCGCTGTCGGTGCCGCTCGTCGACGCGAACAGGTTGGCGATCGGTGCGCCGCTGATCTGCAGCGGCTCGGTGAGCGGCTCGGAAACGTAGCTCAGCACGTCGGTGCGATCCGCAACCGCGCGCTGATCCATGAGGAGCCAGCGCCGCCAGGCATCCGAATCCTGGAACCTCACCGGGCGCGGAATGTAGGGCACCGGCTTCGCGGGATCGGAGACGTATTCGTCGAAGGCCTCGCCGCCATTCGCGGGCTGAGTGAATGACAGCGCGAACTGCGAACCGAGATACAAGCGCCGCGGCTGATCCGCGCAACCCGAAGCGCAGGACAACGGCCAGCGATCGAGCCGGCGCCAGGCGCCGGTGCCGGTCTCGTAGGCGAAGACCGGCGGCGTCTGTGCGCGCGGTGCGCCGTCTTTCAGGTATTGATCGAGGAAGGGCTGCATCACGTCGCGCCGGAACTGCAGCGCTGTGTCGCCTTCGAGCTTGAGCGGGCCCAGGCTCCGCCCTTCATAGTTCACGCCGCTGTGCCGCCACGGCCCGAGGATCAGGTAGTTTCGATCGTTGGCTGTGTCCTTGGGCTCGACCGCCTCGTACGTGGCGATCGCGCCGTACATGTCTTCCTGGTCCCAGATGCTCGCGACATACATGCGCGGCACGCTGAGCGGCTGCTGCGCGAGGATCATGTCGAGCGCCTGGTACTTCCAGAAATCGTCGTAGGCCGGGTGCTCGGAGACCTTCCTGAAGAACGGCAGCTGGTCGAGGCCGAACTTCTTCGCGTAGTCGCCGGCGGACCCGGCGCGCAGGAATCCCTCGTAGTCGTCATAGGCATCGCGCATCACCGGCTTGCCTTCGTCCTTGACGGTTGTCTGCTGGGTCATGTAGTCGAAGTTGGTCTGGCGGAACGCGCCGTAGTGAAACCAGTCATCGCCCTTCCAGCCGTCCACCATCGGGCTCATCGGCACCGCCACCTTGAGCGCGGGGTGCGGGTTGATGAGCGCCATCAGCACCGTGAATCCCTCGTAGGAGGAGCCGATCATGCCGACCTTGCCGTTCGACTCCGGCACGTGCTTCACCAGCCATTCGATGGTGTCGTAGGCGTCGGTGGAGTGATCGACGTTGCTCGCGTTGAGCGGGCCGCGGATCGGCCGCGTCATCACGTACTCGCCCTGCGAGCCGTACTTGCCGCGCACGTCCTCGAACACGCGGATGTAGCCCTCGCCCACGAATACTTCGTCACCCTGCGGCAGGGTCGCGAGCATGCGGGTGCTGAGGTAGCGCTCGGTGCGCTTCGAAGCGTTGTACGGGGTGCGCGTGAGAATGATCGGCGCACTCTTCGCGCCTTTCGGCAGCACGATAACCGCGTGCAGCTTCACGCCGTCGCGCATCGGGATCATCGCCTCGCGCTTCACGTAGTCGAGCTCGCCCGTGGGCTGCTCGAACTTCTTGCCGGTGATGTCCGGAGCGAGCGGCGGCGTCTCGGCCAACACGCTCGCCGTGATCGTCAGCAGTAACGCCGCGCTCGAGGCGCGGACCGCAGCAATGCACGACTCCCGGCCGAAGCCGGGAGTGTGCCGAGTCTCAATGTTCAAAACTTCTGTCCGAAGGTGAGGCCAAAAGTGCGCGGTTCGTTGGTTCCGGTGTAGATGATGCCCGGCTGCGTCACCCCGGCGCCGCAGATCGAGGTGTCGCATTCGGCGAAGCGGAAGAGCGATGCGCGCTCATCGAAGGCGTTGTTGATGAAAAACTCGATCGACAGGCCGTTCTTCTGCACGCCGAAGGTGAAGTCGGCGATGCCATACGCGTCCTGGTTGCCGAGCGTGTCGTTCTCGGTGGGCAGGAGCGCCGAGCGGCTCTCGCCCTGGTACACGTAGGAGCCCTGCACGTGCGCGTCGAACTGGCCGATGTTGAACATGTAGCGCGCGATGACGTTGCCTTTGAACTTGGGCGTCACCGGCAACTGCGTATCCGCCGGCGCGAAATCGTCCGTGAAATTCGCAGCACAGTCCTGGATAGACAGCGGATCGCCGTTGTCATCGACCAGACGCTGACAGAAGTCGTCCTTGAGCTTCGGATCGAGCCAGGTGGCGGCCGCCGAGAGCAGCAGGTTCGCGGTCGCGGCCCAGTTGAGATCCACCTCGATGCCCTTGATCTCGGCGCGGCCCGCGTTGGTGACGTTGGTGAGACCGTTCAGGCCGAGGAAGGAGAACTGGAAGTCATCCCACTTCTCCCAGAACAGCGCGCCGTTGAAGCGCAGCCGGTTATCGAGCCAAGTCGTCTTCCAGCCGATCTCGTAGTTCTTGAGATAGTCGGACTTGTACGGCGGGAAGGTGCCGCGGCGATTGACGCCGCCCGGCCTGAATCCCTCCGAGTACGTCACGTAGGTGAGCGCGTCGGGATTGAACCGATATGTGAGGTTCACCTTCGGCGTGTTGCCCGACTCGTCGACTTCCTTGTCGAGGTTGGTGCACGGCCCGCCGTTGACGGAGCTCGCCGAGAAGCACGACTGCTCGCCCGTTGCCGAATCGAACGGGTTCGTCAGGCCGAAGCCGAAAAAGCCTTCGAGTGAGTTCTTGGCTTTGAAGAAACGAATGCCGGCGGTGCCCGTGAGCTTGTCGGTGAAGTCGAAGCTCACTTCGCCGAACGCCGCGTAGTCGCGATCGACGCGTACCTGCTCGGTGAGCCAGAACGTATCCGGCCAATTGGTGACTTCCGACACCGTCGCGAGATTGTTGATCTTGTAGCGCTGCTCGATCTCGTGTTGCTGGCGCTGATAGAACAGGCCCGCGACGAACCGGAAGCGCTGATCCTGCGGCGAAGTGATGCGCAGCTCGTGACTCTGCTTGGTGAAGCGATCCTTGCCCTGGATGTACTGGCCCGGATCGATCAGCGCGCCGTTGTCGTCGAAGAAGTAGTTGCCGAAGTAGTAGCTGCCGCCGCTCGTGAACTGATCGTAGAAGAACGAATAGTCCGAATAGTCCAGCTGGCTGAAGAAATCGCGCTTGAGGTACGCGCCGGCATACACGAGGTCGAAGTTGCTGATCTTGCCTTCGACCGTGAGCGCCGCCTGCCACCAGCGGTCCTTGGAGTCCTCGGGGAAGAAGTGGGTGACCTTGAGATCGCCGACGCTCGGGTCGTAGGCGAACACGCCGTTGGAATCCTGCTCCTGGGCCATGATCGCCGGCGTGATGGTCCAGCTGTCGTTGAGATCGACCTTGAGCGCCGCGCGCCCGCCGTAGGTCTCGACGTCGTTGTAGTCCTTCTTGGCGCGCCCGGCGTTGTCCACCGTGATCTGCGAGGTCGGGTAGGTGCGCGTGCCCTCGACGTTGCTGATGTAGCCGCCGTCCTTCTCGTACCAGCCCACGAGCCGCACGGCTGAGGCGTCGCTCAACGGTATGTTGGCGAACCCTTCCGCCGTATAGCCCTCGGCTCCCGGATCATGCGTGTTGTAGGTCAGGTCGTAGCCGGCCTGGAAGCCCGTGGGATCGGGCTTGTTGGTGATGATGCGGATCGTCCCCGACTGCGAGCTCGCGCCATAGAGCGTGCCCTGCGGACCTGCCAGCACTTCGACGCGCGCGATGTCGTAGACGTGGATGTCGAGCGCGCCCTGGATGGTCGTGATCGGCTGCTCGTCGAGATACTGGCCGACGCTCGGCAGCGGTCCGGAATGGTTGCCGTTGTCACCGCTCGACACGCCGCGCATGAAGACGCGCGCGGAGCCCGGCCCGAACGTCTGGTAGGAAACGCTCGGCAGGTACTTGACGTAATCGTCGAAGTCGGTGATGTGCAGCTGCTCGAGCTTCTCGGTGCCGATCGCCGTAATGCTGAGCGGCACGTTCTGCAGGTTTTCCTCGCGCTTCTGCGCGGTCACCACCACCTGCTCGAGCACACCCGCCTGCTCCTGCGCCAGCGCCGATGCGCTGGCGAGAATCGCGGAGATGGCCGAAGCGAGCGGCAATCCCGCCGCCAGGGCTCGTGTGTACACAACGGGTTTCCCCCGCCGGATCTTGCGATTTCGGCTGCGCGTCATCCCCCACCCCCGCAGTTAGAACTGCTGCCCGAACTTCAGCCCGTAGGTCCGCGTCGGAATCGGCGTGATGTAGGTGCCCTCCTGGCCGCAGACCGTCGCATCGCACTGCGCCCAGCGATCCACCTGTCCCTTCTCATCGAACGCGTTATTGATGAAGAGCTCGAGCGTCCACTTGCCACTGCCCACACCTGCAGCGAGGTTCGTAACGGTGTACGACGGTATCTCGCCGAGGATGTCGCGTTGCACGGTGCGCAATTCGGGTTCGCGACTGCCGACATAGGCAACTGCCCCCTGAACGTGTGCGTTCAAGCTGCCGACATTGAACAGGTAGCGCGCGATGAAATTGCCCTTGAACTTGGGCGTCACCGGCAGCTGCTGACCGTCCTCCGCCTTGAACGGCGCGGGATCGCCGTTGCCGTCCACGCACGGGTTGGCGTCATTGCCGCTCGCATCCAGTGTTCCGCAATACGGCTGCGTGAGCTGTGCGTCGATGTAGGTGCCACCGAGCGACAGTGTCAGCCCAGCGGTCGCCGCCCAGTTCAGTTCCGTTTCGATGCCTCGCGACCTCGCCTTGCCGGCGTTTGCCACGATGGTCACCGAGTTCGGCCCCAGGAATGCGAACTGGAAGTCATCCCAGTCCTCCTGGAAGATCGCGCCGTTCCACCGCAGGCGATTGCCCGCCCACGTGGTCTTCCAGCCCACCTCGTAGTTCTTGAGGAAGTCGGCCTTGTACGGCTGGGTGGTGCCTACGCGATTCACGCCGCCGGGCCGGAAGCCCTTCGAGTACGTTGCGTACACGAGCGCCTGGTCCGTGAACTTGTAGGTCACGTTAACCTTGGGCGTGTTACCCGTGTCGTCCACGTCCTTGTCGAGGTTCGTGCACGGCCCGCCGTTCACGCTGGACGTGCTCCCCGGGAAGCAGCTCTTCTCGCCGGTGGCACTGGTGAAATCGTTGGTCAGCCCGAAGCCGAAGAAGCCCTCCAGCGAGTTCTCGTACTTGTAGAAGCGGATACCGCCCGTGACGCTCAGCTTGTCGGTAATGTCGTAGGTCAGCTCGCCAAACGCGGCGTAGTCCTTGTCGACGCGTACCTGCTCGGTCAACCACCACGTGTCCGGCCAGCCCGTGACCCACAGCGATTGGGCAAGATTGTTGATCTCGTAACGCTGTTCGATGTCGTGCTGGTTACGCGCGTAGTAGAGGCCCGCCACGAAGCGGAAGCGCTGGTCTGGCGGCGAGGAGATACGCAGCTCGTGGCTCTGCATCTTGTACCTGTCGTGGCCGACGATGAACTGCGTCGGATCGATGGGCGTGCCGGTGTTGTCGAAGATGTACGACCCATAGCCACAACAAGAGTCGTAGAAGTACGAATAGTCGACGTAGTCTGAGTGCGTCCAGTCTTCGCGATTCAGATAAGAGCCCGCATAGACGATGTCGAAGTTGCTGAACTTGCCCTCGACCGTGAGGGCCGCCTGCCACCAGTGATCGTCCACGTTCTCGGGATTAAAACGCGTGATTTCGAACGGTTCCCCGATGCGGTAGCCGTAGCTGCCGTTCGTCTTGCTCCATTGACCCATCACGCCCGGCGTGATGGTCCAGTTGTCACCGAGGTCGACCTTGAGGGCGGCGCGCCCACCGTAGACTTCGCCGTCGTTGTAATCCTTCTTGACGCGATTGGCATTGTCGATGGTGGCGAGCGACGTCGGATAGGTCAGGGTCCCGTGAATGTTGTCGATGAATCCGGGGATGTCCTCGTACCAGCCGACCAGCCGGACGGCTGCGTTGTCGGAGATCGGGATGTTGGCGAAGCCTTCGGCGGAGTAACCGGTACCGCCGTGATCCACGCTGCTCCCCTCGAGGTCGTACCCGGCCTGGAAGCCGCTCGGATCCGGCTTGTTGGTGATGATGCGCACCGTGCCGGCTTCCGAGCTCGCGCCGTACAGTGTTCCCTGCGGTCCGGCGAGCGCTTCCACGCGTGCGATGTCGTACATGTGGATGTCGAGAGCGCCTGAAATCGTGGTAACCGGCTGCTCGTCGAGATACATGCCGACGCTCGGCGGAGAAGCCGAGTGATTGCCGTCACCGCCGCTCGCGATACCGCGCATGTACGGGCGCGCGAAGCCCGAACCGCCGCTTTGTCCTCCGCTCTGGTAGGACAAGCTCGGCAGGAACGTGGCGAAATCCGCGAAATCGTTGAGGTGCAGCTCCTCGATCTTTTCACTGCCGATGGCAGTGATGCTGACCGGCACGTTCTGCAGGTTTTCTTCGCGCTTCTGCGCGGTGACGGTGATCTGCTCGAGCACGTCGTTCGATGCCTGCTGTTGCGCATAGACCGGCGAGGTGCTGGCGAGAATCGCCGAGATGGCGGAAGCCAGTGGGACTGCCGAGGCCAGGACGCGGGCGTGTGGCGTAGATCGGACACGTGCGATCTTGCGAATTCGACTGCGAGTCATCGGTTTGACCCTCCCCCAGTGCGTCGATGCGACAGTATGCCACGGCCCGGGGCGTTCAAAACGGCGGAGTGGACGGATACGCCTCCAGCACGGGACCAAGTGCGCTCTTGAGCGGACCAAGCCACGGCTCGTAGTTGCGCCAATGCTCGACCGCATCGCGGAAAATCGGCTGCCGGACCTGCTCGGAACTCGCTGTTCGGACAGCCCGTTCATTTTCGTAGAAGCGCAGGCAGCGTTCATCGAACGACAGGCCGCAGTACTCCAGGAGCCGACGCACCTCGGCCTCGAAGTCATCGATCAATTTTTCGTAAATGACCCGGTGCACACGCCCGGGCAGCACGACATCGAAGTGCGCCATCAGCTCGACGTAGTCGTGGTAGTAGCGGCCGATGTCCTCGAGGCCGTAGGTGAAGTGCTGTCCGCGGGCAAAGTGCTGCTTGAATCCGGAGAAGCAACAACCGAGCGGATGGCGACGCGCATCGATGATCTTCGCGTTCGGCAGGATCAGCTGGATCAGGCCGACGTGCGCCCAGTTGTTGGGCATCTTGTCGATGAAGTACGGCGCCTGCGTCTTGCGCTGGATGCGCGCCTCGTGCAGGTAGCGTGTGCCCAGCGCCAGCAACTCGGCTGAGTCCAGTGTGGCAAGGATCTCCGGGTACTTCGAGGTCTCGGCACGCGATCTGCGGGGACCGAGACTGCGTGCAATGCCGACGATGTAAGGCAACTCCATCGTGCCTTCGACCTGCGGGTGACTCGATAGGATCTGCTCGAGCAGCGTCGATCCGGAACGCGGCAGGCCGACCACGAAGATGGGATCAGGGGATTGCGATCCCGTGCGGGCACGCTCCGCGAAGAATTCCGTCGTGAACAGAGTCTTCGCACGTCGCACATGCCCGCTGGTCTCGTCCGCATCGTAGCCGACGCCCGCGCGCCGCAGGCTGTTGCCGCGGTCGTAATGCTCGAAGGACTCCGGGTACTCGGCGGTGTCTTCCAGTGCCTTCCCGATCGCGAAGTGAAAGTGGAAGCGATCCTCATGCGACAGTTTGTCCGTCTCGAGCTGCGCGCGCATGGCTTCGAGCTCCGCCGGCGTGAAGCGGATCGTCTTCATGTTGGCGAGACTCCAGTACGCTTCGCCGAGTGCGGGCTTCAGCTCGATGCTGCGGCGATAGGCGCGGATCGCCTCCTCCTGGCGACCGGCTGTCTTGAGCGCATGGCCGTAGCTCATCCACGCCTTCGCCTGCTGTGGGTACTCCGCCAGGACTCCGGCGTAGGTCTCGATCGCTTGAGCATACTCACCGACGATGCTGAGCAGCGCCGCCTTGAGATTGCGATAGCCCGGATGGCGCGGCTCCGCCGCGAGCAACCGCTCGACTTCTGCCAACCCTTCAGCGGCCTTGCTCTGGCGGTAGAAAAGCTGCGCCAGGTTGAAGCGCGCGGCATTGAAGCTCGGCGCGAGCTCCAGGCAACGGCGCAGCAGGTTCTCGCCGTCCTCGTTGCGTCCGAGCCGCGCCGCGACTTCCGCCAGCATGCGGATCGCGGCGACATCGGTCGGGTGCTCCTTCAAGTGCTCGCGCAGCAAGGCCTCGGCGACGGCGATGCGATTCTCGACCAGCGCCGAGCCTGCTTCCATGAGCCGCGGATCGCGCGTCGAGTACTGGATGTGCCGTGCATAGGCTTCGTCGGCGCCCTGCGCATCATCAATCGCGGTCAGGTGATCGCCGAGCGCGCGCCACGCGTCGCCCAGGTCGGGCTTGAGCTCCAGCGCGCGTCGCAGCGCATTGACGGCGGCATCACCCTGGCCCGCTGCGCCGAGCGCGAGCCCCAGCTCGAAGTGGGCCACCGGAGCTTGCGGCTGCTTTGCCACGAGGTTCGAAAGGATTTCCACGGCGCCGGACACATCACCGGTCCGGCGGCGCGCCACACCCAGCATCAGCATCGCCTGGGGGTGCTCGGGGACGACCTTCAGGATTTCGGCGGCCTGCTCAGCCGCGGTCGCAGGATCCGTAGCGAGCAGTCGTGCCGTATGGCCGAGTGCAACTTCAACGGTGCCCGTGGGTCCTGGCGCGCTGTTCATCCGAAAATCCGCAGATTCGCATCCGGCGGATTGTACCGGTTCATCCGCTCAACACGCGATGCACGAGGAGCACGCACACCGAGCCTTCGCCGACTGCCGAGGCGACACGCTTGGTACTGCCGCAGCGCACATCACCGACCGCGAAAATGCCCGGCGCACTGGTTTCCAGCAGGTAGGGCGCGCGTTGCAGCGGCCAGCGGGCGGCGCTCAGCTCCTCGAGGCCGAGATCCGGACCGGTCTTCACGAATCCCTTGCTGTCGAGCGCCACGCAATTGGCCAGCCAGCGAGTGTTAGGGTCGGCACCCATCATCAGGAACACGTGCCCGATCTGGCGGGTCTCGGAGCCGGTCGGGGAACCCCACGTGACCTTCTCCAGGTTGCCGTTGCCTGCCAGCGCAGTGATCTCGGTGCGCGTATGCAAGGTGATGTTCGGACTCTCCTCGATGCGCCGGATCAGGTAGCGCGACATGCTGTCGGCGAGTCCGTCGGAACGCACCAGGATGTGCACGCGCCGGCAACTGCTCGCGAGGAACACCGCGGCCTGCCCCGCGGAATTGCCCCCGCCGACCACGATTACTTCCTCGCCCCTGCACAGCCGCGCTTCGACCTGGGTTGCGGCGTAGTAGACGCCGGTGCCGACGAACTGCGACAGGTTGTCGAGCGCGAGCGTCCGGTACGCGGCGCCGGTTGCGATGATGATGGCGCGGCCATGGACCATCTCATCCCCGGCGAGCTCGACCGCGCGTACCGGAGACTCACATCGCAGGCGCAATGCATTGCTTGCAATCGACACCAGCGCACCGAATTTCTGCGCCTGCACCAACGCCCTTGCCGCCAGCGCCTGTCCGGAAATACCCGTAGGGAAGCCGAGGTAGTTCTCGATTCGCGAGCTCGAGCCGGCCTGGCCGCCCGGCGCGTTGGTTTCGATCACGCGCACGTCGAGCCCTTCGGATGCCGCATACACCGCGGCCGCGAGCCCGGCAGGTCCGGCGCCGATCACGATGACGTCGTGAACCCTCGCCGGGTCCACCTGCGGATTCATGCCGAGGCACTTCGCGACCTGTTCGTTGCTCGGGTTCTTCAGCACCGTGCCGCGACAGATCACGACGGGAATGTCGTCGTGGGTCAGTTGAAAGCGCTCGACGATCGCCTGCGCACCGGGATCGCTGTCGATATCGAGGTTGACGTGCGGGAACGAATTGCGCGTGAGGAACTGACGCACCCGGAGGGTTCCGGCACAGTGACGCGAACCGAGCAGCACCACATCGCCGTGCTCGACCGTGATCAGTCCGACGCGGCGCAGGATGAAAGCGCGCATGAAGAGCTCGCTCAGCTCGGCGTCGGTCTGCACGATCCCGCGCAGCTGCTCCTCATCGATGGCGATGATCTCGCCCTCTTCGCGCACGCGCGCGCGGATGACGCTCGCCGCACCGCGCAGGATGCTCATTTCGCCCGCAAAGTGATTAGCGGTGTGCACCACGACCAGTTCTTCACCAGAGAGCCCGGGACGCACGATCTCGATGCTCCCGGAGAGCACGACCATCAGGCAGCGGTAGCGTCCGCCGGGCTCGACCAGCACGTCGCCTGTTTGAGTGCGCACGCGCTTGCCGTGCTTCTCGAGACGCGCAATCTGCGCCGCAGTCAGTTCGGGGAACATCTGCTCCCGGCGTGACTCCAGGCTGGCGGGCAACGCGACGCCAACGGGCAAGGCGGCTGCCACGATTATTTCCCGTGAAGCGCGGACTCGACTGCGTCGAACAGGCCGTGCAGTCCGTAGGAGACGTCGTGGATCACGCCGTTGACGAAGAACGTGGGCGTGTTGCGTGCGCCGCTGTCGCGGCCGCCGGCCACGTGCTCGCGGACGCGTTGCAGGTAGATCTCGTCGTCCATCTCGGCCGTGAAGCGCGCCATGTCGAGCCCGAGCCGTTCGGCATAGCCGGTCAGGTGCTGGAGCTTCAGGTGCGCCTGGTTCTCGAACAGCAGGTCGTGCATCTGCCAGAACTTGCCCTGACCGCCGGCGCCCTCGGCGGCTTCCGCCGCGCGCACCGCGTGCGGATGCACTTCGGCGAGTGGGAAGTGCCGGTAGACGAAGCGCACGCGCTCGGCAAATTTTTCAAGCAGCAGCTTCACCGCGGGCGCGGCCTGCTTGCAGTTCGGGCATTCGAAGTCACCGTATTCGACCAGGGTGACGGGTGCGTGCCCGGGCCCGATCGCGTGATCGGTCGGACCCACCGGGACGGCGAGCTTGAAGGGGTGCGGTCGGCTCATGACGGCTGCTTCAGACGGGAGGTTGACGGTAATCCGTTTGCGCTGCCGCGCGCAAGCAGCCGCTCGCGCCGCGATGCGTTGTGGCCGGAGCTGCGTGAGCAGGTACACTGCCGCGCCATGTTGTGGCTCAAAGCATGGCACGTGATCTTCATGGTCACGTGGTTCGCAGGGCTCTTCTACCTGCCGCGCCTGTTCGTGTATCACGCCACGGCGACGGATGCCGTCGGACGCGAACGCTTCGCGACCATGGAGCGGCGGCTGTTCGCGATCATGACCATCGGCGCGGTGCTCACGATTGCGTTCGGGCTCGCGATGCTGTGGCGCGCCCCCGAGTACCTGGCCGCCCCCTGGCTACGGATCAAGCTCCTGCTGGTCGCAGCGCTCGTCGGCTATCACTTGTGGTGCTACCCGCTGATGAAGGAACTGACGAGCAATACGCGCGCCCGCTCGGACCGCTGGTACCGGTGGTTCAACGAGGTGCCCGGCGTACTCCTGATCGCAATCGTGCTGCTCGCCGTGCTGAAACCGTAGGCCGATTCGGCGCGCAACCTACATCGGCGTGTTCTTCTTCATCGCCGCCAGCGCCTCGAGCGACTTGGTGACGTGATCCTGCGGCGTGATCTTGTCGTCCGCCGACGAGAGTGTCGCGACCACTTTCGAGTCCGGCGCGATGACGAATGTCGTGCGCTCGGTAAACGCGTGATCGATCTCGACGCCGCGCGTGTCCTTGAAGCCGGGCTTGCCTTCCATGACCTTGAGGTTGTACGACTTCGCGATCTTGCCGTCCGGATCCGAGGCGACCGGGAACTTGCCCGCGCAATACTCGGGATCCTTCGAGAAGTCGTTCAAGCGCGCGATGCTGTCATGCGACACGCCGATGATGGTCGCGCCCGCGGCATCGAACTTCTCCTTGTTCACCGAGAACTCGTGCGCTTCGATGTTGCACCCGGGCGTGAATGCCGAGGGGTAGAAGTACACGACGACGGGTCCCTTCTTGAGCGCATCCTTGAGCGAGAAGTTGAATTCCTTCCCGGCCAGGGACGCCTTGGTCGAGAAATCGGGGGCCTTCTCGCCGCTCTTGAGCGCGGCAAGCGCAGGCAGAGCGATGGCGCTCGAGAGGACCAGCAGGGGCAGCAGGCGTTTCACGGCAATTCTCCTTGGAAGGGTCGGTTGATTGGGCCCACGCGCGGAGGCGAAGCATACTGCGGGGCTAATTCTTGAGTCGATACCCCGTCCTGAAGACCCACCCGACGACCAGCAGGCACAGGATGAAGAACCCCAGCGTCATGGCGAGACTGGTGCCGACGCTCACGTCGGAAGTCCCGTAGAAGCTCCAGCGGAAGCCGCTGATCAGGTAAACCACCGGGTTGAAGAGCGTGACCGTGCGCCAGGTCGGCGGCAGCATGTGGATCGAATAAAAAGCACCGCCCAGGAAGGTGAGCGGCGTCACCACCAGCATCGGGATGAACTGCATCTGTTCGAAGCCGTTGGACCAGATGCCGATGATGAAGCCGAACAGGCTGAAGGTCGCCGCCGTCATCACCAGGAACGCCACCATCCAGAAGGGGTGCAGGATCTGGATCGGCACGAAGAATGACGCGGTGATGAGGATCACCAGGCCGAGCACGATCGACTTGGTGGCGGCCGCACCGACATAGGCGAGCACGATCTCGAGATAGGACACGGGTGCCGAGAGGAGCTCGTAGATGGTGCCGGTGAACTTCGGGAAGTAGATGCCGAAGGAGGCGTTGAAGATGCTCTCGGTGAAGAGCGTCAGCATGATGAGGCCCGGCACGATGAACGCGCCGTAGGGCACGCCATCCACCTGCGTCATGCGTGAGCCGATCGCCGCGCCGAAGACGACGAAGTAGAGCGAGGTCGTGATGACCGGCGTCACCAGGCTCTGCAGGAGCGTGCGCAGGGCGCGCCCCATCTCGAACTTGTAGATCGCCAGGACGCCGTGACCGTTGAACGCCAGTCCGCTCATCGCGCCGCTCCATTACGCTCGCTCACCAGGTTCACGAAGATGTCCTCGAGCGAGCTTTCGTGCGTGTTGAGGTCCCTGAAGCCAATGCCGACCTCGCGCATGCGCGTGAGGAGCGAGGCGATGCCCTTGCGCTGCTCATTGGCATCGAAGGTGTAGTCGAGCTCGCAGCCGTCGGCCTTGAGCACCAGCTGCCAGTCGGCGAGCTCCGCGGGAATCGCGCGCATCGGCGTCTGCAGGTAAACGGTGAGCTGGCGTTTGCCGAGCTTTTTCATCAGCGTGGTCTTCTCCTCGACGACGATGAGCTCACCCTTGTTGATGACGCCGACCCGGTCGGCCATCTCCTGCGCCTCCTCGATGTAGTGCGTGGTGAGGATGATGGTGACGCCCGTCTCACGCAGGCCGCGGACCAGGTTCCACATGTCGCGCCGCAGTTCGACGTCCACGCCCGCGGTCGGCTCGTCGAGAAACAGGATCTGCGGCTCGTGCGCCAGCGCCTTGGCGATCATCACACGCCGCTTCATGCCGCCCGAGAGCGTCATGATCTTGTCGTTGCGCTTCTCCCAGAGCGAAAGATCGCGCAGCACTCTTTCAACGAATGCCTTGTTGGGCGCGCGTCCGAACAGGCCGCGACTGAAGATGACCGTGTTCCACACCTTCTCGAAGGTATCGGTGGCGAGCTCCTGCGGGACCAGCCCGATCAGGGAGCGCGCGGCGCGGTAGTCGCTCTGGATATCGTGCCCGTCGGCGCGGATCACACCGCTCGTCGGCGTGACGATGCCGCACACGATGTTGATGAGCGTCGTCTTGCCGGCGCCGTTGGGGCCGAGCAGCGCGAAGATCTCGCCGCGCTCGATCTCGAGATTCGTGCTCTTGAGTGCCTGGAGCCCCGACGCGTAGGTCTTGGTCAGGTTCGAGATCGACAGGATTGCGGGCATGGCAGGTGCTGGTTCACTTCTCGGAATTCGCCAGTTCAAGGACCGCGTTGACGGTGCGCCAGTTCCGCGCCGTGGCCTCGACACCGAGGCTGCGTTCGACGCGTTGTGCGAGCTTCGAAATGCCGAACCCGTCCGGGGTCAGCAGGTAGAACACCTTGTTGGAGAGAACAAAGGCCTCCTTGCCGGAGCGCAGGTCCTCGAGCGCCGTGAGATCCGGCTTCGGCGGGCGGGCCGCGAGAAAGAACAAGTGCAGGCTCCGGGGGTTTGCGACGGCCTCGGGAAATGGATTCGCCGCCGCGGCTTTCTGCAACTCCTTGCGGTCGAGAATCAGCACCTGCGGCTCGAAGCCGATCTTCGCCTTCGCAACCGCGGCACGAACCCTGGCGGAGACTTGCGCCGCGCTGCCCGCGGCATGTCGAAACACGGCGTTCCCGCTCTGGACATAGGTTCGCACCTCGCGGCATCCCGCCGCTTCGAGGATGGCGGTCAGGGCTTTCATCGGCAGGACCTTCCCGCCCACGTTGATGCCGCGAAATAAAGCCATCCACGTTTTCATTGCGATAGTCTAGAGCATGGCCGGAAAGAGCATGGCGCCCGAGCGGCAAACCGTCGTGCACAGCTGGTGCCGCCAGGTCGACTGGAACGCGCCCACGATCGTGGGCGGCCAGGGTGCGCGGCTCTTCACCGCGGACGGCCGCACGATCCTCGATTTCAGCAGCCTGAGCGAATGCTGCAATCTCGGCCATCAGCATCCGCACGTGGTCGCGGCGATCCGTGAGCAGGCCGATAAGCTCTGCTTCGTGACGAGCGCGTGGGGCGCCGAGTCGCGAGCGCAGCTCGCGGAGCTGCTGCTCGAGAAGTCCGGGTTCGCGGGCGGACGTGTCTTCTTCACGGTCGGCGGCTCGGACGCCAACGAGCACGCGGTCAAGTTCGCGCGCCTCGCCAGCGGCAAGCCGCGTGGCTGGGTCATCACGCGCGATCGCTCCTTTCACGGCGCCACGTTCGGGGCGGGGGCGCTTTCCGGTGACAAGCGCACCGCGCGCCAGGCCGATGCCGAGGCGCTGCGCTTTCTGCACGCGCCACCTCCATACGTCTATCGTTGTCCTTTCGGTGCTGCGAACGCCGAGGCCTGTGGCGTCGCGGCGGCCGATCACATCGGCGCATTGATCGACGAGAAGGGCAAGGACGCGGTGGCCGCGGTCGTCATGGAGACGAACTCCGGCACCAATGGCATCGTCGCACCCGACAGCTTCTGGCCGGCGTTGCGCGATGTGACCGCGGAACGCGGCGTGCTCCTGGTCGCGGACGAGGTCATGAGCGGTTTCGGCCGCTGTGGCGAATGGTTTGCGTGGCAGCGCTATGGTGAGGAGACGCGACCCGACCTGATGACGCTCGCCAAGGGATTGACCGGCGCGCATCTGCCGCTAGGCGCCGTGGTGTTGTCCGCGAAAGTCGCGCGTGCGGTCGAGCCACAGATGCTCTACAGCGGGCTCACCTACTGCGGTCATCCGCTGTCCTGTGCAGCCGCCGTCGCGGCGATCGAGAGCTACGAGCGCGAAGACTTGATCGCCCGTTCGCGCCGCCTCGGGGCCGAGCTCCTGGCGCGACTCAAGCAGATGGAAGCGCGTCACCCCTCGATCGGCGAGGTGCGCGGCGGACAAGGGCTGTTCGTGGTGGTCGAGCTGGTGCGCGACCGTGCGACGCGCGAGCCGCTCGCGCCCTGGGATGAGATGCATGCGGCGCTCAGGCAGTTGTTGCGCTCGGCGCTCGAGGCTGGCGTGTCGTTCGGCGCCCGCGGCAACCTGCTGCTGCTCGCGCCGCCGCTCGTGGTTGAGGAGAAAGAGATGTCCGACGCGCTCGCCCTTCTCGATCGGCTCCTGGGTGAGCTCGAGTCGGAACTGCAAGCGGACACGGGAGACACCGTGATCCAGCCCGGGCCCGGTGTGCGCGCGGCCAAGGAAGTGTCATGAGTTTCAAGCTGACGTACTCGACGATGTTCAATCCGCCGCCCGAGCTGCACACGCAGTTCGAGGCCGCGATGCAACGCGTGAAGGTGGGTCTCGGCGCGACGCACGCGCTGCATGTGAACGGCGAAGACCAGCGCACGCCGCGCACGTTTCCCAAGCTGAACCCGGCCGATCAGCAACAGGTGGTCGGTCACTTTGCCTCCGCAACGGCGGCTGATGTCGACGCGGCGATGCAGGCGGCGCAACGCGCCTATGCCGCGTGGAAGCGCACGCCAGTGGCGGAGCGCCTGTGCCTGCTCCGCAAGGTGGGGCGACTGATCGAAGAGCGCGTCTACGACATTGCTGCCGCACTCACGCTCGAGGTCGGCAAGAACCGCATGGAAGCGCTCGGTGAAGCGCAGGAGAGCGCGGATTTCTTCTTCGCGTACTGCGATGACTTCGAGCGCCAGGCAGGCTTCGTTCACGGTCTGCCCAACGATCCGCTGACCACGCACGTGTCGCACAACCGCAGCGTGATGAAGCCCTATGGCGTCTGGGTGGTCATTGCACCGTTCAATTTCCCGCTCGCGCTCGCCTCCGGCCCGACCGCAGCCGCGCTCGTCACGGGCAACACGGTAGTTCTGAAGGGCGCGACGGCAACGCCCTGGGCCGGCCGCATGCTGGCGGATTGCATCCGCGACGCGGGATTGCCGCCCGGCGTGTTCAACTATCTCAGCGGCTCGAGCCGCGATGTCGGTGACCCTCTGGTCAATCACCCGCTCACCGCCGGCATCACGTTCACCGGCTCGCATGAAGTCGGCATGCGCATCTCGCGTGCGATGCAGAGCGGCACCTACTCACGACCCTGCATCGCCGAGATGGGCGGCAAGAATCCCTGCATCGTGACTTCGGGCGCGGATCTCGAGCGTGCCGCGACCGGCATCCTGCGCTCGGCCTATGGCATGGGCGGACAGAAGTGCTCTGCCCTCTCGCGCCTCTACGCGCACCGCGGCGTTGCTGATGAACTGGTGTCTCGCCTGCAGAAACTCATCGCGAGCCTCGGCATCGGCGATCCGGCGTTGCAGAAGAACTGGCTCGGCCCGGTCACGACACCAGACGGCTACGCGGACTACGCGCGCTACGCAGAACAGCTGCGCAGCAACGGCGCGCGCGTGATCGCTGGCGGCACGCAACTACGCGAGGGCGATTTCGCGCGCGGCTTCTACGTGCAGCCGACACTCGCCGAAGCACCGCTCGAGCATCCGCTCTGGCGCCACGAGATGTTCCTGCCGATCCTGATGGTTCACCGCGTGGCCTCGAACGAGGACGCGATGCGGCTCGCGAACGACACCTCGCTTGGGCTCACCGCGGGTTTCTATGGCAGTCCCGACGAAGTGCAGTGGTTCCACGACAACATCGAAGCGGGCGTCACCTACGCGAATCGCCCACAGGGCGCGACCACCGGCGCCTGGCCGGGCTATCAGCCGTTCGGCGGCTGGAAAGGCTCGGGCAACACCGGCAAGGCGATCGCCTCCTTCTACTACCTGCCGCAGTACCTGCGCGAGCAGTCGCAAACCGTCGTGGATTGACGGCGATGCAGCTGCTGAGCCTGCGCGAGGCGATCGAGCGGCACGTCAAGGACGGCCAGAGCATCGCGCTCGAGGGCTTCACGCACCTGATCCCGTTCGCCGCCGGCCACGAGATCATCCGCCAGCGCCGCAAGAGCCTGCATCTCATCCGCATGACGCCCGATCTCATCTACGACCAGATGATCGGCATGGCGTGCGCCGAGCGCCTGACGTTCTCGTGGGGCGGCAACCCCGGCGTCGG
>Ga0126377_10000998_pt1 | contig 18209 bp, 33 predicted proteins | sample PanSoiMetPlot_22_FD_92647 | JGI IMG/M metagenome (GOLD analysis project Ga0126377, IMG submission 92647) | Tropical forest soil microbial communities from Panama - MetaG Plot_22 | ecosystem: Environmental > Terrestrial > Soil > Tropical forest > Bulk soil | place: Panama | collected 2016-02-17 | reverse complement strand
TCGTCGCCGACGCCGACGCACTCGCCAACACCGGCATCACCTACATGGAACAGGCCATCGCGGGGTGGACCGCTCGCCCCGCCAACGTCGAAACCGTGCTCTTGGAGGGCAACGCCCAGATCGCCAGCGAGGTCCTCGACCAGGCCAGCCCCGTCGCCCCCGCCGTCTACGCCACCATCGGCGAAACCATCTACGGCATCGCGCGCCGGCAGGCCACCTCCGCCGTCGCGACCGCCACCTTCACCTTCGCCATGGACACGCCGCCGGTAATGGTCGACGCCCAAACCCAACTGATGGTCCCCAGCCCCTCCGGTGAGGCTCAGGTCTTCCTCACCCAGGCGGACATCGTCGCCCCCGAAGGCGGCGGCCAAGTCCAGGTCGGGGTGATCGCGCAAGAACCCGGCGCAGCCGCCAACGGATCCTTCGGCGACTCAGAACTCGTCACCGACGTGGACGGCGTCGACACCGTCGCCGTGAGCACGGCGCAGGGCGGCGCCGACGAAGAGGACATCGACGCCTACCTCGACCGCCTCACCTCGCTGCTCACCCTCCTCAGTCCCCGGCCGATCCTGCCGTTCGACCACGCCACCCTCGCCTCGCAGGTCTCCGGAGTCGGCCGCGCCGTCGCCATCGACCTCTACATGCCCCCGAGCTCCGAGGATCCGGTCGGGGACACCGACGCCCCCGAATACAACCCGGTCGGCGGCACCAACATCCCCCGCTGCACCACCGTCGCTGTCACCGCCGCCAACGGCGCACCCGCCGACACCGCGTTGCGCCAGCAGGTCTACCAGGCCCTCGACAGCCAGCGCGAAGTCAACTTTCTGAACTATGTCATCGCCGCCACCTACACCATGGTGGACGTGCAGGCCACCGTGGTCTGCTTCCCCGGGTTCCTGCCCGCCGATGTCGCGCAGGCCGCCGAGGACATGATGCGCCTCTGGCTTGACCCCGCCATGTGGGGGCTCATGCCCGGCGCCGGAGAAACCACCGACTGGGCCATGGACACCAAGGCCCGCATCTTCGAAGCCGTCGACTTCCTCAACCGCGCCGGCGGCGTGTTCTACGTCGAATCCGTCCAGCTCCGCGGCTACCCGCAGGGCGGCACCCCCGGCGCCTGGCAATCCACCGACGTCGACCTGCCCGGCGCTGCCCCGCTCCCCATGCCCGGCGAGATCAGCGTCACCGCGCTGCCACTGCCATGACCGCGATCGGCAACCCCCCCGACCACACCGTCATCGGCCAGCGGCTCGCCGACCGCACCAACCAGATGGCGCCGGATGACGCCCTGTACGGGTGGGCGCACGCCCACCTCTGCGAAGCACTCGGCCAACCGTTGCTGCAGTTCCAGGAGGCATTTGACCCCGAGGACGCCGCCCCCTTCGAAACCCTCCTGGACCCCCAACGGTGCCCGCCGTGGGCGCTGCCATGGCTCGCCCAACTTATCGGCCTCCGGCTCCCCAGCACGTTGACCGACAGCGAGCAACGGGCGTTCATCGCCGCCCTCGCCAGCCACAACCGCGGGACCCCCGCCGCCCTGGCCGCCGCCGCCGGCCTGTACCTCACCGGCAACAAGACCGTGATGTTCCGCGAACGCGACCCCACCGGCACCGACCCCCCGTACACGCTGGAGGTCGTCACCCGCGACGACGAGACCCCCGACCCCGACAAGGTGCTCGTCGCGCTGATGGCCCAAAAGCCCGGCGGCATCGTCCTGCTCTACCGGTCCGTCGCCGGCTGGGACTACGAGCAGATGACCCTCGAGGGCGACGAGCACGGCTGGACCTACGCGTCGCTGCCACCCATGTTCGCCACCTACCGCCAGCTCGCCTTCAACGAGAGGACATCCTGATGGCCGGACCCTCAGGCACCACTCCGATCTATGGCTTTCCGTTCCCGACCCCGGACGACACCGTCGACGTCCCCCGCGACGTGCAGGCACTGGCCATGTCGCTGGACGGCATGTCATCGCTACGGCCACCGCTGGTCACGTCGCTGTCCGGCTCACCGGTCGACGGGCAGGAGGTCTATTACCTCGCCGACGCCACCGCGGGGGTCATCTGGCACCTGCGCTACCGCGCCGCCTCCGGCTCGACATACAAATGGGAGCTGATCGGCGGATCACCGGTACGCAACGGCGACGACGCCACCGTCAGCACTGGCAGCACCACCTTCGTCGCGCTCACCGGTGGGCCTGCCATCACCGTTCCGCTGGCCGGCGACTACGACATCGAATTGTCCGCGTGGATCCAGCCGCCGGCCGCCGCCGCCCAACTGGCGATCGTGTCCTTCAGCGTCGGCGCGGCCGCCGCCACCGACACAGACGGTCTCGACGTGAGAAACCCGGCCGCCGGTAACCTCGCCGTCCAGACTTCGAGGACCGTCCGCAAAACCGGTATCGCAGCAAGCACCACGCTAACTGCGATGTATCGCAGCAGCGGCGCAACCGCAAACTTCCTGCGCCGCTGGATGCGAATCATCCCCGTGAGGGTCGGCTAATGACCGACGCAGGCATCGTGCACAGCGATTGGCTCAGCGCTGGTCTCGTCACCGAGCCGGATCACCGCAACACGGTCCCCCGCCGCAAACGACTCAAGGCACAACGGGCACGCCTCACCGACAAGGGGATGCAGACTGCTCAACGGCCGGGTGCGCTTGAGAACCACCACCTGCGGCACCCTAGAGGACCCGCGAGGTAGAACCGTGGCTCAGAACGGCAGGCTTCCCGCCACGTCCCTCGCTGACATACCCGGGGGGCAACTGCGGAAGGACGCAGCCGCCTCCTGGCTGAGGTTGCGGCAGCGCGTCGGCAACGAGCGCGGGTTATGGATCTGTCCAACCTCGCGTCGAACCGCATACAGACCCTTCGCCGACCAGACCTACTTCTGGAACCTCTACCAGTCCGGCAAGGGCGCCCTCGCCGCCCGACCCGGCACCAGCAACCACGGTTGGGGATTGGCTGTCGATCTGCCGACCCCGGCGATGCAGGCCGCGGTCCGGAAGTTTGGCCCCGAGTATGGGTGGGGCATCCGCGGCGCCTCGCTGGGCTCCGACGCGCCGTCCGAGGCGTGGCACGCGCTCTACCACCCCGACCACGACCGCCATCGCGGCGAACCCGCCAAACCCAAGAAGCACCCACGCAACTACCTCACCGGCGCCGAGAAGGCGGCGAGGGACACGCTGGTCAAGGAACGCCGGGTCGCCAAACGCAATGGGGGCTGGGGCAAGGTCGACCCGTCGCACCTCAAGCGCGCATCGAAGGCCAAGAGCTACCTGGCCCGCCAGCTCGAGCAGATCCGCAAGGCCGGCGACCAATCCAAGCTGAACCGCCGCGAGCGAGCGGCTTACATCAAGGAGCTCATCGGATGACCGAACAGAACTACGAGACCCCGCCGGACGCCGACAACCCCGAGATGGCCGACGAACCGGACGCCGCGTTCGACGACGTCGACACCGACGACGGAGAGCAGCCGTTGGCCGACGACGACCTCGTCAGTGCTGATGCCGACGTCGACGACGACCTCGAGCTCGCCAACCCCCCCGACGGCGACGAAGGCCGCGCCACCCCAACACCTCCCGAACCATGAAACTCAGCAAACGCGGCGCGAAGCTCATCGAAGGGTTCGAGGGATTCCGCTCCTGCCCCTACCGGGACGCCGTCGGCGTGTGGACGATCGGTTACGGCAGCACCAAGGGCGTCAACAGCAACACCAAGTGCATCAGCCAGGCCGTCGCCGAGGAACGCATGATGCGCGAGATCGACGCCACCTACGGCGCCGCCGTCAACAAAATCGGCGGGCTCAACCAGAACCAGCACGACGCCCTCGTGTCGTTCGTCTACAACGTCGGCCCCGGAGGCATCGCGCCGTCCACCGGCATCGGGAAGGCGCTGAGGGCCAAGCAATGGAACCGAGCGGCCGACGAACTGTTGAAGTGGGACAAGGCCGGGGGCCGACCATTGGCTGGCCTCACCCGCCGCCGGAAGGCCGAACACGCCCTCTTTCTCTCCAAGCCCGAGAAATCCGGCTACACCGATTCGGAGCTGCGCTGGATGCGCGAGTACGACCAGTTGCTGCGGGCGAAAAAGGACAAGGACCGCCGCCGCGTCCTGCGCAGGGTGATGACCGAGCAAAGGAAGCGGATCTGGCGGGCCGCGCAAAAGAGCGGCTGGGACAAGGCGGACAGACGCGCCCGCTACCGATCACTGTTGGCGAGGACGACATGAAGGTCATCGCGCAACGCATCTGGCGTGAGCCCGCGGCCGGCATCGGGCTGCTCACCACGCTCGTGCTGCTGGTCATCAACCTGGTCGGCACGAGCAACTGGGACGCCGCGACCGTCCTGTCGGTGCTCGGCCCGTTCGCATCCGCAATCGGCATTCGCTCGGTGGTCAGTCCAGCAGCGGGCCCGCGCCCGCTCCCCGAGGACGAGGCGCCAACCCCGCCGCCACCGACGCCGCCCACATAATGGGCGCATGGCAGGGGGAGAGCTCGTCGCCCTCGCCATCGGCGTATTCGGCATCGCCGGAGTCATCTTCACCGCGCTCAAGTACAACCGCGACGACACCACCGCCGTCCTGGGCCAGCAGAACACCATCCTTGACGAGATGCGCGCCCTCAACGACGAGCTGCGGCAAACGGTGACCTCGCTGCGCCAGGAGCGCGACGAACTGCGCACACGGGTGTCCGAGCTGTCCGGGCAGGTCGAGCTGCTACGCAAGGAGATCCATGAGCTCCGGTTCCAGCGCTCCTGACCCCGTCGACCACCTACGGCAGGTTGAGGCCGGGTCGCTGCGCTACGCACGCACCCGGCTGCTCGGCACCTGGCTTGCCCTGGCGCTGCTTGCCATCCTCGTCGCGCTCGCTCTGGCGCTCGAGATCCGCAACGCGGCGCGCATCGACGACCAGGCGCAGCTCGCCGCCAGCCGCGCGCAGACGACCGGCAACGTGGGCGTCAGCCGCAGCCACGACATCGTGTCCTACATGCGGGGGCAGCGCGGCCTGGCCGGGGTGCCGGGCGCCGACGGCAAACCCGGCACCCCAGGGCTCCCCGGCTCGAGAGGATCGCTCGGGCCGCGTGGTCCCCGGGGGCCGCAGGGACCGCAGGGCAATCAGGGCCAGTCGGGTCAGGCGGGCGCTGTCGGCGCCACCGGCCGGACCGGGCCTGCTGGTACGGCGGGAGATCAAGGCAAGCAGGGTGACACGGGCGTGGACGGCGCCGCGGGAGCGCAGGGCGACAAGGGGCAGACCGGGGCCAAGGGCGACACCGGCGCCCAGGGTGAGACCGGCGCAACGGGTGCACCCGGCGCCGAGGGCGCCATCGGGCCACCCGGCCCACAAGGACCCCCGGGGACAGACGGAGCGCCGGGACCGGCCGGCGCCGACGGAGCAGCCGGCGCGCAGGGGCCGCCGGGCCCGAACGCCTGCCCGGACGGGTCGCCGCTCACGCAGATCGACGTGCACGCCCGCAATCCGGAAGCGACGGCGACGCTGCTGGTCTGCGTGGTCGCCGTCGTGCCCTAGCTCTGGCGCTGGTAGAAGAGCGCCAGCGACGCGTGCGCCGTGGCCTGCGTCGCCAATTGCGTCACGAACTCGGCCTTCAGCCGCTTGGACTGCAATTGCCCGAGCAGCTCTTCGGCCTGGTCGGCGTGCTGCTTCGCGCGGTCGGTAGCTTCCTGGTTGCTCATGGGAGGATCAGTCTCCTGTGTGCCGTGGCCGGGGGCGCTGCTGGGCGTCGCCCGGCCGTATTGACGTTCACGACTGGTATCGGCAGATACCCGCCGGCGCCTGAGGTGCACCGAAGAGTCGTTATCAGGCGGTCTTATCGTCAACCGACGTCAGGTGCCACGCACCGCAGTCTTGGCAGCGAAGCAGCTGCGTGAGCGCGACGAGTAACCGCCGTCAGGCGGCCTGTGGCTCAGGCTCGTCATCCTCGTCGTCCGGGATCAGCGACGCGACGCTTACACCTAATGCCCGTGCTATCGCGCGCAGGTATGGCCACGACGGCATGTTCTCGCCACGCTCCCAGCGACTGACGTACTGGCCGTCCGCCGGGCTCGGTAGCAGGTCGCCGAGCGCGCGTTGCGACAGCTTGCGGCTCTTACGGGCGGCGCGAATCCGTGCGCCCACGGCGTGTGCATCCGTTCCGGGCATCCAAAGGTAGATGCTCCATGTCTCGGCATCTTGCGTCGAGAGCATTGCTTTGGTAGGCATTCAATTACGAGTGTAGCCGCCGCGCCCCCGCGGTGGAGCCAGTTGAGGGCAGGCGGGAATCGAGACGACGGAGCACCCAGCGCGCGGGACGGGACGTCGAGGGAGGCGCCGGACGCCGAGCGTCTACAGCAGGGAGAGGCAGGGAATGACATTCGTCGAGCAGCTCGACGGCGGCGACCGCACCGCCCGCATCCGCCGCGACTGGGAGCACATCACCGCACACGGCGGCTCCATGCTCCTTACGGCACTCGCCGGCATCGCGCCCGACGTCCCCGTGCTCCTGGCGTTGCTCCAGGCCAACATGGTGTCGGCGAGCTCGCTGACGCTCGAGCAGGACCGTGCCTATCGCGAGGCGCTGGCCGAGGTGTACAGCGTCCCCGATCCGGCCAGGATCCTGTTCGACGACGTCGCCAACCGGCTGCGACCGACGCTCGCCTGCGCAGTCGCCCACCGTCGGGAACGCGAACAGCCGACCCTCGCCGACTACGCGGCCGCCGACCTGCAGCTGCTGATCTCAGAACAGTGGGCGCACGGCATGCAACGCCACGCGTTCCGACGTTCGTCGGCGGACGCCATCCGCGAGATCGCCGCGGACTGGTCCGGCGACGGGCCATCCGTGCCGTGGTGGCTGGACGCCGGCGACCACCTCCGTGACGTGCGAGAACGGTCCACGGAGTACTGGCGGCGACGGTGGCAACAGATCAAGCAACGCCAACGCAACGGCGAACGCCCCTTCCTTGAGGCTCAACGTCAAGTCGAGGTTTCGAGCCCAGACACGGACGCGCCACGAACCGCACAAGAACCACCGCAAAATGCGCACGAATATGGCTATAGAACCAGTCCGGCGATTACATCCGGCGCGGCGATCATGTCGGGTTCGGCCATGCTCATGGCCGACGAAGACACCATCCACAAGGTCGTCTTTGGGCTCAACATGAAGCGGGCACGCAGGCTCGCCGGCCACATGTCCCAGGAGGAACTCGCCGACAAGCTCGGCGTCATCCAGCCGATCGTCAGCCGCTGGGAGACGGGCCACCGCGAGCCGCGCCCGGCGACCCGCAAGCGCATCGCCGACATCCTCGGCCAGTCGCTTGACTTCTTCTACGACGAATCCGTCCTCGAGGAACAGCCGGAGTGACCGCCGCGATCATCATCGCCGCCGTCGCGCTGACCATCGCCGCCGCAGCCCTGGCGTTCACCCTCATCGACCGTAGCCGGCGCCGCCGCGACGTCCGCCGCAACGGCGACGGGTTCGTCGCCTGGGACTGGCCGTTGCGCCCCATCGACGGGCACGATCACCCCGACCCGCCCGAATTGCAGCCCGAGCAGTCGGCATGAGCATCACCCGTTCATCCAACGTGGAGGTGCACCGTGCCGCGAGTCCCTGCCCCATCCAGCCCGCGGGGGCTCGCGGCACCTGACCGCCGCGAGTAGCACCCCCCATGGTGCTACTCGCCGCCGTCACGGCCCTCGCCCTGCCGGGCGGGGGATGCCAGACGCACGTCTGCACCGAGCGCGTCGCAGCCAAGACCTGGGAGACGGCCGACTACCGGCTGCGCCACCGCTGCAACCACTCGGTGCTCGCGTGCATCGACCGCGCCGCCCATTTGCACCGCGTCAACCGCTGGACGCTCAGGCGGCGCGCCTGGTGCGAATCCACCATGAACCCGTTGGCGTCCAACGGCACTCACATCGGGCTGTTCCAGTTCCTGCCCTCCACGTACGCCACCACCCCGTACGCCGGGCGCGGGTCGATCTGGTCAGCGAAATGGAACTCACTCGCGGCCGCCTGGATGCAGCGCGTCGGCCGCGGCAACGAATGGACCTGCCAATGACCAACGAGCACATCGGCGGCATGACCCGCGAGCAGTGGCAGGCCACAGACGCGGCCAAGGCAACTGCCTCGATCGCGTGCAATCGCTGTGGCCAGCAGTTCGCCACGCCGCATGACTTCTACGACCACAAGGACAAGGGCGAATGCATGACACGCACCGAGCGCGCCCGTGCGCGCCGGAAGGGAGCCACGAGATGAGCATCGGAGACGAGCACACGCACGACACCACCGACCTGACCGTCGAACACATCAGCCGCGTCAACAAGGCCCGGGCCAAGATGGACAAGCAGGGTGACAAGATCCTCAGCGCGGTCGACCAGCTCAAGCGCGTCGCCGAGAACCGCAACACCTACGCGCCGACGCCGGACATGTGGAAGGACTGGTTCGCCAGGCTCGATCGCGAGCTCAACGACCTCCAGGCCACCATCGAACGCGCCGACCGCCGCCAAGCCCGCGGTCCACGCCGGTGGGCCGACCTGTGACCGAACTGCCGACGCTCACCATGAGCTACGAAGCGCTCGTCGAGGCCGGCCGCGCGGCGCGCGAGCAGGCCGACAACGTGCAGTGGGTTGAGGGCGACCTCGCGCGTCAGGTCGAGGCATTGCCCGCCGATGAACGCCCACGCGATTCCGACGGTCGGTTCATCGAGGACGAGGCCAGAACGCTCAAGCGTTACGCCGAGGACGTGGACATTCCGTACGGCATGGTGCAGGAGTATCGGCGTGTGGCTCAGGCATGGCCCACGTCTCTACGTAGAGACGTGGCATGGCAGGTCCACAAGGCGCTTGCCGCGCAGGATGATCGCTTCGAACTGATCCGCGAAGGCATGACTGTGCGTGAGGCGCAGGACATCGTGCGCAGGCGCAACGCCGCGAGCCGCGGCAAGCCCGGATGGTTCGAACTGCTCGGCACCGTCGCCGACACCCTCGCCAAGGCCGACAAGCAGCTCGCCAAGGCCGAGGCCGCGATCGACCGTGCCCCCAACAGGACGTTGCGGACGAAGGCACACCAGTACGCGCAACTCGCCGAGGAGATTGCCGCCCGGCTGCGCGGGATCGAGGAATGGTCATGACCAACACCGACATCGCCACCGCCGGCACCGAACTCATGGCCAACCCGACCGGGCCACTCACCCCCGACCAGGCACGCGAAGCGCAACGCCTCTACCAGGAGATCAGCCAGGCGCTCATCGACCCCGCCGAAGACCTCCAAACCATCCGCACCAAAGCCGGCCCCAGAACATTCCCCAAACGCTCCGCGCTGCAGAAACTCGCCAACGCCTACCGCGTGTCCACCGAGATCCTGCAACGCCACACCACCCACAACGACGACGGCCAGCTGATCCGGTGCGACGCGATCGTCCGCGCCACCCACCCCGACGGCCGGCACGCCGACGGCGACGGCGCATGCGCCGCCAGCGAGGAACGCTTCGCCCGCGGCGGCGCCGAGAAGATCGACCACGACCTCCCCGCCACCGCCGTCACCCGCGCCACCAACCGCGCCATCAGCAACCTGATCGCGTTCGGCGCCGTGTCCGCGGAGGAGGCGGAGGCCGGTGAGGGTGGTGCGCCCACGAGCCAAGAGCCAGCCCCGGTTCCGCCGTGGGCGCGCCACGACGACGACGTCGGGACCGTCGCCGGGAACCTCGTCGACATCCTCAAAGCCGCCGGCGGCACCGACGCCGCCGACAAAACCGGCGACATCGGACAACAGATCTTCGACCAATGTGACGGCGGCATCCCCCGCTGCGTCTCGTTCACCGTCCGGCTGCTGCACGACCAGATCACCAAACCAGCCGAGCCGACACCGCCCGCCGGCGGCTTCGCGCCCGGCTCAGGGCTCGAGGAGAACCAGGCATGAGCACATCATTCGGCGACGCATGGAAAAAGGCCGGGGAAGCCCAGGACGACTTCGACCCGCCCGACGGCAAGTACACCGTCAAGATCGTCGACGCCGGCGCGTTCGCCGGACGCGACGGCCGCGAATGGGCGAAGGTCACCCTCCAGATCATCGGCGGCAACGACGCCGGCCGCAGGTTCGATCACTTCGGGCCCGCCGGCGACCACAACGAGGTCGGGCTGCGCATCATGCGCGAAGCCCTCGTCCTCTACGGCCTGGACCCCGACGGCATCGACGACCTCGACGACCTCGGGCGAGCCATGTTCGAGCTGGTCGGCAATCAGGCCGAGATCACCGTCGGCCACAAGGACGGGTTCAAGAACATCCGGGTGCAGAGCTCCCGGACCGGGGAGTCCGACATCCCCACCGACCCGCCCACCTCGCAGCAGCAGTCGTTCGCGGCGGCCGCCGCCAACAGCAACGGCAACGACGACGAGTCGATCCCGTTCTGATGGCACGCACATTCGCGGAAGCGGTCGCCGAAAGCGGGCCGCCGGCGTCACCCCCCAGTACCCCCCAAGTGGCGTCGGCGGCCCCCCCGTCCGCCCCTGCCGTCATCGACACCCCCGCCGGGCTGGTCAACGGACCCACCGGCGAGGTATTGGACGTCCGGCAGCTCGACCACGCCTACCTGCTCGACATCGTCGACTACCTCCGCGGACGCAAGGCACAGCTCGACGAGGTGCTCGCCCAGGCCGAGGACGAGGCGATCCGCCGCCACGGCACCCGCGAGACGATGATGCCGGTCGGCGACTGGGAGGTCCGCGTCGAACGCCGCGCATCACGCGCCTGGGATGTCGGCGAGCTCGAGCGCACCCTCATCGACCTGCAGACACGCGGCCTGGTCGGCGAGGACGTGCGCGACCGCGTCATCAAGATCAAACCCACGGTCGAGGGCACCGAGGCGCGGCGCCTCGTTGAGCACCTTGACGGTGAGGCGTTGGACGCGGTCCGCCAGTGCTTCGAGTGGAAGGAGTCGCGGCCGCGGGTGGCGCTGACCCGCACCACCTGGCCCGGCACGCTCGAGGAGGGCGCCGCATGAACCTCGCGTGCGCGTTCTGTGGCGACCCGATCGACCCCGCCAGCCGGTATATCTGGCGGCGCATCGTCGGCTGGGAACGCAAAGCATCCGGCGTCACCCGCAAATCGGGCAGCGACATCGCGCTGCGTGAACCCCGCGACGAATACGCCTGCAACGCCTGTATCGCCAGCCGCCGCGGCCGCGTCTCGGCTGGTCAGGAGTCTCTGATATGAGCGGCCGGGGGGCGCAGCGCGAACGCGCCGTCATCACCCTGCTGCGCGACGCCGGGTTCGTCTGCTACCGCGCCGCCGGATCGCACGGCTGCGCCGACGTCGTCGCGCTCAAGCGCAACCACGAGCCCATGCTCATCCAGGTCAAATCCACAGCGGGCGGCCCCTACGAACGATTCGGGCCCAGCGAGCGCGCCGCGCTGATGCTCGAGGCCGAACAGGCGGGGGCCGCCGCCGTCCTCGCCTGGTGGCCCCCCAGGCGCAGGGTCCCCGAATGGATCGACTCGACGGACTGGCCGGCGGTGAGGGCGGCTGCGTGAACCACACCCGCGTCGCCGCGCAGCACCTCGCCGTCGACCTCGGCTGGCCCGTCATGCCCGTCAAAGCGCACGGCAAGGACCCGCTGACCCCGCACGGCGTCAAGGACGCCACCACCGACGAACGCACCATCCTGCACTGGTTCGAACGCTGGCCCGACGCCAACCTCGCCGTCGCGACCGGCGCGCCCGGCCCCACCGTCCTCGACGTCGACAACCCCGACGCCGCGCAATTCCTGCTGCGCACCCTCGAACAGGCCGGGGCGCCGGAGGTCGCCACCGCCCGCGGACGCCACCTGTACTACCACGGGCTGGCGCAGGGCACCGTCAGCCTTGGGTACGGCGAACTCCGCGGGCAAGGCTCCTACGTGGTGTGCCCGCCGTCGGTGCACCCGACGGGCAAGAGCTACGTGTGGCTGGTCGAACCGCACCGGCGGCTCCCGGCGGTCCCCGCCGTCGTCGCCGCTGACCGCAAGACCGCCGGTGTCGGTGATCAGCAGCCGCGTGAACGCGTCGCCCATGGTGAACGCCACGATCACCTCAAGGACACCGCCGTCCGGCTGCTCAGGGCGGGGATCGTTGACCAGCAGACGATCGAACGTCACCTGCGCGCGGAGTACGACGCCGTGTGCGACCCGAATCCGCCCGCCCGGCCGGATGAGTTCCGCAAGCTGGCCGAGTGGGCGATGGGCACCCGCATCGCCCGTCGTGAGCAGAATCGCGCCGAGCATCGCGAGGCGGCCGCTGGGCCCGGCGACGAGCTCGCCATCCCCAAACGTGGCGCGCCGCTGGCCACGCACGCCGCGTTCCTCGCCCAGGCTGGCGGGTGGGCGGGAGTCACGGACATTCGGCAGGTTCGCCGCGGCGGCGGCCGCACCACCGACCCGGTCGACATCTACCTCGCCAACGGATCGGCGATCTCGTTCTCCCAGCTCGGGCACATCACCACCCGCGGCTCATGGAACCGGGCGGTGATCGCCGGCACCGGCGGTCAAGCGTCCCCACCGCAGCTCAAGGACTGGCAGCTCGGGGAGGTGCTGCGGTCGCTGTGCCTGCTGTCCGGCGCCACCCCCGTGCAGATCGACTCCGACAGCCACCGCGACGTGCTCGCCGCGTTCCTGGCGCTCTGCGAACCCGTCATCGGACACCACGCCCAGGACAGCGCCGCACGGTTCGAGCTCATCGAAGCATTGCGACTGCGCGCCAACTGGGATCCGTTCGACCGCAACACCGTCAACCGGCCCGCGCTCATCACCGACTCGGTGACCAGCGACCAGTACGTCCGCGCCGGCGAGCTGTGGGACTACTTCCGCTTCCGGGGAGTCGGGATCGGGTCACGGGAGTTTCCCGGCCGGATGCTGATGATCGACCTCACCCAGGTCAGGCTGAACGGCCGCGAACCGCGGGAGACGCCCGGTGAGCCGCGGCGCACGAAGACGGCGCTGTTCTACCGGCTGCCGCTCGAGGAGGGGGGGTGACTCGGGTGACTCAGGGTGACTCAGGGTGTCTCGGGATGACCACGCTGTCTCGGGGTGACTCAGGTCTGTCTCGCGCGCACGCGCGCACGCGCGTAGGGGGCCTACTACAACAACCGAAACACGCGCACGCGAGTAGACCTGAGTCACCCCGAGTCACCTTAGTCATCCTTAGTCACCCCCGGGGGGGGGTATCGGGCTGTCAGGCGCTGAGATTCACGGCTCGCCAATACGCCTGCCGGATCGCATGTTTCCCCGGCTCTGTTTGCGTTTTGGCGATGTTGCCGTGAAGGCACATCCAGGTGAAGTTGTCCCAGCCGAACAACCGCGAGGTATCGGTGCGGTCAGCGGTCATGCGCGACAGCCCACCCTCCACATACGGATCGGGGCAGATGTTCCGCCACAACGCCTCATTGCCAATGCTCTCGCAATGCCGACAAGCGCCGTGCTCCCATTCGCGCTCCATATTGGTCGCGAGGTCGAGCACCTTGACGCCGGTCAACAACTCGTACTCGGGAAGCGTGTTGCACTGGTGCAGCCCCTGGTCGCGCTCGCGGCGCATGTGATCGCTGAGGATCGCGTTGGCCCGCACTTCGAAGGCGTGCTCTCGGAGATTCCGTTCGCGGGCTTTGTACTCGCAGATCACGCAATCAGGCTCGAAACGAGGCATGGATCCATGCCTCGTTCCATGGGACACCCGAAAACAGCTTTGTGGAGCAATCCGGGCACAGGTTCGGCACTGGCGAACGGGCTCGTTCGGGCTGATCCACGAGAAGTCCGCATCAAGCATCGAGCCTTGGCCGCTTGCAACAAGCCGGCGATGCGCGAGCGATATCGGGGTCGTGGAGGCCATGAGCATCTGCGCGATGCGAGACCCCGTATCGACGCGGGCCGGATTCTACCTGCAGATGCGACGAATCTTGTGCGGACCGCCGAAGCTCGAGACCCCGAGCGACGGCGGTCCGCACGAGGATCGTTCCACCGTCCAAACGTGGCGGGCCGGGACCGGCACAGAGGAGGCCCCGGCCCGCCATGAACAACGACCGCCGCGCCGAACTCGACGCCAAGATCGCCCACCTCGAAGGGCTCCTCCAAGCGGCCGCCCACGAACGCCACCACCTGCTCGTCCGCCTCGGCCGCTACCGCACCGCGCTCGCCAGAATCGCCGACAGCGAATCCGGAATTTGGGGTCGCATCGCCCACGACGCGCTACGCAACGACGGGGGCGACGAATGACCCGCCGGCCCGGCCCCGCGCTCAACGGCCTCGAGATCCGGGTGCTTCACCACATGCACCGCCACAAACCCAACCGCGTCAACGGCATCGTCTGGAACATGGGCGGCGCCGAAACCCCACAGACCGTCCGCGTCGTGCTGCGCGAGCTCGAGAAGCTCGGCTACGTCACCCACAACGGCGGCGGCGTCTGGCGCAGGGTCGCCACGCTCGCGGAGCCGCAGACGTGACCGTCGACGTCGTCACCGAGCGCCGCGCGTTCTTCACCCCCAAAACCCTCGCCGCCTACCTCGCCGTGAGCGAGCGCACCGTCCGCCAGATGCTCGCCGACCACGTCATCCCCTCCTACCTGATCGGCGGCGCCCGCCGCATCGACCCCGCCGACGTCGACACCTACCTGGACGGCTGCCGTGACGGTTAGACTGAGGGTCCCCATCAAGTGGCCCGGCAGCGCCGTCAACGCTCCGGGCCCGACACCAGGAGGCAAGTCCTGATGCACCCGCATCGTACGCACCGTCGCCGCGAGACCCCGCGCAAACGGGTCAACCCGTCCGGCCAAATCGTCTGGATCGCCCGCTGGACCGACCGGCACGGCGAGCGCCACAAGGCCGGGACGTTCAAGCTCAAGGGCCCGTGCCGCACCCCCGCCGAAGGCCACTGGTCCGGCGCCAAGTGGGTCGGCTGCTGCGCCCAGCACGCCATCGACGCCGCCTACGACCGCGAGGCCGAGCCGCGCCCCGCCCGCACCGACACGCTCGGCGCCTACGCCGACCTGTGGCCCAAGATCCACCCGCGCGCCAAGCGCACCAACACCGAGAACGCCTGGCGCATCGGCGTCGTCCTCGACCTCGAGATCGACGGCCTGGCACTGCGCGACTGGCCCATCGACGACATCCGCCGGCCGCAGGCGCTCGCCGTGCAGGCCAAGCTGCTAGAGCAGGGCCGCGCCGCGGAGGGCGTCACCGGGATCATCCGCGCGATGTCGGCGATGACCCACGACGCCATCGACGACGGCGTCTGCCAGGACGGCAACCCGTGGCTGCGGCTCGGCGTCAAGCGCACCGACCCACGCGTCACCAAGGCCCCGAGACCGAAGCGCGTGTGGACGATGAAGCAGATGCACGCCTTCGCTGCCGCCGCCGGCCACGTCCGCGACGAGCGCGACGAGCCCACCGGCCTCGAGCGCTGGCGCACGGTCTACGCCGAGCCGATGCTGCGGCTGCTCTCTGACTGCGGGCTGCGTCTCGGCGAGCTCCCCGGCCTCGAGCGCCGCGACCTGCGTCCCGGCTGGCTCAGGGTCGGACGTACCGCCCACGACGGCGAGACACAGGCCGGGACCAAGACCACGCACCACCTGCCCGACGACGAGCACTGGCGTGACGTGCCGCTGCCACCGTCGACCGAGGCGATGCTGCGCGCACTGCCCGCCCGGCTGGACACCCCGCTGCTCATCCCCACCCCGACCGGCCTCATGTGGCGCGAGCGCAACTGGCGCCGCGACGTGTGGGCACCCGCGTGCGCGGCGCTCGGCATTGACCCGCGCCCGCAGGAGTTCCGCGCGTCGTGGGAGTCGATCATGCGCGCCGCCGGTGTCGACCCTGCCGACCTCGCCGACTACGCCGGGCACAGCGTGAAGACCGCTGACGCCCGCTACGTGCAGGCGCTCAAGCGGTCCGCCGACCAGGTCCGCGGGGTGATCGGGTGACGTTCGAGGTCCCATCCGGGTCCCTTTTCGCGGAAACGTGGCTCAGCCATGCGGAAAAGGACCAGCTTCCCAAGCTGAGGGTCGCGGGTTCGAGACCCGTCCGCCGCTCTACTGCAACCACATGCAACACGATGAAAAGCCCTGCAAACGCGGGGCTTTCGTCGTTCCAGGCGGCTGAGGCCCCGGACGGCCTCGCATGGCGTTGCAGGCCCTCTCATACAGGTTCGAGGTCCCATCGAGGTCCCTTTTGTCAACACGAATTGACGAGACCATGACCCGCCAGGTGGATGACGAGATCGCCGAGAATCGGCGCGTACTGCGGCTCATCCGCGAGAACGACGGCTGGGCGCTCAGCCGGGTTCTCCGCGCGGCCGAACTAGAGGCCGAGGTCGAGCGGCTGCGGGAAGCGTTGCGCGAGCTGGCGGGCGACGAGGAGTCCTACGAACCCGCCGTGGCACGAATGCAGGAACGCGCCCGTGCCGCGCTGGCCGGGAAGGGGCGTCCATGATCGAGCCGCGCAGCACCACGACCGGACCGTCGTACATCTGCTGGCGCTGTGGACAAAGGGCGCTCGAAGGCTGCGTGCATCATTGCCCCACGGCGTTGCCGTTCAAGCTCCCCGTCACCACTCCGGCCGGAAAGCGAGCAGAGCATGACTGAGCAAATGGCACCCAACCAGCACCACGAGGACGTGAACCCCGAGAGCGTTCGCCTGCACCTGATCGCGTTCCTCGATCAGTGGGAGCGCGGCCATTGCGACGACTGCTCTCCAACCGTGGCGGACGAAGCCTTCGACCGCATCGTGCCGAGCGTCGAGCTTGGCGACAGGATGCGCCGCATCGGCCTCGAACTCGCGATGGCCGGTCAGTGGATGGTCGAGCAGGAGTCGGAGCCAGAGGCGGCCGGAAAGCGAGCAGAGAGCGATGGCTGACAGCTACCTGAAATGCACCGTCTGCGGACGGGAGTCCACGACCACGTTCACGTCGTCGCTGCGCACCGGGTGGGAGAAGTGCTGCGGCTACACGATGCGGCTCATGCGCACGAACGCCGACATCGACGCTGCCGTGCGCGGGGTCGTTGGGCAGGCCGGAAAGCAGCGTCGTGGAGACTTGCCCACATGACTACCGGCCAGGGGACCATCGTCATCATCGAACTCGGCCTCATCATCGGCATCCTGATCGGGCTGATCTGGTGGCGATGACCGCCGAGGCCGGGGAGCAAGCGAGCGATGAACGAGACTGAACCGGACTTCACGACGTACGTTTGGACCGTCGAAGTCGAGGGTGGCCCGGCGTTCATGCAGAACGCAATCATGGCGCTGCGCATAGCCGCCGAGGACAAGCGAGAGGACTCGCCATCGCGCGGATGCCTCGAACGTCTGGCCGACGCCTGCGAGCGAGCAGAGACCGGAAAGCGAGCGAGCGATAGCTGAGGTCTACACGTCGGCCTTCCGGTCGTCGGACTGCTGCGGCGCACCGTTCTGGCGCGTCTGCTTCGGCGGCGGTGTGCCCGACCGCTTCGTCTGCCGTTCGTGCTGGGAGGAATGCGCGCCGGTTGACGACGCCGCTAAGAGCGAGAAGCAGCGTCCTTGACCCGGGCTACTTCGTGAGCACCGCCAACGCCACCACGAACGCTGCCACCACGGCTACGATCAGCACCAGCACCACGCCCTCCACACACCGAGCATGGCGACCCTGACCACCAAACGCCGCAACCAACTCCCGAGCTCAGCGTTCGCCTACCCCGCCACCCGCCGCTACCCCATCGACACCCTCGCACGGGCACGCAACGCCCTCGCCCGCGCCGCCCAACCCGGCACCAGCGGCAGCTACACCCACGTCGCCAAAGCCGTCCGCAAGAAGTGGGGAGACCGCGTCGCCACCGTCGGCCCGACGAAGGGGACGCTGTCGAAGCCGGGGAAGCGCCGCCGCCGGCGCAAGCGATGAGCGCGGCCAGCGTCTGCACCGAACCCGGCTGCTGGCGACCAGCCAAACGCCGCGGCCGCTGCACCGAACACCAACGCCCACGCGACCCCAACCGCATGGACGGCCGCACCATCCAACGCACCCGCCGCCTCCTCACCATGCGCGACGGACCCGGCTGCCAACACCCTGACGCCCACCTCGCCGCCTGCACCCGCACCCTCGAGATCCACCACCGCGACGGCAACCCCGCCAACAACCGGCTCGACAACCTCGAGCTCCAATGCACCCGCCACCACGACCGCGGCGGCCACCTCGCAGGCAAGGGTGGGGGGGTACCCCCTCGACCCGGCCCGCCGAG
>Ga0126377_10000997_pt1 | contig 18212 bp, 15 predicted proteins | sample PanSoiMetPlot_22_FD_92647 | JGI IMG/M metagenome (GOLD analysis project Ga0126377, IMG submission 92647) | Tropical forest soil microbial communities from Panama - MetaG Plot_22 | ecosystem: Environmental > Terrestrial > Soil > Tropical forest > Bulk soil | place: Panama | collected 2016-02-17 | reverse complement strand
GCCGTCTCGACCGCGCGTCTCGATGGTCCGTCTCGATCGCGCGTCTCGACCGCGCGTCTCGAGCGGCCGGCGATACCGTCCGCGCGCCGAACCTCCGGCTGCGCGGCCGCCGGTGTGCGCCGGAGCGGCGTGCCCCGGATGCGCGTGGCTCCTGTTGCCGGACGGCTGCGCCGCGGGTGCGCTCGGCTGGGCGGGCTGGCTCGCCGCGGGCGGGGCGCTCGCCGGGCCGGACGACGGCGTGTAGGTCTGCACCGGTGGGGCGACCCTCACGGGCCCCGGGCCGCGGGGCGAGCCGCCCATGCCCGGCGAGGTCGCGCGCGAGGGCGGGACCGGCAGCACCCAGTAGCCCTGCGAGTGGCCGGCGCCCGGTTCGCGCGAAGGCGGGATCGCCGTCGGTGACGGGGCCCGGCCGGCGTCTCGGCCGTCCACCCGGCCGGGATAGCCGGCGCGGCGCGGCTGGCGCGGGCGCACGATCACGAAGTCGCGGTAGTCGCGGATGCTGGGCGCGCTCGGCGCGCCGGCGCCCGACGGGCCGACCGCCTCGGGCGCGATCACGCGGTCGGGCCCGCTGTCGCGCGCGCGGCCGCGACCGTCGCCGTCGATGACGTGCATGCCGCCGTTCACGTCGCTGGCCGGCACCACGTCCTCGCCCGACCGGACCGGCACGGCTCCGCCCGGCGTCATGTCCGGCCGCGTTCGCGACGGCCTGTGGCGCACGCGCGGCGGCACGCGGATGACCACGTCGCCGTCGCGCCCGCCGGTCACGAGATCGACATCGGGATCGCTGGGCGGCTTCTCGCCGCGGTGGTCGCGCACTCCGCGCGACCCGGGCGACTTGCCGTCGCCGTCGCGTCCGCCGTAGCCGCCGCCGTCGGTGCGGTGATCCCGCACCTTGCCGTCGCCACGGCCGTCGCCCCTGCTGCCGCGCGAGCGGTGATCGCGCACGCCGGCCACGCGCGGGCCTGTCGCCCAGCGGCCCGGCACGTAGAGGCAGTGCGTGCCGGTCGCGTAGTAGGCGGGCGGGACGTAGACCACGCCCTCGTCCACCGGCGGCACCCAGGTCCCCGACACCCAGTCCCAGTCGGAGCCGGTCCAGTCCCAGTAGCCGTCGGTCCACACGTAGCCGTCGGCCGGCTGATCGAGCGGCTCCTCGACCAGCGGCGGCGGCGGCTGGCTGTCTGCCATCACCGCTCCAGGGGCAGCGCCGCCGTCGCACCCATCACACGTCGCGCTCCGATCGCCGGGGGCCCGCTTGCCGTCATCGCGCACGTAGCGAATTTCGTGCACCTCCCGCACGACGCAGGCAGTCAGGAGGACCGCACAGGCCGCGAGGCCGAACGTCGACGCTTTCATGGATCACCCTCCGAAGCGGAAGCGGGAACAATGCCGGTTGATCCCTCGAGGCTGCACGGTATCGTGGGAGCTGGCGCGAAAAAAAAGCCCGTGCGCGCCGAAAGATTATGCCCAAGAAGGCCCCCGGTCCAACCCAGTTGATGGAGCTGTTCCTCGGCATCGCCGCAGAGCTCGGGTTCGTCACCGACCGCGACGTGGGAGCGCTGGCCGACGTCGGCCCCGAGAACGTACCCAACTGGCGCACCGGAACCGTCCGGGAGTTCAAGAACCAGAAGTTCCGCGCGGCGATGGACAACCTCCGCGCGCACCTGCGGGCGCTGCGCATCCAGGCCGGCCAGATCGATCCCACCGCCGACGGCGGCGGCCTGCATCCGGTCGAGATCGAGGAGGGTTCGGGCCCGGTCGACCTGCAGCGCGAGTTTCGCGACCGCGTCGGCTACGACTATCTCGGCCACCGGTTCCTCTACTTCGATCCGCAGGGCGCGCTCGCCTGGGAGAACCTGATCAGCGCCGGCTACGAGCAGGACCGCTGGCTCAACGCGGTCGAGGAGTGCGCCGACACCTGGATGAGCCTGGCGCGCGAGCCCAACGGGCAGGTGCGCGGGCCGATCGCGCGCGCGATCGGGCTGGGCCGGCGCGATCGGCCGCGCGGCGTCGACATCGTCAGCCTGGGCCCGGGCGACGGGCAGAAGGAGGTGCGCATCCTCCGGCGCCTGCTCGCCGCCGAGAAGGAGGCGCGCCAGCGCACCTCGTGGATCACCTACGCGCCGGTGGACGTGTCGATCTCGCTCCTGCTCGCGGCCGCCGAGTCGGCCCGGCGTGCGATCCTTGCCGAGGTCGCCGGCGAGGAGGCGGTCTCGCACTCGGTGCTGCCGTTCTGCGCCGACTTCGAGGAGGGTCCGCTCGCCTTCACGCGGCGGCTGCGCACCTCGCTCCCCGGCAGCCACGACGGGCTGCGCCTGATCGTCATCCTGGGCAACGTGCTCGGCAACCTGCGCGACGAGGAGCAGTTCGTGCGCCAGAAGCTGTCGCGCCTGGCCCGATCGGGCGACCTGCTCTGGATCGACGTCGCGCTGCGACCGGAGAACATCGACAGCGACCCGCTCTTCACCATGACCCGCGCCGATCACGCGGAGACCGCGACCGAGGCCAACCGCCGCCTGCTCATCGAGGGGCCGTACCGGCGCTGGTCGGCGGCGACCGGTCGCGCCTCGCCCAACCTGGACCTGCGCGTGTGGGTGCGCCAGGACGACGACAGCGCGCGAGTGCCCGGCTCCTGCAACTTCTGCCACGACCTGCTCATCAAGGACGAGCGGCGCGTGTGCACCATGCTGTACAGCCGGCGCTACGATCTGGATTCGCTGTGCGGCTGGTGGGAAGGGCAGGGTTACGCGGTCGAGGGCATCCACCGGGTGAGGGAGGCGCAGGGCCGGACCCGCGTCGCCCACCTGCTCCTGCGCCGCCGCTGATCGGCGGGCGTCAGCCGCCGGGCGACTCCTCGTCGGCGCTCGCGTGGCCGTCGGTGAAAACGCGCAGCCGGCGCGGCGTGACCTGCACGCGGTCGCCCACCGCGAGCCGATCGCGGGCCAGCTCCTCGGCCGAGACCGTGGCCTGGAGCGGGCGCCCGGCCGCGTTCTCCAGCTCCAGCCGCACGCTCGGCCCGGCCGCGTTGACCCGCAGGATGGTGGCGGCGAAGCTGGACTCGCCGCCGTCGTCGCCGCGCGCCAGCGACAGGTCGTGCGGCCGCATGAACACGCGCGCGGTCACGCCGTCCCCGCGCGTGTCCGCGGCCTCGAGCGGCACGTCGGCCCCGAGCTCATCGACCCGCACGACGCCGTTCTCGATCCGGCCGTGGAAGCGGTTGACGTCGCCCAGGAAGCTCATCACGAACTCGCTGGCCGGGTGGTGAAAGACCTCGTCGGGGGTGCCGATCTGCTCGATGCGGCCCTGGTTCATGACGACGACGCGGTCGGCCACCTCGAGCGCCTCGTCCTGATCGTGAGTGACCAGGATGCTGGTCACGCCGATGTCGTCGTGCAGCCGGCGCAGCCACGCGCGCAGCTCCTTGCGCACGCGCGCGTCGAGGGCGCCGAACGGCTCGTCGAGCAGCAGCACGCGGGGCTCCACCGCCAGCGCGCGGGCCAGCGCCACCCGCTGCCGCTGGCCGCCCGAGAGCTGGCCTGGGTAGCGGTGCGAGAGGCCATCGAGCTGGACCAGGCGCAGGAGGCGCTCGACCCGCTCGCGGATGTCGTCGCGCGACGGTCGCAGCCGGCGCGGCCGCACGCTCAGGCCGAAGGCCACGTTGTCGAACACGGTCATGTGCTGGAACAGCGCGTAGTGCTGGAACACGAAGCCGACCCGGCGCTCGTCGTCGCGCTCGCCGTCGCCGAAGTCGATCGGGCCGCTGCCCGGATCGGGCGCGTCGAGCCCGGCCAGGATGCGCAGGAGGGTGGTCTTGCCCGACCCGGACGGGCCGAGCAGCGCGAGCAGCTCGCCGTCGCGGATCTCCAGGCTCACGTCGCGCAGCGCCGCGAAGCGGCCGAAGCGCTTGCTCAGGCGCTCAAGCGTGATGGACATACACCAGCTCCTCTCCGGTGCCCGCAGTGCGGCCGGGATCATCGTCGGCGGGGCGCTGGGCCTCCTCCCTCGCCCGATCCTGGCGGCGCTCGACCCAGGTCTTGAGCGCGAGGGTGACCAGGGCGAGCAGCGCCAGCGACGACGCGACCGCGAAGGCCGCGGCCGTGTTGTACTCGTTGTAGAGGATCTCCACGTGGAGCGGCAGCGTGTTGGTCTTGCCGCGCACGTGGCCCGACACCACCGACACGGCGCCGAACTCGCCCATCGCGCGCGCGTTGCACAGGACCACGCCGTGCAGCAGCGCCCACTTCACGCGCGGCAGCGTCACGCGCCACAGGATCTGCCACCCGCCGGCGCCGAGCAGGCGCGCGGCCTCCTCCTGCTCGCGCCCCTGCTCCTCCATGACCGGGATGAGCTCGCGCGCGACGTACGGGAAGGTGACGAAGATGGTGGCCAGCACGATGCCGGGCACGGCGAAGATGATCTGGACGTCGTGGCGGGCCAGCCACGGCCCCAGCCAGCCCTGCAGGCCGAAGAGCAGCACGTAGACCAGGCCGGACACCACCGGCGAGACCGCCAGCGGCAGATCGATGAGCGCGGTGAGCAGGCTCTTGCCCCGGAAGTCGAAGCGCGCGATGGCCCACGCGGCGCACACGCCGAACGCGAGGTTGGCCGGCACCGCGATGGCGGCGACCGTGACGGTGAGGCGAATGGCGGAGCGCGCCGCCGGATCGGAGAAGCTGGCGGCGCAGGCCCGCCAGCCGCCGGCCAGCGCCTCCGAGAAGATCGAGGCCAGCGGCAGGAGCAGCACGACGCCGAGGAACAGCGCCGTGAAGCCGATGAGCGAGAGGCGCACCCAGCGCGGCTCGCCCGGCGCGCGCACCCCCGGCCGGGTGCGGCGAGCGCGGCCCGCGCCGCCGCGGCTCACGCGCCGGCCTCGCGCTGCCTGACGCCGGCCCAGCGCTGCAGGAGGTTGATGGTGATCAGCATGGCCAGCGACACCGCCAGCATCACGGTGGCGATGCCGGCGGCGCCGGCGTAGTCGTACTGCTCGAGCTTGCCGATGATGAGGACCGAGGCGATCTCGGTCTTGCCCGGCATGTTGCCGGAGATGAAGACGACCGACCCGTACTCGCCGAGCGCGCGGGCGAACGCGAGCGTGAAGCCGGTGACGCAGGCCGGCACCAGCGCCGGCAGCAGCACGCGGCGGAAGGTCTGCCAGCGCCCGGCGCCGAGGCTGGCCGCGGCCTCCTCGGTCTCGCGATCGAGGTCGGCGATCGCCGGCTGCGCGGTGCGCACCATGAACGGCAGCCCGATGAAGACCAGCGCGATGACCACGCCGGTGCGCGTGAAGGCCGCGCGCACTCCGATCTCCTCCAGGTAGGTGCCGATCCAGCCGGTCGGGGCCAGGATGGCGGTCAGGGCCAGGCCGGAGACGGCGGTCGGCAGCGCGAACGGCAGGTCGATGGCGGCGTCGAGCAGGCGGCGGCCGGGGAAGCGATAGCGCACCAGCGTCCACGCCAACGCCAGGCCGAGCACCAGGTTGATGAGCGCCGCCGCCAGGGCCGCGAGGAAGGAGAGCTCGAGCGACGCGACGACGCGCGGCTCGGTCACCGTCGCCAGGAGGCCGCTCCACCCCATGTCGCTGGCCTTCACGAGGAGGGCCGAGAGGGGCAGGAGGACGATCAGGCTCAGGTACGTGAGCGTGATGCCGAAGGTCAGCCCGAAGCCGGGCAGCACCGTCCGTCGTCGGATGAGCGCCATGGGGTCGTGATCGGCGTGGTCGCGATCGGCGTGGTCGATGTCGATGTCGATGTCGATGCTTGTTGTCGGAGTTGGAGTCGGAGTCGGAGTCGGAGTCGGTTCCCGGTCAGCGGCCCGGCCGGTAGATCGCGTCGAACACGCCGCCGTCGTCGAAGTGGGTGCGCTGGGCCTGCTTCCAGCTGCCGAACGCGTCGTCGATGCGAACCAGCTCGAGCCTGGGGAACCGCTTCGTGAGCTCGGCCGGCACGCTCTCCGGCTTGCTCGGCCGGTAGAAGTTGCGCGCGGCGATGGTCTGCCCCTCGGGCGAGTAGAGGTACTCGAGGTAGGCGGTGGCGACCGCGGTCGTCCCGTGCTCGGCGGCGCGCCTGTCGACCACCGCCACCGGCGGCTCGGCCAGGATCGACACCGACGGCACGACGATCTCGATCTTGCCGTCGCCGAGCTCGCGCGCGGCGAGCAAGGCCTCGTTCTCCCAGGCCAAGAGGACGTCGCCGATCCCGCGCTGGACGAAGGTCTGGGTCGCCCCGCGCGCGCCGGAGTCGAGCACGGGGACCTTCCTGTAGAGGTCGGCCACGAAGGCCTTCGCCACCTCGTTCGCGGCCGCCACCGCGTCGCGTCTGGCCGGATCTCGGAGCGCGGACAGGTCGCCGAGCTCGCGCCGCAGCACGTACGACCAGGCGGCCAGGTAGTTCCAGCGCGCGCCTCCCGAGGTCCTGGGGTTGGGCGTGATGATCTGCAGATCGGGCCGCGCCAGGTCGCCCCAGTCGTGGATGCCCCTGGGGTTGCCCTTGCGCACCAGGAACACGATCGTGGACGTGTAGGGCGCGCTTCGCCCGGGCAGCCGGCTCTGCCAGTCGGGGGCCACGAGGCCGCTCTTCCCGGCGATGGCGTCGATGTCGTAGGCGAGCGCGAGCGTGACGACGTCGGCGGCGAGTCCGTCGATGACCGCGCGCGCCTGCTTGCCGGACCCGCCGTGCGACATCTCGACCGTCACCGACTGCCCGCTCTTCTGCTTCCAGTGCCTGGCGAAGGCGGCGTTGAAGTCCCTGTAGAGCTCCCGGGTCGGGTCGTAGGAGACATTGAGCAGCGTGACCGACCCGCCGGCCGCCGCGCCGCGCTCGCTCCCGGCCCGGGCTTCATCGCCCTTGCCGCAGCCGAGCGCGAGCAGTGCAGCGAGGAGGGCCGCGGCGAGGGAGGCGGCGGGCCGCAGCCGGCCTGGCGGGGAGGACATGGCACCATGCGTCAAGCAAGCCGCGCGCCCGCCGCGCCGGGCAAGCGATCTGCCGCGCTTGGAGCGATCACCAGACAATGACTATCATATGATCTATTTTTTCCATGATTATCGGTCGCGATTCTGCTTTGTTTGCTGGCGACCATGGCCGCATCCGGCAAGCGATCGAGGCGGCGCCCGGGCGGTCCGGGCGGTCCGGGCGGCCGATCCGCGCGCGCGCCGTCGCATGAGGGCGCCCCACCGGCCGCACTGGCCGACCGCGACGGGCTCGACGATCGCGTGATCGGCGCCGAGGGCGGGATGCGTCAGGTCATGGAGCGCGTGGCGCAGGTGGCGCGCTCCACCGCGCCGGTCCTCATCCTGGGCGAGACCGGGTCGGGCAAGGAGGTCATCGCGCGCGCCATCCACGCCCAGTCGAGGCGCGCGTTCGGGCCCTTCATCCGCGTCAACTGCGGCGCGCTGCCGACCGAGCTCATCGACTCCGAGCTGTTCGGCCACGAGCGCGGGAGCTTCACCGGCGCGATGGCCGCGCGGCGCGGCTGGTTCGAGCAGGCCCACGGCGGCACCCTCCTGCTGGACGAGATCGGCGAGCTCAGCCTGGCGGCGCAGGTGCGCCTCCTGCGCGTCCTGCAGGACGGCGTGCTGCAGCGGGTCGGTGCAGACAAGCCGCTCGCGGTCGACGTGCGGGTGGTCGCAGCCACCCACCGCGACCTGGCCGACATGGTGCGGCGCGGCCGCTTCCGCCACGACCTCTGGTACCGGCTGGCCGTGTTCCCGATCGCGCTGCCGTCCCTGCGCGAGCACCCGGAGGACATCCCGGCCATGGCCGAGCACTTCACGCGCCGCGCCGCCGCGCGCTTCGGCGTGCCCTATCGCGCGCCGAGCGAGCGGGATATCGCGCTCCTGGTCGGCTATGCGTGGCCCGGCAACGTGCGCGAGCTGGCCGCGGTCATGGATCGTGCGGTCCTGCTCGGCGAGGGTGTCCGCCTCGAGGTGGCGCGCGCTCTCGGCGGGCCGTCGCCGCTGGCGCCGCCCGCGTCGCCGCCGGCCGGGGTCGCGCCCGGGCAGGGCGCGCCGCCGCGCCCCGACCAGATCGAGCCGCTCGACCAGGTCATGCGCCGGCACATCGAACGCGCGCTGGCCGCCACCCACGGGCGGGTCGACGGTCCGTTCGGCGCCGCGCGCCTGCTCCACATCAACCCGCACACGCTGCGCGCGCGCATGCGCAAGCTCGGCGTCGACTGGCGCCGCCACCGCTCGAGCTGAATAGTTGGACCATGGAACTCTCCGCCCGCCTCCGTCACCACCACGATCGCATCCGCGAGCTGCTCGGCCAGGGAGCGTCCGCCATCGCGGTCGCCTTCGTCGACGAGCCGCCCGCCGGCCTGGCCCACGTCGGCCGCAGCGCGCCGTCGGGCTGCACCTTCTGGAAGCTGGCCGCCGACGGCGAGGCGTTCTACACCGACCCGGTCGATCACCGCGGCTGCCCGGTCGGCGCGCATACGCACGGGCTGCCGCCCGGCCCCGACGGCGGCGCCGGCCTGGCGGACATGGTGAAGACGATGGTCGGGCTCGAGTACCTGCGCGAGAGCGAGGTGGCTGCCATCCCGACCCTGGCGGGCGGCTTCCGCCACGCGGTGTACGCGCCGCTGGCCGCCTCGCCGGTGGCGCCCGACGTCGTCATCCTGCGCGGCAGCGCGCGCCAGATGATGCTGGCCGCCGAGGCGGCGCGCGCCGCCGGCATGGAGGGCGCCGCGCCGGTGCGCGAGCGGCCGACCTGCGCCGTCATCGCCGAGGTCATGGCCGGCGGGCGCGCGCAGGCCAGCTTCGCCTGCATCGGCAACCGCGTGTACACCGGCCTGGGCGAGGGCGAGGTCTACTTCGCGGTGCCGGGGGGCAGGCTGGGCGAGCTGGTCGATCGGCTGGCCGCGGTGGCGGCGGCCAATCGCGAGCTCGAGGCCTTTCACCGCGCGCGGCTCGCCTGAGCGCGCGGCCCTCTTCTCAGGGGAGCTCGGCGGCGATCTTCTCGCTCGCCACCCAGAGGCGGCGGGCCAGCTCGGCGTCGCCGCCGTAGCGGCTCGGACGTGCCGGGTTGCAGTCGGCGAAGTAGCTGCCCGAGGACTTCGCCGCATCCGGGTGCGTGGCCACGTAGCACTGGGTGGCCGCGCCCTGCGGGATGCTCTTGAGCATGATCGGGCCGAGCGCCCCGAAGACGACCCGCGCCGCCGGGTTCAGGTGGCGGACCAGCTCGGTCCTGATCACGCCCGGGTGGACCGAGTAGGCGGTGCGCTTCGAGCCGGCGAAGCGGCGCGCGAGCTCGGAGGCGAACAGCATGTTGGCCAGCTTCGACTGGCCGTACGCCGTCCATGGCCGGTACCCGCTGGCGCCGCTCAGGTTGTCGAACTGGATGCCGCCCTCCGGTGCGCGCCGGTGCGCGTCGCTCGACAGCATCACCACCCGCCCGTCGTCGGCCAGCGCGTCGACCAGGCCGGTGACCAGGATGAAGTGGCCGATGTGGTTGGTGAAGAACTGCAGCTCGTAGCCCTGCTTCTGCTCCAGCCGGGGCAGCGCCATGATGCCGGCGTTGCAGATCATGGCGGCGAGCGGGCGGCCGAGCCCGCGCACCGCCGCGACGCAGGCGCGCACCGACGGCGGATCCGACAGCTCGCAGGCCATCGCGGTGGCGCGCCCGCCGGCGCCGGCCGCGGCGATCGCCGCCGCCGCCTTGGCCTCGGTGCGCGCGGCGGCGATGACGTGGGCGCCGCGGCGGGCCATGACGCGTAGGGTCTCGAGGCCGAGCCCGGCGTTGCATCCGGTCAGCAGCACGGTCTGGCCCGACAGGTCGCGCCCCGCGGTCACCTCCTCCGCGGTGCTGGCGAAGCCGAAGCCGTTCTGACCCTTTCCCTTGACGAGCGAGACGAGCGACATGCGCGCTACCTTATCGCAGCGCGGCGCCGCGGACGCGGCCGGGGGCGCGCTACCTGGCCAGCGCCTCGGCCCACAGGCGCTCGAAGTGGCCGATGCGGTCCTCGAGCCGCGAGCCGTACACGCCGGGCGGCAGGCCGTGGGCGCGCAGGCCGCGCTGCGCGCGCAAGACGACCGCGATGTCCTGCTCGGTGGTGCGCAGGGTGGCCTGGCGGCGGAACTCGCGCAGCGGTGAGTCGTCGGGCTGGTCGTCGTAGGAGCGGATGACCAGGCGCAGCCTGTCGACCGCGACCGGATCGACCCGGATGTAGGTCAGGTCGCCAGGCGTCAGCACCGGGATGAGGTTGGGGAAGACGCAGCCGAACCGGATGCGGGCGCCCTCCAGCTCGGGCGGCACGTAGGCCGGGTTGACGTCGGCCATGCTGTAGGCGCCGTGCGGCTCGAGGATGGTCTCGCCCGAGTCGAGCACGACCAGATCGGTCAGCACGTCGTGGACGAACTGGATGTGATAGCCGTCGTTGGCGTTCTCGACGAACAGCTTCCAGTTGGCGTCGACCTCGAAGCCGAGCTCCCAGGCCAGCCGCCACGACCCGGCGCCGGCGGCGGCCAGCGCGTCGGGCAGCTGGCCCAGCCACTCGCCCAGCTCCGGCGCCGACGGATCGAGGCAGGCGAAGATCATCGGGCCCGCGACGCCGACCCGCACCGGCACCAGGCCGCGCGCCGACACGTCGCATTCGAAGTCGTCGCGGTAGGGGACGCCGAGAAGCCGCCCGTCGCTGCCGTAGCTCCACGCGTGATACGGGCAGCGCAGCTGGTGGTCGCAGTGGCCGCTGCCCTCGACCAGCTGGGCGCCGCGGTGACGGCAGGCGTTGAGGAAGGCGCGCAGCTCGCCGGTGTCGCGGTCGCGGATGACGAGGACCGGCGTGCGCCCGATCGACGCGGCGATGAAGTCGCCGGGGCCGGGCACGTCGACCAGATCGGCGACGTGGACCCAGCTGCGCGCGAAGATGGCGCGCTCCTCGAGCTCGAACAGGGCGGGGGAGTGGAAGGCGCGCGGCGGCACCAGCGCGCCGGCGTCCGGGGGCGTGAGCTCCACGCCGTCGACGGCGCGGACGTCTTCAGTCGCGAGCGGGAGAGCGAGTCCTGGTTGCATCCGGTTTCTCCTTGCGGTCCTGGTCGGCCGGCGTGGGCCGGGGCGCCGGCGCCGCGCGGCCGATCTCGCGCAGCCGCGCCTCCACATCCTCGGCGAACGGACCGCGGGCGACGCCGAGGAGCAGGTGACAGATGCCGGACAGCGCGGCGCGGCGAAAGCCATCCAGGTCGAGCTCGTCCATCCCCCAGGCCAGGAAGCTGGCCATGTAGAGCCCGAACATGTGGCGCGCGACCGTCGCCGGATCGGCGAAGTCGGCCAGCTGGCCGGCCGCCTTGGCCGCGCTCAGGTTGGACGTCATGATCGCGATGTAGCCCTCCTCGGTGCGGCGGCGCAGGTCGCACGCCTCGGGCGAGGTCAGGAACATGCGCATGAGCTGGCGGTAGAACTCGGGCGCGTCGGTGACCACGCGCATGCCGGCCTCGAACGCCGCCATGCCGCGCGCGAAGAAGCTGTCGCCGCCGGTGGGGAGCTCGGCCGCCACCCGCCGGGTCTGCGACTCCATCTCGGCGGCGAGGATGGCGTCCTTGCTGCCGACCAGGTTGTAGAGGGTCGGCACCGAGACGCGCGCGGCCCGGGCCAGGTCGCGCATGGTCAGGCCCTCGTAGCCGCGCTCGGCGACCAGGCGGCGCGCGGCCGCCTGGATGCGCTCGCGCCGTTCGGCCTTGTGTTCGTCGAGGAGCCCCATCTTGAACGTGTTAAAGATATATAACGCGTTCAAATCGAGCGCAAGCAGGATCCTCCAGCTGGTAAAGGAGAGAGTTGAAGCGAGGATCCACGCGTGGTTCGCGTCCCCATCATGGTCAAGCTGCTGGCGGCCTTCACGGTGCCGACAGCGCTCCTGTTCGGGCTGTTCGCCTTCATCGCGCACGAGGTGATGCGGCAGGAGCTCGAGGCGGAGCTGGGCACGCGGCTCGCGGCCGTCGCGGCGCTGGCCGCCACGCGCACGACCGGCAGCAACCTGGTCCACCTCGAGCCCGGCGACGAGCAGCACCCGATCTACACCTCGGCGCGCGGCCGCCTGCAGGAGGCGGCCGCCGCCGCCGGCGTCACGCGCCTCTACGTGTTCGATCGCCGGTTCCGCTCGCGGGTCGACACCGCGAACGACGTGCCGATCGGCAGCACCTACTATCACGCCGAGCTCGACCGCCACGAGCTCGAGCGCGTGTTCGACCGCGGCGAGGCGGTCTCCTCGGTGCTGTTCCAGGGCGAGGGCGGGCGCTTCTACAAGGCCGGCTACGCCCCCATCCACGCCTCCGACCGCGATCGCACCGTGGTGCTGGCCATCGGGGTCGACGCGCCGGCGGTGTTCTTCGAGCGCCTGGCAGATCTTCGCCGCAACCTCATCATCTACGGGGTCGGCTCGGCCCTGGCCATGGTCCTGGTCGCCGTGCTGGTCGCCGCGCTGATCACGCGCCCGGTGCGCCAGCTGGCCGACGCCGCCGAGCGCATCGGGCGCGGCGACCTGGCCCAGCCGGTCGCGCGCCTGTCGCGCGACGAGATCGGATTCCTGGCCGAGACCATGGACCGCATGCGGCGCGACCTCCGCCAGCGCGACGAGCGCATGCAGCAGATGCTGTCGGGCATCGCGCACGAGGTGCGCAACCCGCTGGGCGGCATCGAGCTGTTCAGCGGCCACCTGCGCGACGAGCTGCCGCACGGCGACGAGCGGCGCGCGCACGTCGAGCGCATCCAGCGCGAGGTCGGCTACCTGAGCGCGGTGGTGGCCGAGTTCCTGGACTACGCGCGCCGCCCGGCGCCGGATCTGACCGCGGTCGAGCTCGCCCCGCTGGCGTCGGCCGTCTGCGAGCTGGAGGCGGCCGCGGCGGAGCAGAGCGGGGTCGCGCTGTCGTGGCGCGTGGAAGCCGGCCTGGCCTGCCGCGGCGACCAGGTCCAGCTGCGCCGCGCGCTGCACAACCTGGTCAGGAACGCGGTGCAGGCGGCGGCCGAGCGGGCGCCGGGGACCGCGGCGGTGGTGGCCGAGGTCGAGGACGGCGCGGTCGTCCTGGCGGTGGAGAACAGCGGCGCGCCGATCCCGGTCGAGGTGCGCGAGCGCATGTTCGAGCCGTTCTACACCACGCGCGAGAAGGGGACAGGCCTCGGGCTCGCGTTCGCGCGCGAGATTGTGCTGGACCACGGCGGTACCATCGAGGTCGACTCGACCGAGGGCGTCACCCGCTTCACCATGCGCCTGCGGCGCGCCTGACGGCGGGCCGCGCGGCGAGACCCGGGACCCACATCATGGCGACCATCCTCATCATCGACGACAACGAGACCATCCGCGAGGGGCTGGCCCTGACCGTGCGCAAGATGGGCCACGAGGCGGTGCTGGCCGCCTCGGGCGACGACGGCCTGGCCCGGCTCAAGGCGGCAGGCGAGGTCGATTTCGTCATCACCGACCTGCGCATGGAGGGGATGGACGGGGTCAGCGTGCTGCGCAAGGTGACCGCGATCGATCGCGACGTCCCCACCATGATCATCACCGCGTTCGGCACCGTGGAGACCGCGGTCGAGGCGATGAAGCTGGGCGCCTTCGACTTCCTGACCAAGCCGTTCGCCCCGGAGGTGGTGCGGCTCAAGGTCGAGCGCGCCCTCGAGCTGGCCGGCGCGCGCCGCGCCCGCCGCCGCCTGGAGGCGCAGAACGAGTACCTGCGCGGGCAGGCCGAGGAGCGCTACCAGTTCGCCGAGCTGATCGGCGGGTCGGAGCGGATGCAGAAGGTGTTCCGCACCGTCGAGCGGGTGGCGCCGACCGACTCGTCGGTGTTCATCGCGGGCGAGAGCGGCACCGGCAAGGAGCTGGTCGCGCGCGCGGTGCACAACCTCAGCAAGCGCGCGGCCGGCCCGTTCATCAAGGTCAACTGCGGCGCGCTGACCGAGACGTTGCTCGAGTCGGAGCTGTTCGGCCACGAGCGCGGCGCCTTCACCGGCGCGGTCAAGACCAAGCTCGGCCGCTTCGAGCTGGCCGACGGCGGCACGCTTTTCCTCGACGAGATCGGCGACGTTCCGCTGTCGATGCAGGTCAAGCTCCTGCGCGTCCTGCAGGAGCAGGAGTTCGAGCGGGTGGGGGGAGAGCAGACCATCAAGGTCGACGTGCGCGTGGTGTCGGCGACGCACAAGGACCTCGACTCCGAGGTGGCGGCCGGCCGCTTCCGCCAGGACTTCTACTACCGGCTGCACGTCGTGCCGCTGGAGCTGCCGCCCCTGCGCGAGCGGCGCGACGACATCCCGCTCCTGGTCCAGCACTTCGTCGCCAAGCTCGGGCCCAAGACCAACCCGAACGTGCGCGGCATCGCCGACGACGCGCTCGGCCGGCTCATGGCCTACGCCTGGCCCGGCAACGTGCGCGAGCTGGAGAACGTCATCGAGCAGGCGCTGGTGTTCGCCGACGGATCGAGCATCGGCATCGCGGCGCTGCCCGGCTTCCTGCAGGGCGCGGCCGCCGAGGATCGCCTCGAGGTCCCGCGCGAGATGTCCTTGCCCGAGATCCTGGAGGACCTGGAGCGCCAGCTCATCCTCAAGGCCTTCCGCAAGGCCAACGGCGTCAAGACCGAGACCGCGCGCCTGCTCGGGATCAAGACCAGCGCGCTCTACTACAAGCTGGACAAGTACGGCATCTCGTGACGAAAAACTGAGGTGATGGGCGGGACGAGGCCCGTTTTTGCAGTCTCCGGCCCCGATCGGATCCGTGAATTGACAGACACTTGAGAGTGGCACAGGCCCTGCTTTACCTGGACCGGGAGGCGGCCGTCGTGTGCGCCTGCCCTCGAGTCTCCGCAATCCCGTGTTCGCGCGCATCTCCATCTCGCTCGCCCTCTCCGCCGCGATCGCCGCCCACGGCGCGTCGCCGGCGTTGGCCCAGGCCCAGCCGGCCCCCGGCGCCGCGCCGGCGAGCGCTGCGGCGAGCGCTGCGGCCACCACCGACCGCGCCGCCGGCGAGACGGCGCGCCTCCAGCGCGCGCGGGTGCAGAAGCTGGCCGAGAAGCGGATGCTCGAGCGCACCTACGAGACCCAGCTGCGCGACCTCGACCGGCTCAAGCGCAGCCGCGCGTCGTGGAATCGCGACCGGCAGATCCGCAGCAGCAAGGCCGAGTCGCAGACCACGGCCGAGCGCCTGTCGCGCGCCGACCTGGAGCTCCGCGGCATCGACGCGCTCCTGCGCCGGCAGCGGCAGTCGCTGGTGGCCGCGATCGACCGCGAGCTGGCCGCGCGACCCGCGGCGGCCCGGCGCGGCGTCCTCGACCGCATGCGCGCGCAGGTGACGGCCGCGCTCCAGCCCAGCGTCCGCAAGATCCTGGTGCCCGACGACACGCTCGACGAGATGGCCGATCCGGAGGAGCTGGCCGAGCAGATCGCGCTCATCCAGCAGGCCGAGGTCGACCTGCGCCGCGAGCGCGAGTCTCTGCGCCAGCGAGAGGACCGCTACGCGCGCATGGCCCGCCTTCGCGACCTGCGCGAGCGGGCCAGCCAGATGGACGAGCTCGACGACGGCCCGGGCCGGCGCACCGGACACGGCGAGGCGCGCACGTCGCCGGGGGCCGCCAGCGGAGGCGGCGGCCAGTCGAGCTCGGATCAGGACGCGCCGCCGGAAGGCGGCGGCGAAGGCACCGGCGGCGACTCGACCGCCGGCGGGGGGGACAGCGGCGGCGGCGGCGGCGGCGACTTCGGCAGCGGCGGCAGCACCGGCGGCGGCGGCACCGGCACCAGCAGCGGCGGCGGCGGGGTCGGTGAGGACAGCGGGTTCGAGCAGAGCTCGATCCTCCTGACCGACGTGGTCGACTCGAGCACGATCGACGCGCTCCGGCGCGCCGGGCGCTCCTCCTCGCCGCGAGCGCGCGCGGACGCGGCGGCCCGCGCGCGCAGGCAGGTCGAGGCGCGCCTCCAGCGGCTCGAGCGCAGCCGCTCCCTCATCCAGCGACACCTCGGCAAGCTGCGTCAGGGCCAGTGAAGCGCGCGCGCACGGCGATCGCCGCAGTCGTCGCCGCGCGGGTCGCGGCGAGCGCCGCACCTGCCGCGGCCCAGGACGCCAGCGCGCCGGAGCCGGAGCCCGAGCCGAGCGACTGGAGCCTGCAGCTCGAGGCCGGCTCCGAGTACGACAGCAACGTCCACCGGCAGGAGCGGCGCGAGGGCGAGGCGGTCGACATCGACGGCGCGCCGCTCGTGCGTCTCGGCGTCCGCCACCGGCTGAGCTGGCGGCGCACCGGCCGCGAGCGCCTCACCCTGGCCAGCCACGGCGGGCTCAAGCTGTTCACCACCGACTCCGGGCAGACCGAGAACGTGGCGGTGCTCGCGGCCGACGGCACCTACGAGTGGAACCTGCCCTCGCGCGGCGCCGTCCTCGGCCTCATCGGCAGCTACTACGACGCCATCCCCTACGAGCTGTCGAACCACGCCGACCCGCTGTTCTACGAGCACCGCTTCTTTCGCACCGGCATGGGCGAGGCCAGCTTCACGCTGCTCGGATCGGGCGGCCACCGCGTGAGCGCGGTCGGCGGCTACCGCCTGTTCCATTACAAGCCGGATCCGCTGCTCGACTGGAAGGGCGAGCACGTCGGCGTGATCTATCAGGGGACCTTCTGGCGCGGCGATCCCGACCGGGACGACGGGGCAGCGTCGGTCGACGTCAGCGCCGGCTACCGGGTCGAGCGGCGCGGCTACGACGACGGCGCGCGCACCAGCACGTGCGCCGACGAGGACAGCCCGGCCACGACGTGCACGGGGTCCACCAGCCTGGAGCGGGCCGATCTCAACCACTCGCTGGCGCTGGAGGCGGTCTACACCGGGCGCCGCATCTACAGCGCGCGCTACGAGCTCCAGGTCAACGACTCGAACAGCTTCGGCGAGACGCTGGTGCGGCAGCGCCTCCGCCTCGGCTTCACGACCGAGCTCTTCAGCGACCTCTACCTCACCGCCGAGGCGACCGCGCTCGTGTACTTCTACCTCGATCCGCTGCTGGTCCTGCGGGACGACCAGACCCCGACGTTCGTGTCGATCGACGAGGAGAACCGCAACTCGCTGAGCGCGCACCTCTCGCGCCCGTTCGGCCGCAGCTGGGCCCTCGAGGGGCGCTACGCCATCTACTCCAACGAGTTCACCAACCAGGAGCTCACGTTCCGCCGCCAGACCGTCTATCTCGGCGTGGTCTATCGCTACGACCGCTGAACGAGCGCGAATCGGGCCCGGCGGCCGCACGGCACGGAAGGGCAGGGGCAGGGGCATCGCGCGGCGCGCCCCGCTGTGATACGCCTTCCGCGTGCCGCGCATCCTCCTCGTCGCGCTCCTCGCCTTCGCCGCCCTCGCCGCGCTGCCCGGCTGCCAGAGGGCCACCGCCGAGCAGTGCGAGCGCCTGTGCTGGCGCCACAACGAGCTCGGCTTCTGGGCCAACTTCGAGTCCGAGGCCAGGAACCTGGCCCCGGACGCGCGCGAGAAGCTGCGCGCCGAGCGGCAGAAGATCTGGGCCGGGATCAAGGCGCGCAAGTTCGATCCGGGGCTGGAGAACTGCATGCGGGACTGCCGCCGCAGCGCCTCGCCCGCCGACGTGGAGTGCGTCGAGCGCGCCCGCACGATCGTCGAAGCGAAGAAGTGCCTGAAGTAGCCGGCCGCCGCCGCGCCCGCGCCGGGCCCACGCCGGGCCCGAAAAAACCACGGGCGATGCCCGCCGGAGCAGGCATCGCCCGAGGAAGCGGCAAACGGGCGGACTAGAAGTCGTCCATCCCGCCCATGCCGCCGTGGCCGTGGCCGGCGTGACCGCCGCCCGCGCCCTTCTCTTCCTTCTTGGGCTTCTCGGCGATCAGCGCCTCGGTGGTGAGCAGCAGGCCGGCCACCGACGCCGCGTTCTGCAGCGCGGTGCGGACCACCTTGGTCGGGTCGATGACGCCGGCCTCGAGCAGGTCCTCGTACTCGCCGGTCTGCGCGTTGTAGCCGAACGCGCCCTTCCCGTTCTTCACCTTCTCCACGATGATCGAGCCGTCCCAGCCGCCGTTCTGGGCGATCTGGCGCAGCGGCTCCTCGATGGCGCGGCGCACGATCTTCACGCCGAAGCTCTGCTCCTCCTCGAGCTTGAGCTCGTCGAGCGACTTGAGCGAGCGCAGGAGCGCCACGCCGCCGCCGGGGACGATGCCCTCCTCGACCGCGGCGCGCGTCGCGTGCATCGCGTCCTCGACCCGGGCCTTCTTCTCCTTCATCTCGACCTCGGTGGCCGCGCCGACCCGGATG
>Ga0126377_10000996_pt1 | contig 18231 bp, 36 predicted proteins | sample PanSoiMetPlot_22_FD_92647 | JGI IMG/M metagenome (GOLD analysis project Ga0126377, IMG submission 92647) | Tropical forest soil microbial communities from Panama - MetaG Plot_22 | ecosystem: Environmental > Terrestrial > Soil > Tropical forest > Bulk soil | place: Panama | collected 2016-02-17 | reverse complement strand
TATGATTCTAGGACCGATATCACTTCCCGCAACAGACACTGATCGCCGCTGAGACAGCAACGCAAAGGCGGCCCTGAATAACGGAGCGTTGTTTCTACAGACGAAAGTTGCCCCTTCGGGTATTCTCTCGGGGCTAAGATCTTGCAATGTCTCATAGTGTCCACCGCCCTTGATCCATTTCATGTGAGGCACATGCCAGTGCACGGCCTTGACGATAGCTTCTGGACACCGAAACGAGATACTAAGCGGCATCTCAGTCATATTGAAGTGAGACTTGATCTTATCTACTCCGTTGGTTTCAGCACCCCGGAAAGCATAAATTGCCTGCCATCTGTCTCCCACCGCAACCATCCTACTTTCTCGCATCTTTGCGAGCATCGCATGGTTAGCCGGCGATAGGTCCTGCGACTCGTCGATGAAAACAGTGGGAAATCTTGGAAATGAACCGCCGAACAAAGCGGGCATGTATATTTGATCGTCAAAATCAATGCCCCCATCGTAAGCAGCTTTGATGCTAACGTGGAGGGCAGCATCAACGAGCGACCAACAGAAGGGCGAGAGCTTATCTTCGAGACGAATCTCGACGCCCCGACGGTCAGTAAGTCGTCTAACGTGATCGAATTTTCCTTCCGGGACGTAGCCAAGGTGCTTGCACATGTTGATGGTTTTGCAGATTTCGCCGTAGTTCTCCCACGCTTCGTCCTTGTCGTCACGATGTAGCTCCGAGATAAGTTGCTTGACGATCACTTGGGTCTTTGGGTTCTTAAGATCGATGACTAGCTTCTTGCCGATGGCCTTACCCCATACTCCATGTCCAAGGGAGTTAAGTGTTTGAACCTTGCAGTTGCCGGGCATCTTTTGCTCGGCTTCCTTAACGATTGACTTATTGAAGGCTAGATATAGGCAAGGATCACCCTTAGGAATAGTATCAACCATCATCTCGATAGTAGTGGTCTTTCCTGATCCAGCTAAGGCATTGACGAGTAGATTATCTTCGGTTTGCCGAAGCCGATCCAGGATTTGAACCTGCTCGTCAGTAGGCTTAGGTTTCTCTGCTTTGTTGAGCATTACAGCATCCTTTGGGTTCTACATTCACGTCGATATCGAAGAGCTCAGATGAGACAGAGTTCAGCATGTCAAAGAAGTTACATTCATAGTCAGTTTCATCGAAGTGGATACAGTTCTCGCATCTAACCTCTCGATCTACTAGGCCTGACTCGGTTGTGGTCACGATAGCTATGGTCTTTGTTTCTTCTGGCTGCGGAGGACCCCAAACGTAGAGGCCACATGACATAGTCCCAGTTACGTTTACGTGTGGGCCATGTATCACGCATCTGTTGTCGCCGGTCACCCAATCTCTGCAAGTGGCGCATTGTGCGAACTCAGGTGTGTTTGGCTCGGGGCTGAGGTATAGAAAGGCTTCGGCGCCTAGTTTGGGCATTGATTGCCTCCGTTAGGATATCGGCTAAGGTCAAAGCCGTTTGCATTGGCATCATGTCGACCCTGACCTTGGTCAATTTAAGACGGTTTGCTGCACTAATCCGAAGCGCTAAGTGTAAGGCAAATTCTTTTATTGCATCCTCCGCATCGCCAAGTGTGTCAGTACATGCTGGGTCTTCTTGAAGTTTTCGCTTACTTCTAGCCATGCTAATGAGTTCCTATCATCACCGTTTGCTTTGCGTAAATGGGCCATCATCGCACAGGCTTCCTGTGCCTTGCGAATGTGTTCCATTAGTTGGGAGTAGAGTTCACCTTCGGTTGGTACGCTCATATCCGTCTCCTGATTGGTGGAAGCATACGAGCTAACAAATCCCCCATGTCGATCTTGCGTTCGACCCTTTCGCCTCGGACTTCGAAGTGATCGGGCCAATCGGTGGGGATTTCAGTAGAAACGCTTGCGAAGTACCCTTGCCCAACATCACCTTCAAGTTCGGTTAAAGCCCACTTAAGATAGGGATATGCTCGATAACCCGAGTTAGTTATCCACATATCGGGTTCGATTTCCTCGGCACAGTCGAAGGAAGGTTGGCCTCGGACTTTATGAAGGATTAGGTATTGGGTCATTTGCATAACCTTTCAGCCATTTGTCGGCATTCGTCAGCCTTATCGGGCCGTTGCGGATACCAGTCTTCAAAGTTGTCCGCCAACTGGTTGAGGAAGGCGGCGGCCTCATTAAGCTTCACGTCGCAGAACTTCGCGGTAGTATCTGCGGTGTCCTTCCAATCATCGCGCTCGGCCCGCAGCCGCTCGATCTCGATCGCCTTCAAGTCGCTGGCCTGCCTCCAGGCAGCAACCTCTAGCTCAAGCTGCTCGATGTTGCTCATTCAGCCACCTTCTCATAGTTCTTCATGAAGTATTCCTTAGCGATCAGCCATTGATCCTCAGGCTTATCATGCCTGCGACATATCATGTCACCTTGTTCAGGTTCATGATTAGGTGGCAAGGTTACGCCATCGAGATCCTCACCCATTTCGTATGGCCGAATCTCGGTTATTGCCCTGGACTTGTAGAGTTTCCACATTAGATTAACCCCAATTCTCTGAGGATAGTCCTAGTAGCTATCCTCTGCTCCGCTGTGTATTGAATCTTTGGACGAGCTCTTTTAACCATTGCCGGATCGTAGGTGACCTTACTGATTTGCCATTGGGTAGGATCGCCTTTGGTCCCCAGTTGAGACGTGATATCTCGAGCCTTAGCCAAGACCAGAATCTTCGCCAAACCTTTTTCATTGTTAGCCACCTTAACAACATGCGCAGTATGCCCGTCGATTGCGGGCAGTTCAGCGAAGATATGATCGGAGTCGGACCAAATGCTAAAGGCCCAGGGAGGCTTGACGGTCATATTCGACGTCTCCATCCATTGAACTTTGGCTTAGGCAACAAATCCTCAGCCATTTTAGCTAAGCGATCATAGGCTTGAGCGACCTGCAACATTGTCTTTCTTGCTTCCTCAGCTTTCATTTCATCGGCGACGGCTCGAGCTTCCTCTGCTCGAAACCGCCAATGTTCCGGGTCGCTCAGCCAGGGTGTCATGCTGCTTTTCCACCTTTGATGACACGAAACCTCTTGCGAGAACCCATGCCATGTTTACCGACAACCACTTCCTCGCCAGTGGCATGAACGACAGCGACGACGTTGCAGAAACGTGGATATCGGGTTACGCCTCGAAGCCAATTCCAAACTGTGCCTTCACATACACAGTTGCCTGAGCCATAGGTTGCATCTCGACATATCCGAGCGATTGCTCTAGACATCGACAGGTTGTTAGTCGTGGCATAGATTTCGATGCATGTCCTTACGATGTCGATTACGGGATCATGGTCTTTGAAGTTATAACTCATATACGCATCCACGCTGGGCGTGGCTCCTTGGTTAGTAGTTGTCCTGCTTCGGAATGGTAGTAGTACCACCGGTGATTGTCCCAATCGAGGAACCATGGGGTGCTGATGCGGTCAGCCGCCGCAAACTCGGGGACCATTTGGCGATGACGACAAGTATCCCGATGACCAGCAGGACAGTCACACACATCTCTAGAAACGATATATGAGCTTTCCACATCGAGGTCATCCGTGAATTTGGTTACTCGTAAGCCTTCAGCGGTCATCTTGGCATTGTACAGGGTCATGGTTGAATAGGCCCCTTTGTAACAACACGAGGCATAGGTTCTTCACGGGGCAGGTATTGGCTAAGTCGTTTGGCTTCGGCTTCAAGCTGGAGCTTTGCATTATCGAGCATTCTGAGCAGTTCGTTGACCTTCTTGGCTCTGGCGGCCCCCTCTTTCCATACGTCACGTGACCAATCCTCGTTATCGGCCTTAACGTCCTCGCTAAGCATGAGCAGAAGTTCCACATTTGTTAGTCTATCAGCCATCATTCGATCTCCCTTACTGTACTTTCAGCGATGGAAAGGATTGGGAACTGAGTTCTGAACGTAAGACCCCAATCAATTGCTTGCTTCTTCATTTCAGCAAGCTTTTGATTGCTTAAGGGTTGCCAGGACCAGAACTTGGTGACGAACGCAATACCAGCAGGCGTCTTGCCATCAACATACCACTTACCACACAATGGCTCTTCCGGCTTAATCAGAAGATCTAATCCTGGTCCTGGCCGAGAACCGAGAATTGCATATGCTCGGTCCTCGTTTGACCTTGCGATTCTCGCTAAGCCCTTAACAATTGATTTAAGGTTCATCTGCTGGTTTCCATCTACCTTTCCCATTATACCTACCATTATACCACAAAATGGTCGACTTTTCAAGAACAAAATTCGTCGTCCGCTCAGAGATTTTGCCTGTTCTTAGGTGAAAACCTAATTCCGGGGAAAGATCATCAGGTGATTAGCTAGTTCAGATTCGTGTCAAGCATACAAACATTCGACGGTTTGCTGCTTAAGGGCCGGGATTCGCGACTTCGCTACATTTTCGAGCATCGAACGGAACAAAATGAGAACAAAGCGGGAACAAACCGTGACCGATATGCAAAAATGCATAGCTGCCATGCAAACAAACATGGATCGGTCACAATTTGGTCACAATTTCGCCACAATTCTATGGGAAGATATAGGGGTAAGCTGATAATCTATATGCACAACCACAGGTAGAACTCATGACCCCAGAACAACGCAAGATAGCACAGCAAGTCGTTCAAGCATTGGCAGAAACCATTAAGGAATGCCCCGATGGCGCACCATTGGGGCCTATGTATATGGCATTCCAGCAACGTGGAATGTCCTTGGAAGTATTCGAGCATCTCATCAACACGATGGTTAGCCTTGGCCTAATTGAGGTCAAGAACCATCAAGCTAAATGGATAGCTGGGAGCTTGCATTAGCCTGTGACCGGAGCCATCTACGGATGGCTCTAGCCACAGACTGTGGGCCTAGGATGCATACTAGGTAACTCAAGCAAACGGAGAAATACCATGACTGACGCTACCATAACCGAAACTACAGAGGTTGAGGTTACCGAGGGTGAAACCCTCAAGATTCCGGTGGTTAAAGGTAAAACCTACCTGGAAATCAACACAGGTGATCTGCCTATCCATGTTTATCGTGAAGCTCTGGTTCAGGGCCTCAAGACATTGCTTAATCGTGGACAGACCAAGATTACCAAGGAAGCCTATCCTGACCCTGAGGATCTGAAGGCCAAGGCCATGGAAGTGGCCCAGGATACTCTGGAGAATATGTACCAGGGCAAGATCAGGGTTATGGGCGGTGCTGCCAAGTCTGATAAGGTGCCAAGAGAGGTTATGACGGAGGCTCGTCGTATCGCTCGGAACCTTGTTAAGGAAGAACTGAAGCGTAGCGGCGTTAAGGTGAGCTACGTTGAGTCCAGCGAGATCACCAAAGCTGCCAATGCCTTGCTTGCGGCTGATCCTGATATCGTTAAGCAAGCTGAGGAGGAAGTGGAAAAGCGTGCGGCCAAGAAAGTCAAGATTGACGTGGCCTCTATCCCTATCTCGCAGAAGAAGGTGAAAGCTGCGGAGGATAGGAAGAAGGATAAGACCCTGAGCGCAGCCAAGGCTGGTAAGGTTGCCACCCGTGGCCGTCCAGGCATTAACGCCTAACCAGTGAACCTTTGGGGTGGTCCTTCGGGACCACCCTTGATCCCTGAAACAAGAGATAGGACTTAGCACACATGCCTACGGAGCAAGAGATGAAAGAGTTCTTCCAGTCTGTGATTGACAATGTTGCAACCCTCTCAACCCAGGCTAATCGGGTGGAAGGGCTGGAACGTCAGGTCAACGAGCTTTATGAGCGTATTCGTGGTCTGGAAGCTGATAACCAGTCATTGCGGCAGGAGCTTAACCAAGCGAATAGCCGTGGTGCTGAGGTTCAGGACATGCTTCAGCGTACCCAGGAATCCTTGGATGCTGAACGCAATGTCACCCAAGGCTTAAGGGATACCCTGATCCAGCGTGATAGCAAGGTTCAGGCTACTGAACATGAGCGTGACGATGAGCGGCAGGCCCATCGTATTACTACCAGTGAGAGAGATGACGCAAGGCAGAAGATTAGCGAGCTTGACAGTCAAGTTAGCAATCTTCGCGAAAGCTTCGCCTCAGTGTCATCTGAGCGTGACCACTTCCGTGATGAAGCCAGCAAGCTTGAGCGAGAGAATGTTGAGCTTCGGCAACGGATTGACCGAATTAACTCGGTGCTTAACCCTCAGCCTATGGGTCTCCATGCTGTAGGCTAACTGACTAAGGGGCGCAAATGCCCCTCTCTTAAGCTTCATCGTTAACCCAGGAGAGTACGATGGCTCCGCTAGAGACTAAGGTTGTAAATGAGATAGAAATTCTTTCCCTAACTAAGCCTAAGGCGCAAAAGACATTCCCTTGCGCTTGGGGTCATGATGATAATGCCCATAAGGTTATTAAGGGCAATATCTATGTTAGGGTTGTGTGGAAGGCTAAAGGCTCAGATAAGGTCGAGAGCGACCATATCTGCGTTAATTGCTGGGCAAAGTGAACCTGATTAAGGGCTATCGCAAGACTGCGATGGCCCTTTTGCATATCTGGAGATAGGACATGCTGTGGACAGTAATCCTGCTTAGAGAACCTTACATGCCTAACCGATCATGGCAAGACGAGGAACCCAGAGCTAAGGAAAGAGCATATAGCTTAGCTAACCTTCATTCATGTCAATATGCTGTGCTTACCGCAAGTAAGCGTATCTACGTTTATGCCAAGGCTTACTATGCACCTAGCAAGAGAGGAGGCTAATGTGCTTTACCGCCCTAAGGAAGTTTACGAAGCTTATGGCGCTATGCCTCCTGTGGCAGTTATCTCTATTAGCATGCACAGAGCTAAGCTTAGGATGCATCTATGCGCTGAATGCTTTAGCAATATCCATATTGGCGATAGATATACTTGTACCGTCTATCGAGAGGTAGATACGGGCAAGGTAAGCCAATATAAGTGTCATGTCACCTGTCCTTATGAGGAGGCTTAAGATGGCTAACAAGCTCGAAGACTTTCGCTTACAGAGCTATACCGAACGCATGGTAATCATGCAGGCTATAGCTCATTATCGTGAAAGGGTAGCGTTCGATAGTGAATACGTTAAGGCTATCGACGACCTAGGCGTTAGACTAAGCCGTACTCAGTGCATGGAGGGCGGCTGTGAATACTGCACTGATAACCCTGAGGACTATGATTGGAGATACGAAGATGACTGAATACTTCGTTGGAGTAGGCAAGCTTCCCCCAGGTGAGAAGTGGTATCATGCCTTAATTAAGCTAGAGAGCCTTGATCCTACCCAATATGTTTGGGGACATATTGAGGTTAGGGCACAGTCGCTTAAGGAAGCTAAAACCTTAGTTAGTTGCCTTAAGCATCCACAAGCAACGGTAACTTGGCTTGAGGAGATGGATGGATGATGCCTAGCATAGTCAGAAAGGGTAAAGCTAGATGGAAGCGTGGGCCAGTAACAGCTAGTGGCAAAGCCTTAGGAATTAAAGATGCGGCGAAGCGTAGGGTTGTTAAAGAAGGCTTCCCTAGATGGAGTAAGCTTCAAACACTTGAAGAAGTGGATGATTACTTCTCTAGAGATACCCTAACTTGCCTTATGTGTGGGCATGAACATAAGACCTTAACCACACATCTGAAGTGGTGCCACAGTATGACAAACCAAGACTATAAGGAGAGGTTTGGTCTGCCCTATAATCGTGGGTTATATGGAGTTGGCACTAAGCAAATATTCCGCGAACTAGCTAAGGCTAATCTAGCTACAAATCATAACGTATTTGAAAAGGGAGTACGACAGAATGCTAAAGGCCGAAAAAGGCCAATGCAGCCTTATGAGCTAGATAGGATGAAAGATCAAACGCTAATTAAGGGTGAGGCTGCACTTGAGTTCTCCCGTAAAGCCTTAGCTAAGCGATGGAGGAAGGAATGAACTGGCTTAAGCGTGAGGAGCTACAAGAATTGTTCCGTAAGCGGCCTAACTATAAGATAGCCCAAGCTTACCTACAAGCCTTAATGAGGGATAGACATGGTGATAAGATAGATGATGAGCAATATCTGGACGGAATGGAAGAAATTAAGCGATGGATGAAGGAGAGGAAGTGATATGATCGAAGGTGAGAAAAGCTTTTGGCCGGGCTATTACGAAGTTAATGCTCGTAGAGCTTTGGTCTGGTGTGATGACTGGACTATGCCAGTTGATGAGATATGGCATAGCTATGTTGTGTATAGATATCCTAAGCCTAAGCGAAAGGAGAACGGCAATGGAAGATCTATTGCTTAGCCTTGGCCTAATCTTCCTGATGTATGCCTTGGTATATATCATGTTCTGCTTAACCCATGGAATGAAGTAATGTGGGTTATCCGTGGGAATAGCATGACTAAATACCAGACATACTATGCGGTGCTTAGTGATGAAGGAGTAACGTGGGTTAGTGATAAGGCTAAGGCAACACAATTCGAGGTTAAGGAAGATGCCTTAGCTGCAATGAATGGGATAACAAGCCGTAAGCGAATGGTTGTGGAAGGTTATTGACCACTGGATAGGTAACGACCTTAGATAACCAGTGGCTTGCTTAACTTAGCCCTGCTATCAGCAATGGTAGCAGGGCTTCTTTTGCCTTCCCCTGATGTTCCTTATGTTCCCTTATAGCCTTATGTTAATGCCCCCTGGGCCTAACCCCTACCACTATCCTATCTTAAAAAAAAAAATGATGAGACCAGATTTAGCAAGACGGGTATAGAGGGGCAGGATATGCCCACCCCCTCCCCACATAAGACTATAACGGAACATAAGAAACATAAGGGAATATCAAATTACGACGGTATGCTGCTTAAGCGAGATTGTTAAGCAATAGCTTGTTGCATTGCATTCAGCACCATTCATGCGCCTAAGCGCCAGCCTGGGGGTTGGACCGATCGCCGAATGCCTCGCAATCGCCCACAACTGGGCAACGGCTGGATTTGGGGTGTGGGGGTTGGTAGGGGTAGCGACCACGGCTTAGAACGGCGCCTATGGCCTCCCCAGGGCATTTCGGAACAAACCATGAACAAATCGGGCATAAAAAAGGCCCTGTGACATTTCTGCCACAGGGCCAGCGGACTAGGCTAGGCTAGTCGTCCTTGGACGCAAGCCTATGGGCATTGGCCTTGATGAATGCCTCGACCTCCGGGATTTTGTCGATGAGCTTCTCCCATTGGGTGCGGTACAGGGTTACCGGGAACCGGCCTAAGCCATAGACGCTGACTGCGCCTTTGTCTGAAACCTTAATCCCATGGCCTCGCTGCTTAAGCCGTTCGTTCTCAGCCCGGAGCTTAGCCAACTCCTCAAGCATGGCCTCGTGGGACGTGGTCTGGTCTGTGAGCGTAGCCATTGTCCTACCTCTCGGTTATGGCCTAGGCCGGGTGGCCTCGACCGACCCATGCCTAGCACAACCCGCCTGCCGTGTCTAGCAACCCTCGGTTGTGTGCGACACATCGCCGCATGGTCTTCGTCCTTCGCTTCGTGCCTCGTGCCTTCGACCACAGGTACTCTCGCTCCCATCGCAGTGCAGCATGAGGGGGCGGGGGCCAAAAGTACGCGCGCGCGCACGCGTGAAAGACCCACAGCAAATTTTGTGTGAATTCAGAGACCCATACCTATAAACTCGACCCGCGAAGCTGTATACATCGATGAAATTAATGCTTGATTTAATGAGCGTATCATGGTATAATGGTATAATACCCAATCCGCAATCCCACTGCGGAAAGCCGCAAATGTCATTAGGTAGGGGCCGGCGGGCTGAGAAGCCAGCGATAGGGCAAGTGCGTGAGCTGAATGCCGACGAAGTTCGTGGGATGAAGCGAGGACGCGTTGACCCCATTAAGCGGTTTAGGGACTCCCACCATCGAATGGCCAGGCTCTTCGCGTCGGGCCTAAGGGTTAACGAAGTTGCTACCCTTACGGGATATTCGGTAAGCCGAGTATCCCTTTTTCATACCAACCCAATGTTTCAGGAACTGATCGCCGAGAAGCGAAAGGTGGAAGAGGAAGAGCATCGTGATTCAATTATGCAATACAATGCTCTCATTTTAAGCAATGGATTAAAGGCCGAACGGAAGCTAGCGGATAAGCTAGATGACGACGACGAAGGGGAAGAACTTTCAGTTAGGGAACTTGTATCTATTTCCCGGGATGCGGCGGACCGAGTAGGCCTAAGCAAGAGATCCATTAACTTTAACGTGAATGCAGACTTCGCTGCCCAGTTAGATCGGGCAATCGAACGAAGCTTGCCTAGGTCGGGTGACCTCATCCTTAAGGCGGATCCCCCAGCCGCACAGCCCGACCCGGGCAAGGCCTTAGTTGCGCCAAGTCAGTCTCAATCTCAACCTATACCGTTGAGGAGGCGCATCTAATGACCGACCAGTGCGATAATTGCAAGTTCGTGTGGGAATTAGGCGACGTTGGGAAGGAGTATTACGAATGTAGGGCTCGTTCGCCTACAACGTCGCTTGTTTGGCCTAAGGTCCTACCGACTGATTGGTGTGGGGAATATCAAGTGCTTACCGGTGGGGTGGTTAACCAGTACGTTAGTGGAACCGCTGAATTGCAAACGACCGAACCAGAGCAGTTGGCGCCAAGGGTTTTAGGCGAATTTGATATCCTGGTTTTAGAAGGTTGTCAGGTCGTTAACACCTCAGCTAAGGAGGATTGTATCATAACCTTCCTTGATGGACCGAACCTAGATAAGCCCTTAGGGTTCGTTAGCTCTCCGGCGCATGATAGTAGAGACTTCGCCTTTAGGCCAGGGTTAAGGTCAAGTCCGGGTAACAGCATCTATGCAAAGCTAGATCAGGACGTTACCCCGAATCATATCTACGTGACTGCACAAGGCTTTGCACTTAGGAGCTTAACATGATAGGCACCATCATAGGCATCATTATAGTCCTCATTATAGTGGGTGTCGTCTGGTGGGCCATTCAGCAACTGCTTCCGTTGATTCCTCTGCCTGAGCCGTTCAGGAAGATCATCCATGTTCTGCTTGTCGTTCTGCTTGTGGTTATCGTCCTTTGGGTGATTCTTCAGCTATTAGCGATGGCTGGGGTAGGCGTTCCCCACTGGTTGGGAGTTAGATAGTGCCTGATTGGAATGAACTGATTGATAAGCATTCTCGACGGGTGGGAATTGATCCCGCTTGGATGCGAAGGATTATGCAGATTGAATCAGGCGGCAATTCATCGAATCGGACCGGAAGCTACAAAGGGTTGTTTCAATTAAGCGATAAAGAGTTCAAGGCTCATGGAGGCGGGAACAATATCTACGATCCTGAGCAGAACACTATGGCTGCGGCTAATAAGTTAGCTAAGGAAAAGCTAGCCTTTAACCAAAGATACGGTAGGGATCCATCGCTTAAGGACCTCTACATGATCCATCAACAGGGCGAAGCGGGTTACGCTGCCCACATGAAGAATCCTGATGCCCCAGCTTGGAAGAACATGGCCTCGACCGGCGAAGGACGCCAAAGGGGTGAGGCCTGGGCCAAAAAGGCCATTTGGGGCAATATCCCAGATAACCTCAAAGCAAAGTATGGAAGTGTGGAAAACGTCACGTCCCGACAGTTCACTGAAGATGTTTGGGGCGGAAAGATGTCGGGCGAAGGTGGTCAGGCCCGAGGCTCTAGTGGAGAATACAAAGGTAAATGGCATCGGTCACGAACCGGTGAGGAACCTATAGAACCGCAGGCTGAGAAGAGGCCCAGAACTTTAATGGGTGGTGCGGATATCGATTATACCACCCCGTTCGAAGTTCCGAACATAACAGGACCCAACATTCAGCTGCCTAGAGTAGGAGGCTCAGTCGCTCAGATAGCTAAGCGATCTTTCGCTCAAGGTGAATGATGGTCGAAGGCCTACTAGAATGGTTAGCTCGAGTTAGTCGGGACCCGTACGCATTCGTTATGGGTGCGTTCCCTTGGGGCGAGGATGACTCACGGCTTAAGGACTTTAAGGATGGACCAGAACCCTGGCAAAAGGAAATCCTTGACCTCATCAAGAATGGCCTCATTGACATCAACAAGGCCATTCAACTTGCTACCGCTTCAGGACACGGAGTCGGTAAGACCGCACTTGTTTCTTGGATCATCCTCTGGGCAATATCTACCAAACCAGACACCAGAGGAGTTATTACAGCTAATACTGAAACCCAACTTAAGACCAAGACCTGGGCGGAACTAGGCAAATGGTTTCATATGTTTATTGCCAAGGACTTCTTCCAATTCACAGCGACGGCTTTGTTCGCTAAGGATACAGCACATGAGAAGACTTGGCGAATTGATATGGTACCTTGGTCAGAACGAAATACCGAGGCGTTTGCAGGGCTACATAATAAAGGCAGAAGGATACTTGTTGTATTCGATGAGGCATCGGCTATACCCGACATTATATGGGAGACTACGGAAGGCGCCCTTACTGACGCTGATACCGAAATTCTTTGGTGCGTATTCGGCAATCCGACTCGCAACACCGGAAGGTTCCGTGAATGCTTTCCTGGTCAGAGGCACGCTAAGGAATGGCGGACGAAACAAGTTGATAGTCGTGAAGTCTCGATTACCAATAAGAGGCAAATCCAAGCGTGGATCGAAGCGTACGGCGAGGACTCCGACTTTGTACGCATCCGTGTCCGAGGCGTATTCCCCCGAACGGGCGAGATGGAATTCATCTCCTCGGAAGATGTTGAAAGAGCAGCGACCAACGATGAAGCCTCGTCCCAGCCTTCAGATCCTCTCGTGATAGGAGTTGACGTTGCACGGTATGGAGCTAATGAGACTGTTATCTGGTTCCGCAAAGGAAGAGATGCAAGAACCATCCCGCCAATTTGCCTTAGAGGAGCGAACACCGTTCAAGTGGCTGCGAAGGTTAGTGAGGTTGTTAATACCCATAGAGTCGATGCCGTCTTTATTGATGGCGGTGGTGTTGGTGGTGGTGTTGTGGATAATCTTCGTGCTTTGCATATTCATTGCTTTGACATTCAGTTCGGTGCCAAGCCAGACAGAATAGGCTTCGCTTGGGGAGCCGATGGCGAGAATTACGCAAACAAGCGGGCCGAGATGTGGGGCTGTATGCGGGCCTGGATGAAAGGCGGCGCTATCCCCTACGATGCGGACCTTAAGGCTCAACTGATCGGTCCGACCTACACCCTTAACTTAAAGAGCGAAATCCTCCTTGAGAAGAAGGAGGATATGATGAAACGTGGCCTTGAGTCGCCAGATAGGGCTGACGCACTGGCGCTTACGTTCGCAATGATCGTCGAGGCCCACCGAGGCGCAGGGCAAATGGATCGGCCTAACGAACCATTGGTCCAAAGCGAATACAACCCATTTGAGACTAAACATATCTATGGAGAGAGGGCAGCATGAACGTCGGTAAGGCTATCGAACGTGCCTTCACCCCACCGGGAACTGGAGGCCAAGAAGCAGCGGCGCAACAGGCAGCGGCTGAAGCGGCTAAGCCACCGCCCGCTCCACCAACAATGCCTACTGTGCAGCCGCCTCAACCACCTGTGTTCCAGCCTGGGCAGGCGCCTGGGCAGAAGCAACGAGCGGCCGCAGTTGGCACATCAATCTTGGGTGCTGCCGCAGCTGCTGGGCAAACATCTCGTAAGACACTGTTGGGTCAGTGATGCCTACTCAGTTTCCTTATCCAGAAGATAGCTGGGCTGTTGGCAATATGCGAATGGCTAGGGCTGGGCCTAGAGGGATGGACCCTGGAAGGGAATATCGGGAACTTGAAGGGGTGCGTAAGAAGAAGGAACAGGTCCTTAGTGAAGCTGATACTGGAATGCATCCAGATGAATGGAATAAATGGTTCCAAGGTGTACAGAGCGGAAAAGGCCCTGGGGGATCCAACGATATCTCTGGATACCTAAATGAAGCGACCCAAATGTTCAAGGGTGGTAAGATCAATAAGCAACAGTTCCTAGATTTCCTTGATTACTATGCGCCTAAAGCAAAGCCACAGAGCGAATGGGAAGGTCCAGGCCAGAATGAGCCAGGACCACAAAGGGCAACAGGCTAATGCCAACAGTACCAGGAAACATTCAACGTCAGCTGGCAGAGCAGGAAGCGCAAAGGCCTACGCCTGAGCAATTGCTTATGACTGCCGCAGACATGAACAACCGGGGTCAGCTAAGCATCGACCCCACGGCTTATACCGATCCTAAAGCGAGCTTAAAGTTACCGAGCTATGGCAAACGAACTAAGCCGTCAAGTAAGCGACGCTGACCTGGAATATCACAGGCACGTTAACGAACGCCTACTTGGCTTAAGAGTTAACCGCTACAGTTGGTGGGTTCACGCCAGGGAGCTTGCTGATTTTCTCTTGCCCAGGAGGTATAAGTGGCTGATAACGCCTAACCAGATGACTAGGGGCTCCCCAATCAATCAGCACATCCTAGACTCAACTGGAACACTTGCGGCACGAAACCTTGCATCGGGGATGATGTCCGGAATAAGCTCTCCGACCCGTCCATGGTTCCGGCTAAAGGTTGGTCGAATTGATTCAACCCAAACGTCCCCGATCTCTTTGTGGTTAGCCGAATGCGAGCGATTAATGATGCTCGTATTTCAGGAGTCGAACTTCTACAACAGCATCGCCGTAGCCTATTTCGATTTGGTTATCTTCGGTACCGCTGTGATGTTGATTTACGAGGATTTCGACAATGTCATTCATTGTTACAATCCATGCTTCGGCGAATACTACGTCGATAACGACGGGAAGATGAGGCCTACGATATTCTATCGGGAATTTACCCTTACCACCGCTCAGGTGGTCGATCAGTTCGGTCGAGAGAACGTAAGTGATCAGGTCGGACGGCTTTACGACGAAGGCAAGGCTGGGCTTACGAGAGAGATTATCGTTGCCCACGCAATTGAACCTAATGACAATCCAGATAAGTACAACGTACCTAAGCACTTTAAGTATCGAGAAGTTTATTGGGAATGGGGCGGCTCTACAAGTCCACAAGGAGGCATAAGCTATGCCCCAGGTTTCCTGCGTAAGCGAGGCTTCTACGAGGCCCCAAATGTCACAGTTAGATGGGACCTTGTCTCAAATGATGCGTATGGTCGTAGTCCCGGAATGGATGCTTTGCCAGATGTTAAGCAGTTACAGCAGGAAGTACGCAGAAAGGCACAGGCAATTGATAAATCAGTTAACCCACCGATGGTTGCTGATATCCAGCTTAAGAACCAACCCGCATCCCTGCTACCCGGAGGTACGACTTATCTCGCAGGAATGATGCAAACTGGTAACGCAGGCTTTGCGCCAGTGTATGGAAACTGGCGTCCGGGCATTGCGGAAATCAGTGAAGACCTTAACGAAATTCGTCAGCGAATTCGGACTATCTTCTTTAACGATCTATTCCAAGTCATTAGTCAGTTCCAGACCCGAAGTAACGTCTCAGCAACTGAAATCGACGCTCGACGCAGCGAAGCAATGGTTATGTTAGGCCCTGTCTTGGAAAGGATTCAGTATGAGCTCCTCGATCCAATCATCGACCGAGTCTTTTCAGTTATGGCTCGTGCCAGAGTCCTCCCTCCCCCTCCACCCGAAATCCAGGGACAGAATATCGACATTGAATATGTATCTATGCTCCTTACCGCTCAGCTCGCCGCAGCTACCTCTGGTATTGAAAGAACTCTACAGCTTGCAGGAGGACTTGTCGGTGTTGATCCAGGGGTCATGGACAACCTAGACCTCGACTTTGCAATTTCTAAATACTCGAACTTGATGAACAACGATCCTCGGCTAATCCGGTCTCCTGAACAGTTGCAGAAGATTCGGCAGCAACGAGCGCAGCAACAGGCACAAGCTCAGCAGGCACAGATGGCCGAGAATGCTTCGAAGCTTGCCGCAGGTGGTAAAGCACTTAGCGAGACTGACATCGGGGGCGGCCAGAATGCCATGCAAGCAATGATGGGCGGTGGCGCATGATTAGACGACCTTACGTAGTTCATTGTCGCCTAACGTACACTGAGCTTAGTGAATTTCGCGAAGTGTGCCGAAAGCATAACCTTAACGTACAGGACATGCTTAGAGCTATGATAGTGGACGTAATTGCGGAGGAAGCCGATGTCGTACGACGCCAGCAACAGGCGAGACGTGAAAGCAGCCGAAAAGCAGGCAAAGGTTGCGGAGCAGCAGCGTAAGGAGGTCATTAGTGGAATTATGTCAGTTGGACCAGGTAGAAAGTGGATGTGCGAACTCCTTGAGTCCTGCCATTGCTTCGCTACCTCCTTCTCTGACATTGGTCTACGAATGGCTTTTTGTGAGGGTCAACGTGAAGTGGGGATACGGCTACTTAGCGATATCATGTCAGCCTGCCCCGATCAATACATTACAATGATGAGGGAAAGAAATGAGCGACAATCAGCAATCGACGCCCGGCTCAACCGACCCGAGCGGGATTCAGCGAACGCCAACTGGGGATCTGGCGAGCCAGACTCAGACGACGAATCAGGGGACGACGCCTCAAACGAGCACTACTTCAGAGGAGAAGGGGAGTCTCGTCAATGAGCCTGCTGGTTCGGTAGTTAATCAACCTCCGGTTACGCCTAAGGAATACGCTGAGTTCACTGTTCCTGATGGCTTCGTTATGGATGGTCAGGTTAACACTGACGCCAAGGCCATGTTTAAGGCTATGAACCTGTCACAAGAACAGGGTCAGCAACTTGTTGATTTCTACGTTAAGCACACTACGGAGGCAGCTAATGCGCCGTACAATACCTGGAATGAAATGCAAGATACTTGGGTCAAAGAAGTTAAGGCCGATCCCGTCATTGGTCACCGACTTAATGAGGTTAAGACAACAATTTCCAGAGCTATCGACGGTCTTGGGGATCCAAAGCTTGCTCGTGACTTTAGGGAAGCGATGGACTACACCGGAGCCGGAAACAATCCGCACTTCATTAAAGCTTTCTTCAAGCTGGCGCAAATGGTGACTGAGGGCCGCCACGTAAGCGGCAATGGACCGTCACCAGCAAGTCAGGCCGGACAGAATAGGCCTGCGACGGCTGCGAAAGCTATGTACCCGAATCTACCTTGAGCCTGAGCCACAGACCGTGGATGAATGGAGAGAGGGCCATGGAAGCGAAAGGAGCAACTTGAATTAAGGGAGGGCCATCATGGCCACTATTGGGGCTACTGCCCTAACATACGGAGACTGGGCCAAGCGAATGGATGACGGCTACCATGTAGCCGTGATCATCGAACTGCTTAGTCAAACGAACGAGATTCTCGATGACATGCTTGTTGTGGAGGGCAACCTTCCGACTGGACACAAGACCACAGTCCGGACCGGCTTGCCCCAGGCAACGTGGCGCCTACTCAATACGGGCGTACCCAATGCCAAGTCCACGACAGCGCAGATCGTTGACACTTGCGGTAACCTTGAGACTTACGCCGTCATCGACAAGGATGTTGCCGATCTCAATGGCAATACGGCCGACTTCCGACTTTCGGAAGTTAAGGCGTTTCTGGAGGGAATGTCACAACAAGTCGCAGCAACGCTGATCTACGGGAACCAGTTCATCAACCCGGAGAGATTCACTGGACTCGCCCCAAGGTACTCGACTCTCAACACTGCTAATAGTCAAACTGCTGCCAACGTTCTTAACGGAGGCGGAACGGCTTCGACGAACACGAGTCTTTGGATCGTGGTGTGGGGTCCAGATACCTGGCACGCAACTTTCCCCAAGGGCAAGGTTACGGGGCTACAGCACCGTGATATGGGTGAATGGCCAGTTCAAGATGCTGCTGGAAATACTTACCAAGCGTACCGGGATCACTTCAAGTGGGAAATCGGGCTTGTAGCGAGGGACTGGCGTTATGCCGTGCGGATCGCCAATATCGACATCACCCAGCTTAGTGGTGTCAACGCAGCCAACCTTATCAATCTGCTCGTGCGAGGCTTGTACCGCCTCCCTACGGCTCCTGCTGGAGCAACCACGATCCAAACTTCCGATACGCCGGAAGTTCGAGCTAACATGGGAAGGACGGTTATTTACTGTAACCGTGTCATCCGCACGTATCTCGATCTCCAAGCTATGAACAAGACTAACGTCCTCCTCCGGATCGAAGAGTTCGACGGGAAGCCGGTTACCACATTCCGCAGCATCCCCGTCCGTACGTGCGATGCGATCCTCAACAACGAAGCACAGGTGGTCTAATGATCCTCGACGGTCTACTCCAGTTCACTGGAGCCAACGGCGACAGCCCAACGGCCACAGCCGTAT
>Ga0126377_10000995_pt1 | contig 18243 bp, 14 predicted proteins | sample PanSoiMetPlot_22_FD_92647 | JGI IMG/M metagenome (GOLD analysis project Ga0126377, IMG submission 92647) | Tropical forest soil microbial communities from Panama - MetaG Plot_22 | ecosystem: Environmental > Terrestrial > Soil > Tropical forest > Bulk soil | place: Panama | collected 2016-02-17 | reverse complement strand
GAACTCGGCTCGGGTTCTGATGCCTGGAAATACTGGGACGAGAAGCGCGCGGGCCGCATCAGCGAGGCCGACTGGGCCGAGCTTGAGGGCGGCATCGCCCGCTCGTTCGGCACCTGCATGGTGATGGGCACCGCGGCAACCATGATGGCGATCACGGAGGCTCTAGGTCTTGCTTTACCGGGCGCGTCCTCAATCCCGGCCGCCGACGCGGCGCATCCACGCATGTGCGCCGCGGCCGGCCGCCGCATTGTCGAGATGGTTTGGGAGGACCTGAAGCCGGAAAACGTCGTGACGTCGGCTGCCTTCGACAATGCCATCCGCGTACACATGGCGATGGGCGGCTCGACCAATGCCATTATCCACGTCGTTGCGATGGCGCGCCGCGCCGGGCTCAAGATGGATATGAAGCGTTTCGATGAAATCTCGCGCGAGATTCCGGTTCTCGCAAATGTGCGTCCGTCCGGAAAATTCCTGATGGAGGATTTCTTCTATGCCGGCGGGCTGCGGGCGTTGATGAGCGAGCTAAAGAGCGCGCTCGATTTGTCGTGCCTGACGGTGACCGGCAAGAGCGTCGGCGAAAATATCGCCGGCGCCGAGGTCTACAAGCGCGACGTGATCCATCCGCTCAGCGACCCGGTGTCGCGTGAGGGTGCCACCGCGGTGCTCACCGGCAATCTGGCGCCGCGCGGTTGTGTCATGAAGCCGTCCGCCGCTGAAAAAAGGCTGCTCAGGCACCGCGGCAAAGTCATCGCCTTCGAGGACTACAACCACATGGCGCGCGAGGTCGAGCGCGACGACCTCGATGTGACGCCCGACCACATCCTCGTGCTCAAGAATGGTGGCCCAAAAGGGGGGCCAGGAATGCCGGAATGGGGCATGTTGCCGATCCCGAAAAAGCTGGTGAAACAAGGTGTGCGCGACATGCTGCGCATTTCCGACGCACGCATGAGCGGTACCAGCTACGGCGCCTGTATCCTGCATGTCGCGCCCGAGAGCTTCGTCGGCGGGACGCTCGCCTTCGTGCAAACGGGCGACGAGATCGAGGTCGACGTGCCCGCACGCCGGATCCATCTGCACGTGCCGGACGAAGAGATCGCCCGCCGCCGCGCTCGCTGGACGCCGCCTGCGCCGCGTTATCCGCGCGGCTATGGCGCGCTTTATTCGGAACATATCGGGCAGGCCGACGAGGGCTGCGATTTCGATTTTCTCGCGCCTCTTGGTGCGGTTCCCGAGCCGGAAATTCACTGAGCCTGCCTGGCGCTGAATGAACGACGACATCCCATTTGACAAGAATCTCACGCTTGCACCGGACATGGTGGACGAGCCGATGCCGGGCGTGCGACGGGTCATGGCCAATAACCCAGGTCCATTCACCTTCAAGGGAACCCTGAGCTACATCCTCGGCCGCGGGAAAGTCGCGATCGTCGACCCCGGTCCTGACGATCCGGCTCATATCCGTGCGCTGCTCGACGCCGTGCGCGGCGAGACGGTGACGCATATTTTCGTCACCCATACGCACCGCGACCATTCGCCCGCAGTGCCGGCCATCAAAGCGGCGACCGGCGCGACTGTCTATGCCGAGGGTCCGCACCGTGCGGCACGACCGCTGCACATTGGCGAACTCAATCCGCTCGACGCCAGTGCCGATCGCGATTTCCGTCCCGATGTTGCGCTCGAGGACGGCGCACAGATCGGCGGCGACGGCTGGACCGTCGAGGCCGTGGCGACGCCCGGGCACACCGCCAACCACATGGCGTATGCCGTCAAGGAGAAGAACCTATTATTCGCGGGCGATCACGTGATGGCCTGGGCAACGTCGATCGTGGCCCCACCGGACGGCGCTATGAGCGATTACATGGCCTCGCTGCAAAAACTCGCGCAGCGCAAGGAGGCGGTCTATTTCCCGGGCCACGGGCCTGCGATCACGGATGCGCCGCGGTTCGTCAACTATTACATCCTGCATCGCAAGGCGCGCGAAGATTCGATCTTGCACCGTCTGTCAAAGGGCCCGACCGATATCCCCACCATGGTGCGCGCGATCTATATCGGCATCGACCCCCGCCTGACCGGGGCTGCCGGGCTCTCGGTCCTTGCGCATTTGGAGGATCTGGTCGCGCGCCACGTTGTTGCAACCGACGGCCAGCCGGCGATTGATGGCGTCTATCGCTTGGCCGGTTGACGCTTGTCGGGTTGGCGGCCCTTCTGCGAAGGAGGCGTCTTTACCGGCTGCGGCTGGCGCGGTTCTGGCGCGGAGGTCACCGCGTCGTCGATGTCCTCGAGCAGGCTGCGAATACGCGATGCATTGGCGCCCAGGTCGTGGGCGCCAAAACGCGAGGCCGAACGCACGTCTACGCGCGTGCGTTGGTTCATCGGCGTTATCCGGATCACGATGTCGTCGCGGAATCCCATGATTGGGCTGCGTGCGGTCGCCTCGATCACCCCGTCCCGGCGCGCCAGAGTGGGAGCACGCGCATCGCTGATCGCCCACTTACGCTTGGTCACCAGCGCGAGCGCGGTATCAAATGCCATTCGCGACGGCACCTCCAGATCGAGCGGCGCAATATCGGGGTAACCTGCCCGTTGTAATGCGGCAGTTGGAGATCCGGGATAGTCGACACGATCACGCGGTCGCTGGCGTGCCAGCGTATCGAAACGCGGGGGATTCGACATGTCGGTGCTGATGTCGGCAATGGCCGGCAGCCTCGCGGCGCGAACGCCCAGATAGGCAGGATAGGCAAGCAGGGCGATACCGATGAACAGAGCAAGCAACGCCCGCCCGAGGCCGGCATAGCCCTGCCGCCAGATCACGACGAAAGCGGCGAAGGCGAGCAGGATCGCCAGGCCGGCGAGAACCAGCGCTGCCCCGAACGTTGCAAGCGCAGGCACGATCTCCAGGAGTTGCGAGCGCACGATGACGATCGAGAGCGCCGCCACCGCCAGTGAAAAAAAAGCAAACCGCGCCGCCCACGCGGCGGTCTTTGACATCGGCAATTCGGGCAATGAACGGCGCGACATGCCTATGATCCGCAGATTTTCTTGAGCGCCGACCATTCCGCCGGATCGAGAAATGCCGAAGGCGCATGGGCGGCGGCCAGTTTGTTGATTGCCGCGACGCGCGCCTTGGTTTCCGGGTGATCCATCAGAATTTTCATACCTGGCTCGGTGGCGCCGCCGATCTTGTCAAGCATGACCGCAAGCGCGCGCGCATCGCCTCCTGCCTTGTTCATGAGCCCGGCGCCGTAGGCGTCGGCGGACGTTTCAGCCTCGCGCGTATAGCTCGATTGCAACACGGTTTTCGCCGCGATGACGACAGCGCCTCCACCAACGAAGTCGCCAAGCAGCATACCGAACAAAAAAGACAGGCCTGCGCCCTGTAACATGGCCTTGGTGCCGTCCCGGTGAGCAATATGGCCAATTTCGTGCGCGATCACTCCTGCGACCTCGTCTGCGTTGCTGGCCTTGTCGATCAGTCCGCGGAAAACATAGACCTGCCCACCTGGCAATGCGATGGCGTTGGCTTCATCTCGCCGCACCACCTCGGTGCGTAAGGCGAGCGGCAATGCGGCGGCTGCTTCGAGCCGCCGTACGATCTTCTCGAGAGCTGCACGGCCCGGTACCTCGGTTTCGGTTTTGCCGCAATCGAAGGACGCGCCCGAGTGGCGGGGGTCGAGCATGGCGCGGATCTGCATGTCGACGGCATTGCCCAGCCTGCGCTCGACGGCGACCGGCAAGAGCGGTGTCAGGCGCTCGGCAATGGCCGGCACACCGAACCAGGCGACCAAAAGCAGAGACGCGGTGGCGCCGATACTCCAGGCAATCACGTTCAGGCGCTGGCGGCGCTGCAGCGTGCCGGTGCGGTCGACCAGATCAGCACGCGCATCGATTTCGGCGGCAAAGTCCGTGTCGGAGATTTCGAGCCGCTCGAGAACGGTGCTGTTAAGGCGTCCCAGGCGGAGAAGGTTATCTGGCGCAGACAGTTCCTCCAGCTCGCCATAGGGCCATTCGCCCAACGGGCGACCATCATGACTGGAGATCTGAAGGCCTGCGGGCTTGAGAACGACGAGCACGTCATGCCGCGCGCTGGTCACGCCGTCGAAATAAACGGCCGCGCCGGATGCCACGGGAACGTTCATCAATAACTACCCACATTGAGCGCGTCGGCGAGACCTTCGCCGATCGCCGAGCTTGGTTGCCCGGTCGCCGTGACCTGCTCAAGCGCCGATAGACCGGACAATTGCAGCGATTCCATGCCCAGCTGCCACAGCGACAATAGCACTGTTGCGCGATAGATGGTCGAATAGCCAAGCGCGGCAATCACATAGCCGATCAAAGCCGCAAGCGTCGCCGCGATTTCGCCGGCGGTGCCCATTTTCCCGATACTGGCTGCAGCCCCGATCACGCCAAGCGCGATTGCCGCAATGATGCCCATCGCCATGCTGAATAAAATTGCGTAGCCGACGAAGCGCGCATAGGCGCCGTACACATTACGCATGCGCAGACGTGACTGTACTTCAATTGCGCCGAAGCGCAGTCCGGACGACCACCAACGCAGAACAACCGTTTGGAATGCCGGATAAAGCAGGGCGGCCATGGTTACGCTGATCCCGCTCATCAACATACCGACGACGATGGCGCCGCCGAGGTTGGGATTGCTGCCTTCGATCTTGCTCATCATGTCGTCACCGCCTTGTGCGAGCACATCGACAAGCGCAACCCAGTCAATAGTGCTGACGAAGACGACGACGGCAAACGCGAGCGGGCCGATCACGAGAATCCACATCAGAAAACCGCGTAGCAGAAGCCTCAGAGCGGATGCATCGAAACGACCTGCAAGATCGCCATAGTAAGTGTGACGCATCTTGTAGCGCTCCAGGCTTGTGACCTGAAACGGGTAGGCGAGGCCGAAGGTGAGCGCGGTGACCGCCCACCACGCCACGGCGCGGAAGGCGAATACCCACGCGGAGCCCTGCTGATGAAAACGCAGGCCGCGAAAGATCGTGCGCGTCAGCCGGTAGCGCCGCGCGCGGTAGATCGCATATTGGCCGAGGAATGCGAGAGCCGCAAAGCCGGCGACGCCCGACAATTTGCCGATCGTGCCGAGATCGAGAGCGGCCAGGAAAATTCCGGCGTAAACCGGAATCAGGATCGCAATTGCGATGAGGAACCCAAGCAGGAGCTCGAGGGCCGTGCCCGTATACTCAAGCGGCTCACCGGCAATCTCCGTATTCGACCAGAGGAATCGGCGCACGTCGGTGGCCAGCCAGAAGCGGTAGATGCCGAGGGTAAGCATAAGCAGCGCCGCGCCCCGGATGAGCAGCCGCCAATAAGCTCGGCGCTGCCCGAGGAATCGCACGCCGCCGCCCGTCGCGATCCCGCCCCCGTCAAGGCTCATCGGCCAGCAGGGATAATCGCTGAAACAAAACCGCGCAATGTCGCCGGTCCCGGGACAGACGTCGCATTGGATGCAGCCGCATTTTTGACTGATCGTCGGTCAGCTCGCGTCGGCTCTATGCCGGAGCGATGACCTTTCCGGGGGTCAAAAATGCCGTGCCGCTTGCGATTCCGGCGCGGCCCTGCGGCACTTTGGACATGGCTGGATATGAATCGCAGATTTTGTGACGGCCATCACAGTCAGGATTAACCATCATACGGGACAACAATACCGTCAGGGTTAACAATTGCTTAATGTCTTTCTTGCGGGGGCAGAATTGCTGTCTGGATAGGACAGATTGGTCAATGGAAATGGGAAATAGTATGCGTTCGGCTCTGCCACGGAACGTGACGCCTCTGGGGCGCCTCGGGCAGGCCGCTGATCCCAAGACACCAACGCAACTGGAGCTCTGGTCCAACGATAATCTCGCGCCTGCGCGGGAGCAGGGTGCAGTTCCGCGGGCTCGGCTCGACTTCAGTGGCGAACTGGCCGCCACAAGATTCAACGAACTTGATCTGACGATCAGTCCCCAGGAAGAGACGATCTGGTGCTACATGCGGCCGAACGGGCCGCCGAGCTTCACGCCAACGTTGCTGCACGAGCTGATCTCGATGCGACGGCTTTTGCAGCGCCTGTTCGCCGGCCTGCGCCCAGGCGAAGCCGCGCCAGTGAAATATTTTGTTGGCGGCGCCCACATCCCGGGGATCTACAATCTCGGCGGCGATCTCAATTTTTTCATTAAAAGCATCCGCTCACGCGACATTGATGCGCTGCGCAGCTACGCGCACGATTGCGTCAACGTCGCCTATCACATGATGATGGGATTTCATCTGCCAGTGATGACCATCGCGCTCGTGCAAGGCGATGCGTTGGGCGGCGGATTCGAAGGCGCTTTGTCATTCAATGTGCTGGTCGCGGAAAAGCGTGCGAAGTTCGGTTTGCCAGAAATCCTGTTCAATCTGTTTCCGGGAATGGGCGCGTTCAGTTTCCTGTCGCGCAAGCTGGATGTGACGCGGGCACACAAGATGATCCTCAGCGGCCGTGTTTTCAGCGCCGCGGAGCTCCACGACCTGGGGCTGATCGACATTCTGGCCGAAGATGGCCGTGGGGAAGAGGCTGTTCGGGACTACATTGCGCAGAATCGCCGTCACCACGCAGTGCATCGCCGCGTGCGCGAGGTCGGCGCACGCGTCAACCCGCTGTCGCTCGATGAATTGCGTGATGTGACCGACATCTGGGCCGAGCACGCGATGAAGCTTCAGGAAACGGACTTGCGCAACATGGAGCGGCTCGCCAGCGCGCAACTGCGCCGCGTGCAACGCGTCAATTCATAGACTCGCGGCCGTTCATCAGGCGGCCTCGGTGTGGCCCGAGAGGCGCCCGCGCAATGCCATACGCACGCGCTCGAACTCCTCGCTCAGCTTCTTCAGGTGAGCTTCGCCACGAATAGCGAAGTCCTCGGGCGCAATGCTGCGCCATCCAAGGCACATTTCATAGATCCCGCGCGCACCGATATTGGCGGCGGCGCTGCGCAGGGCGTGCAACTGCTCGCGGAAAACCTTGAGGTCACCTGAGGTGGCGGCTTCGGCAAGGACATCGAGGATTTCGCCCCCGTCCTGGATGAATTGCGATGCCAACTCGTCGACGAATTCCTTTCCGCCAAGCTGCTCGAGTGCATCGATTGTCTGCGCGTCGACTACCGAAGGGGCGGCCGGGCGCAAGCGCGGCCGCGCCGCCGGATGGCTGGCGATTTCGGCACTGCCCGCCGTTTCCTGCGCGTGCCTGCCGTCATCGGGCACGAGCGTTGCGATGATTTCGAGCAAACGATTAGGCTCGATGGGCTTGGTGATGCAGGCGTCCATGCCTGCCTCTTCGCAGCGGCGTGCCACTTCCTCGGTTGCGTCCGCGGTAAGCGCCACGACCGGAACGTGCGGCCTGCCGAGCGCTGTAAAACGATAGAGCTTGGTTGCCTCGATGCCGTTCATGACCGGCATGTTGATATCCATCAGGACCAGGTCGAATTCCTGCATTTCCAGCATGTCGAGCGCGGCTTCGCCGTTATCGACGAGAGTGACACGATGACCGGCGCGATCGAGGATCTTGGCGATCACGATCTGGTTGGTGCGCTTGTCTTCGGCGACCAGAATCGAGAGCGACTGCTCGGTGGGAACGATCTTCACACTGCGGGGTTCTTCGGGCCGATCGGTGGCCATGTTGCCGCGTGCAATGCGCAGCGCGGCTGCCAGTGTCGCCTGATCGACTGGCTCGACGAGTGCGGTAACGAAGCGGCTGCGTGTGACAGGCTCCGGGAGCCCTTCCGCCCGTTCATCGGTGATCAGGATGAGCGCGGGCGCGCACCCGAGGTTGTCACCCGCGATGCGTCGGAAGGTTTCTTCGTCCGTATGCGCGCAGGCCCGCTGGTGAACGATTGCAATCGGACGACGTACGCCGTGGGCACGCAGCGAAACAAGGGCTGCTGCTGCGTCATCCATATCGGCGGCCGCTTTGGCGATGGGCACGCAAGTGCGCACGACCTCGTGGAAATTTTCATCTCCGCCGACCAGCACGACCGGCGTTGGGGTCATATGGAACTGGATCTTTTCGGGCACCTGGGTCCTGAAATCGATCTCGAACCAAAACGTGCTGCCTTTTTCGGGTGTACTTTCAACGCCGATAATGCCGCCCTGCAACTCGACCAGCTGTTTGGCGATGGCAAGACCAAGGCCCGTGCCTCCAAACCTGTCGATGATCGTCTCATCGGCCTGTGTAAAGCGATCGAAGATGCGGCTCTGGGCGTCGGAGCTGATGCCGATACCGGTGTCTCTGACCTCGAAACGCAGCCGCACGCTGTCGGCACCCCAAGCGACGGCATCTACCGCGATGTTCACATAGCCGCGGTCTGTGAACTTGACCGCGTTGCCTGCAAGATTGGTAAGCACCTCCTCAAGGTGGTTTTTGTCGCCGACAAGAAGTTGTGGAGTCCGAGCCGTGCAATGGAACGAAAGGCCCACATTCTTCCGATGTGCTTCGAGCGCAAGCATGCTGCGGATTTCGCTGAGCATGGAGATGAGGTCGAAGTCGGCCGCCTTGGTCGTGATGTGGCCGGACTCGGCGCGTGAGAAGTCGAGGATCGAGTTGATCAGCGCCAGCAATTGGTGGCCGGACTTGCCGATGGTCTCGGACATTTCCTCCTGTTCGGCATTGAGGTTGGTTTTGCCCAGAAGATCGCTCAAGCCGATGATCGCATTGAGGGGCGTGCGGAATTCATGGCTGATGCTGGCGAGGAAGGCGCTCTTTGCACGGTTTGCCTCTTCCGCCTGCCGCTTGGCCTGCGAGAGCTTGCGGATCAGGGTCGAGACATAAAGCGGCAGCAGGATCAGCCCGGCCATCAAGCCGGCAGCTAGTCCACGGTGCTCGTGCCAGAACGTCGCGCTGACGACCGCAATTCCGAAGCCAACAACGCTGGTCGCGGTTGCGGCGAACAAATATTGCACACCAAAGCGGAAGCCGTTTCCAAAGATGGTCCAAAGGTAGATCGGATACAGCGGAGCGAATGCTTCGCCGCCGACATACATGCCATAGGAGAAAAGGCCGAGATCGGAGACCATGCCAATCAGGCGGCGGCCAACCGAAATGCCCGGCTGCCACAGCAGATGGACGAACAGCGAGATTGAAACGATCTCGTAAAGCGCGAAATACACCCACTGCTCGCGCAACATCTGCGCGGCGTCGGCCCTGCCAAACATCGCGGCGACAATCAGATACATGAACGCCGTGCCGCTGAGCGCGAGGCGGTTGACCGTCAGTTCATGTTCGGAATCCGGACGATGACGCAGCCGGCTTGCAATCCACGAAAGATGTTTGCGGATGCCCAGACCGGGCATCCGGAAGCCGAACGCTTTTCTGAGGAAGCCCGTATTCATTGTCAGCCTCAGGCGCTGCGTGCCCGCGCGCGATTGTCCTGAACGAAAGCGATCAGGTCTTCAGCGCTCATCGGTCCGGCAAAATAGAATCCCTGGACCTCATCGCATCCTTCGGCACGCAGCATCGTCGCCTGCTGAACCGTCTCGACGCCTTCTGCGACGATCTCAAGGTCCAGGCTGTGCCCGAGGCTTACGATCGCACGCACGATCGCGGCGTCGCTCGGGTTGGTTGCGATGTCGCGTACAAAGCACTGGTCGATTTTCAGGCGGTCGACAGGGAAATGCTTGACGTAGGCGAGCGTCGAATAACGGGTGCCAAAATCGTCGATCGAGATGCCGACACCGAGCTCTCGCAGCTGCTGGAGATCCTTGGACACCGCATCGGTATTGTGCATCACGATGCTTTCGGTGAGCTCGAGGTCAAGTAACCACGGATCGAGGCCGGTTTCGGCGAGGATTTTCGCCACCAAAAGCGGGACATTCTGCTTGAAGAACTGGATCGGCGACAGGTTCACGCCGACGCGAGTCGGCGGATGACCGCGCTGCTGCCAGAGCTTTGCCTGCCGACAGGCTTCGCGCAGCGCCCATTCGTTGATCGGAATGATGAGGCCGTTTTCTTCCGCGCGCGCCAGAAATTCGCTCGGGCCGACAAGGCCGTGCCCCGGACGTTCCCAGCGCAAGAGCGCCTCCGCGCCAGTGACGCGACCGGTTCGCAACGCGATTTGAGGCTGGTAGTGCAGCACAAACTGGTTCTTGTCGATCGCGGTGCGCAGATCGGAATCGAGGATCAGGCTCGCGCGTACGCGTCGGTCCATGTCGGAGGCGTAGAAGCGGAAAACTTTGCCACCGTCGTGCTTTGCGCGGTACATCGCGAGATCGCTGTTGCGCAACAACTCCTGCACGTCGGTGCCGTCGGTCGGATGGACGGTGATGCCAATGCTTGCGCTGAGCGTGACCTGCTCGCCCGCGTGAGACCAAGGCTTATTGACCGCTTCCAGAATGCGGTTGGCCATGTCGATAGCGTCTTCGTTGCGCGTGACACGTGTCTGCAGGATCGCGAACTCGTCGCCGCCGAGACGGGCCACCGTATCGGTGTCACGCACGACCGAGCGCAAGCGGTTGCCCACCTCGACGAGGAACTGGTCGCCGACCTGGTGACCCAGCCCGTCGTTGATGTCCTTGAAGCCGTCGAGATCGATGAGGTGGAGTGCAAACGGACTGTCGCCGCGTCGCGTGCGTGCAATCTCACGGCGCAAGCGATCGGATAGCAAGGCGCGGTTCGCGAGATTTGTCAGCACGTCGTGGTGCGCCATGTAGAACAGATGGTTCTCCGCCCGCTTGCGATCTGTGATGTCGAGCGAGGAGGTGAGCACGCCAACCACGGCGTTCGAGCGGTCCCGCAACGGAGTTTTTGTCGTGAGGAAGACGCGCTTGGTACCGTTGCAGTCGATGATGTCTTCTTCAAAGCTGGGGAGGGCAGCTTGGGTGCTGATGACCTTGCGGTCGAGGGTTTTGCTGCGCGCGGCATGATCCTCGCCGAACACTGGACGCATGTCGAAACCGACCGTCTCGGTCGGGCCGATGCCGGCAAGCGAAGCCAGATAGGCATTCATGAACAAAACGCGCCCCTGGCTGTCGGTCGCGCTGACCATGGCCGGAACGGTATCGATGACCTGCGCCAGCCGCTCGCTCGAATCGCGCAGTGCTTCCTCGCGGGAGCGCTCGGAATCCTTGAGTTCCTGCGCGAGGTTTTCGGCGCGTGCGGCAAGTTGAATCTGTTGCTTGCGTAGCTTGAGGAGGTTGCGTGCGCGGGTCACGAACTCCTGATGATCGACCGGGCTGTTAAGGAAGTCGGTCGCTCCCGCCTCGAGTGCGCGCAGCCGGAATTCGCGCTCCTCGTAGACAGTGATCACGATGACCGGGATCTCGCCGCAATGCGGCAGGGCGCGCAGACGCCAGATGAATTCCGCGCCGTCCATCGACGGCATTTTGAAATCGGTGACGACCAGGTCAGGCGTATTATGTTCAAGCCAGGCAAGGAGTTCGACGGGATTGCCAAAGCTGTGAACGCTCACGCCAGGCTCGATTGAGCCGGCGAGTTTCGAAAAAATCTTCCGGTTAGTTTCCCGGTCGTCGAGAATTACAATTTGCACCATTGCGTCCCAGATCCGCTGCGGCCGGGAGCAAAAAAGTGCTCCACCGGACAGTGGACCCTACGCAGTGGCTCATTAAGCGATTGGAGGGACATTGCCTCAACTTATAATAAAAAACTCCCTATTAACTGCGGGCGAGTGCTTGTTTTGTGCGGCTTTAAGCGCGCGCATTTGGAAAACCGCGTCGTTTAAAGCCGTGTCGCGTTAAAATCAGCATGAAATCGACGGCTGGCAAGCGACTGCAATGCGCAGGGGCGTGTCAGGCGTCCACGCGTCCGGCAATCAACTCGCCGCGATCGAAACTCATCTGCGAAAATCGCTCGCGGTACTCACCCGGTGTCATGCCGGTATGGCGTTTGAACAAATTGCGGAAAAACCCGATGTCTTCGTATCCGATTTTCGCGCAGACAGCCTGGATCGAGGAGGTGCCGGTTTCGAGCAGTTCCTTGGCTGCGGAAACCCGGAGTGTCTGGACGTAGGCGCCAGGCACACGGCCTGTCGCGGCCTTGAAGCGGCGAATGAAATTACGCGGCCCCATCCCAGCTCGCTCGGCGAGATGGTCAATCGAGATATCACTGTCAAAATGCTGCTGCAGATATTCTTCCGTCTGGCGGATTTTTTCGTCGGAATGGGGCCGCGAGAGCTGCACGACCGAATATCCCGATTGGCGGCCACGCGGCATGCTCAATAGCAGCGATTTTGCGACTTTCAGCGCGATCTCGTGGCCGCAGAATTTCTCAACCAGATAGAGGCTTAAGTCGATCGAGGCGTACACGCCGCCACTGCAGAAAACGCGGCCGTCTTCAGTGACGAATTGCTCGGTCCGCCAGCGAACCTTGGGATAGAGCTGCCGGTAGAGATCCGCGACGCCCCAGTGCGTCGTTGCCTGGTGGCCATCCAAAAGACCGGCCTCCGCCAGATAAGCAACGCCGCTGCAGGCAGCGGCGATATAGGCGCCACGCGCGTGCCATTTGCGCAGCCATGGCACGAGAGGCGTTTTTTTCGCAATCTGATCGCGTTCGTCCCAGCCAGGCGCGGCGACAAAAATGATGTCGGTGTGCCTGATGTCATTGATTGCGCAATCCGGGGCAAGCGAAAGCGAGCCGGCCGCATTGACCTTGCGTCCGTCGACCGACGCAGTCCGCACTCGAAATCGCGGCGTCTCGGTTTCGCCATGTAGCCAATTCCAGACAACACCGGCGGAATGGAAGATTTCAATAGGGGCGATAGCCGTGGATGCGTAACCGCGATCGAGAACAACGACAGTCACGTCGAGCAAGCGATCCGTGGGCCGTGATTTCGAAGCGTGTCGCGTCGCCACCGCTTTCTTAGCCATTCCCGTTTGCCTTTGTTTCGGTTTCGATTGGCTCCCAGAGGCCGACCACGGCACCTACCGAATCCAGGATCAGTGCGATGCGTGCGATTCCGGACACCAGGAATGGATCGACCACGACCGTGCCGCCAAGCCGCGTCGCGCGTCTGGAGGCTTGATCGATGCTGTTCACGCGCACATAGGGCGTCCAGTGCGACGTCATCCCGTTCTCGAGCAGGGTCTCTTTGAGCTGGTAGATGGAGCCGACGTCATGATCGGACAGCCGCAGCCGCGTGAAGCTGCCGCCGTTCGCCAGCTGCTCGTGGGAGGTCCAGCCGAACAAATTTTGGTAAAACGTCTTCGCGTTGTCGGCGTCAGTCGCTGCAAGATCAAGCCAGCAAAACCGGCCAGCGTCCGCTTTGCTAATTTGTACCAAGGCGCAAGTCTCCTGCCTCGCAATTCGAAAGTACCGCCCTTCGCCGAAAACGGAAGGGCGGCACCCGTCGATCAGGCCGCTCCTGTCATTGGATCAAGAACGGTGCGAACTTCGGTGATCTTTGTTGCCGGAAAGCCGCTGAGTTTGGCGTGCTCTTTCACTGCGGCTTCGTTCTCGGCGAGGTAGATACAGAAGGTCTTGTTGTCTACAACGTAGGAATGCTCCCACTGGCACTTGCCGGCGAGCTTGGCCAGCGCGCTGTTGGATGTTTTTGCCGCGTCCTTGTATTGCGCGCCGTTCATGCCCCCGATACCGGGCAAGTCGCGTTCGATCACATAGCGTTTCATTGTCGCTCACTCCGTTTGGTGCGTACGGAGCAAAAATCGTTTAATCGGCGCCCGTAATCCAGATGTCATTATTGACATTATAGGTAGGCGATTGTGACAAAGCCGGCAAGCCATGGACGCGGCGGAAAAGACGCTACGGACGCAGGTTTTCCGGGTATTCGCCGCGCGAGACCATCACGGTGATTTCGTCGCTGACGCCGCAGGTTAGGTATTGGTGCCCGGATTTCCCCGACCCCGCGAGAGTGCCCACCAGCTCGGCGAAATCGTCCGCCGCCTGGGGGCGCAGCGTCCACTCCAGCTCTTCGTGATTCAGCCGCATCCCCGTGTCACGGCGGTTTGCCCGCATTCTGACGGTTATGGTCCTGCCATCGACGGATTCGCAAAAATCACTGAGCGTCATGGTGCCGGAAGCGATGAGCGTTTTGCGCAGAAAATCGCTGAGTGCGTTCAATCCGGCAGCGTCACCCCAGAGCAAAACTGTGGGGCCGCCGTTGAGCGTCGGAGAATAAGCGGATCGCAGCCCCATGCGCTGCCGGCCTCCCACCGGGTTTTCAACCTGTAGGAGAGCGGCCCCTTCCGAGGTCTTAAAATATAAACTCAAATTGTGCCGAGTTCACTCCGCAGCTTCGGCGCTTGGCAGGCGGTAGCCCTTAAATTGCTGCCGCAGCGCAAGTTTTTGAATCTTGCCGGTTGCCGTGTGTGGAATCTCCTCGACGAAGACCACATCGTCCGGAATCCACCACTTCGCGGTCTTGCCCTGCATGAAGCCGAGAATCTCTTCCTTCGTGGCGGTCTCGCCCTTTTTGAGCACGATTACGAGCAGCGGCCGCTCGTCCCATTTCGGATGCGAAACACCGATCACCGCGGCTTCCGCCACCTTTGGATGGCCGACCGCGAGATTCTCAAGGTCGATCGATGAGATCCATTCGCCGCCCGACTTGATCACGTCCTTGGCGCGGTCGGTAATTTGCATGTAGCCGTAACGGTCCATGGTGGCGACGTCGCCGGTGTCGAACCAGCCGTCATTCTCGAAGACCACGTCGCCATCGCCCTTGTAGTAGCTGCGCGCGACCGCCGGTCCGCGCACTTTCAGCCGGCCGAAGGTCTTGCCATCCCACGGAAGGTCCTTGCCGTTGTCGTCGGTTATCTTCATTTCCACGCCAAAGGGTGGGTGGCCCTGCTTCATTTCGATGTCGAGCCTCGCTTCGCCGGCCAGTTCGGCGTATTCCGGCTTCATTGTGCATAGCGAGCCGAGCGGGCTCATCTCCGTCATGCCCCACGCATGCACCACCTCGACGTCGTATTTGTCCTGGAAGGTCTGGGTCATCGCGCGCGGGCAGGCCGAGCCGCCGATCACGACGCGCTTGAGATAAGGCAGTTTGCCGCCGGTCTTGTCCAGGTCCTGTAAAAGCATCAGCCACACCGTCGGCACGGCCGCCGTGAACGTGACTTTGTACGTATTGAGCAATTCGTAAATTGACGCGCCATCGAGCTTTGGCCCCGGCATGACCAAAGATGCGCCGACCATCGGCGAGGAAAACGCGAGCGACCAGCCATTGGCATGAAACAGCGGCACCACCGGCAGCACGACGTCGCGTGAAGACAGGCCTTTGCAGTCCGGCATCGCCGCCATGAAGGCATGCAGCACGTTGGAACGATGCGAGTACAGCACGCCTTTCGGATGTCCGGTCGTGCCCGACGTGTAGCACATGCCGGCTGCGGTATTTTCGTCGAAACTTTTCCAGGTGAAGTCGCCATCGACTTCGCCGATCCAGTCTTCGTATGCAACCGCGTTTTTCAATGTCGTCTTCGGCATGTGCGTCGCATCTGTCAGGATGACGTAACGCTCGATCGTCGGCAGCTTGTCGGCAATCTTTTCGAGCAGCGGCACGAAAGTGAGGTCGGTCATCATCATGCGGTCGCCGGCGTGATTGATGATCCAGGCGATCTGCTCCGGAAACAGACGCGGATTGACAGTGTGATAGATGGCGCCGACACCGAGGATGCCGTACCACGCCTCCAGATGGCGCCAGGTATTCCATGCAAGTGTCGCCACCCGGTCGCCGAGCTTGATGCCGTCCTTTTCGAGCCGCTGCGCAACCTTCAGCGCGCGGGCTCGGACCTCAACATACGTGGTGGTGTGGATCGGGCCTTCCACAGACCGCGAGATGACCTTCCGCTCGCCGTGAAACGTGGCGGCATGGTCGATGATGCGATGGCACAGCAATGGCCAATCCTGCATCAGGCCGTGCATGGCATTCCCCTCCTGGTTATTCGTCTTTTGGACCGGCGCCCCTCGCCAGCCAAGCCCAAGGTTAGCCACCGGGTTGGGCGGCGCAACGGTTTCGTGAACGAGATACGGGTGGTTGGCGTTACCGGTTGGACCCCGATCCTGTAGAAATGCCTAAATCGCGGTGGACGTCGCAATGCGGGTTTTGTTTGCACTCCTGTGGCTGGTTGGTGCCGGCGGTGGCATTGCCATCGCCGAGGAGGTGCCTTTGCCGCGCGCACGGCCGTCACTCTGGATCGCTCCGCAATCCTTCCGCGAAGCAGCTGGCCCCGATTTCAATCCTGCCGACGTCACCAGCGAACCGACGGAGTGCGACAAGCGCATTCTGACGGTTGCCGTTGTCGAGCCGTTACCGCGCCTGGTTGGCCCCGATTCCTGCGGCGGCAGTGACATGCTGCGGCTCGCGGCCGCGCTGCGCCCAGACGGTACGCGCATCGAAATCAGGCCGGCACCGGTGCTGCGCTGCGAGTTTGCCGAATCGGTCGCCGCCTGGCTGCGTGATGAAGTGGCGCCGCGCGTCGATAAAATGGGCGCCTCGCTGCGCACGGTCGAGACCTACGACGATTTCGAGTGCCGCGGCCGCAACCGTGTCACTGGCGCGAAGCTGAGCGAGCATGGCAAGGGCAACGCAGTCGACGTGCGCTCATTCGTGCTGGCGGATGGTCGTTCGCTTGGGTTGACCGACATTTCGGTTGCGAAAGATTTCCGCGACGAGATCCGCGACAGCGCTTGCCATCGCTTCACGACAGTGCTCGGGCCCGGCGCTGATGCGCAACATGAATCGCACATCCATCTCGATTTGCTCGAGCGCACCCATGGTTATCGGATGTGCCAGTGGACCGTGCGTGAGCCGCCAAAAACGGAAGTTGCCGCGCGGGTTCCGTTGCCGCCGCCGCGTCCGGCGGTCCGGGTTGTTCGCTAAACTATGGCGCTACCAGAAGCGATAGTTCACACCAAGCCGGACGATGCTGGTCTTGAAGCTCACGGTCGTGTCAACGCCGCAGGAGGCCGCGCCGCACGTCGAATTGCCGAGGTCGGCATAAAGATATTCGACCTTCGCTGACCAGGGACCCAGGATTCCGTATTCGAGCCCAACGCCGGCGGTCCATCCGGCCCGCTCGACCGTCGCTGTGCCAGCGCCGGCGCTCATCTGGACATCGCCGAAGGCACCGCCCGCGGTGACGTAGAACAGCGCGCGGTCGAAGGCGTAGCCCACGCGCCCGCGCGCAGTGCCGAACCAGCTGGTCTGGACTGTGCAACCTGGCACAGCGCAGATGCCCGATCCCGAACTGGTACTGTTCCGCATCCAGTTGCCGGCAAGATCGCCTTCCACGCCGAAGACCAGGCCCCAGTTCTGCAGGTTGAACCCGACGGTGCCGCCAAACAGACCGCCGGCCGGCTCCGTTGAGCCCGCCGTCACGCCGCTGCTCCAGTCGGATGTTCCCCAACCGTATCCGCCGTTGAGTCCGACATAAAATCCGCTCCAGCTGAAGTAGGAGGGAGCAGGCTCGGCATATCGACCGCGCGGCATATCGGCCGCGAATGACGGCAAGGCCGATGCAAAAGCCCAGGCGCACGCACCCGCGGCAAATATGAAACGTTTCATCATGTCATCTCCTGGATGTCGTGCTTGGCCCGAGCGGGAGCCTTCGCGGACTCGATCTGCGCAAACGCAATCGTGACGCGACGGGCAACACACAAATTCGGTAGGCGAGTGCCGCCATCAGGCCAGATTGTGGTTAATGAATCCTTGCCGGGCGGTACTATTTCGGACGGGGCTGCATTTCCGTCCGTGCAGAACTGACGGCGCAAAGCAAAACGGCGCCCGGTTAGGCGCCGTTTTTGGGACCAGTCTCGATCAGCTCAGTTGCCGAAGAGCGGGTTGACCGCGGCCACGCGCGGGCTCACCGGGGAATCGCCTTCCTTCGGCGCGAGCACCACAACGACCGTACCCAGCTTCACCCGCTTGTAGAGGTCGATGACGTCCTCGTTCGTCAGACGGATGCAGCCCGAGGAGATCGCCTGGCCGATGTATTCCGGCTGGTTGGTGCCGTGAATGCGGTAGAGCGTGTCCTTGTTGCCCGTGAACAAATACATCGCGCGCGCGCCCATCGGGTTCTGCGGGCCCGGCCCAACAAAGCTGGGCACATCCATGCGCTTCTTGATGTCTTCGGTCGGCGTCCAGGTTGGCCATTCCGTCATACGCCCGACCTTGGCTACTCCGGAAAATGCGAGTGCTTCTTCGCCCACCGTTACGCCGTAGCGGATCGCCTGGCCATCGGGAAGCACGTAGTAGAGATAGCGCGCATCGGTATCGATGACGATCGTGCCGGGCGTTTCCTTGCGGTGAT
>Ga0126377_10000994_pt1 | contig 18263 bp, 14 predicted proteins | sample PanSoiMetPlot_22_FD_92647 | JGI IMG/M metagenome (GOLD analysis project Ga0126377, IMG submission 92647) | Tropical forest soil microbial communities from Panama - MetaG Plot_22 | ecosystem: Environmental > Terrestrial > Soil > Tropical forest > Bulk soil | place: Panama | collected 2016-02-17 | reverse complement strand
GCGCTGGCGGCGGCCGTGCTGACGGTAACGTTCGGCGCCGCGGCGCTCGCCAAGCTCGCGGGGTGGAGGTCGTGGCGGCGGACCCTGCGCTCGTACGGCCTGCCTGTCCGGTCCGAAGGCTCCGCCGCGTTCGCCGTCCCAGCGGCCGAGTCGCTGGTGGCGCTGTTGCCACTCATGGGTCTCGGATCGAGCGCCGGCCTGCTCGCGATCGCGCTCCTGTCGGCCTTCTCGATCGCGATCGTCGCCGCGCGTGCCCGCGGCGACCGGCGGATCGACTGCGGGTGCTTCGGTGCCGCGCGCCCTCGCGACTATCGGGTGCTTCTGCTGCGTAACGGAGCACTCGCGCTCGTCGCGGCCGTCGCGTGGCGCGCAGGGGAGGACGCCTCGGCCCTGCGTTCACTCGGTGTGCCCCGCGGTTCCGAGTTCCTGCCGGCCGCGATCACGCTCGTCGGGCTCGTCCTTGCGGCCTGGGTGGCCGCCCAGACCATCCGGGCGCTTGCTCGACGGAGTGGCGCGTGACTCGGCTCCTCGCGGGGATCACCCTGGCCGTTGTCGTAGCGCTGCTGTGGCTCGCGGGGCCGGCGGTCGCGCACCACACGGACCAGACCGACCCGAACGACACCCCCGGCACGATGGACCTGCAGGCCGTGCAGTTCGATCATGAGGGGACGCAGACGTGGCGCTTCGTCACGTTCGCGACGTGGACGGTGCGCAGGATCTGGGACCACGGATACCTGATGGTGCAACTCGACACCAGGGGCAGCGCCGACGTCGACTACGTCGCGGTCGTGCGCTCGACCGGCCGCGACCTCGACGCCAACCTGTTCCGGCTTCGCGGCGACGGCCAGCAGATCCAGATCGATCGGCTGCGGGCGCACAAGGCCGGCTCCCATGCGGCGTGGGTGTCCATCAATCTCGACAAGCTGAGGTTCGGGGCGACTCGGACCTCGTACTTCTGGTCCGCCTTGTCGACCTTCGTCGGCCCGAGTTGTCGCCAGACCTGTCTCGATGCGGTCCCCGACGAGGGGATGATCGAGGAGCCGCTGGTCACCCCCTCGCCTTCGCCCACCCCCTCCCCTTCGCCCACCCCGTCGCCGTCGCCGACCCCGTCGCCGTCGCTCACCTTGTCGCCTACCCTGCCAACCGGCTGACGCGTCGCTTCAGGACCTGGGCCGGCCGCTCGATAGACTTCGTGGTGAGTTCGGGGACGTAGCTCAGTTGGTAGAGCACCTGCTTTGCAAGCAGGGGGTCGGCGGTTCGAGTCCGCTCGTCTCCACCACCCGCATGTTTGCATGTCGGACCCCTCGCACAGATGTCCGCTCAGCGCCTCCGATCCTGTGGTCGATCCGAGCCGCCGGACCTTCGCCACGCTCGAACCCGCAGGCCGATCCCTTAGGCGACTCTGTCCATCGCCCGCGTCCCAGCCCGCCGACTGGGAGTGAGCGAGGTCACCTGGGCCAGGTGCCTCAAAGCACCGACCCCACGGAGCCTCCGATCTACGGTCGTCGCGAGAAGAACCGAAGGACGGAGCGAAGGGAGGGAACGATGAGCACCCGGGTCGGGACACTGCATGCGCCGAAGGCGGGCAGTTCCATCTTGCTCGCTGCGTTCCTCGCGTCGTTCGTCATCCTGACGATCGCCGTGGTCGCCATCTCGTTTGATCGTGACCAAGGGCGACCGGGTGAGACGACGTTCGTGGGCCGCTACGTGGTCAACACGCCGAGCGAACTGAACGCCGGGAGCGCCGGCGCGGCCGAGCAGACCTTCGTTGGCGGCATGCGGGCAACGACGCCGAGCGAGCTTCGCACCCTGCGAGGCGTGTCGCCGGTGGAGCCCGTGTACATGCACGGTCGCAACCTCCGGGGCCTGTCGCCGCTGAGTGACAAGCTCGGGACCAACACCCCGACCGAGCTCTCCGGTGGCATCGGCGGCGGACTCCCCGCGGAGTTGTACGCCCGCCACCAGCGCCGTTGAAGCCGAGCGAACTGCGGATGGCCCCGGCGATCCCGGCCGGGGCCTTCGCTTGTCGGGGATTCTCTCAAGCAGTGGCTCGAGGCATGGGTGCTCAAGCGAGAGGGGGGACCGCCTCAAGTGGCCCGGCCGAGGTGTCGAGGCACAAAGCGCGCCCGCTTCGCTGAGGTGGACATGTCCCGGCCATCGGGGCCGCCTAAGGAGCACACGTGGAAGGGAACACGGTCTCGGCCGACCGGCGGCGATTGTTCCTGGCCAGCTTCCTCATGCTGTTCGTGGAGCTGGTCCTGATCAGGTGGCTCGGTGCGCACGTCGCATACCTCTCGTTCTTCTCGAACTTCGTGCTCCTCGGCTCGTTCCTCGGCATCGGGATCGGGTTCCTCGCCGTCAACCGATCCGACTGGTTCCGGTGGGCCCCCATGTGGCTCGGAGCCCTCATCTTCTTGTCGGCCGTGTTTCCGGTCACGATCGACCGCAGGGGAAGCAGCAGCCTCATCTTCTTCGGTAGCTTTCAGGCTCGCGGCCTGCCGATCTGGATCTCGTTGCCGATCGTCTTCGCGGCGGTCGCCGCGACCATGGCGGCGACCGCGCAGGGTGTCGCGCGCCTGTTCCAGCGATTCCCACCGCTTGAGGCCTATCGACTGGATGTGCTTGGCAGCATCGCCGGCATCGGTGGGTTCGCGACCTTGTCGCTCATCGGAGCCCCCCCGATCGTCTGGGGGGCCGTGATCGTTGCGCTGTTCATACTTCTGCTCGGACCATCTCTCAGGATCGGACACACCGTTGCGATCGGCCTCCTCCTCGCCGCTTTCGGTATGGAGGCGCTTGCCGGCACGGTGGTGTGGTCCCCCTACTACCGGATCAGCTGGACGCAGACCGGCGATGGAACGATCGTGGATGTTAACGGGATCCCCCATCAGACCGTCACAACGACCGAAGCACGTCGTGTCGCGGATCCCACCTACTTCCTGCCATACGAGCGGGCCGTTGAACCTCCCAGGCGGGTGCTTGTCATCGGCGCTGGAACCGGCACCGACGTAGCCATCGCGCTGGCCGAGGGAGCCCAGCATGTCGATGCGGTCGAGATCGACCCCGAACTGTATGAGCTGGGACGGAGGGTGAACCCGGAGCGGCCCTACGAGGATCCGCGCGTGCGGGTGATCATCGACGACGGCCGTGCATTCCTTGAACGGTCGGACGATCGCTACGACCTGATCCTTCTTGCGTTGACCGACTCACTCACGCTCGTCTCGGGGCAGTCATCGCTTCGGCTGGAGAGCTACCTCTTCACCCGGGAGGCCATGGAGGTCGCCCGCGATCACCTGACCCCCGATGGGGTCTTCGCCATGTACAACTACTACCGCTCCGCGTGGCTCGCGGACCGCCTCGCGAACACGCTAGACGAGGTGTATGGGCATCCTCCTTGTTTCGACTCCGCGCGGCGGATCGGTTATCTGGCCCTGCTGACGATCGCACGCGATGCGAGTTCAGTCAGCTGCGCCGAGGTCTGGGCCCCGACGGCGGGTCCACCCGTCGCCCCAGCTACCGACGACCATCCCTTCGTGTATCTGCGCGAGTCCACCATCCCAAGCCTCTATCTGGTGACGATCGCCCTCATCCTAGTGGCCTCGGCGCTTGCCGTGAGGGTCATCTCGGGGCCGTTCCGGGCGATGCGGTCCTCGCTCGACCTGTTCTTCATGGGGGCGGCCTTCCTGCTGCTCGAGACGAAAAGCGTCGTCCAGTTCGCGCTCCTGTTCGGGACGACCTGGTTCGTGAACGCCCTCGTGTTCGCCGGCATCCTCCTCGCGGTCCTGCTCGCGATCGAGGTCGCGAAACGCACGCAGCCGAACCCCGTGATCCTGTACGGGGTACTCGCGGTCACCATCGCCATCGCCTTCATCGTCCCCGAGAGCGCCCTGCTCCAACTCGCGGTGGTTCCGAGGTTCCTCGTGGCTGTTGCCATCGCATTCGGACCCGTGTTCTGCGCCAACCTCGTGTTCGCCGAGCGGTTCGAGACGGTCGAACGGCCGACGGTGGCTTTCGGGGCGAATCTCTTGGGGGCGATGATCGGCGGGACGCTCGAGTATGCCTCGCTCGTCATCGGGTACCGAGACCTTCTGATCGTCGCTGCGCTCCTGTACGCACTGGCGTTCCTCTCGGGACGTCGGAACCTGGTGGGGCGCTCGACCGTGGGCACGCGGGTCGCCGTGAGACTCTGAGCAGCCCGGCTACCAGCCTCCGAGCTCCACGAATGAAAACCATCACTCGGCGAATCGACCGGGGTCGAACGAGTGCGGGCGGCCCTGGATGTAGGCCGCCCGCTCGCAAGAACACCGTTCAAATTTGGGAACAATCGAACAGAGCGAATGGAGCTATCCGGCGAGCACGCGGCCCTTCATCGCGTCGAGCTTGCCCGTGTCCCACAGGACGTAGCCCTGCCCATCCGCGCTCGTCGCCAGAACCCGGCCCGCCATGGCCGCGAGCTTTCCGTCGTCCCAGATACGGTAGCCCTGGTCGCCCACGCTCTCGGCGAGGACGCGGCCCTGCATCGCTTCCAACTTGCCAGCGTCCCACAAAGGCGCCTGGGCGCTCGTCACACCGGCCTGCCCCCTGGTTGCCGCACCCGCGATCGAGCCGCGGTCGCGGGCTTCGATGAGGGCCACCGCGCTCATGATCAACGCTGCCGCTGCCAGCGCGGACACGATTCCGGTCCAAACCACGAAACCCGTGGGCCGTCGGGCGATCCCGATGGTTCCCGCCTTCGTGCTCATGCCTCCTCCTTCGATCGGGTCTATCGATTCGAGGCGAGCGTAGGGCGGCACCGATCGGACGGAATCCCCGAAATCCGTACCGATCGAGGCGTTCGACCGGTACAACCGCGAGCTCAAGACCCCGTTTCTTCGTGAGGGAACCTCGAGGCGAGCTCCGTGCGGGAGCGGATGCCGAGTTTGCGGTAGATCCGCTTCAGGTTGGCCTCCACCGTGTGGACGCTCACGAACAGCGCGTCGGCGACTTCCCGGTTGGTGCTCCCCGTGGCGACGAGCGCGGCGACTCGTTCCTCGGTCGGGGTCAACGCCACCGACGAAGGAGCTCGTCCGCCGATCCGCGCCAACTCGGCTCGGGTACGGTCCGCCCACAGGGCGGCGCCCAATCCCTCGAAGACCTCCATGGCCTTGAGGAGCGTCTCCCGGGCCTCCCTCTTCCGCTTCGCGCGTCGCTCCAGTGTCCCGCTCACGAGCAGCGTCCGCCCCAGCTCGAACGGCAGCGGCAGGACGTCGTGCTCTCGAAGCGCCTGAGCGACCGCCGCCGAGGCGGCCTCGAGATCACCACGCGCGGCGAGCACGAGCGCGCGGCACCTGGCTCCCGTGGCCCTGGTCCAGGCCCGTTCGAGGGTATCGCCGATCTCCTCGAAGGGGACGAGGAGCGCCTCGGCCTCTTCGAGACGCCCGAGAGCGACCAACACCTCGATCTCATCGGGAACGACCCGGAAGTAGGCGGGCTCGCGCACGCCCATCTTCTCCTGAAGCTCGATCGCCCTTGACAGGTATCCGTTCGCCTCCGCGGGACGGCCCAGGGAGAGCTCGACGAACCCCAGGACCGACAGGTTCGGGACCATGCCCAGGATCTCGTCGGCCGCCTCGGCGATCCGTAGACCCTCCAGCGCCTCCTGCCTGGCCGCGTCGACACGCCCCTGATGGGCCTCCACCAGGCCCATCGCGAAGTGGGCCATGGCCGTCATGGCACCGACCGTATGTCTCTGGGCAACCCTCATGCTCTCCCTCGCGTGCTCCCTCGCGGCATCCCAGTTCCCGGCCCGGCACTCGAGCTCCGCGACGTGATGCTGGATCTGCACGACGGGGCTCTCCACGCCGTGCGCGACCGCGTCTCGCAGGAGCCGCTCGAAGGTCTCGCGGGCCTCGTCGAGGCGATCGGTGAACTTGAGGAGCTGAGCGAGGACGAAACTCGCACGCAACACGTAGGAGATGAACTCGCCCGACATGTGGCTTTCCAACGCGACCCCTCGATCCAACATCTCGCGATCGAAGCCCCGGCCGAGGACGAACTCGACGAAGGGGTATGCCTGGAAGGCCTCCGCCAACAGCCGTGGATCCTGCAGCTGCTCGGCCAGGATCAGCGCCGAGCGGGCGTGCCGTTCCGAAGCCTCGAGGTCCCCCCTGAACACCCAGGCGTACCCGAGGTTCTGCTCCACCTGCGCCCTCAGGGTGAGATCGTCTCCAGCCTCGTCCAGGGCGACCGTGAAGAACTCGAGCGCCGACCGCCAGCCCTCGAGGCCCGCGGTGACCATGCCCACGTGCAGCAGCACCCATGCTCGAGGCGGCCCAGGCTCGGAGAGGTCTACCGCCTGCTCGAGGACGGTACGTGCGACCAAGGTGTCTCCACACTCGTAGTGCGCCAGGCCGGCCTCGTGAGTCCGGCGCCGGAGGTCCTCGCGTCGGTCCTCCGGCGTGGCCCGGCGTGCCATCTCCCAGAGCTCGGCCGCGGACTGCGGGGCCCCGCGGGAACCCGCCAGTTCGGCGGCCCCCTCGAGTGCGTCGGCGGCCATCTCGTCGGAGCCCTCGATCGAAAGCGCCAGATGACGAGCTCGTTCCTCCTGATCGTTCAGGATCGTCGCCAGCCGCGCGTGGTGCGCGCGTCGCCGCGCGACCGGTGTCCGCTGGTAGACGGCCGAAGACAAGAGCGGATGCGTGAACCGTAGCCGGTCGCCGACGATCTCTGCCACGCCGTTGTCGACGGCCGGACCCAGACGGTCGTCGACGGACGACGGAGCGATCGCCGCGGCCAATGTGGCGATCGTGGGCGAGGATAGGGCCGAAACGACCTCGAGGGCCTCGACGGTCGGTTTCGGGAGTCCTTCGAGGCGGTTCTCGATGAGCTCCTGCAGTCGGTCGGGGATCGGGAGCCGATCGCCGGCCCAGACATCGTCACCGCGACGAAGCAGGGCGAGTCCGATCTGTTGGGCGAAGAAGGGATTGCCCCCCGACATCTCGTGGATGCGCAGGAGCGTGGTTCGCGGGAACCCCTCGCCAGCCGTGTCCCGGAGTACCCGTTCGATGGCGTCGAGGGACAGCGGCCCGACGTCGAGGACATGCACCCGGTCATCAGGGACGGCCGAGACGACGCCGAGTGGATCGACGTCGGCATCGGACGCCCGAACGGCCGTCAACACGCCGATCGGTTCGTCCCGCAGGCGCCGGACCACGAACTGCACCACGCGAGCAGACGGCAGGTCCATCCACTGTGCGTCGTCGATGGCCACGACGACGGGCTTGCTGGACGCGGCGGCCCTCAGGCATCCGAGGACCGCCAGGGACACCGCCCGCTGGTCGGCACGCGCTCCCGACCCCTTGGACCGCAGGAGTGCCACGTCGAGCGCCAGACGCTGTGGATCGGGCAGCGACGGCAGGCTCTCGTCCAGGATGGGCTCGACGAGGTCGCCGAGGGCCGCGTAGGACAGGCGCGTCTCGGCCTCGACGGGGCTGCACGAGAGCGTCTCGTAGCCGCGCCCTATGGCTCCCGCAAGCCCTTGCCTCCATACCGTGGTCTTCCCGATGCCGGCATCACCGGACAGGAGGAGGGCGGTCGGGCCGGTCGGGATCGAGTCCAGAAATCGATGAAGGATCGCGAGCTCCGACTCGCGCCCGATGACGTCACCGGCCAAAGGCGCTCTCCCGCGTCGGTGGGCCCCCGGATTGTAAGGATGACCGGCCCGAACCTCGCAGATCAGTCGAGTCCCTCGTCTCCACTGCCGCTAACCAACGAGGAACGCCGACGAGTGGCGCCGTCGAGGCCTGCACCGGAAGTCAAGCGGGTGGATGAACTGGCCGATGATCCATCTGGAGGAGGAGGAAGACCTTGAAGAAACTGCTCATCGGAGCGACCGTCGCTCTGTCCGTGCTACTTCCACTCGGGGTGGCCTACGCGACACCGCCCAACAGCCCTCCGGGGCAAGGCGAGTGCCAAAACGGCAACTCGGATCACACGTGCGCTCCCGATCCGAACCCGGATAACGGGCAGGAATGCCAGGACCATGGGAACAACGGCGGAGGCAACGAGAACCACTGCCTCACGACATCCGTCACGGTTTCCCCGACCACCACGACTCAGCCACCACAGGATCCGTGCGAAGGCGAGCAGATCGCGGAACAGGAGGACTGTTCGTCAACCACGACCACGGTGACCACGACGACCACGGTTGCGCAGACGACGACGTCACCGCCATGCGGCGAACGGTGTCAGACAACGACGACGCCCCCGCCGCCGCCACCGACGACGACTGCACCCCCGACCACGACGGCACCTCCGGCATGTCCGGGTAGCGTTCGGCTCGGCGATTGGTACGCCGATCCCCAGGTCAACATCTTCCTGCGGGGCAAGGGGACGTTCAAGGTGACCGGCGGCATCCAGCGGTTCAGCGGCCACCAGACGATCGTGGCCACACTGGACTGCGGAGAAAGCCTGAAGGTGCCTCACTACAAGGTGAAGCACGGTCACGCGGTGAAGGTGTACCTGGACGGCAAGCTCGTCATCAATCGGGTGCCGCCGCGTATCAACTAGGAGGGAAGAGCTGCCCTGCTGGGGCGATGCCTTGGGCGACATGGGAGCGGGAGCTCCCGGTCCTCGGACCGGGGGCTCCCTGCCTTGTGCACAGTCCGAAGCCTCGAGCGCTACCGCCTCCCTGGCTTCCGCGAGCTGTCCGGCGGCATGGCGGGCCACCAACGAGGAAGTCGTGGGGGAGACCCGCAGTCGTCCCCCACGACACCAGGGTCAGCGGAGGTCGAGGACGAGCCTTGCCGTCACCCGACCCGCCAGCACGTCGTCGAAGCACTCGTTGACCTGCTCGAGCCGACGGGTCTCCAGCTCGACTCGTGTTCGGCCCGCGGCGTGCAGCTCGAACACCTCGGCCAGGTCCTCGCGGGTCCCGACGAGCGACCCGATCACGTGGATCCCCCGCAGCACGGTCTCGAAGATCGGCAGCGGGAACACGTTCTCGGCTGGCAGACCCACTAGGACGAGCCGGCCCGCGGGGCGCAGCGACGCGAACGCCGCCGAGAGCGGTGCGGGCGTGGCCGCGGTCGACACGATCGCGTCGGCGCCTCCGAGGGCGTGCATCTCCTGAACGACGTCCTGTCGGGCCGCGTTGATCACGTGCTCGGCGCCCAGGCGCTTGGCGAGATCGAGCTTGGCGTCGTCCACGTCGATCGCGACGGTGAACGCGCCGGCGATGCCGGCGTACTGCAGCCCCAAGTGTCCGAGGCCGCCGATCCCGACGATGCCGACGACGTCGGATGGCCCCACTCGGGCCGTCTTCACCGCCTTGTAGGTGGTCACCCCCGCGCAGGTGAGCGGCGCGGCGTCGAGTGGGTCGACGCTGTCGGGAACGACTCCGACGAAGTCCGCGTTCGCGACGGAGTACTCGCGATACCCGCCGTCGACCGTGTAGCCCGTGAAGGTCGGGCTCACGCAGTACGTCTCCATCCCCTTCACGCAGAACTCGCACGTGCCGTCCGCGCCACCGAGCCACGGCACGGCGACCCGCTGTCCGATCGACACCCTCGTGACGGCCTCGCCGAGGGCGTCGACGATCCCGACCCCTTCATGACCGGGAACGAGCGGCATGACCGGTTTCACTGGCCAGTCTCCCCTCGCCGCGTGGATGTCCGTGTGACAGACGCCCGAGGTCTCGATCCGGATGCGGATCTGGCCCGGGCCGGGCTCCGGGATCGGCCGTTCCTCGATCGCCAGGGGCTCGGAGAAGCTGTTGACGACTGCGGCGCGCATGGCGGCCTCCTTCTTCGATCGCTCCGCAGGCACGTTCGCAGGTCGGCGCCCCGGTCCCATGGGTCGTTGGGCCCTAGAGTCCCGGGCCGGATGAGGGGCCGGACCGGGCCGCACCCTGACGCTGCTCCGAGAGATGGGATGACGAACGGGTCGTTCAAGCCCCAAGGCCCCAATGCCGACCAGAGAGGAGGGGACTGCCCGACGTGAGGGCAGCCGTCGACCGGCTATGACCGAAGGGGAAACGGGGTTCCTGGGCCGCTACGGCGGCTTCGTCTGGGGCGGCGCAGCCGCGCTGCTCCTGCTTCTCCTCGTGGGCTCGTTCGTCTTGCCGGGTTCGTCGGTCTCCCAAGCGGAGCGCGAGGCGCAGGAGCATGCCGAGAGCCTGGCCTCCTCGGTCGTGGATGCGCAGCTCACGCCGGACCTGCTCACGCGCGATCTCGATGGCACCGACCGCCGAGACCTCACGCTCCGCGTCCGGGAAGGCATCTTGTCCGACGACCGCTTCGAGGCCGTGCGTATCTGGCGCCTCGATGGCGGGCTGATCTACTCGACGGTGCGGCAGGACGACGTGAACGCGGTCGTCGCGGGCCAAGACAGGTCGATCCAACAGGCGCTCGGCGGCCGAACAGTCAGCGTGCTCTCGAGCGCGGGCACCGATCACGAAGGCCTCAAGCACCCAAGCGAGGAGCTGTTCCAGACCTTCATCCCGATCCGGTTAGCGGGCACATCCGTCGACGGGGTCGTGCAGATCGACCAGCGATACGACGCGATCCACGACCAGGCCCACGGCCTGTGGCGATCGGTGCAGATCGGCCTGATCCTGCTGCTGGTCGGCGCCGGCGTCATGCTGGCGCGGACGTTCCGCGGTCGCGCTTCCTACGGTGCCGGCGGGATCGATCGCAGGCAAGGTCCAGGCCGCCGCGCGGACGACCTGTCCGTTCGGGACGCCGCCGACCGCGCCGAGGATGCCGAGCGCCGGGTGGGCGAGACCGAACGTCGCGTGGCCGAACTCGAGACGGAGCTCTCCCGGGCGCCGAGCACCGCAACCGCCGCGGCCGCGGTCGAGGAGCTCGACCTCCGCCTCCGCGCGTCCGAGGCCGAGCGCGAGGAGCTTGCGGGTACCGTGAAACGCCTGGAGGCCGAGCTCGCCGAGAGCCGGGCGGAGGTCACGCTGGCGCGACTGGGTAGGGCGGATACCCCGGCCGAGGCCAAGCGTGTCAACAGGTTGATCGCTGCCGCCGAGGGCAGGGCCGCGGCGGCAGAGCGCAAAGCCGCCGACGCGGAGAGGAAGTCACAGGATGCCGCGAGGCGGGCCTCATCGAGCGCCGAGCGCGCCCTCGAGTTGGAGGCTCAGCTCCGGGAGGCGCAGACGGCCGCGGATGCCTCGAATCCGTCAGCGGGCGTCGATCCGCGCGTCGAGGATGCCGATGCAGGGGGTGGGCTCGGAGACGCGCTCGGCCGGCTCCATGAGCTCGAGGAAACCCGAGCCGCGCTCCAGGACTATGGGGAGGAGGAGCCGGCGCTCGCCGGCGGGTTCGCGGCCCGGGGCGAGCACCAGGATCCGTTCGGTGACATGCCCGACGCGATCACCACGGGTCCGGAGGCGTGGTCGGACTCGCCGGCGCCTGCAGGGGACTCGGTCGAGGAGGAGTTGGGAGAGGCCCCGTCTCTCCGCGAACGGCTCGCGCGCGCAGCGGCCGACCGCAGGCGTCTCAGCTGATCCCCGGGTCTCGCCAGACCTGACGGAGGGGATCCACCGCGTATGCCGATAACAACGCCGACTCCACCACCCCTGCCGGGAGCACGCGTCGCATCGGGTACCCGTACCGCTGGCTGAGCTCGTGATGTGCATCGCACAGCGGAACCATCCGACCGCCGCGATGCCGAACGACGACCGTGCACTCGCGCGGCGCGTGGTTCCCCCACAGCGCGAAGCACAGGTAGCACAGGAGCCGCAAGCGCTGTGGGTAGCCGAACTCGGCGCGGAACCCGCGCTCGTGTTGGACGACACGGCCCCACAGCGCCACGGTGCCGAGCACCGAGGGGTCGCGGGACTGGCGCAATCGGTCCGGGTCGTTCACGGCGTACAGGCCGCAGGTGCAGGCGAGGTGGGGAACCACGTGGGTCCGGTACCGGATACACGTCGCGGACGCCGGTCGTCCGGCCGGCCACGGCCTCCCGTCGCCGGCGAGCGGCGTCAGGCGCACGTACGAGCCGTCTCGCGATCCCGACAGCGTCCAGCACCGCCACGCGTGGACGGGTTCGACCGACACACTCGGCGCCTCGACGAGGACCTGCGGGGTGCTCACGGGGCGGGCTCGACGGGATCGGGAACGAGCGGCTCCGGTTCGAGGTCCGGGACGTCTTCGGGCAGCGGGAGCGAGAGGGGCTCGACCTCGATGATCCGCTGTGGACGACCGATGTCCATACGGGCTCCCCGAACCGGTGCCGACGCCCCGAGCCTACTCCCGCCGGCCGACCGAGGGCCAGGCGTCCGTCAGGTACGCACGAGTTTGTTGATACCGTCGAAATCGCTGAAGTAGATCCGTCCCTGTGGACCGACCTCGTACGAGAGCGTGCCCCCGCCGTGATGGTAGACGACCGAATGGCTCGCGATCGAGGTTCCCTGGTTGTCGAACAGGATCCGGGTTACATCACCGTTGTTGACGGCCCCCGCGAACGCCGCGCCCTCGCTCCGGTGGCCGAGCCCGCAGCCGTCGCAGAACGCGATTCCGGTGATGCCGATCGGGTTCGCGAGGAACACCTCGGGCAGGACGGGGTTCGGGCCGTCCTGGTTGGTGTCGACGGGCGAGGCGCCGCTGCAGGTCTCGCTCGGCCCCCAGCCGTAGTTGTCGGCCCGGACGATCCGGTTGACCTCGTCGTTGCATTCGGGTCCGTTCTCGGTCTCCCACAGCTCATCGGTCTTGGGATCGAACGCGAAGCCGAACGAGTTACGGATCCCGTAGGCCCACACGTGGTCGCCGAACGGATTGTCGTTTGGAACGCCGCCGCCGGGCGTCATCCGAACGATCTTCCCCCGCTCCTCGTTGGTGAGGTCTTGCGCGTTGGACGAGTCGTGCGCGTCGCCGACGATCGCGTAGAGCATGCCGTCGGGTCCGAACAGGATCCTTCCGCCGTTGTGGTACTGGGCGGTGCCGGCGACGGTCGAGAACAAGATCCTTCGACCGCGGCCGCGACCGTGGTCGTCTCGGTACCGCAGGATCTGGTTGCGAAGGCCACCGCCGGCCGAACGAGTCGCGTAGAGGTAGACGAACGGCTTGTCTGCGAAGTCCGGGTGCAGGGCGATGCCCAGCATCCCGCGCTCGCCGGCGCCGTCGACGCCGTCCACCCGCACGAACCGACGGTCGGCGCCCGTGTCCAGGTCGTGGAAGCGCACCTCGCCCGTCGCCTTCTCGACGTACCAGATCTTCCGCCCCGGTCCGAACGTGAACGCCACCGGCTGATCGAGACCACCCACGACCTCGCGCGCATGAATCCTCGGCGCCGCGGCCGCCGGCCGGGCCACGGGTCCGACCGAGGCGAGCATCAGCCCGGCGAGGAGCGAGGGGACGATGCGGACGCGCCATGATTTCATCTGCTGGCTCCTCTACGGTCGGCCGGAGCACCGGCGGATCCGGGCATCATCCCGCACGAACCCCGAGCCGGCTCGACCCACGTTCCACTGGCGATGCCGTCGCGTGCTCCCGCGTGCGTTAGGGTTTGGCGCCGATGCCCGACGCGCCCGAGACGATGCCGCTGTGGGAGCGGCGCTACCGCGCGGCTACCCGAACGCTCCCGATCTGGAGCCCCCACACGCCCGACCGCTTCGCCCTGCTCTCGGATGAGGACGGTTCCTTCCAGGCCTACGCCTGGGAGCCCGGCTCCGAACCCAGGCGCGTGACCGATGAGCCTGTCGGCGTGTCCTCCGTCACGATCTCGGCCGACGGCACTCGCATCGTGTGGTTCTCCGATCCGACCGGAGATGAGTCCGGACGATGGCTCTCGGTGCCGTTCGAGGGGGGCGAGACCGAGGAGGTGTTCCCCGGCGCGCCGGAGGGCTGGCCCGAGGGTCTGGCCGTCGGCGGTGAACGCAGCGTCGGGGTGATCGCCGATCGCGAAGGCTTCGCGGTACACGTCCGCGAGCGGGGAGGGGCGGCCAAAGAGGTCTACCGGCACCCCGACGTGATCGGTTTCTCGGACTCTGATCTGCACCTGGAAGGCTTCGACCACGTCGGCCTGTCGTCGGACGAGTTGTTGGCCTGCGTGGAGGTCGCGCAGGACGGGGACAACATCCACCGCAAGCTCGTCGTGCTCGACCCGCGGACCGGGGCGGCCGTGGGCGAGCTCGCGGACGGGCGGGGGCTGGCGGTGAGCGCGTTCGCCTGGTCGCCGGCCGCGCATGACCACCGCATCCTGATCGGGCACGAGCGCGAGGACATGCTCCGTCCCGCGATCTGGGACCCCACGACCGGACAGCGGGACGACCTCCATGTCGAGCTCCCGGGCGAGGCGGTGCCGATCGACTGGTGGCCGGACGCCCGGTCGATCCTTCTAGCGCACCTGTATCGCGGGCGAGATCGCCTGTACCGGTACGACCTCGCCAACGCAACGCTGACCCAGGTCGCCCACCCGGTCGGCGAGATCCACGGTGCGCGGATCCGCCCGGATGGCCGCGTCTGGATGCGCGTGTCGAGCGGTGACCGTGCCTCACGTCTCCTCGACGATGCCGGGGCCGAGTTCCTGCCGGCGCCGTCGGTCGGCGTTCGCGAGGGGCGGCCCTATCACGAATGGCTCTTCGAGGGCGTCGAAGGGTTCGTCCACGGCTGGATCGCCCTGCCGAGAGGCGACGGGCCGTTCCCGCTGTACTTGAAGGTGCACGGCGGCCCGAACTGGCTCTACATGGATACGTGGTGGCCGGACGTGCAGGCACTCCTGGACGAGGGGTTCGCGGTCGCGATGGTCAACTACCGGGGCTCGATCGGCTACGGGCGCGCATGGCGCGACCGGATCATCGGCGACATCGGCTTCCCCGAGATGCAGGACGTGATCTCCGGCCTTGACGATCTGGTGGCCCGGGGGGTCGCCGATCCCGAACGCGTGGTGATCGGGGGGTGGTCCTGGGGCGGATACGTCACCCTGCTCGCGCTCGGCATGCACCCCGACCGGTTCGCGGCGGGCGTGGCAGGCGTACCCGTCGGCGACTACATGGACTCCTACGACGAGTCGGCCCCCTCGCTGCAGGCCTACGACCGGTCGCTCGCCGGTGGCGTCGTGCACGACATCCCCGACTTCATCGCCCAACGCTCCCCGATCACGTACGTGGACAAGGTGAAGGCACCGGCGTTCGTCCTGGTGGGCGAGCACGACTCGCGGTGCGTCCCCAGCCAGGTCTACCGCTACGTCCGCGCGCTGCGCCGTGCAGGTGGCGACGTCGAGCTGTACTCCTATCCCGAGGGCCACAGCTCGTACGTGGTGGATGAGGAGGTTCGGGAGTGGCGGGCCGTGCTCGAGTTCCTGCGCCGGCGGGTTCGACTGCCCTGACGCGCTCATTCACCCATCGTCGTGTAGGTACGCCACCGGCCCGTTGCGTCGATGGCCAGACGCGGCCCCTGGTATCCGTGTCCGCCTTCGATCATCAGGCGGATGTCCCGGTCGTTGTAGCCGAGCGATGCGAGGTCGGATCGCTCCTGCGCTGAAAGGGCGGCGAAGTCGCTGTCTTTCAGATACGGCCAGATGTACAGGGTGCCGTACCCCTCGATCGTCACCGGTGGAGCCGCCCGAAGCCGCAGCACCCCCACGACCCCATCCAGGACCGAGGGGTCGGCTCGCCAGGCATCGAGCGGGTCTGAGCCGTCGTCGAAGTTGAAGACGAACGTGTTCGGGTCGATGAGCTTCGCCAGGGCGTCGAAGTCTTTCGCCACCGCCGCGTCGTAGATCCGCTGCGCGGTCGCGCTGACGTCGGCTGGGACACCGGTCAGGTCCGGTCCGGACGCCGCCGCCATGCCGACGGGGGTCTCCAACGGAACCATGACGGCCCCGAGGCTCGCCCCGACGGCATCGGGCATCGAGAGCAGCAGCGTCGCCCGCCCGTCGGGCGTTGGCGACAGACCCACGTCGAAGCGGAACGTCCGATCGGTGAACTCGTAGCGGGCGGATCCGAGGGAGGGGTCGAACGTCGGCCCGTCGAACACGTGCGCATCGAGCGCGGGCGCGCCGTCGAGGAGCTCGGATACCCGTCCCGAGACCTGGACCAAGTCGGGGGCGATCTCGGACAGCTCGTCGAGCTCGATCAGCGGTGACGACAGGCGCACGACGCTCCAGATGCCGTTCGGGCCGCCGCCGCCCAGCTGGCGGAGCGCGACCGCCACCGGCGGGATGTCGGCGAAGGTCCGATTGCCGAGCAACACGACGGCCTGCTGAGCCTGCTGCCGCTGAAGCGCGGTTCGGACGTCGCCCAGGTCCCATCCCAGGAGGTTGGTCGCAAGGAGCGTGGCCGTCCCGTCGGGGGTCGTTCGCAGCGGCACATGCCCCCGGGTCACCGACTCCTGCGTCGCGGCGAGCGCCTCGGCGTCGGTCTCGGGCCACAGGCCCTCGAAACCGGCAGGCGTGGATCCGGTGACGGCGGGCGTTGGCGACGTCTCGCTGCCGAACCGAAGCACCGAGGCGCTCAGGACGACGACGGCCACCACGATCGCGACACCTGCGCCGGCGGTCAGGAAGCGGCGGCCGCGGGCCCGGCGGAGCGTCCCGGGCGCAGAACCCTCGACGTCGACGGGCAGCCCCGTCGCGATCTCGTGCAGCGTGTCCCGCAGCCGCGTCTCCTTCATCCCTCTGCCCTCTCGTCCTCGGGAAGCTCCCGCCGTAGTCGCTCGATCGCCCGCGACACCGTGGACTTCACGGTGCCCAGCGGCATGCCGAGGGCCTCCGCCGTGTCGGCCTCACTCAGGTCCTCGTAGAAGCGCAGGACGATCGCGGCCCGTTGCTCCGGCCGCAACCGCATCAGGGCCGCACGAAGGCGCTCGCGTTCGACGAGGTCGTCCGAGGCGGGCGCTTCCTGCTCGGGGCGCTGACGCTCGAGCCATGTGCGCTCGACCCGGCGCCTGCGGAAGTGCGACGTCGACAGGTTCACGATCGTGCGTCGCAGGTACCACCAGAACGCGTCTCGGTTACGCAGGTCGTGGAACCGGCCCAGCACCTTGACGAACGCGTCCTGGACGAGGTCCTCGGCGAGGGCGGAGTCTCCCGTGAGCAGGTAGCCCAGTCGCAGCGCCTCCGCCGCATGGACCCGGTACAGGGCCTCCATGCCGCCCTCGGCCGCGGCCCGCTTCCCTCGATCCACCGACATGACCATCTCATCCCCAAGACGCGGAGCCCCGACGGCAGGTTCCGGGGACGTACCGGAGGATTGACTAGACCAGGCCCTGGTCGAGCATGGCGTCGGCGACCTTGACGAAGCCGGCGATGTTCGCCCCGTGCACGTAGTTGCCCGGCACGTCGAACGCCTCCGCCGTGTCGCGGCACTGCTGATGGATCGCCTTCATGATCTGCTTCAGGCGCGCGTCGACCTCCTCGCGCGGCCATGCGAGGCGCAGCGAGTCCTGCGCCATCTCCAGCCCCGAGACGGCGACCCCGCCGGCGTTCGCGGCCTTGCCGGGTCCGTACAGCGTGCCCGCGCTCACGAACTGATCGACGCCCTCGGGCACCGTCGGCATGTTGGCGCCCTCGCTCACCACGAACACGCCGCCGGCGATCATGTTGGCCGCGTCCTTGGCGTTGATCTCGTTCTCGGTGGCGCTCGGGAACGCGCAGTCCGCGGGGACGCTCCACAACGGGTTCGCGTCCGCCTTCGGATCGAACGCCGTGAAGGTCGCGCTCGGGAAGCGCTCCGTGTATTCGGCGATCCGGCCTCGTAGCTCGTTCTTCAGGTCCATCACCCACGCGAGCTTCTCGTTGTCGATCCCGTCCGGGTCGTGGACGAACCCATCCGAGTCCGAGAGCGTGACCGCCTTCGCGCCCATGTCGTTCAGCTTCTCGACCGTGTATTGGGCCACGTTCCCGCTGCCCGAGACGAGGCAGACCTTGCCCTCCAGACTGTCGTCGCGTGTGAGGAGCATCTCGTGCGCGAAGTACACCGCGCCGTACCCCGTCGCCTCGGGGCGGATCCGCGAGCCTCCCCACTCGACGCCCTTGCCCGTCAGCACACCGGTGAACTCGTTCTTGATCCGCTTGTACTGCCCGAACAGGTAGCCGATCTCCCGGCCCCCGACCCCGATGTCGCCGGCTGGCACGTCGGTGTTCGGGCCGATGTGGCGCTGCAACTCGGTCATGAACGACTGACAGAATCGCATCACCTCGTCGTCGCTCTTGCCCTTGGGGTCGAAGTCCGATCCGCCCTTGCCGCCACCCATCGGTAGCGTGGTGAGCGCGTTCTTGAACACCTGCTCGAAGGCCAGGAACTTCAGCAGCCCGAGATAGACGGTGGGGTGGAAGCG
>Ga0126377_10000993_pt1 | contig 18268 bp, 16 predicted proteins | sample PanSoiMetPlot_22_FD_92647 | JGI IMG/M metagenome (GOLD analysis project Ga0126377, IMG submission 92647) | Tropical forest soil microbial communities from Panama - MetaG Plot_22 | ecosystem: Environmental > Terrestrial > Soil > Tropical forest > Bulk soil | place: Panama | collected 2016-02-17 | reverse complement strand
TTAAATGGATTCGATTTCTATGACTGTCTAACTTCCAGGAATTAGACTAATTTGAGAAATCTTTAGATTGCAACCAGAAAAAGATTTGAATTAACTGATATTTTGATAAGTATATAAACAAAGGTCTTATTTTGTTGTATTGTGTTTTCTTTTGCGAACAGTGGTGTAAGCTATACGATTATTTTTTGCCTTGTTGGTGATATTATTAACATGAGCAATTCTGACGACTCTTGTTATAGCAGTCTTTCTGAAGATGAGATTATAATGTATGGGTTAGAAAGTGGTTTAGACAGACTTTCATTGTCACAATCATCCAAGGAAGTACAATATGATAGCACAGAAAATGATGATGATGATGATGATAGTGAAGCAGAAGAAAGCGGATACCAAACAGATGAATCTTGCTTGGAGGAGGTAGAAGAGGAAGGCCAAAATAGTTGTTGCGAAGCAGATCAATATGACAACAACGATGTAGTTGAAATTCAATCGGCTGGTGTAGCTAGTGAAACTAACAGTATCATATCCGATGCAGTTTCAATCAATGTTCAGGACAACAACGATGTAGTTGGAATTCAATCGGCTAGTGTAGCTAGTGAAACTAACAGTGTCGTATCCGACGATGCGATTTCAATCGATGTTGAGATGCTAGAATTAACGCAAGCAGCCTGTTGTAATGACAGTGAGCAATGTGTAATGTCATATGACGATTGTGACTAGTTTTTCTAGTATTTTTGATTGTTGTATATAAGGGGCTGATGTGATTGTTATGCATTCATATTTGCAAAATAAAGAATGACGTGGATTATTGACTTTGTTGCTTACAAATACAGGGAATCAGCAAGTGTGGCGGCGGCGGCTGAGCTTTACCCTTTGGAAATTTGTGTGCTGCACGTTGATAGTTGTAAACAGACAATGTACTACATCATGTACCCATGCGATTATTTCAATAACCTGACCAACAAACGGCTTATACATGGACACAATCTATCTTGGCACGACGGCGATGTCACATTTTACTCGGCGCTCTCTTCAATCCTCAACGCCGTAGGTAAAGATGATCTTATTTTTGTACCCGATGCTGAGAAGGCTGACTTTTTTGGAAAATGGTTTAATAACATACATGTGTTGAAAAATATACCAATTGTTAACAGTGATTATCAGAACGATGTTTGTGAGCGACATAACCTCTTAGCGTATTGCGCTAAGATTCATTGTAATGCATTGTATCGATCTTTGTGTAGTAATAGATAAACAAACGTTGCTTTGTAATTATTTTTGCTGTTTTAATATACCACATGGCAAACAACAATGACTCTACTGACTTTGCTTTGCATATGCCCGGCATGAAATACTGTGGTCCGGGAACCGATTTAAGTGTACGTTTAAATAGTGATGGTACGCCTAAACCTGGCTGGGAGCCCGTTGATCGTATAGATGAGGCGGCTCTAAAGCATGACCTATTCTATACTAAACACACATCTCAAAGAATACGCGCACAAATTGGGGATAAACAAATGATGGATGAAATTAATCACATTCCAAACGCTACATGCAAAGAACGTGTTGAACGCTTTATAGTAGTTACAGTTTTGACAATTAAGCGATTCCTAACATTGCTTACACTTCGTGTTATAGATTGGTTTTTAAGAAAAGGAGGAAGAGGAGATGTCCATTGATGTCCGTCTAATAAATGGCAGTTCTATGATTGTAGCTGGCCCGACGCAAGCTGGAAAAACCACATTTGTAAACGGCTTGCTTAATGTGAGGCACTGGATTTTTAAAACACAACCAATATCTCAAATATATTGGTTTTGTAATGAAATACCGAAAGCTAACAAGCGTGCCGATTGTGAGTATTCAGAAGGCATACCAGAAAACGGATTTAATTCTGTTAAATGGAATTCTATTGTTGTGCTAGACGATCTAATGGACGAAGCCAAAGGCAATTGTCACGTAACAAACCTTTTTACCAAAATTTCACACCACAGAAACTGTTTTGTCATATACATAACTCAAAACTACTTTGCTCAATCAGGTGATGAAATTACGCGACGCCGTAACAGCCAGTATGTAGTGTTATTTAAAAATCCTGCAGACGCTAGCCAGATACGCACTGTAGCAAACAAAATGTTTCCAGAATCGCCTTATTTTCTAACAAAAACGTACAAAAATGCAGTTAGTCGTGCGCATGGCTACTTGTTGCTAGACCTACGACAAGAGACTGCAGATGATTTGCGCGTCCGATCAAATATTCTTCCCAATGAATTTCCAATTATAGTGTATAAACAAATTGGAACAAGAAGAAGAAACGCCAAATGAAAATGATGAATGCAAAGACGCTAGGATTCATACATTTTGCTTTTACCAAGTTGTCCAAGAAACGGCAAGATTTATTGGTAAAAAGAAATAAACAAGTGGTCGCATTGATTGTAGACATTCTTTACAACATTGCAAATAATAACATTGTTCCGCGCGATACCAGTACTATAAACAACTTGAAAAAAGAGCGACGTCATATTTACAAACTATTTGAACGCTCTACAAGTCATAATAAGAAAAGTAAAATTCTAATTCAAAGAAGCAATATTATCAAGGCTATTTTACCATTGTTACCGAGTATACGCAAAACTATACAAAATGAACCCTTATATGAAGATGTATCTTATAAGCGAAGAAGATAAGGTATTGCTAGACATGGTCCGAATAAACACAGTGTCACAACACCATCCCAGTGCCATGAGCATTAGTAACGTTCCTTCGTTTAATGACAGTGACAGCGGCGACATGGCAGAGCTAAGAGAAAGGTACCATAAAATTATATCTACTGGAACTTCTGCTGTTCCACAAACACCAGTGGTTGATGAATCAACTCTACCGCAAGTAACATCGCCACAAGTAACAAAAGTTGACATTCCACAAAAGACTCAAGATTTGTACTGCACCGGCGAAAAAACTAAAAAAAAGAAGAAACGGAAGTCATCGCAAACGCAAACTACTCCAACTGAAAGCGCAAAGAAAGAGCGCACGTGTACAGAACAACTGAAACAATGTAAGGCAGAACTTGAATTATGCAAAATACACGGATGGCACAACTTAGAATCTGGTATTCACTATTCACCAATGCATAAACTACCGTCAATGAATTTGTCTTCAATTTGGAAAACTCCGCCTATTGCATCTACTCCGATTCCAAAGAAAGAACAACAACAAAAAGAAAAAGGTTTGAATGTACAATCGGGCAGGGCAAAACGCCGCAGATATGAACCGGACCGCTTTGTACCAAGCGGTAAAAAACGTGTACTATAATCCGGCACACCCAGCAGGATTTGGTGGTATAAGTAGACTTGCAAAGACATGTCAAAATAAAGATAAAATAAAGGAATGGCTACAAAGTCAACGAACTTACACACTACACAAGCCTGTGCGCAAACGTTATGAAAGCCGACCATATAAGGTAGGAGGTAGAGATTTTCAGTGGCAAGCAGACTTATGTGAAATGTTACCTTATGCTTCACTTAACAATGGCATGAATTACATACTGACTGTCATAGATGTTTTTTCTCGTTATGCTTGGGCTAAGCCGGTTGCTCATAAAACCGGTGAAAACATTACAAATGCCTTTCGAGAAATATTTGATGAAAGCGGCAGGCAACCACTTAAGTTACAAACTGATCAGGGTAAGGAATTTGAAAATCTTACATTTCAGAAATTTTTAAAAGAAAATAACATAAAGTTTTTTACTGTAAAATCTCAATTTAAGGCAGCTTTAGCAGAAAGGTTAAACAGGACGTTAAAGGAAAAAATGTGGAGGTATTTTACACATACTGGTTCATACCGCTGGTTAGAGGTTCTACCGCAATTAGTAAAAGGATATAATGCTGCAAAGCATCGCTCAATTGGAGTTGCGCCACAGAGTGTAAATAAGGACAATCAGCAAAAACTATGGTTAATGCAGGAACGAAAGGGTCCAACCGTTGTAACACGATTAAACCCCATTGCACCGCTAATAAATGTAGGTGATCACGTACGGCTATCAAAGGTCAAACGGCATTTTGAAAAAGGGTATTTGCCAAATTTCACAGAGGAAATATTTACTGTTACACGCATAATTAGGGAGCATGGCAAACCGACGCAGTACAAGGTAAAAGATTATAATGGTGTTGAAATCGAAGGCTCGTTTTATGCTGCTGAAATACAAAAGGTCAGTAAACCCGACACTTATGTAATAGAAACAATTTTAGCAAGCAAAGGTGTCGGCAAAAATAAAAAGTATCTTGTAAAGTGGTTCGGATATGGACCCGAGTTTAATACCTGGGAAATATTAAGTGAAGATCTCGTTAAAAGTATAAACAGACAGTTGTAATTGGTGCAATGCAATTAGTACTTTCCACCAACACAAATGTCATTTTATGTAACGCTGCCGTCAAGTGCAAGCACAAGGTCGGAGTATTCATCAGGAACAGAATATAGAACCTATCTGCAAAAAGAACTAATACTTCCTGAAAATGACTGGTATGTTGCGCTTGTAAGTTTTCATTACACAGGGCAAAAATGGGGAACACTAAGTGTTGCAGAGCGTTCCTTTGCCTACATGCGCAAGGAATTGCAGTACTGCAACTTTGTGTTAACTATTCAGATGATGGAAAAGAGTGACAAAGCTATGTATCTTCAAATTGGTGATACTAGGAGAGATATAAAAACGAACAATTATACCTGGCATGAACTAAGGAAAGAAATATCGGACGCGTATGCACAGTTATCCGCACAATTACATGCAGGAGATTCGGTCTTCAATTTTGAAGAGGATGATAAAATTACGATTACCAAATCAGCAAGCACCGAGTTTGGAATAGTCGCATCAAAACCATTGGCAGATTTACTCACAATTGACAATATATTAATAGTTGAAGGAATAATACTAAAATACGGAACAAGCAAACTGAATTTAACATACAAAGTGCCCGAAGTATTAAGCAGCTCTTTCTTATTGTTCAAACATAGTGAAAACGAAGATTGTTCACTTTCTGTACAAACTTCCCAACTTGCACGCCCTGGTGTAAAATATGTAATACCGCCGGGTCAGTGGTCTCTAGAGCTATTAAGTTCATACATCAATAATGAAAGCAACAATTTAATTACATTTAATTTTGTGGGCATTACAGATTTTAGTTCTGAAACCTCTGGAGAGTACCATGGCAAACTACAGATAACAGCTCTTGGTGAAGCAGCGTTAGTGCATATTTCTTTTAGTAATGATCTAGTCGAAAAGCTAGGATTAAATACTGCATCCAAATTGGTGAAAGCTGCAACAATATGGGAATATGATTTTATTCTGAAGGAACCACTTATTGAATCTTCGCCACGTGCTTTCACATTAAACAAGCCATCGTTTGGTAGTTTTGATGCATTGTTTAGCACTATTAATAAGCGGCTGTTGCAAGAAACTAATGGTGTTAAAGCATTTACATTTCACTTGCAGAACGATTGTGCAACTATAACAGCGCACCGTGGTGCAACGTACAAGCTAAGAGTTCCGCGCGCATTGCTTAGAAAGCTGGCATTTGATATGTCTCAATTTGGGAAAGCAGAAGATGAAAAAAAAGCAGTGTGGTTAGACCTGCCTAAAAATGAATCGTTTGTAAGAGGGAAAAACATAACTGCTACTGCCGAATTTGCTCAGGCAATGTTCATACAATCAGGTTTATTCGAAAGCAAAGCTTTGTCAGCATTCTGGGTATTGACTGACATCGTAAACGATCAGGTTGTTGGTAATGGTTCCATACCATTACTACGCATAGTACCCAATAATGCATCTGAAAATGTTGGACATATCGAGTCATTAGAAGGACACTATTTGCCTCTCAACAATACCCGTATTTCAGCAATTAACATACGTGTATGTACGGGCACAACGCAGGAACTTGTGCCATTTGATAACGATGTTACATGTGTGCTACACTTTATGCGCCGATCATAAACATATTGCAGGAATGAATGTGTACTCATAAAGAAAGAAAGAAAATGCCAGGATTTTTTGCAACTATAGGAAAAACACTTTTTGGGCACTCTTCCAGATCTGCTGTTGCAAGGGCTGCAATAGCGGGTACAAGTCGCAGAGCGGCAGCACTAAGACATTTAGGAACACGTGGTGCAAGACCGGTTACTAATCGATTTCATCCTCTTGGGGCTAGAAACTCAACTACATCAAGTTCAAGCGCACCGGTTACTAACCCATTTCATCCTCTTGGGGCTAGAAACTCAGCTGCACCAAGCGTTGCGTCTCGGACTAGTAATAAAGCTGACGGGATTCCTATGGGATCAGTTCCACATTCTACCACAAGTTTATCTTCAAGATCAGCTTTAAATCAACGATTAACTGTTACTGCGCAAATGCACAGAGCACCATCAACAATGACACTAAGATCACAAATGCACAGAGCTCCATCAATGATGTCACTAAGATCACAAATGCACAGAGCTCCATCAACGATGTCACTAAGATCACAAATGCACAGAGCTCCATCAACGATGTCACTAAGATCAAGAGCACCACTAGAATCCACACGGTGGCAGTTGTCGCCTATACAAAGACCACCTGCTGTACAATCTACTCCAGTCTACGCTTTGCGTGTTGGCACCAGAGCAAGAAGAGCGGTTGTACCCACAAGAGGATCATTGGCAGCGCGTCGGCAACACGCTGCCAGGATGCGGCCTTCGCAAGACTCATCAGCTACTGCTGGAAATACTACCGTAAAGATGCAAAGAGCTAATCGTCAATTACTTAGAACTGTTGCCAAGGGTCTACGGAGAACTGGAAGGACGCTTAAACGGGTAGGTGGTGCTTTTGGTAAAGCCGTGAGACGAACAGGCCGCTGGGCAAAGAAACACAAGACAGAATTAGCTATTGCTGCTCTTACAACAGGTGGTGTGGGTGGTGTAACAGGAGCCGTGCAGGCTGTGGCGGATTATAATGCTGCAAAACGTGATGCTAAACTGTTGGAAGGAACAGCAGCAATAAATCATTCTAATCCTGGATTTGTCATGGAAGGTGGTTCCTCATCGTTGTCGTCACTTGGCAATTATGAGAATGCTGGTCCCCGTTCAAGTTACGTTCGCGATTTATCTCGATATGGTAGCATTGCTCTAATGCATAAACAGATAAGACGTGGTGGTAAAATCAAAGGAAAGAAAACGAAACGCAAAGCAAGAATGGCTAAGAAACGACGCACAGCAAAAATGAGCAAGCAAGTCAAACTCTACCTGCAGAGCTTGCGCAAGAAGCGACCCGTTCATAAACGAACAAAGAGCAAGTATAGAAAAACAAGGAAACAAGGATCAACGAAGCGTCGTAAAACAAGCATTCGTCATAATTTTGCATATTAAAAAAGTTAGCACACAATGTCAGAAGTTTTTATGTCAGAGCTGGCCATATTTGATCCTCCCGAGGTGCAAACAGCTGTGGAAAAAGGTGTGTGGGTAGATGTCTTCCCAGCAAACCTAAATTTAAATGCAGGAACTATAGAATTTGAGATTGTTCCCAATGATGAATACATCGATTTAAATGACACTATTTTAACTGTCAATGCTAGTGTTGTAAAAGCCGCTGACGGAGGCGCACTGGCACAGTCTGACGATGTGGCTTTTATTAACGCACCTATGTACAGCATGTTTTCTGATGTACTAGTATATCTCAATGGAGAACGTGTTGACGGTGGCGATCAGGTGTACCCGTACAAAGCAATGATTTCTATGCTATTTGCCTACTCTAACCACGCTCTGTCTCAACAAATGCTATCAGTGGGCTACATAAAGGACATTGCCGGAGAAATGGATAGCCCAGACAAAAATGCTGCTCGTAAAGCTCGAGGTAAGTGGAATGTTGGTCGCACGTATATTGGACGCTTACTAATTGATACATTTCAGCAATCGCGCTACCTGTTAAATGGCGTAGGTGTAAGAATTGTTTTGAATAGAGCCGCACCGGAATTTGCTCTACATGCTGCAGCACAGACAACAACTAAGGCAAAGTTTCAAATCAACAGTGCCAAGTTATCAGTCCGCCGTGTTCGTGTTGCCGAAGCTATTGCCCGCATTCATGAGCAGACGCTTACGCGAACAAATGCATTGTATCCATTTCCTAAAAAAGTCATTTCAACTTACAACTTGTTGGCCGGAAGCAGAGGCTTTGTGAAAGAAAATCTGTATAATGGAAAGATACCAAAATTGCTAATTGTCACAATGGTTGCGGCTGACGCTTACAATGGTTCATATACTAAAAATCCGTACAATTTTATTCACGAAAAAGTGGTTCTAGTAAGTGTTAAAAAAGATGGCGAAAATGTACCGGCTCAACCGTACGAGCCAGATTTTGAAAACGGTAGCTGGATGCGCGAGTACGCCAGTATATATGCAAACTGCAGTTTAATGGGCCGAGAGGAGAATCTATCGTTTACGCATGATGAATATGCAAGTGGCTATACGTTTTTTGTGTTCAATCTTACTCCAGATCTATCTATGACTAACGCCCTGCTGCCTAACTCAAACATTCGGTTGGAGGTACGCTTTTCTGCTGCTTTGACACAGACAATCACCTTGCTGGTGTTTGGTGTGTTTGATGGTTTATTTGAAATTGACAAGGACAGAAATGTCTACGTTTTGCACTGAGGAAAAACAACTGTTATTAACATCACTGTATCATGTATTATTATTATTATTACAATACTATAATGGTACATACAATCATTGTGTGTGTGTGTGTTTGTGTTATTCAGTTGTATTAGTTACACTTTTGTAATCAGTATTATACACTAAATAAATGTTTCGAATAATGTCTTCTGCCTGTTGTTCTGATTTTATGCCGCACAGGACCACTTTCCCCGAACTAAATAGATTGACACAAACGGAACCAAAACCACACACTCTAAGCGCCGAAAATAGTTCAAAATCGTAAACGCTTGCAATTACTTTGTTAAATTTGTACAAATTTATACGTTCAGGTAGATTGAAAACGGCAGTCATTGTTTGAAGAGTTAGCTGGGGGCATTCTTCATGACACCAAAAACGTAACACGTCATTCTGTACCACTGCTCTGGCTTCCTCGCAGTTTGTAACTACACCACCGCCCATTAAACGCAGTGCACCCTTGCTAAGAATTATACAGGTTGCTCCACACCCAGTGCGCACTGTCACCTGTGCTGGTTTAACCATATGTAGCCGAGAATTTGGTACATTTTCATGTACAAAATTCAAATCAATGTTTGCACACTGAAGTCTACCTTTAAACACTCGGTTAACAATTTTCATTTTTTTTTGCTCAAAAGAAAACAATTGAGAAAATGCAGCATGTGTTAAAATAAAATTGTATTTATACTACACAAATATCAGTACAAATATCTATCTACATATGCATAAACCAAATCTTTCCAGTAATATGTAGCATTTTTCCATGGCGCACATTTTGCCCAAATTGCAGACAAGCGAATGAAATGCACATCGCTTGCCATCACACGATGGCTTTGTTTTGCTCAACGTAGCAATGTATTCCGGTAGCTCCTTTACATTATCAAACCGCTGAGATAGCCATCGCCATTTTTCATACCCTTTTACGTATATCACATCATTATCATTTGCTATCTGCTGCTTAACCAGCTTTATAGCCTCCTGAACGGTTACATCACCAGCATCCCAACATATACCATGTCGTCGGTATTGAAATTTTATGCAAGGAGTGGTATCAACTGTATAAGGCAAACTGTTCCAGTGTATGTTGTAAATAATGCATACTTTTGTTTGCGAATGTAACAGTACAAGTTCTACAGGATAAAAATTGCCTTCAAAATGAAAAGCTTCAAAGTCACACAACCAACCAGCCATGAAAAAATAAATAATGCCACAAATTTTCGCTAAATTTCTTAAATACCAAAAACCTAGCACTCTCACCACAATACTGCAAATGAGAATCATTGTATTTATCGATAGAAATACCATTAACCGCTAAACTAGTTGTTATACGTTTTCCAGCGGGAATATTTTTATTGTTATTAAGAATGCCATTACATAAAAATCATTTTGCCCGCATTATGTACAGCACATCATTAGCGTCAGAGCGGCGCACTGTACATTTTATACCAAACTTATTAACTAACTGCCTGTTTACAAGATACTTCTCAATGCGGACGCACCAGGTAAAATAAGCAGTTTTCCAAAAAAATATTTTCAAAACTTGTAGCAAAATTTTCTGTTCCAAATTAAAAACTAAATCCGGTGCTTTAATTAAAAAGAACTGCTTGCCATAATTGAATCGCGATTGTGTTTTAATCATGGTCTTTTAAAACATGATACATACTTAATAAAGGTACAAAAATACGCATATTACATTAGATAGTTCCCTTATATATGCAGTCAATATTAAAAATTAGTAAATTCTCGTCTTCATTGTCAGGTATTCCAATATCGTTGTACTTCGTTTTGTAGTGCTTGCACTTATTCCCAATTTCTGTTTTCACAATGTTGTGTAGGTTTCCATTGTTTGTATCAGCTTCATACACAACATTGCAAAAGGGATACTTGCGTTTAACTTTGGTCATGGCTTTGGGCAAATGTGCTGCTTGTACGCATATACTTGTGTACTGATAGCCACCAATAGCTGCCACCTCTGTATTTTTTCGCAACAGTTTGTACTTGTAGTCAACAACAGCGTTGCATGGTACCAACTGCTGCTGCTGCTGCTGCTCCTGCAGGCATCCAGCTAATTCAAGTTCAAGCTTGGCTTTAAGAAATTTAATCTCATTCAATTCTAGCAACTTTTCCTTGGCCCGTTTCAGCAACTCAGTGTTTTGCGCATGCAGGTCATCTACCTTTCCACGTAGCTGCTGTATGACTGACTCGTTCTCCGCAATCTCTTGTCTCAATGCCTGCTGCGTGGCAAAGTCGTCTGATTGTTCTCTGCCCATGTCCACCAGTTCAAACGCCAAGTGTTTCAGGTCCTGCTTACACCTGCGAACAACGTCTTGCTTTTCCTGCAGCTGTTCCATAATGTCACTGACTAGTGAGTAAAGGCGTTGCTTTTCCAAGCACATCTGCGGTCCAATGGTAGCTTTGGCCAATCTAAATGCAAAATGTTGCGTTAACTTAGCTATGCGAGAATAAAATTGTGGGCTAAGCCACGAAGCCAACGCAGTAAACAGTTGTAAGTGAATATAACTGCCAGTCAGCAAATTATAATAAGGTTCCTTGTAATTAACCGTTAAGAGAACATTATTCTTTAGCTCTACTTTCATTGCGTGCAACAATGACTTTGTACCAAATAAGGAATACCAGTCACTAAAACGTTTACCATTATCTCGACAAAATTTAGTAGCGTTAAAATACCCATTTGAATTGTTAATAACTATAGTAAACTCAAAATATTGCGCAAAATAATAATCGTCGTGAACATGCTCAAAAATAATGTTAGAGACAGACATGGTTTCAATTTTTAAGGTTACTCACAAATGAAAAAAGTGTTCAACGACAACAGCATTTATAAAAGAAGAAGAACGAGAATTCTTTAGTTCAGACTAGCACAAAGTTATATTTAAATTAGTACTGATTAAACAAGGTAGTATGTACAACTGTTTCTGAATGTAAGAACAATTAATCGCACAAATGTAATGGCACACACACACGCAAAGTTAATGCTTACATTAAGCATGTGTCCAACACGGACGGATAAAATGTAGTAAAGTCTTCGCTGAGCTCATGCATCTGCATTTGCACCACCTTCATAGACAATTTCAATTTCTCACCACCAGTGCTGCTGCTGCTGTTGTATACAAATGCGCCGTACACTTGAATTAAAAACTTCAGCTGATAGTGTTGTTCACCACTCCAAAATGTAGCAGAATTGTACGGTACAAGTTCCTTGTCGCGATTGTACAACTTCACATTTGGTGACAACTTTACAAAGCAGCGATCCTGCAAGTATTGGTAAGCCTGAACATTCTTCATGTATGGTATGTAGCACTGCACCATAGCAGTTAAGCAGCTAGCAATATGTATGAATGCATTGCACAGATTAGGATCACCAATGATCAAAATGTCTTCGCCATTCTTGTTAAAAGCACCTTCGCTGACTTTGCTGTAGTTGCACGTTACGCCAGTGCTCAAAAAACATGTCCTCTTCATGTGTATCATATACCCCGACATGTATCGCTTGGGTTCATCAATTTCGTAAAACCCAGTTCCATCGTAGCGGTGTATGTCATCCGTGCCCATATCAACAAGCACATAACTTGGTGCATTAACATTCGCCACTGCAGGTACAAGTGCCTGTGCAACAGGTAATGAAACAACACTAAGTGTTTCATTCATGTGGGCAGCTTGTTGTTGTTGTTGTTGCTGTTGTTGCTGCTGCTGCTGTTGCTGCTCTTGCTTAGGCTTTGCACTGAATAGTGTTTCTATTATATCATCGATACTTGTAATTTCATCTGCACAAAAAGCGTTTTGTCGACTAAGCATCTTAAAGCAAAAATATGGAGAACAGTAAACGTGCTGCTACCGAAACAAACGTAAGAATGAAAAATGATTTTCAGCAACTCCTTTTATACCAAAATTTTAGGGAAGATAGGTGGATCAATGCAACCATGGTAACATTGATTACTGTGCAATGCAATTGTATTGTCATATGTAACTTCTGGTAACCATAGAAATCGAAAATTAGCTATTCCTGGAAATTAATGTTTCGCACGTTTAATAGGTAAGCATTCATCGGGTTGTTCGTGATTAATTATGACATCTCTAGGCGGAAATACAATGTGAAAGTAATACGCACAATGCCCGTAAGGTAGACTAAAATTATTAGAAAACCAGCACCGTTTGTCATCCGTGTATGACAATGCGATTTTATACTGGTCAATGTTGTAGACAACATGTAATTTGCTTTGCATACGGCGACAATGTGCACCCATTTCAGTTTGCAGTTGCCAGGTTTTCTTGTAGTCGTTATGGCTAAACGCTTGGACCTTCCGCTTTACAATGCCCTTGCATTTGCGTTTAGATGTGTTGTCGCTGCACGAGAGCATTGAATATGACTTGGGTCGTAGCAGTACAAATTCTGAGTATGGTACACCGCAAAACTCATCTTTAATACAATCAAGTTCTGCTTTGTGGGCGTTTGAGAAAAGTGCATGTGTATTTGGATAGTTTGACGTATCTAATAGCCCATCAACAGCCATTTGCGGATACAAAACACCAATAAGATCTGCGCCAATGACTTCAATAAAAAAGGAATCAGTATCGCCCCCGACAATATTGATTTTACAATCAAAAGCAGATTCATAGTGAGCCAGCTTTTCATATGCCAGTTTATACATGATATATTTGCTAATATCCAAAACACTGACACCGATAGCAATAGGAGCGTCAAGTTCCACATTGTGCTTCGTAAGACATGCAGCTGAAAGAGTAGGACTAAACACGCGGGCATGCATGAATCGGTGATTGGAAGCAACGTTTATCATTTTGTGATGCGAATTGCACAATGTTATGTCGCAACGGTTTCGCTTGTTTTCTAATGATTTGCCAAACAAACTACAATTCTTCTGTTTGTAAAGATTTTTCTCAAACTCATTTGATGCGGCAGCTCGTCTGGCTGTGTTGAAATCTATATAATCGCGAAAAATTGGTGCTTGCCGAAATTTGATTACGCGGTGCACTGTCCCAAGTTGCATACCCAATTTCAAATACAATTGCAGCACCAAAAAATGAACAACATACTCAAGCTTGTCAGTACATTTGGCAACAAGTTTTGTGGTAGCTTGATACCTGTCGGGATGTTTACACTGCGGATTGTATTTTAAATTGCGCTGTTCGTGCAAGCTTTTCATGTAAGGTGTGAAATCGTCATATTTAATCTCTGCTACTTCAGGCGCTAAAGGTAAATCGCACGTGCTAGAATGTATGTCAATTGGATAAAGCAAGTCACACACAACAAAATAGCCGTACTGGCCATTCGTGTCAACAGTTTTCCAATTGATGCTTGTGAATTCGTCTTCTGTTAGGTATTGAAACTCGCCAACAGGAAGTGGGTACCTTAACGCATTACCATATAAATTGTTAGCGTCAACGTTGCCGAGATATATGTCTTGCTTTGTATGTTCCGCACCAGGATTAACGTAGGGGTTGCTAGCTTTGCAGTAGTGCTTGTTGACAAACGCATAACCACCACGTTTGCAGCGCTCAACATCCCTATACATTTCTTCTTCAGTTATTAAACCAATTGACGTATTAGCGGATTTCAGGGCAGACGAGTAGGATAGCTGGCTTATTGTTAAAAAATGTATGGGATCAAACTTGTCTTCATTCATTATTACATGCCTGAATTGTTCAAACACATCAGCCAGTAACCTGCAATCTAATTCCAAATACCGCAGCTGATAATCGTAGATATTGCAGCAGCCGAAAGCAATAAACATTTTCTGTGCTCTTCGATACTCCTCCTCTGTAACCGTAATATCTTCTTCTAGCACGTCATAAAAATCTTGTAAAGGTGGCAAGCGTTCCTCTTTTAGCTTCTCCCACGATGATACGTATGAGTAGGGAAAAATGCCTTTGGCACAAATATCGTTGGGTTCCAGATTTGTATATGTTTCCAACATTCTGCTACTGTGTTGTAACTTGCTATAATCTTTGTTAGCACCAACTAGATTACCGACCAGCGTTGCAAGCGAACTTGGCATCAATTGTAATGAATCAATAAATCGTATGCGAAACGATGCTGCCCGCCCTTTGCTTTTGTCAATGCGTAAGTTTGCAAAAAGTGCAAGATATTTTTCAGGGTTAAGTGCAATGGGTCGTAACTCCCAGTGTGGCAGCTTAGATAAACCTTGCAGACACAATGCATGCGAATCGTAACCTTTGAAATTGTGAAATACCACAGCCAGTGTATTTCGGTCTTGTTTACGTTTAAAATTACATGTGTAACATGCAGCTCCAACGTACTTGCCAGTTAAGTGGTCGTGATCAAACACCTTCTTTTTCTTATTGTCACAACTGTCAAATGTTTCCTTGCACCAAATACACTGCTTGGCGGCATGATGGTGCATCATTTCTTCATCTGTTTTATCAGCTGGCTTTCGCGTACTTGTTTTGTTGCGTTCCCATAATCTGTGGCATAATGCATCCAAGTACTGCACAAATAACTGCATGCACTCTTTACCCGTAAATTCGGAATATGTAGACTGTTCCACCTTTGACACGTAGTATGCACCTACACAACATGGCACATGCTCTTGCAGTATGTTTGACATATTACCACCGCCGCCACCTTGCACGTTTTGCAGTATGGCTTCAAGGTCCGCGTAGACAACATCAGCCAACGCAACACATTTATTGTGTTCGCTAAATTTAAGAATTGGACACTTGGGCATTATTTCATTTTGCGTATATTTTGCAGGTTTGCATGGTAGGTGTTGCACAAACCTATTATAGTTAGAAAACTTAGCAAGGCATAGATCACACATGTGTATTGGCCGAGTGCCGGTAGAGTATAAGCGGCTAAGATCTGTAACTGCCATCCAGTGTTGTGCGTACAGTAGCAGGTGAATGCGTGGGTACTTGCTACTAATCTGTACTGGTGGGCGGAATGTACATTCGGCAATTTGTTGTTTTTCATTCCACACATGCGTATAAATGGCTAAATTAACAGCCTTGCCAAACTGCTGAACATTAGCAGCACTAACCATGGGAAATGGTGGAAACTGATACTCGTTCTCCCACTGTGTGTATTCTTCTGCTCTATTAGACATGTTAATGTCTCTATGGTGCAGTGCACTTAAGACCGCAAATTTAAAACACTGATCACTGTCAATGTTAATGACACAACGCTTTCCTTTAAGAATTGGCGGCAGATTTACTTTAGCACCCCCGCGTTGTAGATTAACGCGATACAAATGCAAATCAAACTTATCGATTGACTTCAACGTAAACTGGCTACCATTTGTGCAAAATTTGTCAATAGAGGATATGATATCAGTTGTCATAGTACAAATGTTGTCATTAATTTCATCAACGTTGCTATTATCAAAGGCATACCGCTTGCAAAAGAATGATGCGTTTACAATTTGCGTTGACCCATCTGCTGCTGTTTTTGAAAACGTCACATCTAGTGCGTAGCTCCATTTTACAGAAACATTTGAGTTATGCAAGAAATGTAACACGTCACGTATTGCAGGAATAGTATCATCAAAAAACACCTTTTCATTGTTAACAAGTAATTTGGGTTTTGCTGTTACAACTGATATGCAGCCACGCAGTGCGCTGTCAGTACTCCATTGCATTAATGTAGGGGGTTGCAGTAAATAATCCACAGACGGAATGCAACGTGCATTACAGTCTTGTTTCAAATGCTTGTTCATTGACACGCGATTGGTAAAGGTTGCATTGCAATTAAAGCATGACAATGGATTTGTTGTCGTTTTTTTCCTTGCCATTCTATGTTCGCGCTGCTTGTGTCTGAGTAAGGACTTTTTGTAGATAAATGCTTCATTACACTCAGAGCATGCGTACGGTTTTGCATGCAATTTACAGTGTTTATGTAATAAAAATACTGAAGAAAACTGCCTTTTGCATATATTACATGAAAACTGCTTTCTAATATTAGTATTATTAACAACAACACAAGCACTGCCGGTAATGTGACTGGAACTATGGACAGCGTAATTGTACTTTGTATTGCATGATGTCGATGCTACATTTGACCCAGATGGCGGCTCGGCTTTCTTTTTACCACTAGCCTTATTAAGCATAGCATAATGCCTCTTGCTTTGTAAATGCGCATCATAATTGTATTTGTTGTTGTGACACGTAACGTTACAAATACGGCACTCAAACGTTTGTTGTTGTTGTTGTTGTTCTTTGACAGCATGCTTGATGCTTGTCAGATGATTGTGGTAATTAAACGCATTACCACAATCAATGTTACACTGCTGACATGTGTGCAAATCTCTGTGTTGCGCGGATTGCATGTGTGTACTGTATTCCAGGTGTGAATTGAAAGCAACATTGCACAATTGACAGGTGATGCGATTATGGCCATGCTTATGTTTCAAGTGTAGCTTTAAGTTAAATAAATTATTACACTCTTTGTCACATTTGCTGCATGTGTAAATAGATGTATTTGTAAACTGTTCTTCATTGTGTTGATGCACAATACTTCTTTTGTGAATAGCACAACTCTGAGAATTGGCAAACTGCATATCACACAAAAAACAGCCGTATTTGTTGTCGTTGTTGTTGTTGTTTGCATTGCACGATACGTCTGTGGCCATAAATGTATCAACTTGCTGCCGGTGTTCCCTTGTGTTAATGTGTTGGTTATAAAGGTCTTCATTTCGGAAAAGCAAGCTATCGCACATGTAACACACGTACACCATTTGAAAGAGAGAGAGATACACCTGAAAAAAATTGTTTGCGTATTTTTCAAAAACTAAAAATGAGAAGCTTTGCTTGCTTTTATACTCTCTGATTTACGCTGATTGGTGAATTGCCGTTATTGGACGGTAAAAATAATTTTATTGATTTATTGATTTAATTTACACTACCTACCTTGAAATATTTGTAGAAAAATATCACAATATATCAGGATAATTGAATGTACCGGAGCGCGAGTAATGCTTTAGCCAATTTTTTATTATTACCAAACTGTGTACAATGATATATGTGTATATCTACAAAAATGCTTTTGTGATTGAAAGTAACACCATCTACCTTAAGGAATTATTTGTTGAAAAATATCCCGATATATCAGGATAATTGAATGTGTCGGAGCGCGAGTAATCCTTTAGCCAATTTTTATTATTATTACGAAACTGTATAATTCTGTCAAAGTGCTTTTGTGTTTGAAAGTAACTTACAACAAAACATTGCATTTGTGATGGAAAGTAATTTAAAACAATACATTACATTTTTGTTTAAAAATATTACATCATTTTGCAAAAGTTTACTCTTGATTCAATTTTGAAAAGTCTGTTGATAAGTGTTGGTGCACGATAAGTTTAACCTTTAGTGAATTTATTATAACCAAACAACATAAAATTCTACCAAAATGATTTTTGATATTGGAAATAATCGACTCATGTGCAAATTAGCTAACAAATTTTTCAAGTATAAAAAAATATGACACACATCGTCAAGTAATTGAGACATACACACATGTGATTTGCAATGCCAAAAGTGGGCATAAAGGCTTTGCATTTATAACAAAAAGTAGTTGGTTGTGTCGTGAGAAATA
>Ga0126377_10000992_pt1 | contig 18274 bp, 14 predicted proteins | sample PanSoiMetPlot_22_FD_92647 | JGI IMG/M metagenome (GOLD analysis project Ga0126377, IMG submission 92647) | Tropical forest soil microbial communities from Panama - MetaG Plot_22 | ecosystem: Environmental > Terrestrial > Soil > Tropical forest > Bulk soil | place: Panama | collected 2016-02-17 | reverse complement strand
TGATGCGGCCGCGCGGGCGGTTCGACGTCGGCGTCCGCGAGCGCTTCTCGGTCGAGACGGGCGCGCGCCGCGAGCGCCTCGAGCAGCAGCTCTCGGGACGCCTCGGGCGGACGGAGGTCCTCGAGGTCACGACGAGCGACGTGGACGACCTCGCGACGCCGGTCGAGGTGAAGGCCGAGGTCGCCATCGAGAAGCTCGGGAAGTCGGCCGGCGCCGGCGAGCTGCGCATCCCGGTCTCGATCGACCCGAGGAAGCTGCTCGCGTCGGCGTCCGAGGCGAAGCGCAGCTACGACCTGCTCCTCGGCGTCCCGGAGCGCGACGACCTCCAGCTCGTCGTTCGACTTCCCGAAGGCCTCGAGGTCGCCTCCGCGCCCGCGGACGAGGACAAGGCGAGCGCGTTCGGCACGTATTCGATCCACACGGAGGTCGCGGGGCGCGAGCTCCGGATCCGGTCGAGCTCGACGATCGAGAAGGCGCGCGTCGCGGCCGGCGAATACGCGGAGTTCCGGCAGTTCGCCCGCGATCTCGACGAGGCGCAGGCGCGCGAGATCGTGCTCCGGAGCCGGCCGTGATCGCGCTCGCGCTCGCCGCCATCTTCGCGGCGCAGGACTTCGCGGCCGGCGTCGACCGTGAAACGGCGGTCGCGTCGGCCCACCTCTTCGTCTCGCCGCCGGGCCTGGAGGAAGGCGATTTCGATCGTGCCGCGCACGCGTTGCTCGACGCCGTCGAGGCCGATCCCCACCGCCCGTTCGCGGCCGCCCTCGTGTTGCGCGCGGGACAGCTCGTGGATCGGTCGGCCGATCCGAACGCCGTCCTCGTCCACGCCGACAAGATCCTCGGCAAGGGCGGAGCGTCGGGCTTCGCCGAGCAGCGCCTGCGCGAGCTCGCGGCGCGCCTCGCGCTGCGCGACGTCGTCGAGCCGCGCGACGACCTCTTCCCCGGATGGATCGCGCGCTTCGCGGCGATCGGGCCGTTCGGCGACGCCTACCCCGACCTCCTGTCGTTGGCGTTCGAGCCCGAGCGCGGCCTCACTGTCCCGGCGCACGGCAAGACCCCGCCGCGCGCGGCGCCGGGAAGCGGCCTTCCGCTCCAGGGCGCCGCCGTCGGTCTCGGCGGCATCGAGCGACGTTGGCAACCGGTCGCGCGCCGCGTCTTCGAGCCGTTCGTCTCGCTCGGCGAGATCGGCCTGCCCGCGGGAGGAGTCCGGTACGCGCGCGCTCAGGTGCGCGCGGCCGAAGCGCGCCCGGCGTACCTCGTGCTCGCGACCGGCGGCTCGATCGCCGCCTGGTGGAACCGCGACGAGGTCGCGCGGCGCGACCTGGCGACCGACGGACGGACCGCCATCCCGCCCATCCCCGTCGTCGTTCGGAGCGGGTGGAACTACCTCCTCGTGAAGATCGAGGGCGAGCCGGCGTGGGTCGGCGCGCGGCTCGTCGACGAGGCGGGCGATCCGATTCCCGGCCTCGAGGCCGAGTCCGAGCTCGTCGAGCGCCCGCTCGGCGCCGCGCCGGAAGAGATCGTCGCCCCGCCTCCCTTCCGCACCGACGAGAGCCGCGCGAGCGATCTCCTCGAGTCGTCGGACGACGCCGACCTCCTCTCCCTCCGCGGCTGGCTCCGCATCTCGGGCGACCGGCCGTCGCAGGGTCTCGCCGACCTTCGGCGAGCCTCCGCGATGGCTCCCGCCCGCGGCGATCTCTCGTGGCTGCTCGCCGAAGCGACTCTCTCCGTGCGCTACCTCCCGGAGACCGAGCAGAAGAGCCGCGTCCGCGACGCGGTCGATGCCACGATCGCCGCGGCGCCGGGCCACGTCCCGGCGTGGCTCGCGCGCGCCGACCTCCTCGCGCGCGACGATCGGATCGAAGACGCGATCGTGGCCGCCGACGTCGCGGCGGTCCGCAATCCGCGCTCGGCCGCTCCCGACCTGCGGAAGGCCGGATGGTTCGAGCGCATGCGGTGGCCCGCCGAACGGGCTCGCGCGCTCGGCGCCGCCGCGCGCCACGCGCCGCGCAACCCCGAGGTGTGCCTCGCGCTCGCGAACGAAGCGCGGGGCGCCGGCGATCACGTCCGCGAGCGGGAGTGGCTCGACGCCGCCGCGGCGATCGACGCGTCGCACCCGGGGATCGCCGACCGGCGCGTCGATCAGTGGATCCGCACGTCGCAGGGCGCCCTCGCGATCGCCGAGCGGGAGCGCGCGCTGCGCATGCGCCCCGACTCGCGCGAGGCGAAGTCGGAGCTCGCCGACGCCCTCGAGGCGGTCGGACGCGCCGGGGAAGCGCTCCAGCTCCGCCGCGCGATCGCGGCGCGGTTCCGGAACGACCCGGAGGCGTGGATCGCCGTCGCCGATCGCGCGCGGGACCTCGGCGAAGCCGACTGGCTCACGGCGTACGAGGCGGCCGTCGCGGCGGCGCCCGGGCACGAGTCGGCTCGGCGTCACTTGCGCGAGGCGATGCGCGCGTCGGGGCGCACGCTCCCGGGCGACGAGGTGTTCGATCGCTGGCGCGGAGACGTCGACGCCGCGATCCGCGGCTACGTCGCGGCTCCCGACCACGCCAAGGCGCCCGACGTGCTCGTGCTCGATCTCCAGGTCGAACGTCTCTACCCCGACGGCGGCACCGAGGCGGAGATCACGTCGGTCTATCGCATCAACGACGCGCGCGGCGTCGAGCGCCAGGCGAAGGCGCGCTTCCGCGGCGAGCTGCTCGAGCTCCGCGTCGTTCATCCCGACGGCACCGTCGACGAGCCGACGCCCGCGCACGGCGACTACCAGCTCCCGAACCTGAGCCCCGGCGACTTCACCGTGCTGCGGTTCCGGATCGCCGACGAGATCCGGCCGGGCGCGAATCCTCTCCTCGGCCGATTCCGCTTCCAGAACCTCGAGAGCCCGTTCGTCTTCTCGCGCTACGTGCTCGCGCTTCCGCGCTCGAGCCCCGTCCGCCTCGACGAGCGGAACTTCGACGGGACCCACGAGGTGATCGAGGGACGCGACGAGATCGTCCACGTCTACACGCGGCAGAACGGCCCGCGCATCCTGCCGGAGAAGTTCGCGCCCGACCCGCTGCGATTCCTCCCGACGGTGCGCGCCGGGACCGACGCGACATCCGAGCAGATGAACCGCTTCTATCGCGCGGTCCTCCTCTCGGAGATGGAGCCCTACGAGGAGATCCGCGAGGCGGCGGACCAGACGATCGCTCAGGCCGGCGCGAAGACGGATCGCGAGAAGGCGAAGGCGCTCTACGCCTTCGTCAACGATCGCGTCATCGAGAGATCGCAGGGCAACGCCATCCGCGGTCTCCTCGAGCGCAAGGGGAACCCCGTGGCGCTCTACGGCGCGCTGCTTCGCGCGGCGGGCGTTCCGTTCGAGCTCGCGATGGCGAGGGCGGTGTCCCCCGCCGCCGACGACGAGCCGGAGCCCGATTTCCTGGAGCCCGGGCGCTACCCGGCGCCGCTCGTGCGCGTGCGGCCGCGGGACGCGTCGGACGCCCCGGTGTGGGTCGATCTCGCGAGCCGTCTCGAACCGTTCGGCGCGATCCCCGCCGTCCTCTCGGGCGCCGAGGTCTTCGTCACGGGCGCCGCCGGCGGGTCGCTCGAGAACCTCCCGCCGCAGCCCGACGAGGCGTCGAGCGACGGGGAGATCGACGCGGAGGTCTCGCTCGACAGCGGGAACGCGGCGCGCGTCTCGGTCGACATCACGCTGCGCAACGCCCAGGCGTGGCAGCTCCGCGAAGGACTGCGCGACGCGTCGGCCGACGAGCGGCGCAACGCGGCCACGCAGTTCGCGAACGGGATCGCGAACGGCATCGAGCTCTCGAGCTTCGACTTCCCGACGCTCGGCGACGTCGACGCTCCGCTCCGGCTCCACGTCGAGGGACGCGTCTCGAACTTCGTGCGCGCGGGCGCCGGCGGCCTCGAGGCGCCGGCCTTGTTCCGGCCGATCCTGCTCGCGCACGAGTTCCACGACCGCGCCGTGAGGAAGCTCCCGTTCCGCTTCCGCGAGACGCTCTACCTCCGCGAGCGCGTGAAGCTCCTTCCGTCGCCGGACGTCCGATTCGGCGACCCACCTCCCGCCGTCGTGCGGAAGGAAGCGCTCGCGAGCTACTCGCTCCGCATCGCGCGCTCGGGCGACGCGCTCGAGGTGGAGCGGCTCCTCGTCGTTCGCCCGGGCGAGGTCGCGCCCGCGGCGTACCCCGCCTTCCTGCAGACTTGCCGCACGATCGAGGAAGCGGAGCAGACGAAGATCCCCGTCCTCACGCGGTAGGCGTCGTTTCCGCGTCGGCGCCGTCGAGCGTGCTCGGCCAATTCACCGCGGCTCGATCTCGCCCCCCCGCGCCCCGGCTCCGCCGGGAGCGCCGCCCCCGAAGGGGGCCGCGAGTCCTCGATGGGTCCTTCGCGCGGCCGCGACGAAAGGGGGTCAGACCCCTTTTCGCGCGGCTCCCAGCTTCCGGTGCAGGGTCGTGCGGTGGATCCCGAGGAGCTGCGCCGCGCGCGACACGTTCCCGTCGCTGTCGCGCATCGCCGCCTCGATCAGCTCGCGCTCGACGGCCGCGAGCGGCCGCACGGCGATCGAGCTCGCGGCGTCGACCGTCGTGCCCGCGAGCGCGAGGTCGCCGGCCGTCACGCGCGCGCCGCGCGAGACGATCGCCGCGCGCTCGACGGCGTTGCGCAGCTCCCGCACGTTGCCGGGCCAGCGGTGCGAGCGGATCGCCTGCTCGGCCCCGCGGTCGAAGCCCTCGAGATCGGGTCGCCCCTGCGCCTGCGCGCGCTCGAGGAAGGCGACGGCGAGGCGGATCGCGTCGTCGCCCCGCTCGCGCAGCGGCGGGACGACGATCGGCACGACCGCGAGCCGGTAGTAGAGGTCGGCGCGAAAACGGCCCGCGGCCGCGTCGGCCTGGAGATCGCGGTTGCTCGCGGCGATGACGCGGAGCTCGACCGCCCGGTCGGCCCCGGCGCCGAGCCGGCGGACCCTGCGCTCCTCGAGCACGCGGAGGAGCTTCGCCTGGAGCGGCAGCTCGAGCTCTCCGATCTCGTCGAGGAAGAGCGTTCCGCCGTCGGCCTGCTCGAAGAGCCCTTCGCGTCCGCGCGGATCGGCGCCCGTGAACGCGCCCCGCTCGTAGCCGAAGAGCTCCGCCTCGAGCAGCGATCCCGCGAGCGCCGCGCAGTTCACCGCCACCCACGGCCCGCGCGCGCGCGGGCTCGCGGCGTGGATGGCGCGCGCCACGAGCTCCTTGCCGGTGCCGCTCTCGCCGAGGACGAGCACCGTCGCCGACGCGCTCGCGGCCACGCGCGCCACGTCTTCCCGGAGACGCGCCATCGGCTCGCTGTCGCCGAGGAGCGACTCGGCGCCGCCGCGCACGGCTTCGCGGAGCCGAGCGAGCTCGCGCTTCATCCGGCCGTGCCCGAGCGCCCTCTCGAGGAGCGGCAGGAGGACGTCTCGCCGGACCGGCTTCTCGAGGAAGTCGTACGCGCCGGCGCGCATCGCCGCGACGGCGAGCTCGATCGTGCCGAAGCCCGTCACGATCACGACGGGCAGATGCGGGTCGATCTCGGCGATGCGCGGCAGGAGCTCGATCGTCGGATCGCCGGGCATCCGCAGGTCGAGGAAGGCGAGGTCGGGTCTCTCGTCGCGCACGACCGCCACGGCGCGCTCCGCGTCGGCGGCGCGGAGGACCTCGTGGCCCTCGGCCTGCAGCGCCAGCTCGAGAGCCTCGAGCACCGCGGGGTCGTCGTCGGCCACGAGGACGCGGGCAGGAGGGGTCGGGGCCGGCATCGGCTCGCCATTGTTTCCGCGGCGTGCGCGCCGTTCCAATTCCCCCCGTGACGTTGCGCGTCCAGGCCGGCCGGCTCCTCCTCCTCGCGTTGATCCCCGCCGCCGGGCTGGCGGCGATCCGCATCGCGCCGCGCTGGCTCACGCCCGAGCCGTCGCTCGCGTCGTTCCTGACGAGGATCCACGAACGCGACTTCGCGGGCGCGAACGATCTCGTTCCCGCGCTCCGGGTCACGCGGCGGGGAGACGTGCTCGCGGAGCTCCTCTACGAGTTCCCCCGCGGGGCCAAGCCCGGCGCCGCGCTCGACGCGATGCGCGGCCAGGCGGTCGCCTTCTTCCCGCGCGGCCGCGTGTACGACCTCCAGCTCGCGTTCCGCTGGCACGACTTCCGCGAGGAGGCCGCCGGCGCGACCTACCGCGTCGATCTCCGCTGCGAGGCGACGCCCGCGAGGAGCTTCGGCCCGTTCCCCGCGGGGACGACCCTCGTGCCGCAGGCGCCGGGGGCCGACCTCGGGCCTCCGGGAGCGGCCTGCGAATGGCGTCTCCTCTCGGGCGACCGGACGCTCGACCGCGCGATCTTCGAGATCCTGCCCCCCGAGCCGCGCCGCGCGATCTCGACGAGGCTCGCCGCCGCACACGTGCTGGCGTCCGACGACTACGTCGCGGAGCGGTGGCTCCAGGCGATGGCCTATGCGAGCGCGCGCTGCTACGGCGACTCGCTCGCCGCCCTGGAGGCCGTCCTCTCGACGGCGCCGGCCGACCCCTTCCTCAACGTGGCGCGCGAGCACCTCGCCGCGGAGCTGCGGGCGTCGCTGTAACGCCGGAGCGACCCGGAAACTTTTTCCGGCCCCTCCGAGACCAGGGGCTCAAGCGGGCCGGCGACGTGCCGACAATCCCCTCGGCTCGGGAGCCGACCTTCGAGGTCCGGGGCGACGGAGCCGGTCAGGGAACTCCAAAGGGCACCCAACAGGGGTGCGAGGGAAGACATGGGTCTCGTCGTCAACACGAACATCGCGTCGATCGCCGCGCAGCGTCACCTGAGCAACGTGACGAACCGGCTCTTCAAGAACTACAACCACCTCGCGTCCGGCCTCCGGATCACGAGCGCTTCGGACGACGCCGCGGGCCTCGCGATCAGCGAGCGGCTGCGCGCGACGATCTCGAGCCTCGGCCAGGCGATCCGCAACGGCAACGACGGCGTGTCGCTCGTCCAGACGGCCGAGGGCGCGCTCAACGAGGACGCGTCGCTGCTCTCGCGCATGAAGGAGCTCACGGTCCAGGCGAAGAACGGCACGGTGTCCGACGCCGACCGCCAGACGCTCGACGGCGAGTTCCAGGCGCTGCTCGCCGAGATCGACCGCAACGCCGACGCCGCGAACTTCAACGGCGTCCAGCTGCTCGACGGCTCGAACGGCTCGATCACGTTCCAGGTCGGCGACGGCACGGATCCGAACGTCGACTCGTTCACGGCGACGCTCGCGGACGCCACGACGGGCGCCACGGGCCTCAACCTCACGGGCCTGTCGATCAGCTCGTCCTGCTCGACGACGCTGAACACGGTCCTCGACGCGCTCGATTCCGCGCTCACGGTCGTCAACGACGCGCGCGGCACCTTCGGCGCGGCGCAGAACCGCCTCGAGTCGACGCTCGCCAGCCTCGCGAACACGGTCGAGAACCTCTCGGCCGCCGAGTCGCGCATCCGCGACGTGGACGTGGCCTACGAGTCCGCCGACCTGACGCGCAACACGATCCTCCAGCAGGCGGCGACCGCGGTCCTGGCGCAGGCGAACATCTCGCCCCAGGCCGCGCTCTCCCTCCTGAGGGGTTAAGCGGGCTCGATCCCGGAGCCGATCCAGCCGGGGGACGCGGGCTCCGCGTCCCCCGGCTCCTCATCCGGGCCGGTTGAAAGTTGAAAAGCGAAGCAAGTCATGGCGGGCATCGACGGAGTCTCTTTCTCGGGCATCGCATCCGGCATCGACACGAAGTCGATCGTCGACGCGCTCGTCGCGATCGAGAAGAAGCCGGGGGTCCTCGCTCAGCAGAAGCAGGACAAGCTGAAGTCGGTCGCGGGCCTGTACGGCACGCTCGCGACGAAGCTGAAGGCGCTGAAGGACAAGGCCGCCGCCTTGAAGCTCGTGTCGCAGGCGGCCGTGTACGTCGCGTCGAGCTCCGATGCGACGAAGGTCGCGGCGACCGCGACCAGCGGCGCGCAGCCGGGCACCCACGAGATCACGGTGACCCAGCTCGCCCAGGCCGAACGCGAGCTCGGCGGCGCCAAGAACGGCGGGTCGTACGGCGACGCGGACACGACGACCGTCGGCACGGGCAGCGTCACGATCACCTACGCCGGCACGACCACCGCGATCGACGTCACGGGGAAGTCGCTGACGGAGGTCGCGAGCGCGATCAACGGCGCCTCGCTCGGCGTCTCGGCGTCCGTGATGAACGTCGGGACCTCCGAGAGCCCGAGCTACAAGCTCGTCGTCTCGGGGCAGGAGACGGGATCGACGAAGTCGATCGGGATCGCGGCGGACGCCGGGGTCGACCTCGAGTTCACGCAGCTCACGACCGCGCAGGACGCGGAGCTCACGGTCGACGGCGTCCCGATCGTCCGCTCGTCGAACACGGTGAGCGACGCGATCTCGGGCGTGACCTTCGACCTCAAGGACGAAGGCACCGTCACGGTCACGCTCACGCAGGACTCGTCGGCGGTGAAGAAGAAGATCCAGGACCTCGTCGACGCCTACAACGACGTCGTCCAGACGCTCAACGCCAACGGGAAGTACGACGCGGCGACGAAGATCGCGGGCCCCCTGTTCGGCGACGCCACCGCGAAGCAGATCGGCAGCTCGCTCACGACGATCGCGCTCGGGAACGGCGCGGAATACGCCGACGACGAGGCGTTCAACTCGCTCGCGATCGTCGGCATCTCGCTGCAGGGCGACGGGACGCTCGAGGTCGACGACACGAAGCTCTCCGAGAAGATCGGCACCGACGCGGGCGCCGTCCTCGACCTCTTCGGCGACCGCGACGGCGCCGGAGCCGACACGGGCATCGCGGCCAAAATCTACGACTTCGCGCTCGGCGCGACGACGGGAGCGGAGGCCCTCATTCCGGTGAAGCAGAAGGCGCTCCAGGACCAGATCGCGAACCTGCAGAAGACGATCGACGACAACGAGGCGCACGCCAACAAGCTCGGCGATCAGCTCACCCTGAAGTTCGCGAAGTTCGAGCAGGTGATGGGCCAGCTGAAGCAGCAGCAGGCCGCGCTCCTCGCGAAGTTCGGCAACTCGATCCTCAGCTAGGAGATCCATGCCCACGACTCCCGCCTCGGCCTACGCGGAGGCGCAGATCGCCTGCGCGCCGCCGTTGAAGCTCGTCCGACTCGTGAACGGCGGCGCCGTGGCGTCGCTTCGAGGCGCTCTGGCGCGACTGGACGCGGGCGACGCCGCGGGCTTCGTGCGCGCGGCTTCCAAGGCCCAGTCGCTCGTCGGCGAGCTCCACGCGAATCTCGACATGGAGCGCGGCGCCGAGGTCGCGCGCCAGCTCGACCGGCTCTACTCGTGGGCGACCCGCGCCCTCGTCGAGGCGACGACGCGCCGCGACCGCCGCGGGATCGAGAGCGTCGTCCAGGTGCTCGGGACGCTCCAGGAAGGCTGGGACGGGATCCGCGACGAGGCCGTGAGCCATGGCCGGTAGCTCCGATCACGTCCTCAAGGCCCTCGAGGAGGTCCGCGGCGCGATGGAGCGCGCGGTCCGTGCGCTCGAGAAGAGCGACGCCGACGCGGCGAGCGTCGCCGTGAGCGACGCCGAACGCGCGGCGGAGCGGATGCGCCAGGCGCTCGCCTACCTCGGCGGCAAGCCGCCCGCGGAGGCCCTCGCCGCCGCGAAGCGCGTGATGGCGCTCAGCTCGCTCGCGCTCCTCCACGCGGGCAACGCGCGCGAGCGCGTCGGCGCCGAGATCGAGTCGCTCGCCGTGCGCAAGCGCGGCGTTCGCGGCTACCGCCCGACGACGCCCGACGGCGGCGGCGTCGACGAGCAGAGCTAGTCGCGATCCCCCGGCCGGCCGGGGGCCTTCGCCACCCCTCTCGCGCGCGCCAGGTCGGCCTTCACGTCTTCGGGCGCGTCCTTGGCCGACGCCGCGATCGCGAGCCTCTTCGCCGCGACGTCGAGCGCGCCGGCCTCGAGCGCGAGCCGCCCCGAGGCCGCCCACGCCGCGCCGTCGTTCGGGACGAGCCGCAGGTAGTCGTCGAGCGTCCTGCGCGCCTCGGCCGCCCGGCCGCGCCGCGCGAGCACGCGTGCGCGCGCGAGCGCGGCGACGGCGAGCTTCGGCTGCTCGCGCAACGCGTCCGCGAAGCGATCGGCCGCCCGGTCGAGGTCGCCGAGCGCCTCGAGGGCGCGGCCGGCGCCGAGCGGCGCGAGCACGGGCACGAGCCCCGATTGCGCCGGCGTCTCGAAGTCCTCGACGCGCAGCGAGCGAAGCTCCTCGAACGCCCGGAACGCCTCGGCCGTTCGGCCGGCGCGCTCGAGCATGCACGCGCGCGCGTAGAGGAGATTGGGTGTGACCGGAAGCGAAGCGAGCCCGCGTTCGGTCATCGCGAGCGCCTCGTCGACCGCACCCTCTTCCGAGAGCACGAAGGCGAGCAGGGCCGCGACCTCACCTCCGTACACGTGCTCCCCGCGCTCGGCCTTCGGCGTCGCCTCGAGGATCGCGAGCGACCTCTCCAGCGCGGCGCGCGCGCCCGCGCGATCGAGCGCGCGGAGCTCGTCGCCGTAGCGGTACCACGCGTAGGCGTCGGACGGGCGCTCCGCGACCGTGAGGCGGTGCAGTCGCAGGTTGCGCTCCCTCTTCCGCAGCGCCGCGAATCGCTCCGGCCGATAGCCCGAGTGCGCGACGACGACCGGCAGCTCCTCGATGGTCTCGCCGCGGCGGCGTGCGAGCGCGACGAGAGGACGGTTCACGCTCTCGTGGATGCGCCGCTCGTAGCGGACGTTCGGATCGCGGCGGAAGAGGCGGACGATGCTGACGCGTTGCATCGCGCCGCCGCCCACGTCGCTCTCGATCCGGAGGCGGTAGCCCGCGCGGCCGGGCCGCGAGACGGCGCGCCGGACGGCCGCGGCGCCGCCCGGACCGAGGCGCTCGTCGGCGTCGAGGACGAGGATCCAGTCCCCGCTCGCCTCCTCGAGCGCACGATTGCGCGCCGCCGCGAAGTCGTCGATCCACGCGAACTCGACGACGCGCGCGCCCGCCGCTCGTGCGGCCCCGCGCGTGCCGTCGCGCGAGCCGGTGTCGACGACGATCGCCTCGTCGTACGCCCCCGCGGCGGAGCGCAGGCACTCGAGGAGATCCACCTCCTCGTCGCGGGCGATCATGCACAGCGAGATCCGCGGCGCGCTCACGCCGCGCTCTCGATGCGATTGCGGCCCGTCTCCTTCGCCCGGTAGAGAGCGGCGTCGGCGCGTGCGAGGAGCGGCTCGACCGCCTCCGCGTCGCGATGTTGGGCGACGCCCGCCGAGACGGTGGCGCGGCCGAGTGCCGCGATCGCGGCGCGCGCGCGCTCGGCGACGGCGAGCGCCTCGGGCAGCGTCGCGTCGGCGAGCAGGACGCAGAACTCCTCGCCGCCGAAACGTCCGACGAGATCGACGGAGCGGACGGTGCGTTTCAGCGCCTCGGCGACCTCGCGAAGGACGCGGTCGCCGCCGAGGTGGCCGAGCTCGTCGTTGATCCGCTTGAAGTGGTCGAGGTCGAACATCGCGACCGAAAACGGCGCACCTCCCGCCGCGTGCGCGGCCGCCGCGGCGACGAGCGCGTCGACGAGCGCACGGCGGTTCGCGACGCCCGTCAACGCGTCGGTCACCGCGAGGTCCTGCGCGCGACGGAAGAGCCGGTGGTTCTCGAGGAGGAGGGCGACGCAATGGGAAAGCGTCGTCTGGACCATCCGCTCGATCGCCGGCTCGAGCTCCGAGAATCCGCGGGACCGCTCGACGACGAGGAAGCGCCTCGCGGTGGCCCCTTCCGCCGGGAGCGGGCTCACCATCGCCTCGCGCGCGCCGAGCACGGCGAGGAGCGAGTCCTCGGCCGACGAGCGTCCGGCGACGAGATGAGCCGCCTCGCGCGCCGGGAGACCGGAGGCGTCGGCGAGCGGCAGCGTGCGCCCTTCGGCGTGATCGGCGCGGCCTTCGGCGGTGGCGACGCGCTCGACGGCGAGCCCGCGGCCGTCGTCGGCGAGCGACACCAGGAACGCGCGGTCGTAGCCGAGCCGCGTGACGATCGCCTCGAGGAAGTGCTCCGCCGGCGCCTGGTCGGCGACGAGCCGCTGCGCGTTCAGGAGCACGTCGGTGATCGCGCTCAGTCGGCGCTGCGCCGCGTCCTGCTCCGCCAGGAGGCTGCCGAGCGCGGCGTTCGCACGGAACATCGCGCGCTGGAATCCCTCGGGCCCGGCGTCGGTGTACCGGAAGACCTCGGCGCAACGCGTCACCTCGTCGCGCACCGCCGCGATGGTCGCGTCCGCGTCGACGCGCTCGAGGAGCTTGCGGGTCGTCGCGTCGGCGGCGGGCGGCCGGGCCGCGTCGGTCGAGCCGTAGCCGCACTGCCACGCGAGAAAGTCGGCGGCCGTCGCGACCGCGACGAGCCGGCGGATGGGCATCGGCTCGCCCGCGACCGCGGCGCCGTCGTGGTGCGCGCGCATCACGGCGCGGATCCCGGCCGGCAGCTTCCAGCGGTCGGCGAGCGCGTCCCCCGCCTGGGCGTGATCGAGCCCGCAGAGGCGCGCCTCGCCGGCGCGGATCGCGTCGGCCCCGCCTTCGGCGCCGTCGGCGAGCGCGCGCCGGAACGCCGCGGGCTTCGAGCGCTCGAGCAGGAGCTTTCCGAGGTCGTGCGTGAGGCCCGCGATGTACGCCTCCTCGGGGCTCACGCGGCCGGCCGCGCCCGCGAGGAGCCTCGCCGCCGCGGCCGCGGCGACGGCGTGGCGCCAGAGGACGGTCGGGTCGAAGCCGTCGTCGGCGCGCCGCTCGCCGATCGCGTCGAAGAGGCTGAGGCCGAGCACGATCGACCGCAGCCGCTGACGCCCGACGATGGAGACGGCGTGCGGGATGCTCGCGACCTCCTTGCGAAGGCCGTAGAGCGAGGAGTTCACGACCTGGAGCAGCCGCACCGTCAGCGCGGGGTCTTTCGAGATCAGGTCGCCGAGGTCGTCCGACGAGGATCCCTCGTCGAGCGCCATCTCGATGAGGCGGCCCGCGACGAACGGGAGCGTCGGGATCTCGTCGGGCGCGGCGAGGCGCGCCGGCGCAGGGTCGGTGCGAGGAGTCGTCATCCGCGAGGGCGTGAGGCGCGGGGAGGCGCTCTCTCGCTATCGGCGCATCCTCCGCGACCGCTGAATCGCTCTCCGGCCCGGCCGTACGATCTCGCGCATGGGCCCCGAGGCCGCGAGACGGCCGCTCGCCTCCGACGCGCTTGCGCTCGTCGGCTTGGCCGGAGGCGTGTTCGGCGCGGTGGCCTGGCTGCCGCGCATCGTGGCTTCCGACGCGAAGGTCGAGTCGTGGCCCGCGATCGACCGCATCGAGCTCTCGCTCGCGCTCGACGAGCCGCCGAAGTTCCGCGCCGAAGCGATCCTCGACCTCTCCGCGATCGACGGCCGGACCGTACATCTCCTCCTCAACCGCGCGCTCGCGCCCGACCGTGTCGAGACGTCCGGAGGCCGCGCGGTCCCGTGGAAGGACCTCGGCCGGCTCGCGTCGCGCTACTGGCGCGAGGGGCGCGTCCTCGCCCTCGACCTCGGCGAAGCGCCGCGCGGCGGGCGCGCGCGCGTGCGCGTCGCGTATTCGGGGCGCGCCGACGACGAGAAGCGCGGGCGCGACTGGCGCGGGATGCTCCTTCTCGCGGCGGACGAGCTCCGCATGAGCGAGCAGACGGTGTTCTATCCGCTCGCTCCCGCGGAGCTCGAGAGCCCGGCGGTGCGACGCGCGCCGGCGCGCGTGACCGTCGTCGCGCCCGCCGACCTCGAGGTCTTCGTGTCCGGCCGGACGTGCGAGGCGCCGCCCGCGCACGACGGCGCGCGCTCGTGGTGCTTTGAGATCGCGCGGCCCTCGACGCTGAGCGTCGTCGGCGGCCGGCGGACGCGCCGCGAGACCGTGCGCGACGGTGCGCGCGTCGTGACGCTGCTCCTCCCGGAGCACGCCGAGCTCGCCGGCGCGATCGCGGACGAGTCGAGCCGGATGATCGCGTCGTTCGCCGCGCGATTCGGCGCCAGCCCGGACGCGACGCTCGGCGTGTTCTAGATGGTGTCGCGCGGGTCGAGCTACAACTGGACCTCGCAGGGCGTGATCGCGATGGAGCGCGGCGCGTTCGGCGACGGCGTCCCGAGCCGCACGCTCGCGCACGAGGTCGCGCATCTCTGGTGGGGCCAGCTCGTGTCCGCGAGCGGCGAGGGCGAGCGCTTCCTCACCGAAAGCCTCGCGGAGCACTCGTCGTGGCGCTGGACGGACGACACGCGCGGAGCGGCCGCGGCGGCGGAGGCTGCGCGAAACGCGCGATCGCGATGGCTCACGGCGGTCCACGAGGTGGGCCTCGACGCCTCGCTCGCGCGCACGACGTTCTCGACGAAGGCCTACGACGCCCTCGCGTACTCGAAGGGCCCGCTCGTGCTGCGATGGATCGAGCGGGCGATGGGGAAGGACGCGTTCGACCGCGCGCTCGCCGGATACGCGAAGGCCGGAGCACCGACACTCGAGGCGTTCCGCGCGGCGCTCCGCGCGGAGGGTCTCCGCGAGGAGCCGCCGTGCCTCGCCGGCGACGGCCACGTGCACCTCGAGCTCGAGGGCGTCGCGTTCGATCGCGAGCGGGGCGCGTTGAAGGGCGCCGTCACGGCGAGAACTTGTCCGTCCGGCGTTCCGAGCCAGGCGCCTCCGAGCGTCACGATCGAGATCCGCGGCCGAAAGAGCGCCGACCGCTTCGAGGTCGCGCCCGGGACGTTCGAGCGACGCTGCGAGTCGGAGCCGGTGTCGGTCGCGCTGGATCCGGACGCCGTGCTTCCGGCGGCGGTCGGCGAGACGTGCGTCCTCGCCGCGACGCGATGCATCCGGAGCGAGCCCGCGGACGGCGCGAGCGGCGTCGCCTACGGTCGCGCGAAGCTCGTGATGACCTTCGATCACGCGCTCGCTCCTCTCGACGACGCCGCGCGGGAGCGGATCCGACGCGCGACGCGCGACGCCTCGGTGGACGTGAAGGCGAGCCGGTTCGGCGACGCGGCGATCGAGCTCGCGGACGAAGGGCGAGCCCTCGTCTTCGACCTCTCCGGCGTGCCGGCGGGCTCGCTCCTGGTGATCGCCGTACCCGCGGCGGTGCTCGACGCCGACGGCGTTCCGATCGCTCCGGCGCGGACTTCGTTCCGCACGGCGGCCTCGAGCGACGCCGAGCCGCCCCGCATCGTCGCGAGCTCTCCCGAGCACGGAGCTCGCGGCGTCGCGCTCGACCTCGCCGAGATCCGCGTGACGTTTTCGGAGGCGATGCGGGCTGGCCGCGGCTTCTCGTCGGCGATCGTGAACGAGAACGCGAAGCAGGGGCTCGTCTTCCCGCCGGTCGGGAAGTCGCGTTGGGTCGACGAGAAGACGCTCGTGTGGTCGCTGCGCGAGCGGCTCGCCGCGGCGACGGAGTACTGCTTGCCGTTCCGCGACGGCATGCAGGACCTGAACGGGAACGGTCTCGAGGCGCTCGACCTGCGGTTCTCGACCGCCCCCGGCGAGCGCTGACGAGCGGCTCCGCGCTCAGAGGCTCGAGTCGAGGATCAGGAGGCTCGAGACGGGGCCGATCGCGACGGCCGTCGTCGAGACGTCGACGAAGAGCGACTGCACGAAGAGCGTGGCGCCGAGGAGCGCCGGCGGCAGGCTCGGAACGGCGATCGACGCGGCGAGCGAGCCCGAGGTGGAGACCGTCCCGATCGGGAAGGCGACGGCGCTCGCCGCGGAGACGAGGAGCTCACCTCCGAAGAACGGCAGGAGCGGACCGGGCGCCGGGTCGGTCGCAACGATCGCGGCGGCCACCTCGCCGCTCGCGCCGCCGAAGGTCCACGTCGACGCCTGCTGCTCGCGGATCGGCGACTCCGCCACGAAATGGCGGGCCGCTCCCGGAAGCGTCGCGAACGATCCGCCCTCGGCGAGAATGGTCGAGACGCCGGGCGCGCCCGCCGAGCCGCCGGGACCGCCGAGCCCCGCCGCCCCACCGGAGAACGTGCTCGCGAGAGCGACGACGTCTCCGCCGGCGGTGAGCCCCGGACCACCGGCGCCGCCGCCGGCGAGCGAGACGGTCGTCGATCCGCCGTCGCCTCCGCGGACGATCGAGCCGGAGACGAACACGCGACCCTGGCTCGAGACGATCCCCGCGCCGCCGGCGGTCGGGTACTCCGGAAACCAGGGCGGACCCGCGTCGCCGCCCGCGACGTCGCAGTCGTGGAGGCTCACGCTCGATTCGTACGCGACGACGGCGGGCGCTCCCGACGGCCCGACGATGGGGAGCTGCACCCACCGGCCACCTCGAATCCAGGTCCGCTCGAGCACGACGGACTCGGACCCGTACGTCGCGAGCGCGACCCCCGACGTCCCCTTGTCCGTCGCGAGCGTCCCCTGGATGGCGCAGCGCTCGAGCCAGACCGGACCGGCATTCCCCTGGAAGAGGACGGCCGTGCTCGCGGCGCCGGCGAACATCCCCGAGACGTCGATGCGAAGGCCTCGAACGACGACGCGCTGGCTCGCGGCGAGATTGAAGACGCGGACGGGCGTGCGGATGGACACGAGCGCGCCCGCGTCGGCGGCGATCGTGACCGCCTTTCGCGCGACGAGGAACCCGAGGTAGGACCCGCCCTTCACGAGGACGACGTCGCCTTCGGACGCGGCGTCGACCGCGGCTTGGATCGTCGTCGAGAAGACGCCGGGCCCGGGCGCGGGCGCGACGACGAGGACCTGCTGAGAGGCGAGCGGCGCCGCGAAGAGGGCGGCGCCGACGAGCGCAAGGAAGCGATGACGCATGAGCTCTTCCGGGGGGCGCGACGCGGTGAGTGTGCCCGCGCGGCGTCGGTCCGCGAAAGAGCTCGATCCGAAACGGGCCGCGCAGATCTGCCGCCGGGCCGGAAGACGCCGGCTCACCCGAGGTGCACGGATCGTCCGAGCTGTCGCGTGAGGAACTGCCCCACCGTTCCGAGCAGGTCCTCGCCGCCGCCCGCCCGCCAGCGTCCCGACGTCGCGATCCAGCGGAATCGCAGCTCGCCCATTCCCGACGTGCACCAGATCTCGCGCGGCGTCTTCTGCTCGCTCAGGCCCATCTTCGCGCCCTTCGCCTCGAGGATGAGGATGCTCGGCGAGCGCTGCATCGAGACGGGGAGCTTCGACGCCACGAGGCCGTCGGCGATCGACGCGAGCGTCGCGCGCGCGAGCTCCGAGAACGCGTTCTCGTCCATCGAGCCGGCGCCCGCGCGCTTCACCGGCCCGTGCCCGGCGAGCAGCGCCTCGAACTCCGCCTGCAGCTCGGAGCGTCCCTTCGCCTTCGCGGAGTCGCGCCCCGCCTCGAGCGTCGCGACGGCCGCCACGTGCTCGCCGCACGCGAGGAGCGCGCGGCCGAGCAGGAGCCACGTCTCGATGCGCTCGCGGTCGAGGATCATCGCGCGGCGCAGGTGGTCGATCGCGTCGTCCGCCTTGCCGTCGGCGAGGAGCCGCTCGCCGAGGCGGACGCGCGCCGCGGCGTCCTTCGGGTCCTTCTGGACCGCCTGGACGAGCTCGTTCAGGTCCATGCGGCGCAGGGTACTCGGCCGCTCCGCGCCGCGGCCGCGCGCGGGGCTTCGACGTTCGGTCTAGAGGCTCGCGTCGAGGAGCACGAGGCTCGAGACCGGGCCGAGCGAAACCGTCGTCGGCGGGACGTCGAAGAAGACGGACTGCACGAACAGCGTCGCGCCGAAGAGCGAAGGCGGCACGGTCCCGAGCGAAAACGCGAGCACGCTGGCGCCGGTGACGAGGAGCGGGCCGCCGCAGCTTCGCACGCGAGGCTGCGTCACTCCCGAAGGGGCAGTCCCACGTCCATGCCGCGCGGTCGGCCGCCCGCTTATTCTCGTGGCCCGAATGCCCCAAGCGCCCGATCTGACCGAGCTCTTCGGTCTCAACGCCGCGTTCATCGAGTCCCTCTACGCCGACTACGCGAGCGATCCGGCCTCCGTCGGCGAGGAGTGGCGGCGCTACTTCGAGGGGCTCGAGCCGGGGACGATCGCGGCGCTGCAGGAGCACGCCGGGAAGACGAACGGCGCGGCCGCCAAGCCGGCGGCGCCGGTCGCATCGGCGCCCGTCGCTCCCGCGCGCATGGCTCCGGACGCGAAGCCCGCCGCGCCCGCCCCGAGCGAAGACCGACTCGAGCCGATCGCCGGCGTCGGCGCTCGGATCGTCGCCAACATGGAGGCGAGCCTGGAGGTGCCGACCGCGACGTCGGTCCGCACGATCCCGGTGAAGGTCCTCGAGGAGAACCGGCGGATCATC
>Ga0126377_10000990_pt1 | contig 18278 bp, 18 predicted proteins | sample PanSoiMetPlot_22_FD_92647 | JGI IMG/M metagenome (GOLD analysis project Ga0126377, IMG submission 92647) | Tropical forest soil microbial communities from Panama - MetaG Plot_22 | ecosystem: Environmental > Terrestrial > Soil > Tropical forest > Bulk soil | place: Panama | collected 2016-02-17 | reverse complement strand
GCAACAGCATCGGTATCGTGCTCGTCACCGGAATGATCGTCGGCACACTGTTCACGCTCTTCGTGGTGCCGGTGTTCTACACGCTGATCGCGGCGGATCATCGGGCGGCCGCTGCGCAGGGGGAAGATACGGATGGCGGATGGCAGGCAGCGGATGGCGAGAGTGCCGCGCTCAGTTCGTAGCGAAGACGGCGCGCAGCTGGGCTTCGCCGCGGCTGGTGAATCGAACGATGCGCGAGTCGCGCTGTGGTGAGGCCCAGCGCAACTCGACGAGGCGCGTCATCAGCGCTGCACCGAGCGCGCCGGCCAGGTGATGGCGCCGCTCGCTCCAGTCGATGCAGGCGCGACACAGCGGTCGTCGCGTCTGCGGGATTCGATCGGGCGCAATACCGATCCTGCCGAATAGTTCCCAGCCCGCCGGGGCCAGCACCAGTCCATCCCGCGTGATATCGAGCAGCCGGCGGCGTTCGAGACCGTCGTACACGAGTACGCCGAGTTCACCCGCGAGGTGGTCGTAACACAGCCGCGCCTTGCGCAGCGCCGGATCGCTCGGACCGAACTTCGGCTCGTTCACGGCAATCCGGTGCGCGGCACCCATCATGCTCTCGAGCAGTTGCGCCACATCGCTGCTGGCGATCCTGAAATAGCGATGCCGACCCTGGCTGGCGGCCGCCACGAGGCGAGCCTGCTGCAGTTTGCCGAGGTGAGAGCTCACCGTGGGGCGTGTCACACCCGCGGCATCCGCCAGCTCCGTCGCTGTCAGGGCGCGGCCCGACATCAATGCCATGAGGATTTCCGCGCGACCACGCTCGCCGATGACGGCGGCTATGTGGGCAATATTCGGACCTTCGGTCACGGGCAACGGCTCGACCATGGGGAGGGTTGTATCGCACCAGCGCCGCGAACGCTTCGATCGCCATCGAAGCAGATCGGACGCGGTGCGGCTATCGTAACGCTGAGAGGAGGGACCGCAAGTGGCCATCACCTGCATCATTCGCTACCAGATTGATCCGTTCCAGCGCGGCGCATTCCGTGAATACGCGGAGAACTGGGGGCGCATCATTCCGCGCTGCGGCGGCGATCTGCTGGGATATTTCCTGCCGCACGAAGGCACGAATGACGTGGCATGGGGACTGATCGCCTTCGACAGCCTTGCTGCTTACGAAGGCTATCGGGCGCGCCTGAAGGATGATCCCGAAGGGCGGGCGAATTTCGAGTTCGCACAGCAGCGGCGCTTCATCCTGCGCGAGGAACGGTCCTTCGTCGAAAATGTCAGTTCCGCGTTGCGGCGCGCGGCGCAGGTTCCGATGACCGGGGTGCAATCATGATGGTCGTGATCTTCGAGTCAGTGCCTCATCCGGATCGGGGCGAGGCCTACCTGGACGCCGCGGCGAGGTTGCGTCCGCTGTTGTCGGAGGTCGATGGTTTCATTTCCATCGAGCGATTCACCAGCCTGTCGCAGCCCGGCCGCATCCTGTCGCTGTCGTACTGGCGTGATGAGGCGTCGATCGAGCGCTGGCGCAATCTCGAAGCCCATCGGCAGTGCAGGCTGCCGGTCGGGCTTCGATCTTCGCGGACTATCGACTGCGTGTCGCGCAGGTCGTGCGCGACTACGGCATGAATGATCGGGCCGCAGCGCCGGCGGATTCGCAGCGATTCCACGAATAGAGCAACTGTTCCTGTTCGGTCCCGGCGAGGGCGATGATTCCGTCTTGCTATAGTGCGTGAGCGGTCACGCAGCACTTCGCTGCGCCCGTCACGGATCGGAACGGGAGTTGCGTCATGCCGCTGGTGAAGATCGAAGTTCGCAGACATCGGTCTGCCGAGCAGGTGCAGGCGCTGATCGAAGCAGTACATCGTGCGCAGCGCGAGGCGCTGAAGATTCCCGAGGACGACCGGCAGTTCCGTTACATCGAACATCGGCCGGAACATTTCCAGGCGCCGCCCGGCAGGACCGAAAACTACACGCTGATCGACGTGACCCTGTTTGCCGGCCGTTCAATGGAAGCCAGGCGCGCTCTGTATCGGGCCATCGTCCGTAACCTGGGCGAACTCGGCATCGCGCCGGCGGACGTATTCATCGTGCTCAACGAGGTGCCGCTCGAGAATTGGGGCATCCGCGGCGGCGTTCCTGCGTCGGAAGTCGACCTCGGCTTCAAGGTCGACGTGTAGCAGAGCCTGGTCTTATGGGTCCTGCCGGCTGATCTCGCGATTCTTTTTCTCGCCGACTTCAGCTTCGATCTGCGATTGCGGCGGGGGTGGCGGCATGCGCCCGGAACTCAGAAACAGCATGACCCAGCCGAGCGAGCCGAGGCCCGTGCGCTTGCTCCGGTTCGAGCGTGACAACCAGTGCGCCGCCAGCGTGATGGCAACGCCCGAGAGTGCCAGCAAGAGCAGTACACCAAGGGGACTGGACATTGTGCTTTCTCCGTCTTTTTCTACGCGCGGAGATGGGTGTACTCGCAGCGATTGCAAGGGATCCCGGCCAGTCAGTCGAATCCCTGACGGCCAACCGTCAACGGCCAACGGTCAACGGAACTGGTTCAGCAGCACGTTGCGCAATTGCTGGTGGATCTGCTCGGGAATCAGCCGCGAGAAGGCGACCCGTTTGCCGGCTACGGCGATATACCCCTCCGTGACGCCGCAGTCGCCCAGGATGGCAGTCACATGGTCGAGCGTGCGTGCACTGACCTGGCCCCGTTCGACGCCGACGCTGCCCCGACGAATGCGGATCAGCGTGTGTGCGGTGAGCGGCGGTATGAAGCCGAGTTCGGTCGCAACCAGCAGCAGGATGACTCCGCCTGCGATCACCGCCAGCAGCATGATCTGACTCCATTCACGGGAATGGCCGCAAGATAATCACGTTTGCGCGGGATCGCAAACGGACACACGCCACAGGATCAGCCAGTCGGTCGCAGGTGCTGATTGCGCTGGGGATGATCGGCCAGGAATTGCTCCAGTGCGTCTGGCGGCAGGGCGCGCGAGAACAGGTAGCCCTGCACGATGTCGCAGCCCAGTTCACGCAGGATCGCCAGCTGCGACGGCTCTTCGACGCCTTCCGCCACGACGTGGAGGTTGAGGGCGTGGCCGACATCGATCAGCGCCTTGAGCAGCGTGAGAGCTTCCCGCGAGCGGGCACAGTCCACGACGAAGGCACGGTCGATCTTGAGTACGTGGACCGGGAAGGTCCGCAGCAGGGACATCGACGAGAAGCCGGTGCCGAAATCGTCGATGGCGATGCGCACGTCGGCCTGCACCAGTTGGTCCAGCTGGCGGGCGACGGCGGCCCTGTTCTCGGCGAACAGCGATTCGGTCAGTTCGACCTCCAGGCAGTCGCCGCTCAGACCCTGCTCGGCGAGGCAGCGCAGGACGAAGTCCGCAAAGCCGGGATCGCGCATCTGCACCATCGAAATGTTGACGGCAACGTGATCGACCGGGATGCCACGATCGCGCCAGTCGCGGAGCTGGCGGCACACCTGGCGCAGCAGCAGTTCTCCCATGGGCACCACGAGGCCGGTCTCTTCCGCGAGCGGAATGAACTGGCCCGGGGAAATCATGCCTTGCTGCGGCGAAGACCAGCGCGCCAGCGCCTCGACGCCGACGACGTTGCCGTTGCAGTCCAGCTTGGGCTGGAAGTAGTTGCAGACCTCTTCGCGTCGGATCGCTTCGCGCAACCGGTCCTCCAGCAGCAACCGGTCCTTCATTTCCCGCGTCATTGCACCGTCGAAGAAGCACAGCCGGCCGCGGCCTCCGGCCTTGGCCCGGTACAGGGCAATGTCGGCGCTTTTCAGCAGCGTATCGACATCGGTCCCGTGATCGGGGTACAGCGCAATACCGGCGGAAGCCTGCGCGACGTAGCGGGTCTCCTGCAGCTGGCAGGGATCGTGCAACGATCCGAGCAATCGCGCAGCCAGGTCACGGGCCTCGTCGATGCCTGCATCGGGTTGCACCACCACGAATTCATCGCCGCCGAAACGCGCGAGCGTCGCGTGCGGCGGAACCTGCGCTTGCAGTCGCGCTGCCACCTGTTGCAGCAACTGGTCCCCCAGCGTGTGTCCCAGCGAGTCGTTGACGGACTTGAAGCGGTCGAGGTCCATGAAGATCACCGCGCCACGGTGCGGGGTGCCATCCGTGCGTAGCAACTGTGCCAGCCGTTGCCGGAGCAGAGGGCGATTCGACAGGGATGTCAGCGAATCGGTATGTGCCTGTCGCCACAATTCGCGTTCCCAATCATCGTTACCGATGGCGACGGCCAGGCGGCGCGCGATGTCGTGCAGGCGGCGCAGGGTAGAGCGCAGATGAGGGCGGTCTTCGCTCGCAATCAGGTAGCCGCGTACGTTCTGCTTGACCACGATCGGCTGCAGCACGATCCGTGTGATGCCGGCGTCCGCGAAGTGTGCCAGCAGGCTCGCGGTGTCGGCAGCGGCCGCCGTGCGCCGATGCGGTCCGGCTGCACCCAGCGCGGAGCAGTCGATTTGCGCGCCTGACAGTATCGACCGCCTGATGCGCGCGTCGCGCGTCGTCATGATGCTGAGTTCGAAATCGCCGTCATCGCGCGGCAGCAACATCGCGGCGGCCGGACATCCGAGCAGCCGCGGCAATCGGCGCAGCAGGTAGCGCATGGCAGGACGCGTGCCCGTGTGCGAGAGGATCGCGTGATCGACACGAGCCATTACAGCCAGCAAGTCGAACTGGCTGCGCAGGTTCTGCGCCATGCGGTTGAAGGAACGAGCGAGACCGCCGTATTCATCGTGCGACGTGGCATCGATGGGCTGGCTGAAACGCCGCCGGCCGATGCGCCGCGCCGCTTCTGTCAGGGCGCGCAACGGGGCGTGGCTGTGACGGATGAAGATCGAGCCCACCAGCAGAGCCACGGCGACGGATAGTGCGGCCGTGAGCGGCAGGATCCAGCGGAACGAATGCAACGCCTGGAGCGCAGTGGATTCTGGCAACCACAGGCGCACCGTCCAGGGGGCAACACCGTAGGGAGTGTTGAGGAACAGCGCCCACGTGCTCGTCATCAGCGGCTCGTCCGGCGTCGTCGCTGGTCGGTGTGCCTGCGGCGTGGCGCCTGAGTTGCTCGCGCAGTTGAGCATCGTGTCATCGGCCGTGCTGACGCACAGCGACGCTACCGGTGGCAACAGTGCGTCACTGTTCCACAGGTATTCGGGATTCAGGCGGGCCGACAGGCGGATTTCGGAGCGACCATCGCGGGCCGCAATCTGCAGCGTGACGTCGGGCTGCGTGCCACCGTCCGACACGGCGAGGTGACGGGAAATCTGCACGGCCGATGGCGATTCGGCCGGGGACAGGGCTGTAGCCGACGCAGTGACATGCATGCGGTCGTCATCGAGCGACTCGATCGTCGTCGTGGCCAGTTCGCCCTGCAGGTATCGCTGCGCCAGCCCGGTGAGTTGCTGATCGACCTGCTGCACACGGTCATACACGACCAGGCCGTAGTTCTTGGCGGCGGTGTCCAGCTGCTGCTGCGCGAGGTTGCGGAAATGCGAGTCGACTGTCACGAGCCCGAACAGCGCGAAGGCGACGACGGGCAGCAGCGCGCAGGTGACGAACAGCAGCAGCGTCCTGCTTTCAACGCGCGTCGGCATCCTGCGGGCCAGGCTCGAGGGACGCATCAGAAATCCGCAGCGACACCGATGAAAGATCCGTCCCGACCGTACACGATATCGTCGCGACTCGCCCGGGCAGTCAGCGGCGCCTGGGAGTCACCGTCGGGCCCCATGCTGTAGAGGTCGAAGTCGCTGTTGATCGGGTGCAGGTTGTGATCCTTGCGGATCTGGCCGTTCACGCCCGGACCCGGGGAGGCGAAGTTGAGGTAGGCGTAGGGGTTGCCCCACGGATCGCGCAGGTTGTTCGCGCCCACGTCAGCCAGGGACATCGGGTAGGCGAAATGGGCGGTGTGATAGTTCTGAATCAGCATCGCGATTTTCGTGAGATCGCGGATCGCCGTCTGGGTCTTCTGCCGCTGGATGATCGCGTTGTAGGAAGGCAGCGCGATCGTCACCAGCAAACCTGCAATGGCCACGGCTGCCAGCAGTTCGAGCAACGTAAACCCGCGGGCGCGACGGGGCCGCTGCGAGCCGGTGGCCGCGAAGGATCGAACGTTGTAGGTGTCGGCTTGCAACCGCTTTCCACGCGATTATTTGGCGTTGCAGGCTAGCAAACGCAGTGCTTCTGTCCGCCACGGCCATCACGAAAACGATGCAATTGTCTGGCAAGACGGTGCAGCCTCGATCAAAGCAGCGAATGTCTGATGGCGAGCAGCGGGCAATGGCCGCGCTCCGTCATTATGGAAAATGACCCGGTTGCAAGTGCAACGGAGTCGCGAGTCGAGGAATCCTGGAATGAGTCCATCGAAACGGGCTGTCGTTACGGGAGGCAATGCCGGACCGTACTGACGGTGCAGGCAAGGTCGTGAGGGTCGCGGACTCCACGGGCCGGACGTGACTTCACGAGGTGCCGTCTTGTGCGGCGGGCGCCCCGGCCCAGGCAGGGCCGCTGAATTCCGTTTCGACGATGACTTCGACTTCATCGAACACGCCCATGGTGGTGCCCGGTTCGGGAATGCCATAGGACATGCCGAAGTCGGAACGCCTGAAGGTGCCGTGCGCCGAAAAACCGATTCGGGCGTGCGGGTCCATGGGATGACCGGCGTAGCCGCCGTTGAACACGGCATCGAGCGCGACCGGGTGTGTCACGCCACGCAGTGTCAGCTCGCCGTTGATCTTCATGCGGCGTGCGTCGATGGCTTCGACGGAAGTGGAGCGATAAGTGATCTGCGGGTGCTGCGCGGCGTCGAGCCATTCCGGTCCCTGCAGTTGCGCGTTGAAGTCGAGTGTCGCGAGATCGGGATAGTCGGTCTCCAGCGAACGCGCATCGATCGTCACCGTCACAGCGGACGAAGCCAGCATGGCTGGGTCGAACTGCAACTGCGCGTCGAGGCGCTTGAAGCGCGCCGTGAAGTGCGAAAAGCCCATGTGATTCACGCGCACCAGCAGGCTCGTGTGCGCCTTGTCCACCGTGTAGCTGCCGGCCGGTACATCGATCGACGTCGGCGGCGCAGTAGTGGACGCGGCGGGCGGCGGCGACTGTTGCGAGCACGCTGCCAGCGCCGTCAGGACCAGGATCAGCAAGCGGGTATGCATCGTTGCGGCTCCGGAACGGCTGTGAATCTCTATCCGTAAGTCGGCTGCTGCGGCCAGCCGTCGGGTGAGTCCTCCCAGTCCTGCTGTCTGCCGTAGGGCGTCAGATCGAGGAAGTTGAATGGCGTGAACAGCTGGTCGAGACCGCGCGCGAAGGCGGAATACGCGTGATAGATCTGGTCGCCGTCGCGCAGGAACACGCTGTTGGCGGGCCAGTCGCCGGTCAGCATCTCGTCCGTGAAGCCCATCGCCTTCAGTTCCTGCTTGTTGCGATAGTTGTATTCGATCGGCACCCGCGATTCATCGAGCGTGACGTGGAAGTCGTAGTTGAAGTCGTTGCCGAAGGAGGAATACCAGGGAAAGCTCCAGCCGCGATGCTGCCGGTAGGCCTCGACCTTCTGAAACGGCGCGCGCGAGATGCAGGCGAAGGTGATGTCGCGCTCCTGCAGGTGCGCGAGATGAATGCCGTTGAAGCTCAGGTCGGCTGCCTGGGTGCAGCCGGGGCAGCCGCTGTCGGTGCCATCGACCCACATGAAATGATGGATGTAGAGCTGACTGCGTCCCTCGAACATATCCACCAGTCGCAGCGCGCCGTTCGGCCCTGCGAACACGTAGTCCTTCGATATCTTCACCATCGGCAGGCGACGACGTTCGGCGTTCACCGCATCGCGCAGTCGCGTCGCGTCCTTCTCTTTCACGAGCAGCGCCTTGCGCGCGTCCAGCCATTCTTCGCGGGATACGATCTTCGGCAGCGAGCGACGCAGATTCACGGACTGACCCTCCTGTTGAATATTCACAGGACGGCCGGGAGGCAGGTATTCCGACAGGTGCCGGCGATTTCTTCGTCGTTCGACCGTATCGCCGGCGCTGCGTTGGCAAGCGCAGCGGAAAAAGACGCGCGCCTCTACGGGGAGAAGAGAGGCGCGCGGCGCGTTCGCTATTACGTCGAGACCACGCGCGGGTCAGTCGCTTCCTCTTCGGGCATCAGGATCCAGAACAGCACGTAGACCAGGATGCCGGGGAACGCTGCGGAGAAAAGCGAGACAGCCACGTACAACACGCGCGCCAGCGTCACGTCGAGGCCGAAATACTTCGCCAGTCCCGAGACCACGCCGCCGATCATGCGATCGGAACGAGTGCGTCGGAGCGGAGCGCGGAGATCTGTCATCTGCCTTACCTCACTATCGATGTCGGCTTGTCCCGTTACTGACAAGTGGCGGCATGATCGACTGGCGCGCCGCGCGTCGGAATAGCGCGTCGGTCAGTCGCGGCATTGTGCCGGTGGAAGCAGGCAGGGAATCGGCGCCGCGGCAGGTGTCGCGGCGCGCGGAGGCGCAAATGCGCTAGGAGTTGGGCGTCCGCAGTACGCCCGTGGAAGCGCGGCGCACCAGCTTGTGCTGCAGACGCACCGGCTTCGGCTGCACGCCATTCAGCAGCGAGACCAGCAGCAGATCGGCAGCGGAATACGACAGGTCGTAGGTCGGCTGGCTGATCGTGGTCAGCGGCGGCCACACGGTGCGCGCGATCGCCGCATCGTCGAAGCCAGCGACCGAAAGCTGATCGGGAACACTGATGCCCATTTCATGGGCGGCCATCAGTGTTCCGGCGGCCATGTCGTCGTTCGCCGCGAAGATGGCAGTCGGACGGGTCGGCAGGGCGAGCAGTTGTCGCGCGGCGTCGAGGCCCGAGTCGAAACGGAAATCGCCCTGGCGCACGTAGTCGGCATTGAAGTTGATGCGGTGTGACTTGAGCGCCGCCTTGTAGCCCTTCAGACGCTGGCCGCTCGCGTAGTGGCCCGGGCGGCCGATGATGAACGCAATGTTGCGGTGGCCGAGACCGATCAGGTATTCCGTCATCTCGCGCGCGGCGCCTTCATCATCCATGTCCACGTAGGGCGAGCGGTGCTTGAGATCGTCCGGCGCGATGCGCGCGAACGGCAGCCCGTGCTCATCGAGGGCGTGGATGATTTCCTGCGACTCGCTCAGCGGCGGCGCGAGGATCAGCCCGTCGATGTGCGTCTGGTTGGCGAACGCCATGACATCGTGGGTCAGTTCCTCGCCGACACCCGTGACCTCGTGCAGCAACAGCAGGAACTTGCCTTCGCGACAACGGGCGAGCGCACCGCGCTGCACCTCGATGGTGTAGTTGCCGCCCGGATTGTCGTAGACGAGACCGATGAGGTACGAGCGCCGGCTGGCCAGGCTGCGTGCCGACGGACTCGGGTGATAGTTCAATCGTTTGACGGCAACCAGCACGCGCGCCCGCGTTTCCTCGCGCACGTTGGGTTCGTTGTTGAGAACGCGCGAGACCGTCTTGATCGCGACGCCGGCAGCCTTGGCGACGTCATCGATGCTGGCCTTGCGGGATCTGATGCGGGAGCCGTCGTTGTCAGCGGTCATTGGAATGTCATCGCTGTAGTCGTAGTTATGCCCGGCACGCAGCGGCGTCTCCGGCCGTCTGCTCGAGCGCGAATGTTACACCCGCGCAGCGCTGCGCGTGTCTAGCGATGGTCATTCGGTTCGTGCGGCGCTGCCGAAAACGCCCGTGGCGCGGGTTCCGGGGCACAGTCCACGGCGTCGGTCCACGGCTGGAAGGCAGGGAACGGCTGCTTTCCCGCGGTTTCGATTCCCTGTAAAAACGAACTGACCCGGGCGCGCGCACCACCCACCAGAGGTGGGTCCACGACCGGATGCCTTGCTTACGGGGGAAATGATGGCCGAGAGCGTTCCTGGGGGAACAGGCGCTGCGGGGTTCGCAGTGTCTGTACAGAATCACACTGACGAGAAGGTCTCGGCCCCGGCTCCGGTAAGCAACTTCTTCGTCTTTCTGTATGCACTGGCTTACGTGGGGATGTGGCTGGCCCTGCTGACGCCGATGCTGGTGACGCTTGCGTTGCGGGTGCGGCAACTTGCGCCGCTGAACGCCGCAGATGAACTGGCAAAGGTCCTGCTGCTCGGGGCGTTGTGCGCCATGGTCGGCAATCCGCTCTTTGGCCGGCTCAGCGACCGGACCCGTTCGCGCTTCGGCATGCGGCGGCCCTGGTTGATCGGGGGCATGCTCGTGGGAACGGGCTCACTGGTCATCATTGCGCTGGCGCCGAATGTATCGCTCGTAATGCTCGGATGGTGCCTGGCGCAGCTTGCCTTCAATGCAGTACTGGCGGCCATCGTTGCCATCCTGCCGGACCAGGTGCCGGCCGTGCAGCGGGGCACCGTGTCGGGAGTGCTCGGTATCTGCATGCCCATCGGGCAGGCCAGCGGGACCTACCTGGTGCAGGCATTGCCCGATTCGATGCCGATGATGTTCCTGGTGCCGGCGATCGTCGGTTCCGCAGCGGTCTTTCTGCTCGCAGCCATTCTTCCCGACCGGCGCCTGGATCCGTCACAGTCCGCGCCGGGCAGTCTCGCCGATTTCCTGCGTTCGTTCTGGCTGAACCCCCGGCACTATCCGGATTTTTTCTGGGCCTGGCTCAGCCGCTTCCTGCTCGTGACCGGGACTGCATTCCTCACGACCTACCAGTCCTACTACCTCATCGACAAACTCGGCTACACCGTGGAAGCCGTGCCCAACCTGATCTTCAAGGGGATGCTGGCCCAGGCGATCATGATCATCCTGTCGAGCCTGATCAGCGGCAGGGCTTCGGACTCGAGCGGTCGGCGCAAGATCTTCGTCATCGTTGCCGCCGCCGTGTACGCCGCCGGTTTGTGGACGATTGCCGCTGCCGGTGCCTATCCGACGTTCCTGGCCGGAATGGCACTGACCGGCATGGGGCAGGGCGTCTTCTTCGCTGTCGAGCTCGCGCTGGTGACGCAGATTCTTCCTGATCGTCGCCTGAGTGCAGCCAAGGACCTGGGCATGTTCAACATCGCCAACACGCTGCCACAGATGGTGGCTCCGGCCCTGGGGCCGTGGATCCTGATGGCGGGTCACGGCAACTACACGTGGCTGTTCGTGGTCGCCGGCGCCATCGCGCTGCTGAGTTCGTTCGCCATCATGCCGCTGCGCGGCGTGCGCTAGTCCGTGTCGCAGGAGCGGCCGGCCGTGCGCGATTGACCTGTTGCCCGGTTGACAGCGCTGGACAATTGCCTTCAAGATCCGCTCGTCACGAATGCAGCCGCGCCGTTGCGGTTGTGTGCGCACCAACGAGGGTAGGAGTCCATGAACCGCCGTGATCTGCTGCAGTCCACGCTCGCGCTGACCGCCCTGACAGCCTACCGGGATTCTGTGTCGCAAGGCGCTTCGGCACTGAATGAGCGATCTGCCGCGGCGACCGGGGAATTCCCCGCCGGATTTCTGTGGGGAGCCGCGACTGCCGCGTACCAGGTCGAGGGTGCCTGGAATGAGGACGGCAAGGGCGAATCCGTCTGGGATCGCTTTGCGCACACAGCGGGCAAGGTGCAGAACGGCGACACCGGCGATGTGGCGTGCGACAGCTATCACCGCTACGGCGACGACATTGCACTGCTGAAAAAACTGAACCTGAAGAGCTATCGCTATTCGATCGCCTGGCCGCGCATTCAGCCCAACGGCCGCGGAGCCGCCAATGCGAAGGGACTCGACTACTACAAGCGCCTGACTGACGCCGTGCTGGAGGCGGGCATCCGTCCGATTCCGACGCTGTATCACTGGGATCTGCCGCAGACGCTGGAAGACGCAGGCGGCTGGCCGAATCGCGACACGGCGGAGCGCTTTGCCGAGTACGCGCAGATCGTCGCGCATGCCCTGAGCGACCGGGTCGCGCAATGGACCATTTTCAACGAACCCAAGACATTTACCGGCGTCGGCTACTGGATCGGCGTCCACGCGCCGGGTCGTCGCGAGCCGCTGCAGTTCCTGCGCGCAACGCACACCGTCAATCTCGCGCAGGGCATGGCGTTCCGTGCACTGAAAGCAGCGCGGTCGAGCGTCGAGGTGGGCAGCGCATTCGACGTTGCACCGATGTTTCCAGCCACCAATTCCTACGCCGACATTGCTGCGGCCGAGCGCTGGCACAAGTTCCAGAACCTGTGGTTCGTGCACACGGCGTTGCATGGACGCTATCCGGATGGCGCCTTGCAGCCGGATCAGCAGGCGACGTTGCTGGGATTCCGTGACGGCGATGGCGAGATCATGCGCGCAGCGCTGGACTTCATCGGTCTCAACTACTACTCGCCGTGGATCGTGCGGCATTCTGCGCAGGGCAACGGCATCCCCGGTCTCGATCTCGAGGGCAGCTGGGCCGACGCTCCGGGCCATCAACCCGTGACCGATATCGGCTGGGAAATTTTTCCGGAAGGCTTCTACGACATCGTCACGCGCATGTCGCGCGAAACCGGCAACCTGCCCATCGAGATTACCGAGAACGGCGCGTCCTACAACACCGCGCCCGATGCGCGCGGCGAAGTGCATGACAGCAAGCGCATTGCATACCTGCGCAGCCATCTGCAGGAACTCTCACGCGCCATCCATGACGGCGCGCGGGTGCGTGCCTATCATTGCTGGAGCCTGATGGACAACTTCGAGTGGGCGTACGGCTACACGCAGCGCTTCGGCCTGGCGCACGTGGACTTTGCCGGCAGCCAGAAGCGCACGATCAAGGATTCAGGTCAGTGGTACGCGCAGGTGGCGGCCGCCAATCGCGTGGTCTGAACCGGGACCGGACGATCCGTTGTCCTTACTGCTGGGCAAGCAGGCTGCGGTGTCGCGCGAACAGCAGGTAGACCGCGATGCCGAGCGCATTCCAGAAGAAGAACCAGAGAATCGTCAGCGACCGCAGGCTGACGAACAGGTACAGGCAACCAAGGATCGTGATGATGCCAACGGGCCAGGCCAGCGGCGTTCTGAAAGTCCGTGGACGTTGCGGCGCCTGAACTCGCAGCACGAGCATACACACCGCCACTGCGACGAAAGCGCACAGCGTGCCGGCATTGGCGAGCGCTGCAATCGTGCTGATCGGCAGGAAGCCGGCGATGGTCGCCACGATCACTCCGGTCACCATCGTCATGAAAATCGGTGAGCCGGTCCGCGGGCTGATCGCGCTCAGGCGCTGTGGCAGCAGTCCATCGCGGGCCATCACGAAAAAGATCCGCGACTGACCGTACATGAATGCCATGATGACCGTCGGCAGCGCCAGCACGGCGGCGCCGGCGATGAGCGTCGCCGCCATCGGACGGCCCAGGCCGCGCAGCACCATTGCGAGCGGCTCTGCGCTGGCCGCGAGGTCCTTGTAGCTGGCCCCGCCCAGTGCCGCAGTGGCCACGACCATATAGAGAAGCGTGCAGATCAGCATCGAGCCGACGATGCCGATCTTGAGATCGCGCGCCGGATTCAGCGTCTCCTCGGCGGCCGTCGATACGGCATCGAAGCCATAGAAGGCGAAGAAGATGATCGATGCGGCCGCGATGACGCCGTACTTCACGCCGTCGACTTCAGTCGCTCCGAACCCGTAGGGCATGAAGGGATGGAAGTTCTGCGCGTTGAAGGCCGGCACCGCCAGTGCGATGAACATGCCGAGCGCAATGAGCTTCACGAACACCAGTACGAGGTTCACGGTGGCGCTCTCGCGTGTGCCCAGCGCCAGCAGGCCGGCGACGGCCAGCGAAATCACGATGGCGGGCACGTTGATCACGCCGCCCGCATACGGACCGGCCAGCAGTGCGTCCGGTACGTTCCAGCCCAGCGAATGGATCATGCCGCCGGCATAGCCGGACCAGCCGACGGCGACGACGCTGCAGACGACCGTGTACTCGAGGATCAGCGACCAGCCGACGATCCATGCGAGCAGCTCGCCGAGAACTACATAGCTATACGTATAGGCGCTGCCGGCGACGGGCATCATGGTCGCCATTTCGGCGTAGGCCAGCGCGGCGCAGGCGCAGACAATACCGGCAATGACGAAGGACAGGATCACGCCCGGCCCGGCCAGGCCCGCGCCGACGCCGGTCAGTGTGTAGATTCCGGTGCCGACGATGCCGCCAACGCCGAGACCGATCAGGTGTACCCAGCTGAGCGTGGGCCTGAGCGCGTTGCGGGCTGCGCCTGCGGTGAGAGAGTCAATCTGCTTGCGCCGGTTCCAGAAAGGCATCGGTGCGCTCCAGCGTCGATTATTGTCAGCAGATTCTAGCCTCGCCGGGTGGTTTCGCGATTGAATACATTTCGCCGGAGCGTCGAACCGGGTGGTCGGTCGCCCGCGCCAGTGCTCTGACATTCCCCATTCCCCATTCCCCATTCACCATTCACTTCCCTCCTATGAACCAGGTCATCGCCACTGCTTTCGGCATCATCATCACGCCGTGGAAACTGGTCGGCTACCTTGGCGTGCTGCTGTTCGCGGGCCGCTGGGTGGTGCAGGTCATTGCGACCCGGGCCCACGGCAAGCCGGTCATCCCGCGCATGTTCTGGGTCATGAGTGTCACGGGCAGCATCCTGCTGCTGACCTATTTCATCTTCGGCAAGAATGATTCGGTGGGCGTGTTATCGAATCTGTTTCCCGCCGGTGTCGCGGTCTACAACCTGTTCATGGACATCCGCGCGAAACGCCATACGACGCTCGCCGAGGGCTCATCGGGCGCGTAGTCGCTCACGCATCAGCCTGGCCCGCCATTCAACAGCACCATCACGCCCAGGACGAGGAAGATCGCGGCCGCGATGCCGTGAACGAGGCGCATCGGCAGTTTCTTCGCCGCGGCTTCACCGAGCAGCACTGCCGGAACGTTCGCAAGCATCATGCCGAGCGTCGTTCCGGCGATGACTGCGAGCAGTGACGGGAACCTGGCCGCGAGTGCGACCGTCGCGATCTGGGTCTTGTCACCCATCTCCAGCAGGAAGAAGGCCAGCGTCGTCGCGCCGAAAATGCCGAAGCGCGGTGGCCGCGCGCTCTGTTCCTCGTACTGGTCCGGGATCAGCGTCCACACCGCCATACCGATGAACGACAGGCCGAGGATCCAGCGCATCGCGACCGGACCGACGGCAGCGGCGAGAGCCGCACCGGCCACACCTGCCAGCGCATGATTGAGCAGCGTGGCGACCAGGATGCCGAGGATGATGGGAACCGGTTTGCGATATTTCGCGGCGAGCACCAGCGCCAGCAGCTGGGTCTTGTCGCCGATTTCCGCGAGCGCCACGACGCCGGCGGAGATGAGGAGCGCTTCCATTGATTGGTCTTGTCCGGCCGAGCGCGATGAGCCAATGACGCAATTTCCCCGCTCGACCCCAGGCGTACTGGCGGATCGGGAAATCGCATCATCGGTCTCGCCATGCCTGTTACGGGCTGAGCGTGCCATGTCCCGCAGGACAAGTGTGTTGACACGCTCCCGTGGGCGTCCTTGAGACGTCCAGCGGCGGCTACTCCCCAACGAAGGGCCGCGAGCTTAGGAGGGGCCCGCACGGGCGTCAATCAGGCATCGCATGCAAACGCGCGATGTAACTATGCCGGCCCCGGCCGTGTTCTCGCTCAGGAGAGTCGTTGATGAGACCGGCAGAGGTGATGACCGGAGAAAAGTTGCGGCGCGGCTGTAACCTTTCGCAGGTCTGACACGTCAAAGTTGAACATGTCGGGAAGGTCAGGTCGGGCCGACAAATACTGTGTCGAAGGGATGCGCTCAGCGGTTAAGCTCGCGCCCCCCGCGCCCGCCCTGATGCGTCAGTGGGATGCGCATTGTATCCATTCGGCCGCCGTTGAACCGCACGCGCGGCATCGAACGATGAACCCGGTTGCAGGGCAGAGGGGTTGACGTGAAAAGTAGTGCAAGGCAGCAATCGGCAGTGATCGAAATCGTCGAATCCGGTGAAGACAACGTTTCGCGCCTGCCGGACAACGAGGCAGCCCCGGGCGCGCGACTTGCCAGCGTCCCGGTCGCCGATGCGGGCGGCCCCGACGTTGTATACGATGCCGGGGCTGGCGCTCCGGAGAAGCGCTCGATGCGGGTGTGGATCATTGCGGCTGTGCTCATCGTCGGCGCTGTCGCCACCTGGATTGCCATGCGCAGTCCGGCGACTCCCGCACCGGATCCAGCGGCAGCGGCAGCCAGCGCGCCGCTCGAACTCGCCGCGGTCGATGTCGTGGCAGCGCAGCCCCGCGTGCTGTCGCGCGTGTTGCCTTTGTCAGGCTCGATCGCGCCGGTGATCCAGGCGACGGTCAAATCCAAAGTGAGCGGCGATGTCGAGGTCCTCACGGTCCGCGAAGGCCAGGACGTGCGCGAAGGCGATGTCATTGCCCGCATCGACACGCGCAATCTGCAGGCGCAGTACGACCGCGAACTCGCAGCGGTCGAGAAGGCCCGCGCCGATCTCGATCTCGCGAAGCTCAATCGCGACAAGAACCGCACGCTGCTCGAACAGAAATACATCTCCCAGAACACCTACGAGACCACAGAGAGCGCCTACGCGGCGAGCGTCGCCAACTTCAAGCTGGCGGAAGCCCAGGCGCGGGTGATGAAGATCAGCCTGGACGATGCCGTGGTGCGCGCACCGTTTGCCGGCACGATTGCCCGGCGCATGGTACAGCCCGGCGAGAAAGTATCGACCGACTCGGCCATCGTGACGCTGGTCGATCTGCGTCAGATGCTGCTCGAAGCCGCGGTGCCCGCGGCCGAGATTCCATCGGTACAAGTTGGCCAGCCGGCGCGCTTCAAGGTCGGCGGGTTTGGCGATCGCCAGTTCACCGGTGAAGTCCAGCGCATCAATCCGGTCACGACCGAAGGTTCGCGCGCCATCACGATCTACATCGCCGTACCCAACATCGATCGTGCCCTGAAGGGCGGCATGTTTGCGCAGGGTGAACTCGTGCTGGCTTCCACCCAGCCGGTGCTGTCGGTGCCGCAGGCGGCGGTGCATTCCGAAGCTGGCGTGCCATTCGTTTACACGCTGGCCGACGGCAAGATCGCGCGTGCCCAGCTGACGCTCGGCGACCAGGCTGCCACCAATGGTCCTGAAGGTTCATTCGTCGAAGTCCGCAACGGGTTGAAGGCTGGCGAACGCGTCATCGTTGCCGACATCGGCAACCGCCAGGCTGGTTCGCCCGCCAGCGTTCGCGGCGAATAGTCTCGGAGAGAAGCGGTTAGCGGATAGGATCCGGCCAGTCACCATTCCCCATTCCCCAGTCCCTTCTTCTTCTATGTGGATCACCCGGATCAGCATCAGCCAGCCCGTCTTCGCGACGATGGTGATGCTCGCGCTCGTCGTGCTCGGCCTGTTCTCCTACCGCCTGCTGCCGGTGGAGCAGATGCCGGAAGTCAACGTGCCGCAGGTGTTCATCACCGTGAACTACCCGGGTGCGTCGCCCGAGGCCATCGAGAACGATGTCATCAAGCCCATCGAGAACGTCGTCAACTCCGTCAACGGCGTCAAGAACATTTTCGCGACCGCGCGCGAGGGGACGGCATTCTTCAACGTCGAGTTCCGTCTCGACGCGGATATCGTGCAGGCAACGCAGGAAGTGCGCGACAAGGTGGCGCAGGTCAAACCCAGCATGCCACGCGAGGTGCGTGATCCGTGGATTGCGCGCGCCAGCAACGACGGTTCACAGCAACCCGTAATGAGCCTGGCGGTGTCGTCGGACACCCGTACGCTGCGTGAGATCTCGACCATCGTCGACCAGCAGATCGTCAAGCGACTGAATACGGCGCCGGGCGTGGGCAACATCATCGTCGGCGGCGCGGTGCAGCGGCAGGTGCAGGTGTTCCTGCATCCCGAAGCCATGCAGAGCTATCGCGTCGGTGTCGATCAGGTCGTCGCCGCGATCCAGGCGGCGAACCAGGATCTGCCCGCGGGCACGATTACCCACGGCGCCAGCGATCAGCTCGTGCGCATCGAAGGCAAGATCAAGGATCCGGCGGGCTTCCGGCGCATCATCGTCGCCAACCAGGGCGGGGCACCGGTCTATCTCGACCAGGTCGCGGAGGTCGTCGACGGCGAAGCGGAAGTGACTTCGTATTCGCGCGTCGATGGCAAGGACTCGGTTTCGCTGTATATCTACAAGATCCAGCAGGCGAACGTCGTCGAAGTCGGCAAGGGTGTGGAGGAAGCGGTCAAGGAGCTCGAGGACCGGCTGCCGAAGGACATCAAGATCACCACCGTGTGGTCGGACGCAAAATGGATCGAGGGTTCGCTCGATCGCGTCAAGAGCACGATCGTGGAG
>Ga0126377_10000989_pt1 | contig 18299 bp, 15 predicted proteins | sample PanSoiMetPlot_22_FD_92647 | JGI IMG/M metagenome (GOLD analysis project Ga0126377, IMG submission 92647) | Tropical forest soil microbial communities from Panama - MetaG Plot_22 | ecosystem: Environmental > Terrestrial > Soil > Tropical forest > Bulk soil | place: Panama | collected 2016-02-17 | reverse complement strand
TTACGCGCCGTGGGGCGAAACGATCAAATCGAGTCTGCCCGCTGGCATCAACGCGGAAGCTGAAACGATCTTTTCGATCACCAACGAAGGCCGGGCCGCCATCGCGGCGTCAACAGCGAAGGGAAGTGGCAGGCGCGATCATCCAGGGAAGACGGCAGGGAAGACGGCAGGGAAGGCGACGGGAAAGATGACGGCGAAGATGGAAGCGCTCGCCAGAATCGCCGAAACCGGCATGCTCGACGCCGGCGCGTTGGCGAAAGAGTTCAACAAGAATCGGGTCTCGGCCATTGCGCGCGAACTCGAACGCGCGGGTTACATCACTACCACGCGTCGGCTTCAATCGGCTCAGGTCAAACCGAAGCGGCAGCAAGCCGTGCGTTTGATCCAACGCGCGCCCATCGAAGGCGGCAAGCCGCTCAGCGAACAGCAGGAGCGCGTGATCAAAGTCCTCTTCGATTCGGTCGAGCCGGTCGCTTTTGCTCAACTCATCGAGGCGGCGGAGGCAAGCGCCTCGGTCGTACGCACGCTTGAAAAGCGCGGCTATGTCGAGGTCTTCACGCGCGAAGTCCGCCGCGACCCGCTCAAAGACTACCGCCCGCTCAACGACGGTGATCTGAGGCTCAATCAGAAACAACAATCGGCCCTCGATCAAATCGTAGCGAAACTCGATGAAGGCAGTTACGCGTCGTTCCTGCTGCACGGCGTGACGGGCAGCGGCAAAACCGAAATCTACATTCGCGCGATGCGCGCCGCCGTGGCCAAAGGCAAATCGGCGCTGATGCTGGTCCCGGAGATTTCTCTGACGCCGATGTTCGCGCGACGATTGCGGGCGCACTTCGGCGACGCGGTGGCCATTCTGCATTCGTCGCTCTCGGACGGCGAACGCCTGGACGAATGGAACCGCATCCGCCATGGCGAGGCGCGAGTCTGCATCGGCGCTCGTTCGGGCGTCTTTGCGCCGCTCGAAAACATCGGCCTGATTGTCGTTGATGAAGAGCACGAAGCCTCGTACAAACAGGAAGAGACGCCCCGCTATCACGGGCGCGACACGGCGATCATGCGCGCGCATCTGGCCAACGCCGTGATCATCCTGGGCAGCGCCACCCCTTCGATGGAATCGTTCCACAACGCGCACACCGGCAAATACGCCTATCTGAAACTCGACGAACGCATCGGCGGTCGCGCGCTGGCCGAAGTCCAGATAGTGGACATGCGCCAGGTCTTCGAGAAATATGACAAGCAGAGGATATTCTCGGACGAGGCGCTCGCCCGCATCTCTGAAAATCACGAGCGCGGCGAGCAAACCCTGGTGCTGCTCAACCGCCGTGGCTATTCTTCTTTCCTGCTCTGCCGGAGTTGTGGCTATCGCGCGACCTGTCCGAATTGCAGCGTCGCGCTGACCTATCACAAATTCGACGCGCGGTTGACCTGCCATTACTGCGGCCACCAGGAGCGCATCCCTCGCGCCTGCCAGCAATGCGATGGGTCGTACATCTACTACGTCGGCGAGGGAACCGAACAGATTGAGGCGTTGTTGAAAGAGGCGTACCCGAAACTCCGCGTCTCGCGCCTGGACCGCGACACCACGCGGCGGCGGGGAAGTTTTGAGAAACTGATCAACGAATTCGCCGCCGGTGACATTGACCTGATGGTCGGCACGCAGATGATCGCCAAGGGGCATGACTTTCACAACGTGACGCTGGTCTGCGTGATCTCTGTAGACGCCGGGCTTGGCATGCCGGATTTCCGCGCCTCCGAGAGGACGTTTCAATTGCTGACCCAGGTCGCGGGACGCGCCGGCCGTGGCGAAAAACCGGGGCGCGTCATCATCCAGAGCTATCACACCGAAAATTACGCGTTAGAATACGCGCGCGAGCAGAATTACGAAAAATTCTACGACTACGAGATCAACTTCCGCCGCAACATGCATTACCCTCCCTTCGTCGCGCTGATCAACGCCATGGTCAAACACCGGGACTTCGCCAAAGCGGCCTTCGCGTCATCCGAGCTGGCGCGGTTGCTCAAAGAAGCCGATGCGGAAAAGGTCTTGAAGGTCTTGGGCCCTGCCCCAGCCCCGCTGGCCCGATTGAAGGGCGAACACCGAATGCAGGTGCTGATCAAAACCCGGTATCGTCGCCAGGCGCGCGAGGCGCTGGACGCCGCGATAGCGAAGTTGAAAGAGATCGGGCAGGATCTGAAGATGATTACAGTTGAAGTCGATCCAGTGAATTTAATGTGAGGCGTATATGAATCAGGGGCGGGATGCGACTCGGCGCAATCGGAACATAGGCACAGCCAAACAAGGGCGTGGCCAGAATAATCGGCTGGTCATTCCCTGGTGTGGCTTGAAGCTCTACTATGAAAATTTGACCGAGTACAAGGTCGCTGAACGCACAGTTCACAGCAGATCATTACCATTTATAGTCGAAAGGACACGGGCTGACAGTCGTCACGCCTGCACAGTGGATGATATTACCCGCGTTTTACAATACGCGCCGTTCTCCGATTTCTTTGGGGTTGATTTCATTGTCCTGCGACAGCCAAAGAGGAAAGAGGAGATAATCAACCCGGTCTGGGGACGGCTAGCCTATTTTGCCGAGATCGGCCCATATCAAGGCCGCGCTATATTCCTCGAAGCTCTAAATCCATCCAGGCCCTTACGGTGGTCGAAATCGCTTACGCCTGATGGGCAGCAGGAGTTGGAAAGGTTGAGAGAAGCTGGCCATGAAATCATTACGACCAGACATTACCATAAAGTCACTGTGAGCCTGGAATCCATTCGAGCCCATCAGTTGTATCACACCCTGCTTCATGAGATCGGGCACAGCCTGGATAAAGATCTTGATCCGGACGCCTTAGACCGAAAGAGTTCTCTTGAAAAAGAAACTTTCGCGCATCAGTACGCGGACAAGCTACGAGAAAACCTGGTTCGATTCGGGGTTATTCCTTTTGCTAGAATGTTCGATAAGAAAACCATAGCTCGAGACGGTTTGTCTGTTTCTGATTTTACTGTAGACGGTGAAAGCATCTAAGTAAATTGGTCATCGTGCGCTATCTCCATTTCGATACATCTGATCAATGCGTTATACGATCTTCGATACTCCTGTAATAAGCCCCCTGATGCGCGGCCTGGCTTTCTCTTTCCTGAAGGCATTCGGATGGCGGTTGGAAGGCCGATTGCCCGACGTCGACAAGCTGGTTGTGATCGCGGCGCCCCACACCTCCAACTGGGATTTTCCGATATTGGTGAGTCTGGCCTTTGGATTAAGAGCCAAAGCCAGTTGGCTGGGAAAAAATACGCTGTTCCGATGGCCATTCGGCTTTTTGTCCAGGTGGATGGGCGGCATCCCCGTATATCGCTCCGCGTCTCACAACATGGTGGCGCAGTCGGTGGAGATGTTCCGCAATAGCGAAAAGCTGATTCTGGCTGTTCCGCCAGAGGGAACTCGCGGCAAGGTCAGTCACTGGAAAACAGGTTTTTATTACATCGCGCTGGGCGCGGAGATTCCGATAGCGATGGCGTTCATTGATTACAAACGAAAGGCGGTAGGAGTGGGGTCGTCGATCTATCCCACAGGGGACATCGAGGCGGACATGGAGATCATTCGGAATTTTTACATCAACGTGACCGCCAAATATCCCGACAAGGCTTGCGTGCCGGCGCTCGCGCAGGATCAGCGCCGCGAGCGGTAGCGAGCGCGCCTCGTTTACCCGTCTATTGATCGACCAGCGACCGCTACAGATCGCGGCGCTGATCGGCAAACCGCTTCACATCCTGCGAACGATCCAGCCTCGCCACCATCACCGCGTCCGGCGTATCAACAACCACCAGGTCTTCAACGCCCAGCAGCGCGACATTGCGGCCGGTAGTCGAGAAAATCAGGTTGCCTTTCGCGTCAATGATCGTCGAATCGCCGAGCGACAGGTTGCCCCGCTCGTCGCATTCGGCGAGGCGAAGCTCGTACAACGCCTGCCAGCTTCCCACGTCGCTCCAGCCGAAATCGGCCTTTAAGACGTAGATCGGCTTCGAGGTCTTCTCCATCACGCCGTAATCGATAGAGACGGATTGGATATTGTCGTAAGCCCGCTCGACCGCCGAGTCGTAATCGGGCGTGTCAATCGCGCGCTCTATCTCCGCCAACCTTTCGTGAAGCGCGGGCATGCAGGCTTCGATTTCTTGCAGGATGGTTCGCGCGGTGAAAACGAAGACGCCGCTGTTCCACAGGTAATCGCCGCTCGACAGATAACCGAGCGCGGTCTGGTAATCAGGCTTTTCGACGAAGCGGCTGACTCTGAAATATGGCTGCGCCGAAGATTCTCCGCTCTCGGCGCCGATGTGAATATAGCCGTAGCCGGTTTCGGGCCTGTCCGGCGCGACGCCCAGGGTGACGATCGCGCCGTCGCGCGCTATTTCGGCGGCGGCGCGGATCGTCCGCGTAAAGCTTTCGACGTCGGCGATGAAATGATCGGCCGGCAACACTACCATTGGCTCATCTTCAGCCACACGTTTGGCATGTAATGCGGCAAGCCCGACGCAGGCTGCGGTGTTTCTGCCGCGGGGCTCGACCAGAATTTCAACCTGCTTGCCGGACAATACCCGATTTGTCAGATCGGCGTGGACGCGCCCGACCACGACTGAGATTCGACCGGGCGCCGCAAAACATTCGGCGCGCGCAAGCGTCTGTTCGAGCATGGTGCGGTCGCCGGTGATCGCCAGAAACTGTTTCGGCAGACGCTCGCGACTCGCGGGCCAGAACCTTGTGCCGGAACCACCGGCCATGATTACTGCAAACATAAATCCTCTCGGAAATAAAAATGTAACTGCTGGGGGCTGAGTATAAATTCCCCGCTTGTCTTCGTCCACTTTGGCTTGTAGAGGATTTTCAGTTGTGCGATTCTTTGCGGCTCTCGGCGCTTGAATTCTCGACATCGAGGTTTTTCTCGATTCGCAAGACGTGGAGGTTTATTGTGCTGTTTAAAACCCTCAGCGCGGCCGTATACGGCATTGACGCCGAATTGGTCGAGGTGGAAGTCGATCTGACTCCGCGCTCCGGAGATTCGCAGAGCGAGACCTATGTGACCGTGGTGGGACTGCCAGATCTGGCCGTGCGCGAAAGCCGCGAGCGAATTCGGGCGGCGATCACCAACTGTGGCTTCTTCTTCCCCGTTCACAAGACGACCATCAACCTGGCGCCCGCCGACGTGAAGAAGGAAGGCTCGGCCTTCGACCTGCCGATCGCCGTGGGCATTCTCGGCGCGAACAGGGATTTGCAACGCGAAAATCTGGAGGAGGTTCTGTTGATTGGCGAGCTCGCGCTGGACGGGCGCGTGCGACCGGTGCGCGGGGCGCTCGCGATAGCCGTAGCCGCAAAGCGCCGAGGGTTGAAGCGCCTGTTGCTGCCGGCGGAGAATGCGCGCGAGGCCGCGGTCGTCAGCGGTCTGGATGTTTATCCGGTCAAAGACCTGCGCGAGGTCGTCACACTGCTCAATTCCGATCCGTTTTCAGCGCCTATGCGAATAGATCCAGAAGGGATGTTGAGCGCCGCCGACAAATATCCGGTCGATTTCCGCGAGGTGCGCGGTCAGATGAGCGCCAAACGGGCCATCGAGATCGCCACCGCCGGCGGCCACAACATCCTGATGATCGGCCCGCCAGGTTCCGGCAAGACGATGCTCGCCAAACGCATCCCCTCCATCCTCCCTTCGATCACATTCGAGGAGGCTCTGGAGACGACCAAGATTCACAGCGTCGCTGGTTTCACTGACGCGCGCGGATTGCTCACCACCCGCCCTTTCCGTTCGCCCCACCATACGATCAGCGACGCCGGGTTGATCGGGGGTGGCTCGATTCCGAGACCGGGAGAGGTCAGTCTGGCGCATCACGGCGTGCTCTTCCTGGACGAGCTTCCTGAATTCGAGCGGAATGTGCTGGAGGTGTTGCGCCAGCCGCTCGAAGATCAAAAGGTCACAATCAGCCGCGCCTCGATGTCGCTGACCTTCCCCGCAAGCTTCATGCTCGTCGCGGCGATGAACCCCTGCCCATGCGGTTATTTCAACGACCCGACGCGCCATTGCAAATGCACTCCGCCGCAGATTCAACGCTACATTTCCAAAATCTCCGGCCCGTTGCTCGACCGCATCGACATCCACATCGACGTGCCGGCCGTGAAAGTCAGTGAGCTGTCGGCTCAGGAGGCGACCGAAGGCTCAGCCGAAATCCGCGAAAGAGTCGGTCGCGCCCGCAAGCTTCAACAGGAACGCTTCGTGGGCGAGCCTGTTTATTGCAATGCGCAGATGACGTCGCGATTGATAAGAAAACATTGCCAACTTGGCTCCGGAACGCAGACCTTGCTCGAACGCGCGATCACCAAGTGGGGGTTGTCGGCGCGGGCCTACGACCGGATTCTCAAAGTCAGCCGGACAATCGCCGATCTGGCCGGAAAAGAACAGATCGCCGAACCGCACATCTCCGAGGCGGTGCAATACCGCACTCTGGATCGCAACTTCTGGAGCTGAAAATCGCAGCCGGACTGATCGCCGCGCGCTCGATTAAGAGCTAGCTCAAGCGACAACTTCGACTCGGCGCAATCGCGAAGCCGAATTTCGGTTCAAAAATGAACTAAGTAAAATGTAAAGGGTGTGGTTCCGTGTGAGATAAAACGGGCGTCGTGCTATGATCGGGGCGTTCACAAACTTCGGAGTGAAAAGGAAATGTCATCAGCGCGAACAGCAGGTCTAATCTTTATCGCCATCTGTCTGGCCGCTTCATACACAACCGCTCATCAACAGAGACGCGGCAAACCTCCCGCAAAAACCGCCGGGGCCGAAGCCAAAGACCCGCGAGAAGAGGCCGCCAAGTTGTTTGAAGAGGGACAGAGCGCGCATCAAAAAGGCGAACTGGAGAAGGCCGTTGGACTTTATCGCGAGGCGCTCGAACTCGATCCGTCGCTTTGGCAAGCGGAGTTTCAACGCGGCGCCGCTTACTTCTCGCTGAACCGGCTGGCTGAGGCGAAAGCCTCGATGCTCGGGGCGCTCAAGCAATTGTCCGAGTTCGCCGACGCCCCCGAAGCGCGCGGGCCGTCGTCCCGCGCGCAAACCTTGCTAGGCGAGATCGCCCTCGCCGAGAGCAATCCTGTTGAAGCCGAAAAATCATTCCGCCGCGCGCTCGAACTGAACCCGCAAGCCCCGCGCGCCCGCGCAGGACTGGCCGAAATCATGTTGGGCGGCGGAAAGTACGCCGAGGCGATCGCCGAAGCGAAGGCCGCGATTGAAGCGGGCGATGAGCGCGCGTCCATCTATGCGATGCTCGGCGAAGCGCTGACGCTCAGCGGGAAATACGACGAAGCGCTGACCAGTCTCAACGAGGCGCTCAAACGCGAACCGAAGAGCGCAATCGCTCTACGTCGCCGGGCCGAAGTCTACATAGCGCGCAACGACCTCAAAGCCGCAATCGAAGACCTGCGCGCCTCCGCGGAGATAGAGCCGGATATTCCAAACCGTCTTCGACTGGCCGGCGCGCTCGCCACGGCGAAGCGATACGACGAAGCCGTCCCGCTCTACCAGCGGATTCTGCAAGACGAGCCGTCAAACAGCGAGGCGCGAACGGCTCTGGCCACCGTGATGATCGAATCGGGCAAGGGCGCCGAAGCCGCCGCGCAATTGGAATCGCTGATCAAGGCCGAGCCGAATCGCGCCGATTTGCGCGCGCAACTGGCCGAGCTTTATTTGCCGTCTCATCCGGAGAAAGCTTTGGAGCAATACATGACCGCGGCGAAGATCGAGCCGTCGCAGCCCGCGCATCAGATCGGCGTGGCCGCATCGCTCGTCAAGCTCGGGCGATTTCAAGAGGCCGTCGCCGCATCGCGCCAGGCGCTCTCTCAGAACCCGAAAGAAGACGTGGCCTATTTCGCGCGCACGAACCTGGCCACGGCCCTGTTCAAGCTCGACGATTTTCAGAACGCCGCGGGTGAATACATCCGGATACTCGATTTTCAGCGCAAACGCGGAGATCGAAAACGGACCGCGATCACGCTATACTTTCTCGGCATCTGTTTGGACAAACTCGGCGATTACGAGCAGGCCTTGAAGGCTTATGAACAATTTATGGCCCTCGCCTCCGCCGATAATAAACTGGAAATGGACAAAGTGAATTTGCGTTTGCCCTCGCTTCGGCGTCAGATCAAAGAAGGCAAAGGTAATCGCAAAAAATAACGCTCTCCATCTTGCGAGGTTTCAAACCATGTCGAAATTTCAGCGTTCGATCTTGCCCACGCTGTGTTTGGCGCTCCTCTCATCAGGCGCCCTGTTTATCGCGTCTCAGGCGCAAACCGAGAAACGCGATCACCTGACCGAGCAGGAAGCCGATCTCGTACGAGAATTCCAGGAGATCGACAAACGCATCGAGGTCTTCATCAAAGCCGCCGAGCGCCGCCTGCTCGTGCTCGCCAATCCGAACGCCACACAGAAAAAGAAGGAAGAAGAAACGTGGGGGCCGCTGCCGCAGGGAACCAAGCTGGAGCTGTTGCAGGATTACAAACACATCCTCGAAGAGGCCGAGGAGAAGTTGGACGACTGGAACAGTCGAGGCGGAAAAGACAACCTGCTGCCGAAAGCCCTTAACAAATTCAAGGAGGCCGCCACCCGGCACATCGCGCAACTGCGCGCGCTCCAGCCGCAGTTAACGGACAAGCGCGAACAGCGCGCGTTAGCCGAAGCGGTTGAAGAGGCTGAGATTGTGACCAAAGCCTCAATAAATTGAGCGCCGTCGCAATAATTCCGAGGTGGAATCGCGTTTCATTTACCATTTTCCATATGTCATTTGTCATTTGCCATTGCCGGAAATGCGCTACAAGGGGCAATGGCAAATGACAAACCTAAAATGAACAATGGAAAATGAAAATGCTTCATGCATTTCCGCCTGACCGCTTAACGGCCGCCCGCTTTCACTCCACGTATCTTCGACTCACCCAGCCCTCCTGTGGCCCCTCGTCGGTCTGCACGAAAACTCTCGCCCAAACCTCGCCATTGTCATCCGTCTGGTAATCGCCTATCAGCGAAACGCCCCAGTTTTCGGGCAACAGATAGGTGGCCACGTACATCATTCCGGGCCCTTCCCTTAGATAGAGGCTGTCAGCGGAGACTCTGGCATGAGTTATGATAGGAGGTCTCCGCTGGTCTTCGTTTGGGCTCCTGAAAATCCGGTGTTCCCCGAGGGAGCGCCTGAAACTCAACTGTCTAACGTCTATTCCAATCTCTCTAAGATAGATAACTACTCCTCCCACCACTAAAACGATGATCAAAATAGGAACCAGAAAATTGACCGCCTGATTGCTCGTGGGTTTTCCCTTCCCACTCTCGCCCTCGCGCTCAGGCGGGAACTGATACACCATCGGCCCATAGACATAGGCCGGACCTTGCGAGCGCTTCGACTGACCAGCGCTTGCGTCTTGCGGCATAACTCACTCTCCTGCTTGGATTGCGACCTGTGTCGGGAACGAGGTTCGGTCATTGGGGAGGGATATTTCTTCCACCTGCGTGAAACAGGCGAATCGAATGGGAGTAATTTCAAGATCTAATTGTATAGGGTTGAGGCAATATTATCACAATTTCCCCGCCAGATATGTGAATGCGCTAAAAAAAATGCGGCCGCATGAAATTTGAAAACCTCGCAACGCGCGTGTTAGATTGCCGCACGTTGTTATGCCGATCAAATTACTTGCTCTGGATATTGACGGAACACTGCTCACGCCTCACGGCGAGATCACGCCTCGAAACTCGATGGCGATCAACCGCGCGCGCCAATCCGGCGTTCAGATCGTTCTCGTTACCGGGCGTCGTTTTAATTCCGCCAGAGAATTGGCGCAGCGGCTCGACATGGGCGCGCCGCTAATTTCGCATAACGGAGCGTTGACCAAAAATGTAGAGACGCTGGAAACGCTCGATTATCATCCGCTCGATATCGGAATCGCCCGCGCCATTATCGACTTTGGCCGCGAATGCCGCGTGGACATGATCTGCTGCGACGACCCTGACGGCCTGGGGAAGATGATTATTGAAGGCGTTTCCGAGGAGAACAAATCGCTGCATCGTTATCTGGACAAATACCGCGACTCGGTCAGCGTCGTCTCCGACCTGCTTGAATATGTCGATCACTCGCCGATCCAGATCATGTTTTCGGGCCGCTGCGATCCGATGGACGACTACGCGGCGCGCCTGAAAGCCGCGATGGGCGAACGGATTCAGCTTTTCAAAACGCGTTATCGTTCGGCCGACCTGACGATTCTCGACGCGCTGAGCGTCACGGCGTCGAAGGGAGCGAGCCTGGCGACGATCGCGAAAAAACACGGTGTCACGCGCGAAGAGGTTATGGCCGTCGGCGACAATCACAATGATCTGACGATGCTTCGCTACGCGGGCCTCGGCGTTGTGATGGCGAACGCCGAAGACGAATTGAAGCGGATGGGGTTCGAATTAACCTCGTCGAATGAGGAAGACGGCGTGGCCGAAGCGATAGAGAGGCATATCCTTACGCCGATCGAACCGTTGAAGAGGATTTAGCATCTGAAGAACATGATTGACGCAGTACCGCGAGCGGTAGCGAGCGGGTTATCGGTTGATCCGCTCGCTACCGCTCGCGGTACTGCGCCGGTCGTCGCAATGGTTGAAGAAGGGGGAGATCGAATGTTTCACCTATTGAGACTGAGCTTTATTTTGACTCTTTTGACGCTGAGCCCGGTTTCGAGCGCCACTTTGGCGCAAAGCCAGTCGGCCACATTCCACTCGTTGGATGGGCGCGAGGTCCGGTTGGCCGATCAGAAGGGCAAGGTCGTGGTGATGTCATTCGGCGGGACATGGGTTCCGCTGGCGTCGAAAGAGTTGCCCGCGCTGCAGAAGATCGCTGATCGTTATTCGTCCCGCGGAGTGCAGGTTTACTGGGTGAGCATCAACACCTCGAAGCCCGGCGCGCGCAATTACGCATCGGACGCCGATCTGCAGGCGTTTGCGCAGAAGCATAATCTGAGAGTTACGACGTTGCGCGACCCAGATCAAATGGTCTACAAGTCGTTCGGCCTGGACGCCGTACCGACGGTCGTAATTATCGACCAGCAGGGCAATGTGGCGCTCAAACACGTGGGATTCGGCGCCGATCAAGGCGAAGCCTACGGCGAACTAATTCGGGTGATTGAACGGCTGTTGAAATAATCAAGCGCAGACGGAATAATTTCGACCTGCGCGACTGGCCCGCAATCGGCCTGGCAATATAGGCGGAGTGGAAACAAAAGGGGCAAGAAAGGCGAAAATCTCTTTTCGGCTTTCTTGCCCCTTCGTTTCACTTTGACCGCTTCAAAAAGTCTTTCGCGAAGCCGGTCGCATAGGTCGAAATCTTGGTCTGACCGCTTATTCGCCGGTAAAAATCACGTCCACTCGGCGGCTTACCTCCCGCAGGTAAGCTTCGTCGCCGCCCGGCAACTCCACGGTCAAATATCCGCTGAACCCGATCTCGCCGATCGCTTTGCGGACCTCCTTCCAATCGATGCTGCCTTCGCGCAGAGGGACCCATTGGCGGGTTTCGTACTTGAAATCCTTGAGGTGGAATTTGACGATCCGTTTGCCGAGCGCGCGAATCCATTCCTGCGGAAATCCGTACATTACAACGTTGCCGACGTCGAAATAGGCCTTGATCCACTGGCTCTTGAATCCGTCCACGTATTTGGCGGTGTCGTAGGGCGTCAGCAGGAACTTGTTCCAAACCGGCTCAACGCCGATGACCACGCCCAACTCCTTGGCCAGCGGGAGAAGTTTCCTGATGTGCGGCTGCGAACGACTCCAGGCTTGGGGAATAGTCGTGTCGGGTCTGACCACGGCCGGGACGAGCAAGACAGTGTCGGCGCCCCAGAGCTTCGCGTTGCGCAAAGAAATCTCCATCCGCTCGGCGCCTTTCTTCACGTCATCGGGATTGGGGCTTGAAAACGGCCAATCCCAATGGCCCATATTCATCACCGAATGAATTCTGATCTTCGCCTTTTCGGAAGCCTCCTTGATCTGATCGGCTTCTTTCGGATCGGTGACGGTCTGCGCCTCGACGCCTTCAAAGCCGACGTCAAGGGCGAGCTTGAACCGATCGAGGTAACTCATCTGCTTCGGCAGCATCGTGATGAGCACGCCCTTTTTGAGCCGCCCATCCTGCGCCGAAGTCGAAGCCGGCGAGCCGATGAGATCGTTTTGCGGCAGCAATGTGGCGGCCGCTCCCAGTGAGGAAGTCTTCAGAAACTCCCTCCTGCTGTTCATCAGTCGGTTGTATGTCATATTTTTTTCGCGGGAAAGTTACTTGAGTCGGTAAGACAGAATTATGGTCTTTGAATAACTAATGCAATCAGCATTGTAGGGGAGCCTTTTCTCCGCCCAAAGCCTAAATCACGGACGTGGGCGGGAAAGTCCCCGACGATGCGTCGCGCTAAATTTCAAAGGCCATATGTCTGTCCGTCTCCAATTCATGCCCTGGACAAACGAATGTCTGTCACACTATTGGCTGCTCCGGGTTGGTTTTCCACCCTCACTGCTCCGATTGATTTGACGATTATCGGGCAGTAAATAATCATCCAGGTTGAGCCGAAGACTTCCGCCCGCGTCGCTAAACATGTCGTCCAATCCGAGTTTACGCCGGCGATACCGCTTCCACTGAAAGAGCGAGAACCCTGCGGCAAACCCTAAAAGGAGCGCGCTGAGTATCGCGATTCCCATCAAGTAGAAAGAGCGAACCAGAGTCTTGACTGTTTGGTTAAAGTCTTCGACCACAAGCGGGTCAGGCGGGCGGTATGCTAGCGGAATATCGGTGAACTTTCGCCCCGCCCAATAAATCTTCTTTTGATACTTAATCTGGCTGACGATATTTTGAGCCGCGGGCATGTCTTGAACGTTCAACATCGCAATGACGTAATTGCCTGCGCGTTTGAGTATCAGCCGGTCCTTCTCGTTTTGAGGAAGAGCGTTGTAATGATCCCGGATTCGCGCCTCTCCATCCGCAGCCGATTGCGGCGCATAGTACTCCACAATGATCAAATTCATCTGCCCGCCGCCGCTGCGATAATCCGCCGTAGTCACTTCCGCCCCGGCGCCAAAACCGACCACGTCTTTTAGATCGCTGAATTTTTCCAGCCTTGCCAAAGCCGCCGGTCCGGCGATGTATTTTTCGCTTTCCGCGATTTTGTCCGTTTCGGGCAAATGCAGCGGCAATGCAGGAAGTTCTCCCTCGCCGCCTATCAGATCGGGCTTTATCGCTTCGAAAATCTGTCGATCGGAATCCGCATCGATCTCGCGGCGGGAAACTCTGACGACGTAGCGGCCATGGTAAAATTCGCGGCTGTTCGGAGGAAGCTGCCCTCGATTGAACGTGAATAGTCCGTATGCGCCGGGGATGAGATTGAGCTCGAAGACCTCGACCGACGATTCGACTTTACCGTCCACGTAAACGCGGCTGACGACTCTTTGCAGCCCATACTCTCTAAGCGCAGAGGCGTCAGGCAGGCTCGAAAGTCGCTGCCCGTCGACAACGCGCGCCGGACCTACCGCTCGCCATCTCTGGCCGAGATGGTCAGGCAATAGCTCTCTGTCGTTGCTTTGAGCTCGAGCGCCCTGCGCTGTCAAAAGCAGTAAGAAAAACAGAAAACAGAAAACGCGTCGTTCTAAAAGAGTCACATCCATATATTTCGGTATATTACGGCGCCGCCTCATTCAATTCCAATACTGCAATTGATTCATGATCAGATCCGCGTATTTGCGAGGGTTATTGATGTTATCCAACACCATTTTACGGTCGAGAGCCGCGCTGTCAATCAGCACGTCTCCGATTCCTATTAAACGTTCTTTCAGTGTTTCACTGACTTCCACATTGTCTATATGACGTAGCGGAATACTTTTCGCGTCCTTCGAAAGTATCCCTGTCCGAATCTCAAGCTTGGTGGCGGTCAGCGTATAGACCGTACGCTTCAGTCGCATATGTCGAAGGATCGGCCTTAGAAAAAATATCACCGCGCCGACCAGCGCAATCACTAAGCTGCCTCGCGCATAGGCCACCCCCGCCGTTACTATCAGCGACAGCGCGGCCGCCAGCACGTAACTCGGCAGGACTTCGAAGAAGGTCGGCGTGATGCTGAAGATCACCTGATCCTGATCGGCGATGGCTTCGCGGGAATCTTCATCACGGCGCTCCGGATAATCTTCTTCATACTCCTCGAATGATTCCTGATCTGGGGAGGGAACTATCGGCGCTCGGCGCGCGGGCCGAGGAGGAGACGCCGTGCTGCGACCGGCGCGACTTGGCCCGCCCCCCCCCTGGTTTGGCGCCTTCGAGCCACAGCGGTTGCAGAAAAGGCTCTCAGGCGTCAGGCTGTTTCCACAATGGTGACAGAAGATATTCATTTAATAACCTCAGAAATTACTCTACCGCGAGCAGTTTTCATTTCCAAACCGAGGAGCCTCGCCACCGTCGGCGCGATGTCGATCAACCGCGCGTAAGGCGTCTGCTTGCCCGATATGATTCCTTTCCCCGCAATGACGAACAGCGCCCGCATCTCCATCCGCGAGGGCGCGTAGCCGCGCGCCGTGCGATCCGCGCCCTTGGTCAAATTTGTTATGGACGAGCCGGTCGTTTTGGCGGTTATTGCGTAAAACGGCGCCGCGTCGAGATAGAGCGCGACGCGCGGGTCGGCGCCGAGTTTGGTCGCCTCGATCCTGGTGATGATTCGCCAGATCGGGCTGTCCGGCTTCTCGGCCTGTTGAGTGAAGAAGGTCTCGACTTCATGGATGAAGTCCTCGTCTTTGGGGTCTTTGACGAAGACGGCTGCTGAACCCCCGAAGGATTGCGCGACGGCCCGCCATGACGTGATCTGTCCACGGCCGTCTGAAGCGAGCCAGCCTTTTTTCGCCAGCAGAACATTCGGGTTGAACTCCTTTTCGACCTTTGACGCGCCGGAATCGGAAACAATGATGAAGGTCGTATCTTCGATCATTCGAAATTTTTCAGTCGCTTCGATGATCTTTTTAACAAGGGAGTCAATCGCCTCCATCGCTTTGAGGGATTCCGCCGAGAGCAGCCCGTAGCGCCGCTGCGCCTCGTCGAACGAAGTGAAATTGACCAGCAACAGATTTGGGCAATGTTTCTCGATGATCTCGGCCGCCGCAGACGCTTTGACGAAATCTACAGCCGCGTCAGGCTGATTGAACATGATCGTTGCGTCGGCGGTAAGAGGGAAGCCGACGGCCGCCGTGACCATATTCGCGCGTCGCGCCAGATCGAAGACGGTCTCTATTTTGATTTCCTTCGCCGATTTGCGCGGCTCACTCGACTGAGAACCACTCTCCTGGTCGAAAGAAAAATCGGAAGTGACGCCGTGATCCGCCGGCGGCGATCCGGTGATCATACTCGCGTGCGCGGGAACAGTCTGCGTTGGAAAGACGCTCTCGATTCCCACCGCGTACGATCCCCGCGACCGCAACGTTTGAATGGTCGGAATGTTCAGGCGCTGCGATTCTGCGCCCGTGACGAAATCCGATCTCAGGCCGTCAATCGCGATCAGGATGACGTGAGAGCTGATCGGAGGCTTTATCGCTTCGACCTCCTGTTCCGCGTTTTTTTTCTGTTGCGCCTGTCGCCCGGGGGCGGCAAGCAGGCAAATGAAGAGAGACAGGGAGACAAGGAGATAGTGAAGAACCTGCCTCTCCCTGTCCCCTTGTCTCCTTGTCTCCCCCTCTCCTTGTCTCCTTGTCCCTTTGTCTCTCTGTCTCATGGTTATCTCGTCTACGCGATGCGGATCGCTTCGATCATCTCTCGCACCGCGCGGTCGAGTCCGACGAGGGCGGCGCGCGCGATGATGTTGTGCCCGATGTTGAATTCTTCGACCTCGGGTATGCGGGCGACCGCGCCGACGTTGCGATAAGTCAACCCGTGACCCGCCGAGACCTTCAATCCGGCCTTCGCCGCAGAACGCGCGGCGTACCCGATGCGCTCCAGTTCTTTCTCGATCTCGCCGGTTCTGCGCACGGTCGCGTCTCCCGGATGCTCATTCAATTGCGCGTAACTGGCCGTGCATATCTCGACCTGATAAGCGCCCATCTTTCCCGCGGCCTTGATCTGTTCGATGTCGGGGTCGATGAAGAGGCTGACGAATGCGCCGGCGTCGTTCAATTTTTTGACACACTGGCGGATTGTCTTCTGGTTCGACGCGACATCAAGTCCGCCTTCAGTGGTGATCTCCTGAGGGCGTTCTGGAACCAGCGTCACGACGTCCGGTTTGATGCGCGTGGCGATCTCGACCATCTCGTCGGTCGCGGCCATCTCGACGTTGAGATGAGTGATGACGACCTGTTTGAGCGCGATCAGATCGTAATCCTGAATGTGGCGCCGGTCGCTGCGAAGATGGGTCGTGATTCCGTCGGCGCCGGCCAGTTCGCAAATCACGGCCGCGGAGACCGGGTTCGGCTCGTTGGTCCGGCGAGCCTGACGGATGGTCGCTATGTGATCAATGTTGACGTTCAGTCTGCTCATCGTATTTGCCAAGGAGATTATTCCACCTGATGGTCGAGACTTCCATCAGCGCTTTGATATAGGCGGTTATCGGGTTTAACTTCGAGCCTTCGATGTGATTCCAAAGGACGGAAGTTTCCAGCAGCCGCCAGCCATGCTTTTGGGCGATGAAGAGTATTTCAGGATCGAAACCGAACCCGTCAATCAGCTGCAACCTGAAGATCGATTGCGCGGCCTCTCTTCGGAACGCTTTGAAGCCGCACTGCGTATCTTTGAATCGCAAGCCGGTGAATGCGAACTGGACCAGATTGCCGACCCGCCCGAGTGTTTCACGAACAAGAGATTGATGAGTTCCGATCAGACTGCGATCGAGCGCGCGCGACCCGAAGACGACGTCGTAGCGGCCCTCGACTATGGGCGCCACAACTTTGACTATCTCGCTGGTCGGGGTCGCCAAGTCGGCGTCAAAAAAAAGAGCGATCTCGCCGTCGGCTTTGAGCATTCCGTTTCGCACTGAATAGCCCTTACCCCGATTCCCCGGATTCTCGACCAACCGCAGCCTGCCGCCCCCTCGACTCTCGAAATTACGGACCGCCTCAACAGTATGGTCTGTTGAACCGTCATTGACTACAATTACCTCGCTCGAATAATTCTGTCTATCTAAATAATCGAATGTTTCAGTGAGAGTCCGGCCAATGCGATTCTCTTCGTTATATGCCGGTATGACAATTGATAAATGAGGCATAGCAAATGTCTCGGTTTGCCTTCTCGGGTTACTAGATAGGCAAATATAGCATGCGGCCTGTGGTGACGAAATCGGGCGATAAGATTTTCAGAGAAAGAAACCCAGCCACGAATGAATACGAATATTCACGAATAGGAACAAAGAGTTGGATGGCGATTAGATCTCGGGATCAAGAAAAAGATTCGCGCTCATTCGTGTTCATTCGTGGCTGAATTTCTTTTCCCTGAATGATAGAGTTTTGTTTATGAATGATTCCAGCTCAAAATTGCTCGCCGCGCTTTTTGCCGAGCGGCGTGTGCTTACCGTAACGGAGGTGACCGAACAGATCAAAGACGCGCTGGAGTCGGAATTTTTCGCTCTCCACGTCCAGGGCGAGGTCTCGAACTACAAGCGGCATCAATCGGGACACTGGTATTTCACGCTGAAGGATTCGCATTCGCAATTGCGGGCGGTCTTTTACAGGCAATGGAACCGGCTGATGCGCTTCGAGCCCGAGAACGGGCTTGAAGTCCGATTACGGGGCCGGCTGAGCGTTTACGAGCCCCGCGGCGAATATCAGATCATAGTCGAAGTTATGGAGCCTCTGGGCGTCGGCGCGCTTCAACTCGCGTTCGAGCAGCAGGTCAAAAGGCTCGCCGCCGAAGGGCTGTTCGACGAGGCGCGCAAGAGAAAGCTGCCGCTGCTGCCGCGACGCGTCGGGATCGTAACCTCGCCGGTCGGCGCCGCGCTACGCGACATGCTCCAGGTACTCGGGCGGCGCAACCGTGGGATCGACGTGATAATCACGCCCGTCAAAGTGCAGGGCGCGGGCGCTGCCCGCGAAATCGTGGACGCGATTCGTTTGCTCAACAAACACGGGAAGAAGCCAGGCAATGAGATCGATGTGATCATCGTCGGACGCGGCGGCGGCTCGATCGAAGATTTGTGGGCGTTCAATGAAGAGCCGGTCGCGCGCGCGATTTATGAATCCGAAATCCCGGTGGTCTCCGCCGTCGGCCACGAAACCGATTACACGATCGCGGACTTCGTCGC
>Ga0126377_10000988_pt1 | contig 18301 bp, 15 predicted proteins | sample PanSoiMetPlot_22_FD_92647 | JGI IMG/M metagenome (GOLD analysis project Ga0126377, IMG submission 92647) | Tropical forest soil microbial communities from Panama - MetaG Plot_22 | ecosystem: Environmental > Terrestrial > Soil > Tropical forest > Bulk soil | place: Panama | collected 2016-02-17 | reverse complement strand
AGCTCCGCAAACTCTCTGGGGTCGCGGAGGCCGGCCGGATTGGCGAGCAGACGTTCGACTTCGTCGGCGCGGCCGAGGGCGGCCGTGAGCCGATCACGGAGCGCCAGGGGCCCCTCAGCTCGCGGACTTGGCGGGCTGCTTCGCGAACTTCTGGCGGAAGCGCTCCACACGGCCGGCGGTGTCGAGCAGGCGCTGCTTGCCAGTGAAGAAGGGATGGCAAGCCGAGCAGACGTCAGTATGGATCTCGGCGATGGTCGAGCGGGTCTGGAAGGTGTTTCCGCAGCCGCACTTGACGGTGGCCGTTGCGTATTCGGGATGGATGTCGTTCTTCACGGGAGCCTCTGGAGTCAGGGGCCGAGCGTCGAGGGACGATTCGCCTCGACGGTGTCGGACCGGGATTACTACTCAAGGTATTTGAATGGCAAGCTAGGAAATATAGGGGCTTTAGTAGCTAAGAGACAAGCCGACAAGGGCTTGCCCCCTTTGACAGCACTGTCGTCACGGACTAACTTCGCGCCACCCCGTAAAAGCGCGCTTGTCCAGGCCCGGGCGTCTTGCGAAGTCGCTTGACGTTACCCTTCAGCACGCTTCCTCCCCGCATCCCTGACGCGAGTGACGACAACCACGAGCGATTTCCTGGCGACCGTCCCGTTGTTCAGCGGTCTGGATCGGACCGAGCTACAGCGCTTCGGCGAACTGACCCGAGAGAAGTTCTATCCCCGGGGAAGCGTCATTCTCTTCGAGCATGATCCCGGGGATTCACTCTTCGTCGTTCGGTTGGGCCGGGTCAAGGTGGTTCTGATCGGCGAAGACGGTCGCGAGGTGATTCTCGGTGTGCTCGGTGTCGGCGATCATTTCGGCGAGCTGTCGCTGATCGACGACCGGCCGCGCTCGGCGCACGTGATCGCGATGGAGGACTCACACCTCCTGGTGCTGCGCCGTGAGGACTTCAGAAAGCGTGTGGACTCGTCGCCGGCAGTCGCGTGGTCACTGCTCACCGAACTCTCGCGTCGACTGCGCCGTGCGGACGAAAAGATCGGCGGGCTCGTATTGCTGGACGTCCCGGGCCGAATCGCGCGCCTGCTGCTCGATCTCTCCGAAGAAGCCGGCTCCGACACGATCGAGAAGCCACTCACCCACCAGACCATCGCGCAGATGATCGGCGCCAGCCGCGAAACCGTCTCACGCGCGATGAAAGATTTTCAGGACGCTAATTGGGTGAACGTCGAGCGGCGGCGCATCACGCTGGCGGATCGTTCCGCGCTCGAGCAGCGCGCGCAAGCACGGCTGTAGCAGCCGATGCTGTAACGTTGTATTCCGTGTGATGACAGTCACCCGGGTGCCGTGACACCTTTCCTAGCATTTTCGCGTCGCCAGTCCCCATTCTGTCCGCGAAGCATTGAGGCACTTGTCTCATGACATTGCGATTGCGGTTCTGGGGAACGCGCGGGTCAATCCCATCTCCCGGACCCACCACGGTTCGATACGGTGGCAATACCCCATGTGTAGAGGTGCGGACGGAGACGGGTTGGCTGGTCATTCTCGATGCTGGGACGGGCATTCGCGAGCTGGGCCGCTCGCTGGTCGCTTCCTCCAACGGGGACGGCATCGCCGCCGACATCTTTCTCACCCACGCACATTGGGATCACATCCAGGGGCTTCCCTTCTTCGCGCCGATCTTCCAGCCGGGGAACCATTTCAAGATTTGGGGATCCAAGATATTTGGCACGAGCATCGACCGCGTGATCCGCGATCAGATGTTACCGGTCGTGTTCCCCGTGACGTTCGAGCAGTTGGATGCAACGATCGACTTTGGTGAAATCGACGGTCGACACCTCGGAAACGGGTACGAGGTAACGGCGTTTGCGGTGCAGCACCCGGGCGGAGCATTGGGGTATCGGTTCTCCAGTCGAAGCGAAAATGGACGCAAAACGGGGAACTCGCTCGTCTATATCTCGGACAACGAGCTCAATCCGGCGGCGACCTACCCTGCCCGGACGAAGGACTGGAACGAGCGGTTGGTGGAGTTCGTGCGCGGCGCGAAGGTGCTGGTGCACGATGCGACATACACGCAGGACGAATACGAGCGGCATCGCGGGTGGGGCCATTCGACGTATCAGGACGCGGTGACGCTGGCGCTGGACGCGGGGGTGGAGCAGCTCATCCTGTTCCACCATCGCCCGGAGCGCACGGATGACGAGGTGGATCGGTGCGTGGCAGCGGCGCGCGCACTCGTTGCGGAACGCGGCGGCCGACTCGACGTCACGGCGGCGGCGGAAGGAATGACGGTGAGCGTCTAGTCTGTCTTTCGAGTTGTGTCATGCGTCTCAGGAGGAGACCACCCATGTTGCGTCAGATGTCGTCTGCCACCCGCGTGTTCGCCGCTGTCGCAACGTTCGCGCTGCCCGCCCTCGGCGTCGCGCAGGACAATCGCCCGGTCGTCGTCGTATTCACGTTCACGAATAGCTCCGTAGGGGCGGCCAAAAGCGACTACGACGGCGTGTCCACCGGTATCCAGGATCTGCTCATCACCGACCTCGCATCCAATTCGAAGATCCGTCTCGTCGATCGCGCTCACCTCAACGAGGTGCTCGCGGAGCAGAACCTGACGAAGGACGGCCAGGTCGATCCGAGCACCGCGTTGCGCCTAGGCAAGATCTTCGGCGCGCAGTACGCGGTCACCGGTGGCTTTATGTCGGACGGCCGTGGCAGTCTGATCCTGACAGGCCGCACCATCGACATCGAGACGACGCAGATCGGCAACCCCACGAAGATCAATGGCAAGGCGGACAATGTGCTCGCCGCCATTAGCGAGTTGTCCACCAAGGTTTCGAGCAACATGAGCCTTGCGCCGAAGCCTGGTGCAGGACGCGGTGACGCAGGCGGCGCCGCCAAGGGCACGCCCGCGCAGTCCGGTTCGACAGAATACGGCAGCTCGACGTCCAAGACCGAGCCGTCCAAGACCGAGCCGCCCAAGACCGCGCCGTCCAAGAACGCGCCGCCCAAGACCGCGCCGGCCGCGACCAATGCCCCGGCCACCGTGCGGTACTTCAAGCCCCTGACCAACCCGGACGCGATGAAGGTCAAGCTCGATGCGCCGGCGCTCAAACTCTACTCCCAGGCGCTCAATGCCATGGACGCGAAGGACAACGCCAAGGCCATCGCTCTGTTCAAGCAGGTCCTCGATCGGTTCAAGGGATTCGAGCCGGCTGAGCGCAACCTCCAGAAGCTCGGTGCCGCGTGAGTTTGGCACACTGACGGCCCCCTCACATATTTCCACCCGCCGCGTCCCATCGTCGGGAGGCGGCGGGCCTTTTTTCACCCGTGAAGCCGCTTCTCATCGCCGCCGCCGGCCGCACGCTTGCGTCCGCCCCGCTTGGTCGGCGGGAGGACGATCTCGAGGTTCGACGAGTGCCCGTGCTTCCGACAGCGAGCACGCTCGATCCGGCGCGGCCCACCGTCGTCGTGCTCGATCACGCTCTGATCGCAAGCGCGGGCGACGACCCCGAGTGCTTTCGCAATCTCGCAAGACGCGCCGCGCTGGTTGGCCTGGGCGATCCCGGCGAACCCGAACCCGCCGAGGATTTCCCCGCTGACTTGCTCGTGGGCTATCTGCCCGGTGACGCGCCGCCGGAGACTGTGATCGCAATGCTCCGAGGCGCGCTTCGATACGCCGTGTCCATCATCGCCGAGCAACGCGCACTGACGGAAGGCGAAGAGCGAAGACGCGAGCTCACCGATCTGACGCGCATCGGCGTCGCGCTGTCGACACAGCGCGATCTCCTGACGCTGCTCGACATGATTCTCTCGCAGGCGCGACGCATCACCGGCAGCGACGCGGGTTCGCTCTACCTCGCCGAGCGGACCGACGCGAACGCGCCACCGACTGCGCTGCGCTTCAAGCTCGCACAGAACTTCACACTGCCGGGACTGCCGCTCACCGAGTCCACTGTCCCAATCGACCACACGAGCCTGGCGGGCTACACCGCGGCGACGGGCGAGCCACTGGTCATCACAGACGTCTACCTCCTGCCCGACGACGTCACCTACACACAGAATCGCAGCTTTGACGAGAAGTTCGGGTATCGCACGAAGTCGATGCTCGTGATTCCGATGAAAACACACCGCGACGAGATCGTCGGCGTGTTGCAGCTCATCAACCGCAAGCGGCACGAGGAGACCAAACTGTCGTCAGCCGGCGTCGTCGAGCGCGAGGTCATCCCGTTCGATCAACGCGCAGTCGAAACCGTGAGCGCGCTCGCATCGCAGGCGGCCGTGGCCATTGAAAACAGCTTGCTTTACGAGGACATCGAGAGGCTGTTCGAGGGGCTCGTCACGGCCGCAGTCACCGCCATCGAAGCGCGCGACCCGACGACGTCGGGCCACTCGGCGCGCGTGGCGACACTGACCGTCGGCTTGGCGGAAGCCGTGGACCGCGGCGGTGAAGGACCCTACCGCGAGGTGAGGTTCAGTCGCGAGCAGCTCCGCGAGCTTCGGTATGCGGGATTGTTGCACGACTTCGGAAAAGTGGGCGTGCGCGAGCAGGTGCTCGTGAAGCAAAAGAAGCTCTACCCTCAGGATCTTCAGACCATTCGCAGCCGCTTCGAGTATTTGCTGCAAGCCGCGGATCTCTCGTTCGAGCGGGCGCGGGTCGACGCCCTGCTGACGGGCGGACGCGCTGCTCATGATGCGGTGATCGAGCAGCTCCAGGCGTCGCGGAGCGCAGCACGCGAGCGCCTGACTCGTTATCTCGACGCCATCGTGCTCGCGAACGAGCCCTCGATCCTGGCCAAGGAGGGCGTCGATGAGCTCGCGGACATTCGCCGCGAGGTGTACGTCGACTTCGACGGCGTCGAACGTCCGCTGCTGGCCGAGCACGAGCTTCGGTATTTGATGATCCCCAAGGGAACGCTCGATCACCGTGAACGGCTCGAGATCGAGTCGCACGTGACGCACACCTATCGCTTCCTCGAGCAGATCCCGTGGACGCGAGAGTTGCGAGGCGTTCCAGAGATCGCGTATCTGCATCACGAAAAACTGAACGGGACCGGATATCCGCGCGCCGTGACCGGCACGTCGATTCCCGTTCAGACGCGCATGATGACCATCGCCGACATTTTCGACGCGCTGACCGCCTCCGACCGACCTTACAAACGCGCGCTGTCGTGGCAGCGAGCGCTCGACATCCTGCAGCGGGAAGCGAACGAGGGCATGCTCGACCGGCACCTGCTCGCCAGCTTCATCACGGCGCGTGTGTTCGAGAGCGTGATCGCGCAGTTGCCGGATTCGATCCGCTGACACACTGACGTGCACTTCTCCCCGCTCGGCGACCTGGCCGTGACGATCACGCTCGGCACCGCGATCGACGAACCAACGCATCGCCTCGTCCGCGCTGTCACGCGAGCGATCATGGCGTCGGACATCTCCGGCGTGACGGACATCGTGCCGGCGTTCGCGAGCGTCACGGTGCACTACGATCCGTTGCGGATCCGCCGGACCGACAGCCAGTCGCCGTATGAGCAGCTGGTTTCCGCGCTGCGAGGGCTGCTCGACGGCGTTCGCGTCGAGGACTTGCCGGAGCCGCGCCTCGTAGAAATCCCGGTGTGTTATGGCGGCTCGCTCGGGCCGGATCTCACGGACCTCGCGGAACAGCACAATCTCTCGACCGACGAGGTCGTTCGCCTGCATTCTGGTGTCGTGTATCTCGTCTACATGGTCGGCTTCATGCCAGGGTTCGCGTATCTCGGCGGGCTTCCGGAACGCATCGCGACGCCAAGACGCGCTTCGCCTCGCACCGCAGTCCCTGCGGGATCGGTCGGGATCGGTGGGCAGCAGAGTGGCGTGTATCCGCTCGAATCGCCAGGCGGGTGGAATCTCATCGGCCGCACCCCGCTCCAGATCTTCGACATCACACGCGACGAACAGACACTGCTCGCGACGGGAGATCGCGTTCGTTTCGTGCCGATTACGCTGCGCCAATTCAAGAGTTGGCCGGCAACATGACGCTCAAGGTCGTCACCGGTGGTCTTCAAACGACCGTGCAGGATCTCGGTCGCGTGGGGCACCAGGCGCAAGGCGTTCCTGTCGGCGGCGCGATGGACCGCATCGCGCTTCGCCTCGGCAACCTTCTGGTGGGAAACGACGAAGGGGCTGCCGCGCTGGAAGCGACCTTGATCGGGCCGGCGATCAGCTTCGAGAACGGGCGCGGGACCTTGATCGCGCTCACCGGTGCCGACCTCGAGCCGTCGATCGAAGGCATCGACGTACCCATGTGGCATGCGCTGTGGGTCGAGCAGGGCTCGACGCTGCGTTTTGGGCGCGCGAAAACCGGCTGCCGAACCTATATCGCCGTCGCAGGCGGGATCGACGTCCTTCCGGTGTTCGAGAGCCGGAGCACGTACCTCCGCGCGAAATTCGGCGGCGTCGATGGCCGCGCGCTCAAATCGGGAGACGTTCTTCACACGGGTGATGCCGCGGACGCCTCAAAACACATCGCGGACGAGCTGCATGCGTCGGCGGGACCGCGGGTTGTGATCGCACGCTGGAGCCTGGGCTCGAGCCTCAGACCGTCGTACGGAGACGACGTCGTCGTGCGTGTCGTTCGCGGCGCGCATCTCGATGCATTGAACGACGACGCGGTCATGTTCAGCTCGACGTTTCGCGTGTCATCGAGCTCGGATCGAATGGGCTACCGCCTCGAGGGACCTACGCTGTCCCTTCGTGCGCCGACCGAGCTGTTGTCCGAGGGAACGACGTTCGGCACGGTGCAGCTGCCGCCTGGCGGCGCGCCGATCATTCTGATGGCGGACGCGCAGACGACGGGCGGCTACCCGCGCGTCGCCGAAGTGGCATCCGCCGACCTGCCGCTCGTCGCGCAACTCAAGCCCGGCGATCGTGTCCGCTTTCGTCTCATCTCGCTCGGCGAGGCGCAGTCGCTGTACCTTGCTCGCGAGCAGGAGATCGCCGAAGCGCGCGCGGCGATCGGACTTCGCCATCGACGAGGCCCGTAATGACCGATCGAGTGGACTTGAATTGCGACATGGGAGAGAGCTTCGGTGCCTATCACATCGGCGCCGACGACGCTGTGTTTCCCTTCATCACGTCGGCGAACGTCGCCTGCGGCTTTCACGGCGGTGACCCGACGGTAATGCGCACGACGTTGGTGAAAGCGCGCGAGCGAAGCGTGGCAGTTGGTGCGCATCCCGGCTTTCCCGATTTGATTGGCTTCGGGCGGCGCAACATGGACGTCTCACCCGACGAGGTGTACGACCTGGTGGTGTATCAAGTCGGGGCGCTGATGGGCGTCGCTCGGGCAGCGGGAATGGAGCTCCAGCACGTCAAACCACACGGCGCGCTGTACAACATGGCCGCTGCGAACCGTCCGCTCGCGGCAGCGATCGCACGCGCGGTGCGAGACGTCGACAAACAGCTGGTGTTGTTCGGGCTTCCCGGAAGCCATCTGATCAGCGAAGGACAGGCGGCCGGCCTGACGACCGCCGGAGAAGCGTTTGCTGACCGCAATTACATGAACGACGGTTCGCTCGTTTCGAGAAAACGACCGGACGCTCAGGTCCATGACGCGGACGAAGCCGTGCAACGCGCGATCCGCATGGTGCGCGACGGCAAGGTGTGCTCGATCGACGGACAGGACATCGCACTGAAAGTCGATACGATCTGCCTGCACGGCGACGGGCCGCACGCCGCGGAGTTCGCCCAGCGTCTTCGCACTGGGTTCGAGTCGGCGGGTGTGAGCGTGCGCGCTCTCGGGCGAGCGAGCTAGAAGCGGATTTCCTTGCCGTCGTCGGCGGCGTTGTAGATCGCTTCGACGATGCGATGCAAGGTGACTTGGTCGGCCGGCGGCTCGTACGCCGTCTCGCCTCGCACGAGCGCGAGGAAATGTGCAAGCTCGGCGCGATACGATTGAATGAACGCGCTCTCGCGGCCCGCGGCGCCCGTGGGCGACACGTCCGTCGGACGGCCGTTGAGCTCTTTCACGACGCGAAGCGGTGAGAGTCGAGCGCTGCCTCGCGTCGCGAGGACCTCGAACCACCAGCGTTCGTCTTCGCCGACGTACGCCGCTGAGACGTCGAACAGGAACGAGAGTCCGCCGGCACACTCGAGTTGCACGCTCATCGCCTCCTCGACGGCGCTCGCGCCGCGCGAGCGATCCATGTGCGACGACACACGCACCGGCTCAGGGAAATCGGCGAGCCAGAGCGCGAGATCGAGCAACGACACGCCGAGGTCCACGAACGCGCCGCCTCCCGACTCCGCCCGACGTTGACGCCAGCCTTCGCCCGGGCGTTTGAAGTGATAAGCGCCCGCTCGCATGCCGATGATCTTTCCGAGCTCACCGCCCTCGATGAATCGGGACAACGTCTGTGCGTCGGTGCGATAGCGGTGATTGTTCGCCACCGTGACGGTACATCCCGCTCGCGCTGCCGCGGCGAGGATTCGCTCGACGCCACGCGATGTCAGCGCCAGCGGGCGCTCGCACAACACGTGACGCTTGGCTGCCAACGCGCTAAGGGTGTGGGGCTCATGCAGGTGATTCGGCGTAGCGACGACGACCGCATCGAGCTCGTCGAGTTCCAGCAGATCCTCGATGTCGTTGAACACGTCGGGGATCGCGAATCGATCGGCGAGCCCGCGTGCCTTGGCCTGATCATTGTCGCAGATTGCCACCAGCTCGGCCCCGCGCATGCGCGAGAGGACGGGAAGATGCGCGAGCTGCGCGATGGCCCCTGCACCGACAATTCCGATGCGAGCGTTCTCTTTCATGGTTTCAGCATGCTTCGCTTCCCTGCTCCTGCAGCGCTTCCACTATCATTGGACGGATTTGGCACTCGAATGTGCCCGAAGTAGTACGCGCCGCCCGCGCGCGCCTGTGCCGATCGAAATCCGCTCAGCAGATCGGCGCGCACGCCGCCTTCGATGCCGAAGTGCCGAACGATCTTCAACGAGATACCCGTGGAGACGAATATTCCGGCGGCGATGTTGTCGAGTGACCGCTCGACGAACGTCCCGTCCACCAACTGTCCCTCGGCGTTGATCACGTGGGCGGCCATTCCTACGCCGAGGTAGGGTTTGATTTCGCCGCTGTATCGTGGCACGTAGCGCGCTTCGACGCTGAACGTCACGTCATAGAGCGAGATGCGGGACGGAGTCACCCGCGCTAATCCCGTGGGATCATTGATGCGGCGATTCAGTGTATCGACGAAGGTTTGTATGACCGCGTCGCGATACCGCGAATCCCAGTAGCTCACGCTGAATAGGATGCTCCAGTCGCGCGCGAACTCGCCGTAGTTCGCGGCGACGCCGTACATGTCGGTCGGCTCGACTTGCGATGGAAGAATTCGTCCGTAAAAAGCACCCAAGGAGACGAGCTGCAGCTTGTCGAGGTTCGATGGAGCTTGCGCAGCAAGCGGACGTACGCTCGTGAGCAAGACGACGACCAGCGCGGTGCGCGTCAGACGGCCCGTATCGCTGACGAATCGCGGAGTCGACTCAGCTTGCAGGCCCAACCGTAGTTCCAGGGAAGTAGGCACGAGGGATGGTACGGACGTCCTGTCCAGCACGCGCGCGCCCGCTGGCGCCCCGCTGACACGTGCCGACGCCGCGCGGCACGAAGCGAATATCGTTCCTACGCACGAGAAAGGTTCAGCGTTTCCCCCAACGCGTCCTCGAGCCGATTCAGCGTTTCCTCAATGTCCATGTCGCTGTGGGCGGACGACATGAAAGCGGCCTCGAACGGCGACGGCGCGAGATACACACCGCGATCGAGCGCCGCGTGGAAAAAGCGCTTGAACTGTTCGACGTCCGACGCCTTGGCGTCGGCGAACGAACGAACTGGCTCGGCGCGGAAGAAAAATCCCCACATCGACCCGGCGCAGTCCGCGGTGAATGGTACTCCGCACCGCGTCGCGATCTCGCGCATGCCTTGAACGAGACGCGCGGTTCGCTTGGCGATCCGCTGCTGCACGTCGTCGGTGAGCACATGCAGCGTCGCGATGCCAGCCGCCATTGCCAGCGGATTTCCCGAGAGCGTTCCCGCTTGGTACACACTGCCGACTGGTGCGATGTGTTGCATCAGATCGCGCCGGCCGCCGTAAGCCGCCGCAGGCAAGCCGCCACCGATCACCTTTCCGAGAGTCGTCAGATCGGCCTCGACCCCAAATCGCTCTCGTGCCCCACCGGGCGCGATGCGAAATCCCGTCATCACTTCGTCGAAGACGAGCAACGCGCCGTGCGCATCGCACAGCGATCGCAGGCCGGGCAAGAATGACGGATCCGGAGGAATGAAGCCCCCATTCCCAACGACCGGCTCGACGATGATCGCCGCGACGGAGTGGTTGCGCATCAGCGCCTCGACGGCGTCGAGATCGTTGAACGGCGCGACGACCGTGAGCGACGCCAGCACATCGGGCACACCCGGTGAATTGGGAAGACCGAGCGTGGCGACCCCCGAGCCCGCGCGAACGAGAAACGAGTCGCCGTGGCCGTGGTAGCATCCGTCGAACTTGAGCACGATGTCCCGACCAGTCGCCGCACGAGCAAGCCGAATCGCGCTCATCGTCGCCTCCGTGCCGCTCGAGACGAAGCGCAACATCTCGACGTGGGGCATCCGATCGACGATCAACTCCCCGAGCTCCACCTCCAACTCGGTCGGGATACCGAAGCTCGTGCCTCGGCGCATCGTATCGTCGAGCCGCTCGAGCACCGGCACCGGCGCGTGGCCAAGCGCGAGCGCGCCCCACGACAACACGTAATCGATGTACTCGCGTCCATCGACGTCCCAGATGCGGGCGCCTTCACCGCGTTCGACGACGAACGGTTCCCCGCCGACGCCGCGAAACGCGCGGACCGGCGAGCTCACGCCACCCGGGAAGAGCGTGCGTGCACGCTCCATGATTCGACCGGAGTTGTTCGTCACCGACCGAAGCTGCCGATCGACCCCATGACGGGCAGCGCACGGGACCGTCGCGGCGGGGCGACGGGCGCGGCGACGACCGAGACGAGCGACGCCGAAAAGTCGACGTCGTCGATCACTTCGTCGAGCTGGACATCGACGAACGTTCCAGGAAGTACCGTTTCGGCTCCAGTCACATAGGTGACGCCGTCGATGTCGTCCGCTTGAAACTCCGTGCGCGCCTGAACGACGTCATCGTCTGCACGGTCGACGAGCGCGCGGACGACGCTTCCGAGACGGCGCTCATACCGATCCGCGGTGATCAAACGCTGCAGCTCGTTCAAGCGCTCGAGGCGCTCGCGCTTCACCGAGTCCGGGACGTCGTCCGCCAACTCTGCCGCGCGTGTGCCTTCCTGCGGCGAATACGTGAACGCGCCGACGCGATCGAACTGCGTTTCCTCGAGAAATGTCATGAGCTTCTCGAAATCCTCTTCGGTCTCGCCCGGAAACCCGACGATACATGTCGTCCGGATAGCGACGTCCGGGACGACCGAACGAATGCGCGCGACCTTCTCTCGAATCGTGCGCTCCCGCTCCGGTCGACGCATGCGAGCGAGCACGGGATCCGATGCATGTTGGATGGGCATGTCGAGATACGGCATGATGCGCCTCTCCGTCGCCATCAACTCTAGCAGGCGGGGAGTGAGTCCGGCCGAATACAGGTAGAGCATGCGGATCCACGGCACCGTGGTTTCACGCAGGAGTGCCTCGAGCACATCGGTCAGCCCGAGCTTTTCATCGCGCCGGTCCCGGCCGTAGTGCGCGAGATCCTGCGCGACGAGATTGATCTCGCGCGCGCCCTGCGCCTCGAGCAGCTGCGCTTCGTGCACGATCTCGTCGAGCGCGAAGCTGCGATGTTTCCCCCGCATGAGGGGAATCGCGCAGAACGCGCACCCGTGATCACAGCCTTCACTGATCTTCAAGTAGCGGACGTGAGGCAATCCGCCGGCGAACGCTCGAATTCCCGGGTGCAATGGCGGCACATCGTCGGCGTCGATCAAGCCGCGCTGCTCGAGCTCGGGAACGAGGCGGTCCATCTCCGACGACCCGAGAAAGAGATCGACCTCGGGGAGCGCTTCGATCAACTCGTCCTTGTGGCGTTGCACCATGCAGCCGACGCCGACAACCGCTTTGACGCTGCCCTCGTCCTTCAGTCGCCCGGCTTCGACGAGCGCGTCGATGGACTCTTTCTTTGCGGCGTCGATGAAGCCACACGTGTTCACGACGATGACGTCGGCCTCTTCCAGCTCGGCCGTGAACTCGGCCCCGCGATCGGTGAGCTGCGCGACGTAGCGCTCGCTATCGACGGTGTTCTTGTCGCAGCCGAGTGTGATGACGGAAACCTTCAATCCGGGCATCCAGGGAAACTAACCGAGGGCGGAGCGGTCGCTGGCGCTCCCTGTGAAGCGCTCGCTTCGCTCGCTGTAAACGGCTTCGCTGTGCGCGCTCGGGCCTCGACCCTCGACCCCTCGACCCTCGACCCTCGGGTCGAGTCTTGCGGGTCTCGACTTTGCAATGTAAAGTACTTCGCATGAGCCACTCATCCGCTGCCCCCGCGATCGCCCATGGCACCGACCACCCCGGTCAATCGCTCACACCAGCGATCGCCACTGCGACACTCGGCGTCGCGTTCATGCTCGCCGTGGTCGGAGACTCGTTGCTTCACGTGGGATTCCCCGGTGCTGGGTTCCCCGTCTGGCTTGCGCTCATCGCGCTCAGCGTCATCGCGCTGGCGTGGCGTTCCGACCTGGTCGTGCCTCGCGAGTCGGTCGCGTGGTTCGCGATCGCCGTCGTCTGCGCCACCTGCGCCGCATGGCGCGACGCGGAAACCCTGCAGGTCTTCAACACCTTCGGAACCATCGGCGCGCTGTTGCTCGGCGCTACAGCGATGAATCGCGACACGCCGGTGCTGTTCGCCGAACGTTTGAGAGATTCCATACTCGCGTTTGCTCATACCACCTGGACGGCGGCATTCGGCATTTTCCCGCTGGCCTTGCGCGAGGCGCCAGCGTCGGCCGCGTCGACGGTGGTCAAGAACCGGTTCGCTCGGTACGCGCGCGCCGCGATTCTTGCCGTTGGGCTCTTGCTGGTGTTCGGCGCGCTGCTGCGGAGCGCCGACCCGATCTTCGCCAGCCTCGTGTCGCTTCCGTCCTTCGACGTCGAGGAATTGGTCAACCATCTGATCGTCATCGGCGTGTTCACCGTGCTCCTTGGAGGCGGAGCCCGCGCGGCGTTGCTTGCCAAGCAGAATCGCGTCGCGGGCACGGCGTTGCCCTTTTTCCGATTGTCATCCGTCGAAGTCACTGCATCACTGGTGACGCTGACCGTTCTCTTCGCCGCCTACGTCTTGGCGCAGCTCGGATGGTTCTTCGGCGGCGAACAGTTTCTGCGCGAGCGTACTGGTCTGACCGTTGCTCAATACGCGCGCGGTGGATTCTTCCAGATGCTCGTCGTCGTCGCGCTCGTCGTTCCACTGCTCATCGCCACGCGGTCGGCGCTGGAACCGGGACGCGCGCTCGCGCGCCGACACACGTTGCTCTCGCTTCCGATCGTCGGTCTGCTGGGGGCCATCATCGTGTCCGCGGCGTCGCGGATGGAATTGTACGTGCGCTATTACGGACTCTCGGTCGACCGCGTTTATCCAGTCGCAGTGATGGCCTGGTTGGCGATCGTGCTCGTCTGGATGACGCTCACCGTATTGCGCGGACATCCGCGTACGTTCACGGCTGGTGCCGCAATTTCGGCCCTCGCCACGTTGTTCACGCTCAACGTCGTGTCGCCGGATCGCATCGTCGCGCGTGTGAATCTCGAGCGCGCCGAACACATGACCCGCGACGCAACGCCGCTCGATATCGCTTACCTCGCCAAGTTGAGTGGCGAAGCCACCGATCTCACCGTCCAAGCCGTTTTGACGCCACGCGTGACGATCGACACAACCTCTCGCTGCGAGGCCGCACGCGTGCTGCTCGAGCGTTGGGGACCGGAGTCGAATCGTCGCAAGGCACGCGACGTCCCAGCCGCGTGGCGTTCATGGAATGCCGGCACGGCGGCCGGGCTACGCTCAGTTGGCGCTCACATTGGGGAACTACGAGCGATCGCGCATACGTGTGCCGGCCCGAAGCCGGCGCCGGCGACAGTTTCGGTGCCGCCTCAGCGGTAGTTGCCGAACTTCAACTCGACGCCGAAGTCGCCCTTCCGCAGCAACGCAATGGCTTCCTGGAGATCGTCCTTCGACGCCGAGGACACGCGCACCTGATCCCCCTGGATGGACGCCTGAACTTTTTTGAGCTTCGCGTCCTTGATCGCGGCCGCGACCTTCTTCGCGGTATCGGCGTCCAGGGCGGTCTTGAGCTTCACCTCGCGGCGCACGGTGTCGCCGCCAGCCTGCTTGACCTCGCCGACGTCGAGATTCTTCACCGGCACGTGTCGCTTGATCAACTTCGACTGCACGACGTCGAACAGGGCGCGCATCTGAAACTCGCTGTCGGCCACGAGAATGATCAACTCTTCGGCGCGCTTGAACTCGATCGTCGCCTTGGAGCCTTTGAAGTCGTAGCGTTGCGCGATCTCCTTCTGCGCTTGATTGAGCGCGTTGTCGACCTCTTGAAGATCGACGCCGGTGGTTACATCGAATGAAGACTGTTGGGGCATTCGAATTGGAGGAGTAATAGGCGCTAGGCGCTGGGCCCTAGGCGCTAGTCTCGGGCGCTAGTGACTAGGCGCTAGGCACCTTCGCCCAACTATCGCTTGTCCGACGAGCATTCTTCTACGGGACAGCGTTGTCCGAAAACCGGTTGGGCAACGGTAGCGAACGGAAGACCAAAACGGAAAGGCAACGGAAAGCGCGGAAACACAGGAAAGGATGGCATTGCCCTCGGCGTGATCGGGCAGATTCGCGCATGCAAAGCGAGATGTCGCTTCTGCCCGCCGCTGCCGTTCTATTCCCGTTTCTGTCGCTCCGTTCACTCACCGTTGCCCAACCGGTTTTCTGGTGCCCAGTGACTAGTGCCTAACGAGTCAATTCGCTTTCGCGTCGCCTTTCTTCTTGAGTTTGGAGTCGTAAAACTCGACCATTCGTTTGTACATATCCACAAAGTCGTCAGCGGTCGCGTTTCCGCCGCCGTGGCCGCCGTTCATGTAGTTCACCCACACGACTTCCTTTCCGAGTCGACGAAGGGCGTAGTACATCTCCCGCGTGTTGTCTGCGGGAACGTTCGAGTCCTGTGCGCCGGTGATCAGCAACATCGGTGTCTTGACCCGATCCGCGAACATGATGGCCGAGTGGGCAACGTATTTCTGCGGTTGCTGCCACAGCGTGGCGCCGATGCGGTCCTGCTGCCGTTCAGCCGCCGTGATGTTGCGGACGCCGAGACGCGGGCTGTCCGTGTAGAAGCTGATGATGTCGACCTTGCCCGAGATGTTGATCGCCGCCTTGAAGCGATCGGTCTGCGTCACCAGCAGATTCGTCGCGTAGCCGCCGTAGCTCGTGCCATGTACGCCGAGCCGAGCGGAGTCGGCAACACCCATCTCGATCAGCTTGTTGGCCGCGGCGGTGACGCCCTTGAGCCATGCTTCGCCCGGGAAGCCCGTCTCGAAATCGACCGCGGGTTTGACGACGAGGTAGCCGTTCGCCGCGAGAATGTTCGCCGCAACGTCCCATGTATCGTCGAAGAAGTCTTCGTAGATGATGAAGACGGTCGGGTAGGCTTTGCCCTTCTCGTAGTCCGCGGGATAATGCACGACCGCGTACTTCGAGTGGCCGTCGACGTCGAGATACGACAGCAGCTCGGTCGGCCCGAACTTTTTCGACGAGAGCTGCGGATTGGCGTCGACGAACCTCTTGAGGTTCTGCAGGTCTCCGTCCGCCGAGTAGATCTCGCCGAGACGGTTGCCTTGGGTCACCGTGAGGAAGACGGTATTGCCGTCTTTCGAGAGACGAAGATTGCCGTAGGTGCGCCCGTCTTTGATCAGCTCACGCGTCGTCTTCGTCGCGCGATCGTACCGCACGACGCCACGCTCCCACTTCGTTCGCGAGGCGGTCGTGAAGTAGAGCTTCGAGCCGTCGTCGCTCCAGGCGGCGAACGTCGCGCGCGGTGTGGTGACGTTCGAGTCGCTCGTGGCGATCGCCAGGTCGCGCGTGTTGGAGTTCAGATCGTGGACCCAGAGGCCGTCGCGATTCGACAACAGCAACGCGTCGCCGCGCGGACTGAACCGGGACGCGGTAAAGCGGTCGGGGCCCGCAGCGCCGCCTCCGCGACCACCGCGCCCTCCGCGGCCACCCGGCGCAGCGCTGTCAGCCGGCGCGGGTGCGCCACGCGGCGGTTCCGGTGGACCGGCAATCAACCGTGTCGCAGTGTCTGGAACTGTGCCTACGTAAACACGCCCGTCGCGCGAGTACGCGAACTTCTTCCCGTCCTCCGACCAAACGAACTGCGCACCGCGCGTCGACGCCATCAACGTGCGCGTCTCGCCGGTCGCCTGTGATCGGAGCAACAGCTTCGAGTCGTTGCCGACGGCTTCGTATTCGGTCTTCTTCGTCTGATCTTCGCCGTAGGTGAGCCAGCTACCGTCTTCGGCGAGGTTGAACGTCGTGAGTTGCGCCTCGGGAATGAGCTCGCGGTATTGCCCGGTCTTCACATCGATGGCGCCAACGCTGCGACGAGCGCCCATCCGCCGTAGCTCGTCCCAGGAAAGGAACGGGTCCTTGCTGTTTTGGACGAAGACTGGGCCGGCCGTGATGTTCTTGAACGCGTCCTGCGCTTTTTTCCTCCACTCGCTCGTGTGCGCGGCGACTACGACTGTGCCGTTGCCGATCCACCGAAGATCACTCGTCTCGGCGACGTATTTGCCGGCAGGCATCTTGAGCGTGGTAATCTTGTTCGTCGCTCGATTCCACACCGCGGGCTCGTAGGCGTCGTTGTTCCAGACGAGCATGGCGAGGAGCGAGCCGTCGGGCGACCAGCGCATGCCGCGCACGGCTTTTTTGTCCGGGAAGATGGCGACGCGTTGCCCGGTGCGAGCGTCGACGGACCAGAGGCGCACGAGCGCTGGACGGACATACGTCGGATCGCCGTCGCGTCGATAGTCGTTGCCGAATCCGTCGCGGCGAACCGCCTGCGTGAGCGCGATCCACTTGCCGTCGTCGGTCATGTCGGCAATCGCGTACGTGTTGATCTCGAGTGCGTCGTTGGCGGAGAAATACTGCGACGGCGGGACGCGGGACGCGGCGTGCGCCGCTTGCTGCACTTGGACGGACGCAGGAATCTGCCCGGCCACGGATCCCACGAACGCGACGAGGACCGCGGCGGCAAGTTGCAGCGGACGACGGTGGAATGCGAACATGACTGGCTCCAGGTTACCGAAGGTAGATCCTCCACCGCGCTTCGCGCGGGGAGGATGACTACCAGCGCGCTACGCGCGGGGAGGATGACTACCAGCGCGCTACGCGCGGCGGAGGATGACTAGCCGAGGTACGACTCCAAAGCTCGCGCCCGACTGACATGGCGCAAGCGGGAGAGCGCTTTCTCCTTGATCTGTCGCACGCGCTCGCGCGTGATGCCGAGCAACGCGCCGATCTCCTCCAGCGTCATCGGCTCGCTGCCATCCAGCCCGAAATAGAGGCGCAGAATCTTCGACTCACGCTCCTTCAGGTGCGACAGCGCTTCCTCGATCGACTCGGTGAGCGCCTTCTCGAAGGTCTGCTCGTCGGGCGTGGGGTTGAGCGTGTCGGGCAGGTAGTCGAGCAGCTTGTTGTCCTCACCGGGGGTGAGCGGCGCATCGAGCGAGAGGTGCGTCTGCGAGATCGCCATGGTCTTGGCAACCTCTTCCTCGCTGATGTCCATCCCATGCGCGATCTCGGCGTGTGTCGCATCGCGACCCAACTCCTGCAGGAGCGCGTTCGCGCGCTTGCCGATGCGATGGAGCGTGCCCGCGCGATTGAGCGGCACTCGGACGATGCGCGACTGCTCGGCGAGCGCTTGGAGGATCGCTTGGCGGATCCACCAGACGGCGTAGGAGATGAACTTGATCCCCTTCGTCTCGTCAAATTTGTGAGCCGCGCGAATCAAACCAAGGTTGCCCTCATTGATGAGATCCGAGAGGGACACGCCTTGATTCTGATACTTCTTCGCGACCGAGACGACGAAACGAAGGTTGGAGCGCACGAGCTTATCGAGGCACTCCTGGTCGCCCTTTCGGATCTGCTGGGCAAGCCGGACTTCTTCGTCGCGCGAGATCAGCGGGTAGGCGCTGATGTCGCGGAGGTACTGGTCGAGTGAGCCTTCTTCGTACGACGACTTCTTATTGCCAGTTGTGGCCATGCGTACAGCGGCT
>Ga0126377_10000986_pt1 | contig 18349 bp, 28 predicted proteins | sample PanSoiMetPlot_22_FD_92647 | JGI IMG/M metagenome (GOLD analysis project Ga0126377, IMG submission 92647) | Tropical forest soil microbial communities from Panama - MetaG Plot_22 | ecosystem: Environmental > Terrestrial > Soil > Tropical forest > Bulk soil | place: Panama | collected 2016-02-17 | reverse complement strand
GCCGAGCAGCGGATCGCTACGCTCAACGGTCGCGTCGCGCTCCATGAAATCGAGGAGGGCGAATGACCGCGAGCCGCATCACGTTCCGCCTCGCACGCCACACGGCGCTGGTCGCTTGAGTGTCGCCGGACGCAACCCCTTTTCTGAGACAACAACGGCGTGTTGATCATCACCGAGGCACACCGGCGGCGCATCCGCGAGCTCGTCGCCCAAGGCGCGCGAGCATCCGGTGCCGTGGGAGAAGAAAGGAAAGATGCAATGACCGATCCCGACGACGCCGACCGCAAGCAGTACAACATCGTCGTGTTCTACCAGGACGGCGGCTGGCACTACATCGTGCGCTGGGTCGATGGCTTTACCGCCATACGCGAGTTTCGTGCCACCTGCGAAAGTCCGCCCGCGCGCGCCGGGTTGTTCGCCCGCATCATCGTCACCGACGGCGGCGACTTCACCGTCTGCGAATGGAAGTTTGGCGTCGGCTACACCTTCCCGCCCGAGCTCGTCGAGCGAACGGGAGGACCGCGGCAATGACGATGACCGCGCCGCGCGTCACCATCGAGCTCGCTGCGTCGCTGCCGCGTCGCTGCGGCGACTGCCAGCTGTGCTGCAAGCTGCTTCCGGTCCAGGAGATCGAAAAGAAAGCCGGCCACCGCTGCCGCCATCAAGCGCACGGCAAGGGCTGCCGCGTCTACGACACGCCTGGTATGCCGAGGTCGTGCAAGCTGTGGTCCTGCGCGTGGGTCACCGGCACTGACACGGGGTCGAGGCCGGATCGCGCGCACCTAGTCGTCGACGTGATGCCTGACTTCGTCACCGTGGTGGACAACATAACCGGCGAGCGCCACACGATCCGGGTCGTGCAGGTGTGGATCGACCCGAAATTTCCCGACGCGCACCGTGACCCGGCGCTGCGCGCCTACCTTGCCAAGCGCGGCGAGGAGGGCGTTGCCGCGTTAATCCGGTTCAATGAACGAGAAGCCTTCACGTTGATGCCGCCCGCTATGACGACCAGCGGTGAATGGGTCGAGGCGTGGTCCAACGTCGATCCCGTCAAACAGCATTCGTTCACCGAGATCGCCAAGGTGTGGAGTGGCCAATGACCCGTCGCATCACCACCATCTGCCCGCACTGCGGCTACGAGCACGATGCCACCACCGCCGTCGTCGAGCGCGGCCATGCCGGCCTCGAGCCGCGCATGGGGCCGGGCGATTACACGCTGTGCTTTGGCTGCGGCGAGTTCTGCGTCATGGATCGCACCGGCATGCTGCGCAGGCCCACCCATACCGAAGTGCGCAAGATTAGACGCGACAAGCTCTGCCAGATGGTGCGCGAAAACTGGCTGGCGTTCCGCGCCACCCGGCAATAGGAGAGCAACCAATGCCCGGACTAGGCGACGCAGTACGCCGGGCCGACGTGCTCGCGCTGCGGCTCACGGCACGACGTCGGGGCGCGCGTGAGGCTTCCGCTCAAGCGTGCGGCGTGCTAGGCTAACGGCCTTCGTCGTATCGTCTTGTTTCGTTCTTACGGGGACTGGCGCTGGCCCTCCCACAAGCCAGCGCCACCTTTTTTACCCGATCCGGTTCCACGTGAAACGCCCGATCCGCTGACCGGCACCCGCCAGGAATGGGCCCGCCGCCGCAATACGGGCGCCCTGGATGCGCGTCCGGGCGCCCGGGCCTATAAGACCGCCCGGCGGGGCACGGGCGCACCACGGGCCATTTCTGGGCGCCCTACGGGCCAATTGCGGGCGCCCGTGGGCGCGTTCTCCGGCCTCCTGGCGCCAGGAGCCGCGCGGCGGGGCCCGCGCGCACCCGTGGCCAGCCCAGGGCCTCCACGGGCCGCCTGGGCGCCTTCAGCCCTTGAATTCGGGATTTGTTTCTGCCAGCGGGCGCCGCCACATTTCTTCGTAGGTCGGCGGCCGGTCCTTCGCCTCGTTGAACGGCCGGCCAGAGCTCGCGAGCCGCGCCTCCTTGCCGGTGAAGTTCTGCCAGCGCACGACGGAGACGTCGCAATAGCCCGGCTCCAGCTCGAGCGCGTGGCAGGCGCGGCCCGCCATCTCGGCGGCAATGATGGTGGTCCCTGAGCCGACGAACGGATCGTAAACCGCCTGCCCGGGTGACGAATTGTTCTCCATCGGCCGGCGCATGCATTCGACCGGTTTCTGAGTACCGTGGCCGGTCGTGTTGGGATCGTGCGCGATGTCCCACACCGTTCCCTGATCGCGCCGCCCGGACCAATGTCCGGTGCGGCCAGCGCGCACGACGTACCAGGCCGGTTCGTGATTGTAGTGGTAGTCGCCGCGCCCGATGATCGTGCGACTTTTGCGCCAGATGATCTGCGCACGCAGTACGAACCCGGAGGCCGCGAGGCTCGCCGCCACGTCCGCCGCCTTCTTGTCGGCGTGCCAGATATAGGCAACGTCGCCGGGAAACAGCGCCCACGCTTCGCGCCAATCGGCGCGGTCGTCATTGGTGACCCGCCCAATCGCGGTCGCCCCGATCGTGTGGACGAGGTTGCCGTCGCGCGAGGCGCGATTGCGCCAGTCCGGGTCGTAATCGACGCCGTAAGGCGGGTCAGTAACCATCAGATGCGGCGTGACGCCGGCGAGCGCGAGCGCCACGTCGTCCGCGTTGGTGGCATCGCCGCAGACCAGCCGATGACGCCCGAGCAGCCAGACGTCGCCCTTGCGCGTGGTCGCCTCTTCGACCTTTGGCACGTCGTCCGGATCGGTGAGCCCGCCGTTGCCAGGATTGAGCAGCGCAGCAATCTCGTCGTCCTCAAAGCCAAGCAGGCGCGGATCGATGGCATCCTCCTCGGCAATGCGTTTCAGTTCGGCCGCCAGCAGGTCAGCGTCCCACCCGGAGCTCAAGGCGATGCGGTTGTCGGCGAGGCGGTAGGCGCGTGCCTGCGCTTCCGTCAGATGGCCGAGCACGATCACCGGCACGTCGGTGAGACCGAGCCGCTTGGCGGCGAGCAGCCGACCATGGCCAGCGATCAGCTGACCTTTGTCGTCGACCAGGCAGGGAACGTTGAATCCGAATTGCCGGATCGAGTCGGCGATCTGCGCAACTTGGAAATCCGGATGCGTGCGCGCGTTGGCGGCATAGGGCAACAGCCGTTCAAGCGGCCATTCCTCAATTTGCAGATCGGTCATTGGCTGTCACGCCGCGCTCCGCGGCGACCTCCTGAAACGTCTGCTGCGTTGCAGCGAGCACCGGCGGTTGGTCCGGGAACAGCTTGAGCCACCGCATGATCACCACGTCGACGTATTCCGGCGCGATGTCGATCGCGCGCACCCGCCGTCCGCACCGCTCGCCGGCGATCACGCTGGTGCCCGAGCCGACGAATGGCTCAAAGACGATCTCGCCCTCGTCGCTGTAGGCCTCCATCACGAACTGCGGCAGTCCCACCGGGAAGATTGCCGGATGCGCGATGCCGTTCGACGAGGCGCGGTTGATGCGGATCACGCTGTCGGGCTTCTTGGCAATGGACACCGCCCGGCCGCGAAACGTGTAGACCTGAATTTTTCCGTCCTGGCGCCGCAAGCCCTCGTCGTCGAACGCCTTGACCTCGCCGGCATGCCGACTGGCGACGTTCTTGTGCGGGTAGCGTTTCACGCGGTTGAAATGAAACACGAATTCAAAGCACGGCGCCAAGCGGCCAGCCCAGTCGCCGGGCAGGCCAGGTCCCTGATCCCACACGTACCACGCAAAGCGACGCCAACCGTGCTCGCGCATCCAGGCGACCCACGGGTCCCAATAGGGTTGCCATTCGTTGCCTCGGTGGATCAGTCCGAGATTGACCAGCACCTGCGCGTCGTCGGTAACCGGCAACGCGGCGAATACGCCGCACATCAATCGATCCCAGTCGCTGACACCGCTTCCGGTGTAATTGCGCTGCTGCCCATAGGGTGGCGAGGTGAATACGAGATCCGCGCGCTCGCCTTGCATCAGCTGCGCCACCGCGTCCGGATCGGTGCTGTCGCCGCACAGCACGCGGTGGTGCCCGAGCACCCACACGTCGCCTGGACGGCTGGTCACCATGCGCGGTGCTTCCGGCAGGTCGTCGTCGCTTTCCTCGAGCGGGCGTTCCGGCAGCAGGACGCGGAGCTCGTCGGCGGTGAACCCGGTCAGTGGCGGAAGCTCGGGTTCAGCCGCGGCAAGCTCCGCGAGCTCAGACTTCAGCAGATCGAGGTCCCACGTCGAGGACAGCGCCAACTGATTGTCAGCGATGGCATAGGCGCGCTTTTGCCGGTCGGTCCAGCCGCGCGCCACCATCACCGGAACGCTGGCGATGCCGAGACGCTGCGCCGCCATCACGCGGCCGTGGCCAGCGATGATCGTGCCGCCTTCGTCGACGAGCACCGGGTTGGTCCAACCCCACTGCTGGATCGAGGCGACGATCTGCTCGATCTGCCGCTCGCTGTGCTGGCGGGCGTTGCGCGCGTACGGCAATAGCCTGTCGATCGGCCATTCGCTGATGTTGTCGACCGGCCAGGGAATGCTTTTCTCAAAGGTTGCCGCGTCCATCACACCAGCATCCGTTCGCCTTTCGGCAAGATTGAGAACCATTCCTTGAGCGCCGCAAGGTCGTCGCCGACCAGCAGAGCAGCGGCGCGCGGAAACACCCGCGCCACCGCTCGCTTCGCCAACCGCGGCACATCGACGGCGTCGATCAGGAGCAATGGCACGTCGTCTTGCGGATAAAGCATGCCGGAATAAATGTCGGCGTCGTCGACAACATTCATGCGACTTTTGGCATCACGATAAAAATCGGAGATCTCGGCGATCATCGACAGCGCCGGCAGTGCCGCCAGAGCGCCGCTCACGGTGAGCTCGGCGTGCACCTCAGCGAGGCTGCGCTCCTGCAGTCGGGATCGATTAATAACTTCGAGCGCGGTCACGATCGACCGCCGGACCGCGCGCAGATATTCGTCCAGACCGTCGCCGCCGCCTGCCGCCCGCCGAATCAGCAACAGGTATTCGTTGATCAGCAGCCGCCGTTGTGGCGGTGAGATCAGCGGCAACTGCCAGCTTGCGTGCCGCATCACATCTCGCACCGATCCGGCCATGTGATCAAAGAACAAATTCTCGAGCGGCGTGCCGCGGCTCACCGCGTCGCCTATTCGACACTTGAGCACGTGCGCGGTGATCGGCGATGCCGCCATCACCACAAACTGACTGACCGGGATACCGAATTCTTCGGACGCAGCGGCGGCCAACCGCGCCAATATCCCACTGTCGCCACCAGGGACGACCAGCGCCGCGGCAAACCGGCGCCGGCGCCGCAAGAGTCCACGCACCGCTTGTACGGCACGGTTCATAACCGGACGCGGTGTGATATCTTCACCGGAACGGGACAACGCGCGCATGGCTCAGATTATCCCTTTTGATGATCTCGCCGCTAGCCTTGAGCGTGACCGCAAGGCCTTTCGCCTGCGCCTCGCTGGCCTGTCGGTGCGCCGCATTAGCGAAGAACTGGACTGCACAACAGACCAGGTCGATGCGTCGTTGAGCCGAATGCTCGGCGGCATCACGCCGGAATTGCGCACGCGCACGATCCAGCTTGAGCTCGAAAGGTACGACGAATTTCAGCGCGCCTTGTACGCCAAGGCTGCGGGTGGTGACTGCGAAGCCATCAACACAAGTCTGAAAATTTCCGAAGCGCGCCGCAAGCTGCTCGGGCTCGAACCGCCGCCGCGCAGTGAGGACTTGCTTGTCCGCGCGCTGACCGCCGCCCAGGAATCGACGAGCGACCGCATCCAACGTGCTCTTGACCGGATCGCCGGCAAGGCGATCGACGGCGAGGTCGTCCAGCCGAAACAAACCGAAGGGCGCGAATGATGGATCGGTTCTTGACCGAGGTTCATCGTCTGCACAGATTTCACGACACAGTGCGCGGCTACTCCGACGCAGAGCGGGCGGCGCTCGCCCGCGACCTCGGCAATGAGATGGCTGCCGAGTGGGTGTTCATCGCGCGCGAGGCCCAACTGCCGCCGCGCGACCTCGACTGGTGCTGGCTTTTCCTCGGCGGCCGCGGCAGTGGCAAATCACACGCGATGAGCGCTGCTTGCCACATTGCCGTGCGCGCCGGTATCGGCCGCATCCACATGATTGGTCCGACCACCGCGGATTTGCACGACGTTAACCTCGAGGGGCCGAGCGGCATCCTCGCCACCTGCGGGCTCAATCCGCAACCGCGTTGGGTCCAGTCCAAGCGTCGGCTTGAATGGCCGAACGGCGCGATATGCGTGTTCTTCTCGGGCGAGGAACCGGACAGCCTGCGCGGCCCGCAGTGCGAGCTGGCGATCATCGACGAACTGGCACGCATGAGATACGGGCAACAGGTGTGGGACATGATGATGCTTGGCCTGCGCCTGGGCGACAAGCCGCGGGTTCTGGTTGCCACCACGCCGCGGCCGACGCCGCTGATGAAACGGCTGCTGGCGATGGAAGGCATCAGCATCACCACCGGCTCGACCTATGACAACGCGCACAATCTTTCGCGAGCGTTCATCCAGCGCATCCGCGAGCTCTATGAGGGCACGCGGCTCGGCCGGCAGGAACTGCACGGCGCCATGCTGCTTGACCCGCCAAATGCCCTGTTCAAGGACGAGTGGCTCCACCATGACGACGTCGAAGAGGACCAGATCGAGCAAGCCACGGTCGGGGTCGACCCGTCCGGCGGTGGCGACGAGATCGGGATTGTGGTGTCGTCGATGCTCACCAATGGGCACTTCGCCGTGCTCGCCGACCGTACCACCGTCGGGTCGCCCGGCGTGTGGGGCGACGCTGTGGTGAAGGCGCACGACGACTTCGACGCCGACGACGTGGTGGTCGAACGGAATTTCGGCGGCGACATGGCCACTAACGTCGTCCGACAGGCCGCCGAGCGCGCGTTCGAGGAAGGCCGGCGCGACAGCAACCTGATCATGATCAAAGAGGTGAATGCGTCGCGCGGCAAGGTGATGCGCGCCGAGCCGGTGTCGCTGCTCTACGAGAAAGGTCGGGTGAAGCATCGCCGCGGACTCGACCAACTTGAAGCCGAAATGATGTCATTCTCCCGCGACTGGGATCGCGCGGTCGACGGTTCGCCGAACCGTCTCGATGCAATGGTATGGGGTCTCACGCGGCTGGGTCGCATCGTCGCGCACGTTCCGATCGCATGAAAGGTAGGAGCGCAATGGAATACGACGAAATTCGCCACGCCTGCGTCGGATGCGAGCCGCCTCCCGTTATTCAATTGCCGGACCCGTGGCCGCCGTTCGAGCCCGCGCCAACGGAGCCACCCGAGGCCGCAGCCGCCACTCGGCGCGTGCAAAGGAGATAGACCATGGCATGTGCAGGATGCGGCGGAGCGCGCGCGGCGCTGGGAGCGGCCGTTAGATCAGGCAGCATTCGCGGCGCTGTGGGCGCAGTGAGAATGGGCATGAACGTCATCCGCGACAAGGCGCGCGGAACGTACAGCGACGCGAACTATCGCGCAGCCCAACAGCAGCAGCAGGACCAAGCGGGCACGCCTTACCGCCGACCGGAGAGGACACGATGATGGGACGCGAACCGCAACGACGAGAGCCATCGCCGCCACCGCCACCACCCGATGATGACGATGAACCGCTGCCGGCCGCGGAGCCAGACGACGGCGAACAGAACGGCGACGACGACGACGAGCCGGTGGTTTAGCCACGGGAGGCTGCCATGTTTACGTCCTTTGACAAGGCGATCGCCGCGGCAGTCATGGGACTGCTGGCGATCCTGGAAGTAACCATCGGGCCACTGCCGTGGCTCAATGAGCAATGGGCACTGTCATTGATCGCCGCTATTACGCCAATCATCGTTTTCCTCGTGCCCAACAGGGAGACATGAGGTGGCGTGCGGAGGCTGCTATCAAGCGCGTTATCAATTCGTCCAGGCCGCCCGCAGCTTCGACGTGAAGGGCGCGGCGCGCGCAGTGGCGCAAGGCGTGCGAATAAACGTCGACAAAGTCCGGACCAGATACGGCGGACAGCCGGTCGTCAAGGCGACGCCGTATCGACCGCCGGTGAAACAACCTGAGCGCAGCGCATGACATGATTTGGCCGTTTCGCAAGCAGCAAGCGCAACCAACCACATCGCGCCCGAGCGCGCCGTCCGAAGTTGCGCTCGGCGACAGCGTCAACCTCGACAAGCTGTCGGCTGATCTGACCCGCGAATACGTAAGGTCGATCTACCTTTGGCGCGCGGTCGACGCCATCGCGGCGATGGCAGCTAGTGTGCCGTTGAAGGTCTACAAGGAATCCGACAGCACCCAACTGACGCGGCCAGAGATCGAGGTGCAAAGATTGCTGGTGCGGCCGAACCCGCAATGGACCGGTCACGCGCTGCAGTATTTCGTCGCCGTTTCGCTCGCCGTGGCCAACAAGGCCTTTCTGTTGCGCGTGCGCGGCGCGGGCGGCGTGACGCAAGAACTGTGGCCGCTCACGCCCAACGAGGTGACGATCCTCTACAAGCTCGGCTCGCGCATGATCGAGGCATTTCAGGTGATGCAGGACGGGCAGTCGGTCAAATACGAGGTCGACGACAACGGCGAATCCGACGTGATCTTCCTGCGGCGCCCGGCGCTCAACCGCCAGACCGACAAGGCGCCCGCCGTGATCGCCGCCGCGCCGGCCGAAGTTTTCACACGCGTGCTGCAGCGCTGCGCCGACATCGTGTCGAACTCTTCCAACATCACCGGCCTGTTGAGCACCGAGAGCGAGATGGCCAAAGCCGCGGTGCAGGAGATCAAGGACAAGATCAGCAAGTTCAAAACCGGTCAGGAGCAGAGCGGCGGAACGCTGGTGACCGCGAACGCCAAGTGGAACCTGACGCGCCTGTCGGAAGACCCGGCGTCGGCGCTGAGCGTCGAGATCAAGGACAGCCTTGCGCGCGACGTCGTGATGACGTTCGGTGTGCCGACGCAGCTGGTCGGCCTGCCGGGAACGGACACGTACAACAACCTCGCCATGGCGCGCGTCGGCTTTCTTACCGACACGGTGCTGCCTGGATACATCGGCCTGTACGTCGCCGGGCTCAATCACGCGCTGATGCGCAACGGCGCGGAGATACGGCCGGACGTCGAACACATTCCGGCGATGGTCGCGGGTCGGCGCGAGATGATCGAGATGACGTCGAAGGCGTCGATGCTCTCGGTCAACGAACAGCGCGCGCTGCTCGGCTATCCGCCGTACGAGGACGACGACACCGCCGACATCCCGGTGAAGCTGGAAGAGATGCGGATCAAGCGCGCGGCGATCGAGGCGCAGATGGGGAGGGTGTCCAACCTGCTCGGCAGAGCGCCAACGTGAGGAGATTGAGTATGCAGCAGCAGCAACAGTTGATCCGGTACGACGCCGCGTGCCAGGCGCTGGCCGAGGCCCATGCGGTCGACGAGGTCAAAGACATCCGCGACATGGCGGTCGCGATCTCTTCCTACGCGCGCCAAGCCCGCAACAAGGAGCTCGAAATCGAGGCGTCAGAAATCCGCTTCCGCGCCGAGCGGCGCATCGGCGAATTGATGGAACAACAGCGCCGCACGGTCGGGCTCAACGAGGGCGGCCGCCCGTTAAAAACCGGGTCCAAAACGGACCCAGTTTTCACCCTGGCTGAGGCCGGGATCGACAAGCACTTGGCCGACCGCGCACGCAAGTATGCTGCCGTTCCGACCAAACGGTTCGAGCAACTGATGGCCGAGCGGCGTGATCGCATCGCGCAGGAGAACGCCCGCGTCACCATCAACCTCCTGCTGTTCGACGACGACAAGGCCGAGCGCCGCGCCATTCGCGAGGCCCAGTTGGGCGCGAAGCTGTGCGCAACCAAACGCTACGGCGTGATCGTCGGCATGATCGCGTTGGACCGGCACGGCGCGCCGTCGAGCACGGACGTGATCGCGACGCGCGACGTCGCGTCGATCGCCGCCGACGATTGCGTGCTCGGGCTGTGGTCCTCGGTGCCGATGCTGGTGCACGCGCTCGACGTGATGGAGACTTGGGGCTTCTGCTACAAAACGCATTGGGTGTGGGCGAAGGACCGGATCGGTCCTGGCCACTGGAATCGCAACAAGCATGAACTATTCCTGTTCGGCACCCGCGGCGACGTGCCGTGCCCGGCACCGGGGCAGCAATGGGACAGCCTGCTCGAAGCGCCGCGGCGCGGGGAATGGGAAAAGCCAGAGATATTCCTCGAGATGCTCGAAGCGTATTTCCCGACACTGCCGAAGATCGAGCTCAACCGGCGCGGGCCGCCGCGTCAGGGTTGGGCAGCATGGGGGCTGGAGGCCGAAGCCGAGGCGGTGGCGTGAATGCTGATCAACGTCAGCCATGACCGCGAATTCCAGCGTTACCTCGACCGCACCGAGCAGCGCCTGCACGTCGGCATGGTGCCAGTGCTCGCGCGCGGCATGCGGCTGCTGGTGAGCGACGGCGGCGTCGCAGCGGAGGACTACATCAAAGGCCGCGGCGAGAAGGTTCTCGTCGCGCATTACAAGCTGGTCTTTCGTCAGGTGTACACATCGACGTGGCACCAGATCGTCGTCGAGAAACAGGCGCGCACTGGTATCACGGCATTCATGGAGCGCATGCTGTCGTGGATCGAGCGCGAGGCGGCGACGCGCATCCAGTTCATCTCACAGTCGGTCGCCGACGTAATCCGCGACTTCGTTTTGCAAGGCGTGCAGGAGGGGTGGAGCAACAACCGGATCGCGCGCGCGCTCGAAGACGAAATCCCGGACATGTCGCGCACGCGCTCCGCCACCATCGCCAGGACCGAGACGCACGGCGCGGCGTTGTGGGCGACCGACGAAACGATCCGCGAGACCGAGCTCGACGTGCGCACGAAGACGTGGTGGACCGCACAGGACACGCGCGTGCGCGCGAGTCACGCGGCCATGCACGGCGTCGTGGTCCCGTACAGCGACCGCTTCCAGCTCGACGGCGGCGAGATGATGTTTCCAGGCGACGATTCATTCGGTGTCGACGCTGGCGAGTTGATCAACTGCCGCTGCAGCGTGCTTTACTCGACCTGACCTGCGCGCGGCATTGGCCGCGGCCGTGTAGGCGCGTCGCGCTAGCGGCCCGCGCTCATTGGCGAGGAAGCGGTTGCTGTCGAAGTAGTTGCGCGGCAGCAGGCCGAGCTCGCGGATAATCCTCCGCACCACCCTTCTGTCGACCCGGAAGTGACGCGCGATGCGCGCCTCCGGCAAACCCTCCCAATACAGGCGACGGAAGTCGCTCAAGTCGTGAAAGATGATTTTTGCCGGCATTGACTCGACATGACTCAAAAGAAATTTGGCACACCGACAATTACGCAGCGAAATGGCGTTTTACAAACGAATTTTTTCGTGAGTACGTTTTTTCGTCATGAAGCAGTTCTCCGATCTCGATTGCTCGTTCGAAGTGAAATCGGAAGGTGACTCGGTCGCAACATTCACCGGAGTTGCCTCAACATCGGACACTGACTCACACAACGACATCATCGAAGCCGGCGCGTTCGAGCCCATCGAGACCAAGCTCGCGCCCGGCGGCGAATTGATCCCGAACGTGATGATGCTGCGCGATCACGATCGCAGCCAGGTCATCGGCGGTTGGCGATCGTTCGAGCAGCACGGCAAGCGCTTGATCGTTGAGGGCGAACTAGCGCTCGAGGTGCCCAAGGCGCGCGAGACTTACGCTCTGATGAAGCGCGGATTCTTGTCGGGCCTGTCCGTCGGCTTCGCCGTGACCGACAGAAAGCACCTCATGGTCGACGAGCGCACCGGCCGGCGTACGATCAAGAAGGCGCTGCTGCAGGAATGCTCGATCGTCGGCTTTCCCGCCAACAGAAACGCGCGCATCACCAACGTCAAAACCGAGATTGATGCGCTGCTGGCCGATGAAGGCTTCGACGAGGTCGAGGGCGTCGGCCGCTTGTTGCTCGGCCTGCTGCTCCGCGACGCGCGGAAACCGTTCGGCGACGTCGAGTATGCCGATCCTGGCTATCAGGACGACGGGGTGAAGCGCTACCCGATCGACATCGAAGGCCGCATTCGCGCCGCGTGGAATTACATCCACATGCCGCGAAACCAGCAAGCCTACACGCGCGAGCAAGTCGCGCGCATCAAGGCGCGCATCGTAGCGGCGTGGAAACGCAAGATCGATCCGGAAGGGCCGCCGGCCTATCGCGACGACAAGAACGACGACGTGCTGAAAGCCGGTGTTTTCGCCGATCCCGGCTACCTGGACGATGGGAAGGAGCGCTACCCGCTTGACACCGAAGCGCACATCCGCGCCGCGTGGAAAAACATCCATCAGCCGACGAACCGCGATCTCTACACGCGCGAGCAGGTCCTGCGGATCGAGGAGCGCATCATCGCCGCGTGGAAGCGGGTGATCGACCCGGACGGGCCGCCGCGCATCCGCGCCAGCGACAAAGGGCTGATCAAAGGCATCGATGACTTCTCACTGATCGATGAAACGGCGGCCGCGGAGCGTTTGCGCGACCTGCTCGACCAACTGAAAGGGCGCAGCCATGCCTCCTGAAATCAATCTCTCTGATCTGGTGACCGAAATCAAAGCGATCAGCGGGAACATAACCGCCGCAGACGAGGAGCACACGAAGCGGCTCGAAGGCCTCGAAACGTCGCTGGAGGCGAACGCCGGCCACTTCGTCAAGCTCGACGACGGGATGAAGCTTTTCGACAAAAAGTTCGAGTCGCTGGAGACCAGCATCAACGACCTGTGGAAGCGCGCCAGCCGGCCGGGCGCCGAGGGCCGCGATGAAGGCAACGCCAAAGAGCGCGCCTACGCGATCGAGTTTCTGGAGATGCGCCACGAGGAGCGCGTGCGCAAGAAGGACGCCGACCACCCGTTCACGTTCACCGAAGAGCAGGTCAAGGACGCGATCGCCTACCGCAAGGCGCTGACCAGGGCGGTGAACACCGTCGACGCCAATTCCCTGCCGCAGGAGATTCGCAAGTCGCTCACGGCGTTCGCGCTCGGCTCGAACGGTTGGGTGCTCGCGCCCGAGCAAAGCAACCGCGTGATTTCCTGCATCGTCGACCCGACCGACCTCGCCGGGATGATGGCGAGCATGAACATCTCGGGCCCGGCGGTGAAGTTCCCCATCGACAACCAGCGCATGGGCCTCGCCGCGTGGGCGTGCGAGGCGTCGTGCTTCGCCAACAACCCGATGCCCGATCTAAGCGAAGGCCTGGGCGAGCTCGAAATCAAGCCGGAGACGATCCGCTACATCGTGTGCGTCGGCCGCGACCTGCTCGAAGACGCGGCGATCAACGTCGAAGACTGGATCATGCGCAAGGTCAGCGAGGGCATGCGCGCGACCATCAACCACGCGATCATCGTCGGCGACGGCGTCGGCAAACCGCTCGGCATCCTGCACCCGAACGCCGGCATCCCGATCTGCGAGACGTCGCCGAACACGCCGCCCGGCATGTTCACTTGGCAGGACTTGATCCAGCTCAAGTACGAACTGCCGATGGAGTGGCACACCGGCGCGTCGTATCTCATGAACCAGCGAACGTTCTCGCTGCTGCACACGATGTCCGACGCCATCGGCCGGCCGCTGGTTTCGCCGATCCCGCAAGGCCCGGGCTTCATGCTCGACGGTTCACCGATCCGCATCGCGTCGCAGATGCCGGACGTGGCGCCGGGCGCGACGCCCGTGGCCTTCGGGAACTGGCAGCGCGTGTACATGGTTGTCTGGCGCAAGGCCATCACGATGCAGCAGGACCCTTACAGCGCGGGCTTCTGTGTGCTCTACAAGTTCGAGGCACGCGTGGGCGGCGGCGTTCTTTGCCCGAACGCGGCGCGCCTGCTGAGGATCAGGTAAGGAGGCTCGAATGACTGGAACACTGAACATCCGGTCCAACGCCGGCAAGGTGTGGGTCGGCCCGGTCATGTCGCCGGACTATGCCGACATCGGCATCGGAAACGAGTACAGCATCGTCGTGTTCAACACGACCGCTGAAGACATCACAACTGGCACCATCGAGTTTGAGAACGCTGACGCGGACCCGAACAACCCATGCGCTCCTGGCGAGTGGTTCCCGATCGATCCGGTGGCGGGTTGCGGCCCGATCGTCACGGGCGTGCCGTACACTGGGCCGGTGACGGTCGAGATCACGCCGGAGCGACCGATCAGGGCGCGCGCGTCGTGTCAGTACGCCGTTCCGTGTCCGCGACAATTCATTCGCGTCACCGCCGCGCCAGCGGGCACGTGGGTGGCACTGGTGATCACGCGCCTGCGACGCACCGACTTCAGCCACCTCGGGCCGTTCGGCGGCATTCCGGCGCCGCTCCCGCTCGCCGGCTCGGCGTTCCAATCATCGTTTGCTCAGCCGCAGCAGGCGACCGCGCCGCCACCGACATCACGCCGCCGCCGCGCCAGCGAGGAGGCGGCTACATAGAATGCAGCTCGTGCAGATCACCGCCGGCCACGCGGTTCGCTATTCGATGAACAACGGACTCACGCTGAGCGAGTTCGACGACGGCGTATTATACGAAGTGCCCGACCACGTGGCGCGCGGCATGCTAGCTCGGAATTGGGCCAGGATCGTCGACCGCAACGAATTGAAGGACGATCAGGTCGTCGACCTGCCGCCGCTGCCGCGCGCTAACGAGAATGGAGGTTCGTCATGACGATTCCGTATCCCTATCGGACGCCAGACGCGTTGCCCTTCGGCGTCGCCGCGGCATGCTTCGACTACTGTCCACCGATCCCGCCGTGTGAAGTGCATTGGCTCCCGTCGCCGTGCATCTGCACTACTCAGGGCTTTCCCGGCTTTCCCGGTGGCGAGAGCGGCGGCGACGGCGGCAATGGCGGCGATGGCGGCGGCGAAAGCTTTGCGGCGCGAGCGCGGCGTAGGTAAATGCCCAACGGACAAACGATCTACACTGGGCGCGCGGTCAACTCGATCTTCGGCGGTCGCGCGCTCAGCAATCTGCAGGGGTTCGGTGGTCAGGGGCTCGGCACCATGCCAGGGCCAGCGTCATGGCCGCGCACGGGCGCCATGTGCGCGCCGATCGTGCAGTGCTGCTGCAAGGGACCGTGGACGATCGCGCCGGGCGAGACGCAGCCGATCATCATGGACTGGTCACCGTGGATCGCCAGCGTGCCGGGCTACAACCTCAACAAGGTCGACACCGCCTCGCTGTGGGACATGAACGTCAGCCCGCCAGTGCCGGCCAATCCGAACGTGATCAAGATTGTGTCCGGCCAGAGCGACGATCCGGACACGCCCGACAATTCCGAGGCCGCGGCTCTCCTCGGGCTCATCCCGCCGTACGGAGTGCAAGCCCTGATCGAGGTCGGCGAGGGCGCGCAGATCGGATTTCAGTACCGGTTGAGCCTTTGCCTCATCGCGCGCGACTGCGACGGGCGCAAGATCAGGCAGTGCGATTGCGTGGTCATCACGATCGCGGAATGCTGATAAATGGCCGACGATCAGATCGAGTACGCTTTTGAACTGTGCAAGCTGCACGCTGCGGTCGACGGTGCGTTCGACGAAAAGCTGCTGCGCCATTGGTTCGATGCCGCCTGGGACCTGTGCGCCAAGATGGTCGGGCTCATGCCGCCGACCCCGGTGGAAGAGCGCGTGATCATCCGCGCCGACGGCAGTTTCGTCTTGAGCCATCAGCCGACGAGCGAGGTGAGGCTGTATTCCGGCTACAGGCTGGTGGCGATTCTGCCGCCCACGCTTGAACGTTCACGCTGCGATCCGGCGCTGTGTTGCTTCTGCGATCTGACCGCCAAGTACACGACCGGATGGGACAGCTGCGAAATGCCGCCGCGCTTCGTACAAGCGGTCGCGCGCGTGTTCGCCTACATCATCGAGAACCGCGGCGATTCGGAATTGGACGACCAAGTGCTCGGCAAGTCCGGCGCGCTCCGCTTCCTGTCGCCCGACTTGCAGTTCGTAGCGTGACCCAATGCCCAAGATTGACCTTCGGCGGCGCTCGATCCCACGCATCGGCGAGATGCGCGACGTGGTGTGGGTCTGCACCACGATTGAGCGGCCGGACGATTTCGTCTCGACCATCGTGCAGCGGCCAGGCGTGATCAAGGTGCACGCGCGCATCCGCGATCTGCGGCCGGACCAGATTTTGGATTTTCAGGCGGTGTTCGGCAGCGAGAACATGCCGACCAAGGAAATCACCATCCGGGTCCCGCCGGACGTCAAGGTCGACCTCAATCACTGGGTCTACCGCGAGACCGGGAACGCCAAGGTCTGGCACAGGGTACGCAGCGTCGAGGACATGGGCGAGGTCGGGCGCTTCCTGATCCTGCGGTGCTCGGTCGACACCGTCAACGACCCGCGCACCGATCCGGTGACGCAGCAAGCACCGCCGGTATGGGAACGGCCGGACGAGCGGCCGGACATGGATTGAGCACCATGGCTTCGATCAGCATCACCGTCGATCTCGACCGTTTGCCAACGCTGGAGATCAGCGACGATGTGGTGACGAACTGGATCGAGGCGCGCTTGAACGACGCGCGAAACACTTTCATCCAGAACGTCAGCCGCGGCGGCGGCGGTGGGCGCACGTATCGGCGGGGCCGTAGAGGTATGCACCGCGCCTCGGCGCCCGGCGAATATCCCGTCACTGACAGCGGCCGGCTCGTCAACTCGGTGAACTTCGTCGTTCACTCCGCGCAGGAGGGCGTGCTCTATGCCGACGTGGAATATGCCAAGTTTCTGACCGAGGGCACGGCTCGCATGGCCGCGCGGCGCATGCTGGCCGACGCGTTGACCGAGGTGCTGGAAAGCCGGCCGCGCGAAGATGCCCTGGCGCGTGCAGCGAGGCTCAGGTGATGGCGACGAACGGCAACAACGGCTTTCCCGCGCCGCCGCCGCCGGTCGAGCGGCCGCCGCTCGTGCCGCCGTACGTCAACAGCGTTTACAACGTCATCACGCGCCGCCTTCGTCTGGCGCGGACCATCTTCGGCGAGCGCGTCAAGCTCGTGCTGCGGCAGGTCGAGGACGAGCATTGGGCGAAACTGCCGCGCCCCTATCTGCTTGTCGTGCCACGGCAGACGCGCCAGCCGCGCGAGGTCGACGTCGATTACATGTCGTTCGTCGATCCGCGCGAGGTCGCGTTCGTCGCGCATTTCGACGGCCGCGGTAGCGAGCAGGAGCACCTTGCCGCTAACGACATCGACACCGCCGAGCGCCAGTTGATCTTCGTGCTCGCCGGCTGGCGACCGCTGCCGCAGTACAATCCGACACTCTATTCCGGCATGCGCATCCAGGGAACGCGCATTCCCGACGTGAAGGTGCAGTACGTTTTCATGTTCAACGAGCAGGTCGTGTTGCCGGACGAGCCGCCGTTCTTCGAGGGCGAGGACGATCTACTGGAGCCACTGAAGCTCGACAGCATCGGCGTCCACATCAACGATCCGACCTGTGCGACTTGCGTGTGCGAGCCCGAGCTCCCGCCAGTGCCGACGATCTGCGTGACGGCCGGCGGCTGTCCCGTCGAGCTACCGCCGGACCCGTGCGCGCCACCGGAATGCCCGCCAATACTGGGAGGCGACGATGCCGATAAGAAAACCGCGCAGCGATGAAAGCGAATCGGATTTCATGCGCCGCTGCATGGGTGAGCTCGCCGATGCCGACAGCAATCGGCCGCCCGACCGGCGGCGCCCGCAGAATCAACGAGTCGCGATTTGCATGCAGGCATGGCGCGACCGCAACAAGTCGGATCGCGCGCTGCTCAGCGAAGTGCTACAACGGGCGGCGGAGTTGCTGCGCTCGAAGGAAGGAGCATGACCATGACACAGTTTGCGGCCTCGATTGGCGGCCCGGACCCGACCGCTGGCGTTCCGCGTGGCCGTCCAGCACAGGACTGGCGCCAGTCGCAATTCGCTCAGCGCGAGAGCGGCATCGACTGGGAGAAGGATGAGAAGTATTTCACGCCGCAGCCGGCGCCGAAGCAAAAGTTCGGCAAGTACAAGGAACCGCTGATGGACATTCCGTATCTGCGCGAACACAAGATCAGGGTGCGTGCCGTGGCGCCGGCGACCTACTACACGGCGGACGGCGACCCGATCCCCGCCGACGAATGGGTGACGCTGCCGATCTCGCCCAGCCTGTTGCACGCGATCAAGGACGGCGACCTTGAGCGCGGCGAGGACCCTCCGGAAGAAGGGCAACCGGAACCACGCCATCGCGAACGCCATCGGCATCGCTCGCACTCGCCGACTCCAACCACGACGACATAGGCGACTCACGGCAAATCGATGCGTTGCGGTGATATCCTTCGGGCGGCAATGACCCGAAGGAGATCGCCGCCATGGCAGAGAACCGCATTTCGCTCGCTGCTGCTCGCGGAAATTTT
>Ga0126377_10000985_pt1 | contig 18356 bp, 18 predicted proteins | sample PanSoiMetPlot_22_FD_92647 | JGI IMG/M metagenome (GOLD analysis project Ga0126377, IMG submission 92647) | Tropical forest soil microbial communities from Panama - MetaG Plot_22 | ecosystem: Environmental > Terrestrial > Soil > Tropical forest > Bulk soil | place: Panama | collected 2016-02-17 | reverse complement strand
GCGATGCTCGCCGAGCGCGGTCTCGCGTGGATGCCGACGCTGTCGGCCGACGTACAGGCCGTGCTTGCCACGGACAAGGTGCGCTTCCAGGGTCAGGAAGTCGCGTTCGTCGTCGCGGAGGACCGCTACGCGGCACGCGACGCCCTCGAACTGATCGACGTCGACTACGAGCAGTTGCCGGCGGTGGTGAACGCACGCAGCGCACTCGACCCGACCGCTCCGCTGATCCGCGACGACCTCGACGGCAAGACCGACAATCACTGCTTCGACTGGGAGACCGGCGACCAGGCGACCACCGACGCGGTGTTCGCGAGCGCAGACGTCGTGGTCAGCCAGGACATGGTGTATCCGCGCGTACATCCGGCACCACTCGAAACATGCGGTGCGATCGCCGATTACGACCAGATCGACGGCGCGCTGACGATGTGGTGCACCACCCAGGCTCCGCACGCACACCGCACGCTCTACGCGATGGTCGCCGGCCTACCCGAGCACAAGATCCGAGTGATTTCGCCGGACATCGGTGGCGGGTTCGGCAACAAGGTGCCGATCTACCCCGGCTATCTCTGTGCCATCGTCGCCTCGCAGCTGACCGGTAAGCCCGTCAAGTGGATGGAGGACCGTTCGGAGAACCTGACCAGCACTGCCTTCGCGCGCGACTACATCATGCGTGGCGACATCGCGGCCACGAGCGACGGCAGGATCCTCGCGATCCGTACTCATGTGCTCGCCGACCATGGCGCGTTCAACGGGGTCGCGGCGCCGTCGAAGTATCCGGCCGGGTTCTTCGGCGTGTTCACGGGCAGCTACGACATCCAGGCGGCGTATTGCGCGATGACGGCGGTCTACACGAACAAGGCGCCGGGCGGGATCGCCTACTCCTGCTCGTTCCGGATCACCGAGGCGGTCTATCTCGTCGAGCGTCTGGTCGACTGTCTCGCGTACGAGTTGGGCATGGACCCGGTGCAAGTACGGCTGAAGAACCTGCTGAAACCGGAACAGTTCCCATATCTGACGAAGACCGGCTGGGTCTACGACTCCGGCAACTACGAGCCCACGCTCCGCGAGGCGTTGCGCATTGCCGGATACGACGAACTACGACGCGAGCAGGCGGAGCGACGTGAACGCGGCGAGCTGATGGGCATCGGCATCTCGTTTTTCACCGAGGCGGTCGGCGCCGGGCCCCGCAAGCACATGGACATCATGGGGTTGGGCATGGCCGACGGCGCGGAGTTGCGCGTACATCCGACGGGTACGGCGGTGCTGCGCGTGTCGTGCCAGACGCAGGGGCAGGGGCACGAGACCACGTTCGCGCAGATCGTCTCCGAAGAACTCGGCATACCGCCGGCGGACATCACGGTAGTGCACGGCGACACCGATCAGACGCCGTTCGGGCTGGGCACCTACGGCAGTCGGTCAACATCGGTCTCGGGCGCGGCGACCGTCCTCGTCGCGCGCAAGGTGCGCGACAAGGCGCGGCTCATCGCGGCCGAGGTGCTCGAGGCGTCGGTGGACGATCTGGTATGGGCGAAGGGCTCGTTCCACGTCATCGGCGACCCGGACACCGCGATATCCATGCGGGACATCGCGATGCAGGCGCATGGCGTCATCGAGTTGCCGGACGGACTCGAGGGCGCGCTCGACGCCCAGATCCATTACAACCCCGACAATCTCACGTACCCGTTCGGCGCGTACGTCTGCGTGGTGGACGTCGATCCCGGTACCGCGGTTGTCACGGTGCGGCGGTTCATCGCGGTGGACGATTGTGGCACCCGCATCAATCCCATGATCATCGAGGGACAAGTGCACCGCGGGCTCACCGACGGCGTCGGCATGGCGCTCATGGAGATGATTTCGTTCGACGATGCCGGCAACTGTCTGGGCGCATCGCTGATGGACTACCTGCTGCCGACGGCGTTGGAGGTGCCGGACTGGGAAACCGGATACACGGTCACGCCGTCGCCCTACCACCCGATCGGCGCGAAGGGCATCGGCGAGTGCGCGACGGTCGGCTCGCCTCCGGCCGTGGTGAACGCGGTCATGGATGCGCTAAAGCCGTTCGGCATCCGGCACGCCGACATGCCGCTGACGCCGTCGCGGCTGTGGGAGGCCATCAACGGTCGTGGCCGGCCGCCGGTCTGAACGGCTCGTGGGTCATGAGCCGCTCACGACGACGCCGCAGTCGGGCGCCTTCGCGGGCGCGCGAACGGTTAGCTCCAGAGCGTCACGTGAATCGACGGCTTGAAGCGCCCGACCGTGACGCCGGCGCCGCGCAACATCGCTTGTGTGGCGCGCGGTGTCGTCACGAACCGCGCCAGTTCTTCGGCGGCCGACGGCGCCTGGCGGGCGGCCAGCGTGAGGATGCTCCACGCGCCCTGGGCCTGCAGCGCCGGCGACGACACGCGCTTCAGGTCGCCGTTGGCCAGATTCTGCGAGACCGCGAACGAGACGGCCGGCGCCAATCCCTTGCCCCGCTTGGCTTCTTCCACCGCGGCCGCATGGCTCTGGAAGATGCGTTGGTGGTCTTCGGGGACGTTGATGCGGCGCAGCATCTCCGGGATGACCTCGGTGTCGTACGCCGCCGACGGACCGAGCAACCACATCTGATCGCGCAATGCACCGACGCCCGGCACGAATCTGGTGATCGGATTGTCCGGGCTCGCCACCGCGACCACTTGGTAGTTCAGGAAGTGTGTGCTGGCGATCGACGCGTCCAGGTTGGTCGGCTGCGGGCCGATCGCCGCGTCGACGGTACGGCTGAGCAACAGCGACTCGAAGTGCCGTGGATTATGGCTGCTGAGCTCGACGTCGAGGTCATTGGCGCGTTCCGCGAACAGCTCGATCAGCCCGGGCGCCGCGTGTTCAGCGAACAGTGCCGAAGTGGCCACCCGCAACAGGCGACGTCCGCCACCGGCCTGGCGTACCTCGATGATCGTACGGTCCTGCAGGCTCAGCATCTCGGCCGCCCGACTGGCAAGGCGCAGGCCACCCGGCGTGAACGCCAGCCCGGACGACGTACGGACAAACAGCCTGTCGCCAAGCTCCTTGCGCAACTGGCCGACGTGCAGCGAGACCGCGGCCTCGGTGACCTCGAGGTCGGCCGCGGCCCGCTTGACCGAACCGAGCCGCGCGACGGCGGCGAAGGCGCGCAGCTGCGTCGGCGTCACACGTCGTCCTTCCGTGCGCGGCATCCAGAACGGTGGCCATTCTAGATCCACTCACGGATGGGCCGCGGCGGGCGTTCACAAGTCCTCAAGGTGCGTCGTCAACAGCAGCTCGCCGGTCCCGAGGACGCGCCGCCGGCAGAACTCGGCGCACAGCACACGCTATCGGCCGCCTTGGTCAACGTGTCGGCGTCGGACTTGACGACGTAAACCTCCCACGGCTCGTCGCCCGGCCCGCGTACCCACACCTTGTCCTGCAGGGCATAGCAGCACTCGGTGTTCTCCTCGGAGGCGGTGACCAGCCCGAGGTCGGTGAGTCGCTGGGCCGCGGCGGTGACCTCCTCGCCGCTGAACACCTCCACACCCAGATGATCCATGACGGTCGGCTGCCCTGTCGCGCCCTCGATGAGCACGAGCTTGAGGGGCGGTACGTCGATTGCGAAGTTCGCGTAACCGGGGCGGCGCTTGGCCGGCTCGATGCCGAACAACTTCGAATAGAAGTCAACTGAACCTTCGAGGTCGGCTACCCGCAGCGCCAATTGGACACGGGACATGATCTGCCTCCAGACATCGCCAAGCTGTTTAGACGTTCATCTAGACAGAGCCTTGCACGCTGTCTTGACGTCTGTCAAGATAAACAGATGTCTAAACAGCTGCCGATCTACGACGTCACCACCGGCTGCTGCACGCCGATGGTCAGCGAGTCGTTGACCGAGGCCGTCGCGACCGATTTGGCGCGTGGGTTCAAGGCGCTCGGCGATCCGGTGCGGCTTCGGCTGCTGTCGCTGATTGCCGCGCGTGGCGGTGGCGAGGTGTGTGTCTGCGAGCTGACCGATGCGTTCGCTGTCACCGGCCCGACCATCTCGCACCACCTCCGGGTGTTGCGTGAGGCCGGATTGATCGACTGCGAACGGCGCGGCACATGGGTCTACTACTGGATCATCCCAACCGCACTCGGTGCGCTGTCCCAGTTGCTTGACGCGTCGAGCGTCGCAGCCGCGGCCCGATGACCGCTTCGCTCGTACGCCGTCTACTGGCCGAACTGCTAGGTACGGCGCTGTTGGTGACCGCGGTCGTGGGTTCGGGGATCGCGGCAGCCAGGCTGTCGCCCGGCGATGTCGGTCTGCAGTTGTTCGAGAACTCGTTCGCGACCGCGCTGGCGCTGGGTGTGCTGATTCTGTTGTTCGGCCCAGCGTCCGGAGCACACTTCAATCCCGTCGTGACAACCGCAGACTGGTGGTTGCATCGCCGCGACGCCGGCTCGCGCGCCTCGGAGGCGGGCGCCTACGTCGTTGCACAGTTGGTCGGTGGCATCGGCGGTGCGGTGCTGGCAAATGTGATGTACGGGTTGCCCGCCGTGTCCTGGTCGCACACCGACCGATCGGCGGCGCACCTCTGGCTCGGCGAAGTTGTCGCGACCGCAGGACTAATCCTGCTGATCTTTTCGCTGGTTCGGACGGGCCGGACCGCCGTGACTCCGCTCGCGGTGGGCGCATATATCGGCGCCGCGTACTGGTTCACTTCGTCGACGTCGTTCGCGAACCCCGCGGTCACGATCGGGCGTACGTTCAGCGACACGTTCGCCGGCATCGCACCCGGCTCGGTCTTAGGCTTCATCGCCGCACAGGCCATCGGCGGAGTCATCGGCGTGGCCGTGCTCGCAATCGTCTATCCGCGAGCGGCCGAGTCCCTGACGAGCCAACCGGTCGAGTTCGTTGAGACGGGAGCACGATCTTGACGGCAAGCGTGATCACGATCGAGCCGATGCGGGACGTGCACGCCAATGCCGTGCTCGCCATCTACCAGGACGGCATCGACGAAGGCAACGCCACCTTCGAGACCAACGCCCCGCCGTGGGATCGATTTGCCGCGGACCATTCCGAGGATCACCGCTACGTCGCGGTCGACGCCGTCGGCACCGTGGTCGGCTGGACCGCGTGCACGCCGGTCTCGGATCGGTGTGTCTACGCCGGTGTCGTCGAGCACTCGGTCTACGTACATCCAGACCATCGCGGCCGCCGCATCGGCCAGCGCCTGCTGGCGCGCCTCATCGAGTCGACCGAGGCGGCGGGGGTATGGACCATTCAGTCGGGCATCTTTCCGGAGAACTCAGCAAGCCTTGCGTTGCACGTGGCAGCCGGCTTCCGCGTCGTTGGCACTCGGCAGCGCCTCGGTCAGCACCGTGGGGTGTGGCGCGACGTCACCTTGATCGAACGTCGCAGCCCCAACATCTAGACAGTCACTACACCCATCGCCGGCTACCCGAACCGCATCTCGTCGGCGGTCAATTTCAGAAGGAGCATCCCGTGACGGAATCTAGCGTCGACTCGTCACGCCTCACCGTCGACCAACAACTCGCGCTTCGCACCGCCGCGACGAACCTGCGGAGCGAATTCGGCGGTCTCTTTGGCTCGGAGACCATCGAGCGAATCCTGCACTCCAGCTACCACCAGTTCGCGACGAGCGCCCATATCGACCGGTTCCTGCCGCTCATGGCCGAACGCTTTGCTCGACAGCGCCTACACGCCCTGGCCAAGGTCGAGGGCCATCGTGAGGACGGACGGCCGATCGTGTTGTTTGCCTGCGTGCACAACGCCGGCCGCAGTCAAATGGCGCTTGGCTTCTTCAACCACCTCGCCGGTGACCGTGCGGTTGGTTGGTCCGGCGGCTCCGAACCTGGTGTGTCCGTCAACCCGGCCGCCGTCGCCGCCATGGCCGAACGAGGCATCGACATCACCGGCGAGTTCCCGAAGCCGTGGACCGACGAAGTCGTCCGCGCGGCGGACGTCGTCATCACGATGGGTTGCGGCGATGCCTGCCCGATCTTTCCCGGCAAGCGATACCTCAACTGGGATCTCGACGACCCAGCCGGCCAGGACGTCGAACAGGTGCGTCCGATCCGTGACGAGATCGAACGACGCGTCCGAACCCTCCTCGGCGAACTCAACGTCACCTCGATCAGCTAATTGCTTGGCCGCGCGAGATTACCTGCGCGCTCGGTGCGCGTCTGCGGATTACGTTGCGCTGACCGTTGGCGGACCAACGCGACCGCTATGTTGGCGTAGTGGGTCAGAGCACGGTCGACGTTCTCGTCGTTGGCGCTGGGCCGACCGGGTTGGCGTTGGCCGCACAGCTCGTGGCGCACGGCGTTCGGCCGCGGCTGATCGACCGGGGCACCGATCGGGTCCACGAATCACGGGCGTTGGCAATCCAACCCCGGACGCTCGAAGTTCTCGCTGGACTGGGTGTCAGCGAGAACCTGGTCGAACATGGCAACCGCATGGTCCGGATGCGAATCCATGCTGGCAAGCGCGACTTGTCGATTCCACTGTTCGACCTCGGCATGGCTGACACTGCGTATCCGTTCCTGCTGTTCCTATCCCAGGCGGAAACCGAACGGATCCTTGCCGAGCATCTCGTCGACCATGGCGTGCTCATCGAGCGCGGTGTGGAGCTCACACAACTCCAACACGACGGCGATGTTGTCACCGCCGTACTGCGCAACGGCAGTGCGAAGGAGACCGTCACGGCACGTTATGTGGTGGGTTGCGACGGAGCACACAGTACGGTGCGGTCTGCGGCCGGCATCGCGTTCGAAGGCGGCTCGTACCCGCAGAACTTCGTACTCGTCGACACGGAAGCGGATGGCATCGCAACGGACGCCGCGCACGTGTTCCTTTCCGAGCGCGGGATGTTGTTTTTCTTTCCGCTCGGCGCACCGGCAAGTTGGCGGCTGCTGGCCATGCGACCGGCTGGCGACGACACCGATCGTGCGCCGGACGACATCACGCTCGACGAGGTAGAGACGCTCGCCGGTCGCTACACCGAAGGCGCCGTGCGACTGCACGACCCGATTTGGATGACCAACTTCCGCCTGCACCACCGAGTCGCGGCCAACTACCGGTCCGGGCGGATCTTCCTCGCTGGCGATGCCGCTCACATCCACTCGCCGGCCGGGGCCCAAGGCATGAACACCGGGATCCAGGATGCCGTCAACCTCGCCTGGAAGCTCTCTGAAACTATCCACGGCCGCGCGAACACGAACCTGCTCGACACGTACGAAGCAGAACGCGCGCCAGTCGGTCGTGCCGTGCTCCGCTTCACCGACCGCGCGTTCACCATTGCGACGACCGACAATGCATTCGTCCGGTTCGCGAGACGCGTGATTGCACCGACCGTGATTCCACTTGCCACCAGGTCGCAAGGTGGTCGCCGCTACGCGTTTCGTACCATCGCCCAGCTCGCCATTCGCTACCGGAGCAGCCCGCTATCGGTGAACGGTCAGCACGCATCCCGCCGCGGTCTGCGCGCCGGCGACCGCCTGCCCGATGCGCCAATCCGCGTGCACGGACAGCCGTCGACCCTGCACGCGCTCATCGCCGAGCCGGGTTGGCACCTGCTGCAATGCGGCCCGGCTTACCACCAGCTGGTCGGGCACCGGCGGACCGGATTGACCGTCCACCACTTGAGCGAGAGCGACCCCGACGTCGAGGTTGTGCTGAACCCGGTCGCGATGCGCCGGCTGAATCTCCGACCACACGAGGACGCGGTCTACCTTGTGCGGCCGGACGGGCACATCGGATACCGATCCCGCCAGCAGCAAGCCGACGACCTCGCCGAATATTTGGACCGTTGGCTGCCGGCGGCTGCGTCGGCGAGCCAATCGGAACCATGACCGGCGCGAACCGGAGCGTCGAAGCATGTCAGCGGCTCAGCGCTGCCGTGTGGCCGGTCAGCGACGCTAGATACTCCGGACGGTGCAGCGGATTGGCCGTGGTACGGCGACGTGACGGCGGCGTACCACGCACCGGTTGGTGGCCAGCCGACGACGTCTCCATGCCTCCCTCGCCGCTGGTCAGCGCCGGCAGTTTGCGTCGCAATGCCGGTGCGTCGGCGGCCGGAAGCACCGCCTCGATCGTGATCTCGTCGCCGCGTACCAACTGATTTTCGACCGTGGCACCGAGTGAGGCAGCAGCGGCGAGCACCGGACCAACCATGCTGAGCGGAGCGTCGATGGTCACGCGCGCCATCGGCTCGCATACCGTTGTGCCCGCGTCGTTCAGCGCCTCCATCACCACGATCGGCGCGAGCTTGCGGAAGTCGGCGGCGGTGCTCGTCGGTCCGCGTTGGCTCGGCCCGCCGTCTGCCACGCTGTAGTTGCTGTCAATCATCGTGACGACGCAGTCCGTCACCGGCCAGCCGCGCAGTCCCTCGCGCAGTGTTTCGTTCACGTAGTCGGCCATGCTGGCGGCGAACTCGTCGACCGTGCGATAGACGTAGAGCGGCACGGCCCGGAAGTCCACCCCAAGACGGAACGCCACGCCGGTGCCGGGCGGCGCCGGTTCGACGCGCAACCCGATGGTCGCCTGGAACGGGTTGTCCGGCGTGTTCAGGCGCTCGATCGCTTCGCCGACGCGTGTCGGCCGCTCGATGTAGAGCATGGTCGTGGCACGGAACTCGGCGTCGATGCCGAAGTCGTCGGCGAGCGTCGACTGGATGACTTCCTTCTGCACTTCGCCGTATAGCGACACGGCTAGCTCGTGGTGTACGTCGTCGATGCGTACGTTGATGAGCGGATCCTGCTCGGCAAGCTGCGTCAGGGCAGACCGCAATGCGACATGGTCGCTGTGCCGAACCGGCACGACGACCGCCTCCATCGTCGGCAGCGCGAAGTGGTGTTGCTCCCGCTCACCGGAGCGGGCCCCGATCGAGTCGCCGACCTTGACGTGTGCGAGTCCCCACAGCTTGCCGATCTCGCCCGCCGACACGGCATCGCGGCGCACCCAGGCGCCGCGGTCGAACACTCGGATCGCGGTCACCTTGTCCGTGCGGCCGTTGACCTGCTCGCGTACTCGCAGCGCGCCGGCCGACATGCGTACGTAGGCGACCTTCTCGCCCGCCGTACCGCGATCGATCTTGAAGATGCTGCCGTTCGGCGCGCCATCGGTGTCACCGGCCGCCGACGGAAGCAGGTCGACGATTCCGTCCATCAGCGCGTCGACTCCGGCACCGGTCACGGCCGATCCGACGAACACCGGATTGATGGCGGCCCGCCGGGTCTGGGTGACCAGTTCGCCCCACAGCCGCGGTGTGGTCACCGCGGTTTCGTCGTCGACGTACGCGGCGAGTAACCCCTCGTCGCGGTCGGCGAGCGCGTCGATAAGGACGCCCCGAAAACCATCGTCGTCCATGGACAGCGGTGTCACAGACGCGGCACGGGACCCGAGACGTTCCGCGCGCGCCATCGGGACGGCGGTCACCGCGAGCCGACGCTCGATTTGCGCCAGCGTTCGATCGACGTCCGCGCCGCTTCGGTCAATCTTGTTCACGAACAACAACGTGGGTACGCGCAACCGTTGCAGCGCGCGCATCAGCACGCGGGTCTGTGGCTGGACACCCTCGACCGCCGAGATCACCAGTACGGCGCCGTCCAGCACCGCCAACGAACGGTCCACTTCGGCGATGAAATCCGGATGTCCCGGCGTGTCAATGAGGTTGATCGACGTACCACGAATGACAAGCGACACCACGGCGGCGCGGATCGTGATGCCCCGTTGGCGCTCGAGCGCCAACGAGTCGGTCTGGGTCGTGCCGTCGTCGACGCGACCGATCTCGCCGATGACGCCGGCGGAGAAGAGGAGCCGCTCGGAAAGTGTTGTCTTACCGGCGTCTACATGCGCCAGGATCCCGAGATTCAGCGTGCTGCGCAACAATCGTCGCACCCTTCGAATGGACGAGTAGGTCCTTGTCGAGAGAGATCGACGTTGCTCGCATGTCACGCTCCTTCGGTGTTCGTGTCGACGACGACCAGCACACCACGCGGCCGGCCGCGGCGCGACGGATTTTTCGCTGCCAGCGCGGACCGTTGCATTCGTACACTCTCCGATATACTCTTATTGGAGTTAGTTGGAGGGTGATCGCATGACGAGAGACTCGATCCGCGGCTCGTCGGACCGCAGCATCCTGATCCTCACGAGCCTCGCGGACGCGCCGAAGCATGGGTACGCGCTGATCAAGGACATCGAAGACTTCGCCGGTGTCAAGCTCGGTGCGGGCACGCTCTATGGCGCGCTGACGAAGTTGGAGGACGCGGGCCTGGTCGAGCCGCTGCCGAGCGAGGACCGCCGGCGGCCATACCAGATCACGCCGGCGGGTCGGGAGCACCTGCGTGAGCGGCTCACCGAGGCCGCGCGCATCGCGCAGGTCGGGCTGCGTCGCCTCACGGTGGCCTGGTCATGAGCGCGCGGCTGGTGCGCGTCGCGCTGGCGTTCTACCCGCGTGCCTGGCGCGACCGCTACGGTTCCGAGCTCGCGGTGTTGACCGACGACCTGATCGAAGCGGGGGAGACGACGGCGTTCGCCACCGCGGCGAACCTCGTTGGTGGCGCGGTGCGGCAGCGATGGCGTGCCGCGGCCAGATCGCACGCCGCGGTGCTCACCGCGGCGCTCGCCATCGCAGTCGGCGCCGCAGTCGCGGTGGCCGCCGTCCGAGACGGACACAGGGGAGGAACGATGCGGCCGTACTTTTACACGCACCAGGTGGGTTTCGTGCTGTTCGTCGCCGTGGTGGCATGGTTGATGGTGGAGTTCGTCGAATTCCTGCGAGTGCAGGAGCGGCGAAGCAAGAACGGGTCGGTGCGGCGAACGCCGACGCTCGGCTTCTACGTGGTCGGCATCGCGGTGGTGATCGCCGAGAACGTCTGGCTCTACCTCGCGCCGCCGGTCGTACCAGACGCGACGATCAGTCACGGCGCAATCGCGTTCGCCGTGGGCCTCGCGATATTCCTGGCCGGCGCTTCGATGCGCGTGTGGTCGTTCCGGGCGCTCGGGCAATATTTCTCGTTCTCGATTGAGGTCCGGCCAGACCAGAACGTCGTGACGGCCGGCCCGTATCGGACGGTGCGCCACCCCAGTTACGCCGGCGGTCTGCTCATCGTTATCGGGGTCGGCCTGATGTCGGCCAACTGGGCGGCCGTAGCGGTGATGGCGGTGCTGGCGCTCATCATGATCGTCTGGCGGATACACGTGGAAGAGGACGCGCTCATGACGACGCTCGGCGACCGGTACCGGTCGTACGCCTCGGGTACGAAGCGCCTCGTGCCGCTCGTCTGGTGACCGTAGCGAGGTGGCAAGCCCCGTGGACCTGAGCCGTGGTGGTCAGCCGTGCGCGGCTTCGAGTCGGATGACCGTCGACTTGGACGCCGGCGTATTGCTGACCTCCGCGGTCGAGTCCAGCGGTACGAGCACGTTGGCTTCCGGGAAATACGCCGCGGCGCATCCCTTCGGCGTCGGGTAAGCCACCGCCCGGAACGCCTTGGCGCGCCGCTCGCCATCGGACCAGACGCTGATCACGTCCACCGTGTCGCCGTCGCTCAGGCCGTACTCGGTCAGATCGTCTGCGTTGACGAAGATGACGCGACGCCCGCCCTTGATGCCCCGGTATCGGTCGTCGAGGCCGTACACGGTCGTGTTGAACTGGTCGTGCGAGCGCACCGTCTGCAATAGGAGATGACCGGTCGGCACGTCGACGGTGGTCGGCGGATTGACCGTGAAGAGAGCCTTGCCGGTCGGAGTGTTGAACGTACGCGAGTCGTGTGGGCCACGCGGCAACATGAACCCGCCGGGTTGAGCGGCGCGCTCCTCGTACGCGTGGAAGCCCGGCACGATGTGCTCGATGTGCCGGCGGATGATCGCGTAGTCGGCGCCCATGTCCCGCCAGCCGACGTCGTCTCCGAACAGTTCATGTCCGAGAGCCGTGATGATGTCGACCTCGCTGCGCAGATGTGGCGAGCCGGGTATGAGCCGGCCGTGGGACGCATGCACCATGCTCATCGAATCCTCGACCGTGACGAAGCGATCACCGTCCGGGCCGATGTCGCGTTCGGTACGGCCAAGGCACGGCAACAGCAGCGCCTGCGTGCCGTGGCAGAGGTGTGAACGGTTCAACTTCGTCGCCACGTGTACGGTCAGGGCGCAGTTCGCCATCGCGGCCTCGGTGATCTCCGTGTCCGGCGTCGCCGCGACGAAGTTGCCGCCCAGCGCGAAGAACACCCGCACCTTTCCGTCGCGCATCGCGCGGATCGAGTTGACCGTGTCGAACCCGTGCGCGCGCGGCGGGTCGAACCCGAATTCGTCGCGCAGCTTGTCGAGGAACGCGTCGGGCATCTTCTCCCAGATGCCCATCGTCCGGTCGCCCTGCACGTTGCTGTGCCCGCGGATCGGCGACGGCCCGGCGCCGGGTCGACCGATATTGCCGCGCAGCAACAGAAAATTGACGATCTCGCGGATCGTCGCCACGGCGTTACGGTGCTGAGTGAGGCCCATTGCCCAACACACGACGATGCTGTTCGCTCGCGCCGCGTCGGCGGCGACGTCCTCGATCTGCGTCCGCGTCAGGCCGCTCTGCGACTCGATCGTCGCCCAGTCGAGAGCACGCCAGGCCGCCGCGACCTCCTCGAATCCATCGCAGTAGCGCGCGATGAAGTCGTGGTCGAGCACGGTTCCAGGTGCCGCGTCCTCGCGCGCCAGCAGTGCGCGGTTCAGTCCCGCGAACATCGCGAGGTCGCCGTTCACGCGCACCGGTACGTACCGGTCGGCGAGATGCGTGCCGCGGCCAACCAGGCCGCGTGGTGTTTGCGGATTGCGGAACCGTCCGAAGCCGGCCTCCGGAAGCGGATTGACCGCGATGATGCGTGCGCCGCGGCGCTTGGCGTGCTCGAGCGCGGTCAGCATGCGCGGGTGGTTCGTACCCGGGTTCTGGCCGACGATGATGATCAGGTCGGCGTGATCGGAGATATCCGCGAGCGTGACCACGCCCTTGCCCACACCGATCGTCTGATTCAATGCGGCGCCGCTGGACTCGTGGCACATGTTCGAGCAGTCCGGCAGATTGTTGGTGCCCAGCCGGCGGGCCAGCAGCTGGTAGACGAATGCCGCCTCGTTGCTGGCCCGCCCGCTGGTGTAGAACACCGCCTGGTTGGGATCTTCCAGTGCCTTGAGCTGACCGGCCACCAGCGCCAGTGCGTCCGCCCACGAAATGGGCGTGTAGTGCGTTGCGCCCGGCGCAAGGTGCATCGGTTCGGTGAGCCGGCCATGGTGCTCAAGCCAGTGGTCGTCTTGATTTCTGAGCTCGGCGACCGAGTGTGCGGCGAAGAATGCCGCGTCCACCCGCTTTCGGGTCGCCTCCCACGCAACCGCCTTCGCGCCGTTCTCGCAGAACTCCGCAGTCTTGCGGTGCTCCGGGTCCGGGTCGGGCCATGCACAGCTGGGACAGTCAAAGCCGTCCGGATGGTTCATCGCGAGCAGCGTCTGCGCGCTGCGCCTCGGTCCCATCTCGGCCAGCGCGTACCGCACCGACTCGGCAATGCCCGCCGCGCCGACCGCGGTCTTTTTTGGCCGCCCGACTTCCAGCTTGTCGTTGCGTGGTTGCTCAGTCATGACTACACCCGCCAGTGGTACGCGATCGCGAAGTCCATTGCGACGGCGAAGGCCAGATACATCAGCCACGCGCCGGTGACGAGGTGGAACAGACCGAGCGCGCGTTCGCCGATCTTCAGGCCGACCGACGCGAAGAAGTCGGCGACGTAGACCGCCAGCAGGCCGCAGAAGAGCAGCCCCACGGGCCAGTCGCCGATGTGGAAGAACACCACGATGCCCGCCGCGGAGATGACGCAGAACGCGACGGACATCCCGGCATTCGTCCGTGGATCGCTTTGCTTGTAGCGGTTCCAGCCGATCGCGAACCAGTGGATGCCGTACGCGGTGAACGCAAACGCGGCCATGTAGAGCGGGGCATCCTTGAACACTTGGATCCAGGTCAAGCCGACGAAGAGGATGATTCCTGTGACGAACTGGCAGAAGCCCGGCATCCAGATGCCCCATACGCCGGTGGCGCGATCGACGCGCTCGTCTCGTTTGGGCCAGCCAGCCAGCTCCTGCGGGCCGTAGATCAGGTAGCCGGTCCCCAAACCAAAGAAGCCGAGTGCGAGGGGTGGGAACGCGGATGCGGCGAAGGTGACGTCCATGGCATCTCCACACGATGTGGGACGGCCGCTGTGCGATCGGGACGGTCGCGTGCGACTCGTCTACGCGGACCTAGCATCACGACGCTACTACAGTTACTGATACGAGCAAATACTGCATAAGACAATGATTGACTACACTACGTAATTTCGCGACGTTGGTGTGACCAGATCTGACGGCGTGACCAGGCACGATGGCTAGTTCTCCGGAGCCCGGGGAACTACGGCCGCACTTGGTCGACTTGAGCGGACGGCGCCCAGGGCTACGCGTCGGGGTCGAGTGGGCCGAGCCACCAGTCGCGTTCTGGCAGCTCGCCGGCCGCGTCGTTGAGCGCCTGGAGTGCGGCGGCGACGTGACGGTGTGTATCGGTGGGAATCGCATCGACGATGCCGCCGAGTTCGTCGCGCCGGCGTCGCGTCACGTTCCGGACCAGGTCCCGTCCGACGGGTGTGAGGCTCAAGCGCACCTCGCGGCGGTCGGTCCCCGTGCGGGACCGGCGCGCGAGTCCCTTGCGTACTAGCCGGTCGCACATCCGCGTCGCCGTGGACGGCGCGACTCCGAGGTCTGCGGCGATGTCGATGATGCGCTGCGGGCCGCGGGACGCAAGCACGACCAGGGCACGCGACTGAGGCAGCGTCACGTCGGGATCGACATCGGCGAGCGATCGACCGGCAATGGCAACCATCGCTCGGCTGGCGGTCATCAACGCCTCGATCAGCTCGTCACGCGACGTGGAACTCTTCACAGCGGCAGGCGATGGCATCCTGCAATTGTTGCTTATGGCACCGCTCGGCGAAACGGCCGACACGTCGGCCGGTCGGCCGACCCGCCGGATCGGCCGTTGGCCGGATGGAGTGCCCGTCGATCGCTCGGTAGGGTATCGTGACGCGATATAATCGTGATACGACATATTGACTAGCGGGAGAGAAGGCGAACGGCATGGCCGTCGAGGCTCTGGCCGTTGTGCTCGCGGTGCTGCTCGCGATCGTCGCCACCGCGGCGGCGTACGTCGGGATCCTGGGTACGTTCGGCGCGGTCAACATCGTTCGCTGCGCGCATTGCGGCCGGCTTGGTCTGGCGCGGCCCGACCGGCCACTGCTCACCTGCGCGAGGTGCCGGCACGCTGCCGTGATGCATCCGATCCACGCATTGCACATCTACGCGACGCATACGCATCGTCGGTAGCGGCGGTGTGTCCTACGGTCCGCGAAGCACGTCACGGAGCACGGCGGCGGCCGACCGATCGAGGTCACGGGCCGCGGTGACCAACACGACGTCCGCGTCCGCGGCCTGATCCCGGAGTAGACCGAGGGCAAGGTCGCCGGTGTCGGTCTGCAGCTCCGTCCGGTATCGGCGAGCGAACTCGTCGAACCGTTGCGGAGCGTCGGCGTACCACCGGCGAAGCTGCGCGCTCGGCGCGACATCCTTGGCCCACGACGTGACGTTCGGCGTCGTACGGGACAGCGCGCGCGGCCACCCCCCGTCGACGAGGACCCGGCGGGCGGGTGACCGTCCCGGGTCGGCGTAGACGCTCGCGATTCGCACGTCGACCGCTGCCTCGCGAGGTCTCGGCAGGCGCGCGGCAAGCCGTTCCAACTCCTCGAGATGCAATGCGGACAATCGCTCCAGCCGTTCCGCGCCGGCCACCGTCAAGCGGAGACGCACTACGCGGTGGTCGTCCTCATCGCGCACTCGGCACACGAGCCCCGCCGCGTCCGCACGGTCCACCAAGCCGACCACGCTGTGATGGCGAAGCAGGAGATAGTCGGCGACATCGCGGATGGTCGGGCCCCGGCGGTCGGTGTGCCCGCGGATCGCCAACATCAGTTGGTGTTGCGCCGGTGTCAAGCCGGCGGCCTGTGCCTGCTGCTCACTCCACCGCTCGAATTGGCGCAGACCGGTCCGCAGCGCGAGCAGGCGCGCGTAGACCGCATCCGACAGACCCACCCGCCCACCGTATCGTCGTGGCGCGATACAGCGGGGGTCGCGACGCACGCGGCGCAACACCGCGCAGTACGGTCGACCGCCGGCCGGCCAGGTCTGGGCGGGCGGATCACACCCTCAGTCGACGGGTGCGTCGTCGACCCGAATCACACCATGACTGCCCTAACCACTGATTGCATGATGCATGTATAGCTGCCATCCTGGTGGGTACGTGTTGGTCGAGGGTTGGGAAGGGGCGACGCCATGCGCCTCACGACACAGCGCGCGCCTGAGGGCGGCTACCAATGGACGATCACATGGTCACCGCAGCAGTCCGAGGCGGTGGCACAGGGGACCCACGCATATCCGGATCTTGATTCGTGTGCTCGGGCGGCCAAGCAGGTGTTCACGGCTGAGCCGGCGGCGATTCGTCCGGTGCAACAGCCGAACGGCGGCTGGCGGTGGGTGGTCAGTGGTCCCGACGGTTCTCCCGTCGCGGAGTCGTCTGCCATCTACGACAACGCGGCTACCTGCGGATATGCGTTGTACGAGCTGCGCCACGCGCTCGCCAGACACAGCCACGACATTGCGCAACGACGGCGCGTAGCGCGCTGACGCCGCGGCGACCTACTCGATCGGGAGTTCGATGCCGCGCTCGTCCGCGGCGCGTGGACCGAAGATCCGGCGCTGCGCTTCGTCGATCTTCAGGTCGTTGATGCTTGCCTCGCGGCGACGCATCAAGCCGTGCTCGTCGAACTCCCACAGCTCGTTGCCATAGCTGCGCCACCATTGGCCATCCGCGTCGTGGCACTCGTACTGGTAGCGGACCGCGATCCGGTTCTCGTGAAAGGTCCAGAGGTTCTTGCGCAGCGCGTAGTCGAGTTCGCGCGCCCACTTCGACTGGAGAAACTCGACGATGGCGGCGCGACCGGTAACGAACGTGTCGCGGTTGCGCCAGATCGAGTCCACTGTGTACGCCATGGCGACCCGCTCCGGCTCCCGGGTGTTCCAGGCGTCCTCCGCCGCCTGAACCTTCGCGAGCGCCGACTCGAGCGTGAACGGTGGCAACGGTGGCCGATCAGCCATGATCTCTCCCGGCGAAGCGTGGTGTGAGCAATGTGTGCAACTCAGTCGGCCAGCTCCGGGATCACCTTGGTGGCGAAGAGGTCGACGCTGCGGGGGTCGTACGCGGCGTCGACGAAGTAGCCGATCGCGTACGTCATGCCGATCTTGCGAAGCTTCGCGAGCTCCTCGACGATCTTCTCGGGCGTGCCGACCAGCGGGCCGGATTCGAGCGAGCTCACGTTCCGGTCGACGACGTCGGCGGGCAGCAGCGGCGTGTAGTGCGCACGGAACCACGCGAGCTTGTCCGCGACATCCTTGTCGGTCTCGCCGATCACGATGTTGAAGTCGGCCGATCGCGTGATCGCGTCGAAGTCCGTGCCGACGTCCTTGCAGTGCTGCGCGAGAATGTCGGACTTGCGCGTGAAGACCTCCGGTGTCGCGTCGAAGTTCGTGTAGCGGGCGTATTTCGCCGCGGTCCGCAGCGTCTTGCGCTCGCCACCGCCCGCAATCCACAGCGGGATGCCACCGTCCTGCAGCGGAAGTGGCCGCCCGATCGCGCCGTCGATCTGGTAGTGCTTGCCGGCCAAGGTGGCCGTGCCGGTCGTCCAGAGCTGGCGCATGATCTGTACGCCCTCGTCGAGCATCGCGAGGCGGTCGCCGGCGCCCGGGAACCCGTACCCGTAGGCCCGCCACTCGTGCTCGTACCAGCCGCCGCCGATGCCCATCTCCACGCGGCCGCCGGAGATCACGTCGATGGTGGCGGCCACCTTCGCGAGGTAGGCCGGATTGCGGTAGCCCATGCACGTACACATCTGACCGAGGCGTACCCGCGTCGTGGCGGCGGCGAACGCGGCCATCAGCGACCACGCCTCGTGCGTCGCCTCCTCGGTCGGTCGCGGCACGGTGTGGAAGTGGTCGTAGACCCAGATCGACTCGAACGGCCCGGCATCCGCCGCCTGGGCAATTGTGCGCATTGCGGCCCACTGCTCGGCCGCCGGGATGCCGACCAGATCGAGACGCCATCCTTGGGGAACGAAGAGTCCAAATCGCATTGCTGCATCCTATTGTCATTAGCCGTGCGGATGGATATCGCGTGGTGCCGGGCCCGCTTCGCCGAAGTGCCGGTCGCTCGGCTCGCGACCGCTGACGAACACGGGCGGCCGCATCTCGTACCCATCGTGTT
>Ga0126377_10000984_pt1 | contig 18356 bp, 13 predicted proteins | sample PanSoiMetPlot_22_FD_92647 | JGI IMG/M metagenome (GOLD analysis project Ga0126377, IMG submission 92647) | Tropical forest soil microbial communities from Panama - MetaG Plot_22 | ecosystem: Environmental > Terrestrial > Soil > Tropical forest > Bulk soil | place: Panama | collected 2016-02-17 | reverse complement strand
GGGCGTTAGCTAGCCGTTTTCTTGCTCTCGTCGATCTGCCGTCTCGCCACGGACGACCCGCTGGCCGTCGTCCGGTCCGCGCGATATCGTCATCGGGCATTTTCAGGCTTCCGTTGCCGGGACGCCCGTCGCCTGCAACGCCTCACCCGCTCGGAGCCACGATGCGTCAGTTCGCTAGTCTGCTCGTCGTTGTCGTAGCGAGCGCCGCGTCCCTTCGCGCGCAGGCATCCGCGCGGCTGACTGGGGTCTGGCAGGCGACGGTCGGCGTTACCTACGCCCCATGGACGTTGGTGCTCGAGCAACGAGGAGACTCCTTGTTCGGGAACGTGAGGCAGAACGGCGGCCTCCGTGGTCCGAGCGACATCCGCGAGGGGCGCGTCGATCGTACGCGGGTCACGTTCAACGCGCCCAGTCCGTCCGGCGGCCGAAACATCACGTTTATCGGCACGCTGCAGGGCGATTCCATCTCATTCACCAGGACGGTCACCGTCGCGGCGGGAGGCCAGCGCAGCGGTACTGGGCTGTTCGGAGGGGCGGGAGGCGCCGACCACTTCGTGATGCACCGGGCCGATTCCGCGACGGCGGCCAAAGCCCTGGCTACATCAGCGCCCGCACCCCCCGCGGGGCGGGGCGGGGTAACGCCGACCCGACAACCCCTTCCGCCGAGGAATCCCGAGTGGGTGCACTACCGAGGCTTTGCGCTCAACGTCCGCAACCTGGCCGGCAAAGCCAACCGCGATGCCGTCCTCGCCTCCGTTCAGGATCAACTGATGTTGGCGGACACCGTGGGGCTCGATTCGGCCAAGGCGTCATTTCTTCGAGCTATCCCCATCGTGATCTTGGCCGCAACCGGTGGCTCGGCGCGATACGCCGACAGCGTCGTGCTCGCCCCGGCGATGCTTTACGCGAAAGAAAAACCCGTCCTCCTGCATGAACTCATGCATGCGTACCACGGCCTGCGGCTCCCCGACGGCTTTCGCAACAGTACCATCGAGGCGCTGTTCGACCAGGCTCGCACCAGCGGCCGCTTCCCCGTAGGCTCGTACATGTTGTCGAACCGTAGCGAGTATTTCGCGATGATGACGTCCGTGTATCTCCACGGCTCCGCCGCCCGCGATCCGTTCACGCGCGATTCCATCCGACTCAAGCAACCGGACATGTACGCATGGCTCACGCGCGAATTCGGGCCGCGTCGGTGACCGACACCCCGGAGCCCGCTGACCGGCCCCGTCGCGCCGCTAGCTAACGTTGTTTGCTGCTGACAATCGGGCTTCGGATTGCGCGGCCCTGCGGGCCGCGCTTCTATTTGATCCGCTTGCAGCAGAAACTTGGCGTTAGATGGCGACACGCCTTGTCATGAAGTCAACCATCCATCGGTTTTGTCCTAGGAGGTTCGACCGGTGCTGAAGCTTCTTACACTGTTCGGAGGACTGCTTGCATTCACGGCTTCCGCGAGCGCGCAGGATCCGGACAAAGACAGGGTTGTCGCGGGCGCCGGCCGCGTGTTCGACGCGGTCACGAAGGCCTATGTCGCGCCCGGACCGGGCTGCGCCGCAGGAGTCTCTCTCAACGGCGAGACAGTGTTTGAGAAGGCCTTCGGCCTCGCCGAGATCGAGCACGGCGTGCCGAATACTCCACAGACGATCTTCGAATCGGGCTCGGTGGCGAAACAATTCACCGCAGCCGCGCTCGTGTTGCTGCAACAAGAGGGAAAGCTGAGGCTCGAGGATCCGGTGAGGAAATACATCCCCGAGCTGCCGGACTATGGCGCGCCGCTGACGATCCGGCACCTGCTGACTCACACCTCCGGCATTCGCGATTGGGGAACCGTCATGAGCCTGACGGGTGCGGGTCGCGGCGATCGAGTCATCACGCAGGCGCTCGCGCTCGACGTCATCACGCATCAACGCGCGCTGGACTTCACACCCGGCTCGGAATACTCGTATTCGAACAGCGGTTACAACCTGGCGGCGATCATCGTCGAGCGTGTATCCACGCAGAAGTTTGCGACCTTCATCGCCGAGCGGCTGTTCAAACCGATCGGAATGGATCACAGCTCCATTCGAGACGACTACCGGCGGATTGTGCCCGGCCGCGCCGAAGCCTACTCGCGTCAAGGCACCGGCCCGTGGCACCTGGATATGCCGTTCATGAACGTCTATGGAAACGGCGGCATCCTCACGACTGTGGGAGATTGGATCAAGTGGAATGCGATGCTTGATTCCAAATCATTGGGCGCTCCGCTGGTCGCGGCGATGGAAACCCGCGGCGTGCTGAACGATGGGCGAAAGATCACCTACGCGCTCGGACTCGAGGTCGGTACCTACAAGGGACTGAACTATGTCCAGCACGGCGGCTCGACGGCCGGCTATCAGACGTATCTGGCTCGTTATCCCGACAAGAAAGTTTCAGTGGCGGTCATGTGCAATGGCACGTCGCCAGATGCGGCGACGATCACCGCAGCTATCGCCGACCAGATCTTCGGCCTTCCCGCCTATCCCCCGATTGGGAGCGCCAAGGTCTCCGATGATGAGCTGAAGGCATTCGTCGGTCTCTGGCGGAATGAGAAGACGCATTTCCCGGGACGATTTGTGATGGAGACCGGTGTGACGCGATGGAACGGCGGCCGGCTGTACCCGCAGGGGAGCGGACAATTCATCGGCGGCAACAACGTGCTGAAGTTTGCCTTCGACAAGGACGGGAAACCGGTCTCTGTTGAAAGCGTCGATGACGACGGCGTCGCGACGCACTTCATTAGGGAACATGAGTGGACGCCGACGCCGTCGGACCTGGCATCTTTCAAAGGAGACTGGTCCAGCGACGAAGCAGGAGCGACGTTCACGTTCGCCGTCGACGGTAGCAGAGCATTTCTCAAGCAGCGTCCGGCGAGAAGTCTCGTGATGCAGCCCCTCTATAAGGACCACTTCACCGCTCCGGGATATGTCATCTGGTTCACGCGAGACGAAGGCGGCACGGTCGACCGGATGCACATTGGCGCTGGACGGATGCGCGACATGCCGTTCGTCAGAGTGAAGTAGCCCGGCTGAAGCGCATCACCCGGTAGCGACCCGTCGTGATCGCTGTTGTTCGTTGAGGTGCTGCGCCATGGTGTGCGCATGGGCCGCCGGGAGATCGAGCGGTTTGTTGCAGCCGTCCGTCACGCAGTGGATGCACGGAGCCGAAGTATGCAGCGTATTGGCGCGTTAGGCCGCCCACGTGTTGCTCTGCACGTCTATGACAGGCCCGGTGCGACCAGCACGCATGTCGACGCGACACGTCGCGACACGCTTCGATTAGCGCGCCTCGGCGTGAAGAGGAGTAGGAGTTTATCCTATCGTCGGAGCGCGATACGCAATGCGCATCAAACGAGGCGATCAAGAACGTGAGGTCGTCTTGGTTCCCGTGCCAAAACCCGGGTCGCTCCGGAGGTAGGAAGGTTTGTGTCGGTCTTTCGTGCCTGGCCCCACGCGCAGATTCTTCGTCTCGAGTCGCTGGGAGATCTCGAATCGGTGGCCTAACGAACGTTGCAGCTGGCAAGCGATCTACTGATTGCGCCGACCTTCGCTCGGCGCTTTTATTTGGCTCGCTTGCAGCTTCGGCGTTAGCTGGCATCCACGCATCCACGATGCAGCATGGCTGCGGCCGCTCGTCTCTCACCCGATTGACTCGACACAAAGGCCAATCGTTGAGCCTTCATGCCTGACTTCTATCGTATTCCGTTCGACGATGTCGGTGAAGGCGCCGACCTCGTGGCGGCTCTCAGCCGGCAACTCGCGTCACCGCGGGTTGATCTTCGCGACGGGGAACCGATCGAAGTCGGGATCGTCGCGCGCGGCCGAGGTGCGGACATCTATGCCAGCGCCGGAGCTTTGACGGCGATCTCGCGCGCGTTCGCGAACTCGCCGGGTGCCGCAAAAGTGGAGAGCCTTCCGCAGAATGTGGCATGGATCCTTCACAACGGCGAGAAGAAATTCCTCGGTCGTGGCGACGTCCTCAGCAAGATTATACCAGAGCCTAGCGAGCCGCTGTACACGCAGCACGTATCAATCGGAGTCGTGAAGTTTTGGCGAGATGACAAAGGCTATGGCGTGATCGAATCACCCGAGACCAAGCCCTGGGGCATCTGGTGCTCGTTCGGCAGCATTGAGCCTACTGGAAGTATTGCGACGCTACCGACTGGCGAGCAGTTCCCGGTGACGTATGACGAGAACGGTCGTGCGTTCTCACCATCAAGCGAACCGGTGGTTTCGGGAGTCATCACAGGCGCCGGATTTCGCGCCCTCACCGTGGGTGAACGGGTCGAGGTGCGATATCATCGGTCTAATCAGGAGAGCTATAAATATGTCGCCAGGTGGGTGCGACGCATCGTGCAATGACGACCTAGATTCGGCGCATTCTTACATGACGACCAGCAAATATGACCCGCCAAAAGACGTAGCGCAGGCCCTTTCGCAGTGTGAACGATCGTTGAGCCCGACGACCGAGTTATGGATTGTTCGCTTCGCTCGCTTTTTTTTGAATTCGTTCGCGGGCTAACTCAGACGTTATACGGCTACAGCTATCTCGTGTCCGCTACTGCAATCTCGCATGCTACGGCTGCCCGACGACGCGCACGGGCGTGCTGCTGTTCGTGGTTGAGCCATCACCCAACTGGCCCGAATAGTTAGCCCCCCAGCAGTACGCCACGCCGCCGGTCGTCAGCCCGCAACTGTGCGCGTGATTGCCGAGTCCTGCACTCACCGACTGAAAGTTGAAACCTCCGACCGCAACGGGGCTGCTGCTGTCCGTGGTCGAGCCGTTGCCAAGCTGGCCGAGCCCATTGAACCCCCAGCAGTAGGCTTGACTGCTTGTCGTCACGCCACATGAATGCTGCTCGCCGGCGCTCACGGCGACGAACGCGAGGCCACCGGTGACCGCCACTGGCATTGTACTGCAGGGGAAAGACCGGCACTGTTGCGGTCCTGTCGTCGAGCCCGTACCAAGCTCGCCGTAATAGTTGAACCCCCAGCAGTAGGCGACGCGGCCCGTTGTTACGCCGCATGTGTGGTCGCCCCCGGCGCTCACGGTGGAAAACTTGAGTGCACTCGCCACAGCAACGGGGCTGCTGTTGTTTGTTGTCGTGCCGTTGCCAAGCTGGCCATCCTCGTTCGCGCCCCAGCAATAGACGACCCCAACGCTAGTCACTCCACAGCTGTGGCGTGCCCCCGCGCTCACGGTCGCGAAGGCGAGCCCCCCGGAGACCGCCACGGGCGTCGGGCTGCACGCGTACTCGCCGCACTGTTGCGGTCCCGATGCGGTACCGATGCCAAGTTCGCCACTCGTGTTATAGCCCCAGCAATACGCCGCGCCCCCCGTTGTCACGCCGCAGGTGTGGTTTCCTCCAACACTCACGGAAGAGAACGCCAAGGCACCGGGCACCGAGACTGGCGACGTGCCCCAACAGTACGCGGCGCCTCCGCTGGTAACCCCGCACGCATTCGCGCCCACGCCTCCGCCGCCTCCAGTGCTGAGCGAGACAAACGCGAGACCTCCAAGCGGCACCGGTGTGCCGCTCCCCTTGTTGGTGCTGTCGCCGACCGGGAATCCCCAGCAAGAGAACAGAGCCGTCGTTCCGATCCCGCAAGAGCCGTCCTCGCCCGCACTGACCGACGCAAATCCAAACTGCGTGACCGTAAAGCGAGCCCTGACGGTGAATCCACTCGAAGTCACTGAAACCGTGGCCGAACCGGTGCCGACGGCCGTCACCAAGGCCGTGCCGTTATCCGGGTTCAGCCCCGTCACTGCTACGACGCCTGTGTTGTCACTGGACCACGCGAACGGTGGCCCGGAAAGGGTATGTCCTGCGGCGTCCTTGATCACCGCGCCGAGCGAAACCGTTCCACCGACCACGATTCGCTGGTGAGTCGGCCAGTTCGTCAACACGAGCGTTGCCGCAGGTCCCAACCGGCCCGCGCTCCACGTGCCAGTCCCCTTCAGGGACGAGCACGAAAAGGTTCCGCCGAGGCTGTCCGGACGTGCGCCAAACAACATCCCCGAGAACTGGCAGGTGCCGAACGTGAACGTGATGCTGTCCCGGGATACCTGAAGGCCCTGAACGACGCCCGAATCAGGAATGGCGCCGCATACTCCGCCATGGCTCGCGACTGCGCCAGTGAATGAGGTCGCGGTTTGCGAGAAAACGAAGTGCCCGCTCGCGTGGCACTCGTCCTCCGGGCCCCGGAGCAGAGCCTGGTTGAATACCCAGTCCCCGCTGATTGTCGGCGCGCCAGCGGGGTCGGTCGTGGCCTGGCAGGCGGCGAAAACGAGCGCGGTTGCAATTGCGCTGAAGCGACTGAAACGGTCCATGCGCGATCCCGTGCAGGGGGCGTCTTCGTCGACGATAAAACGAACATTAGAATGTCTTGTTTGGTATGGCAAATCAGCGTCACTGCGCAGCGAATTGGCGACGATCTCCGAACCGCTCTAGGACTTCTCGCATTCGCGTTTCCGTCGCACTGATGTCGAAAGCTGCGCCACCGCCAAGACGACGTTTGTTCACGAGGTCGAGCACCTCGCCGTGGCACCACGCGACCTTCACGGTCGGGAAAGGAGGCCACGCAGAGCGGCTACTGCCGAAATCGCGCGCTATTTGCGCCTGATCCGGATGATCCGCACCGGCGTCTTCAAGTTCTGGCCATTCGTTTCACCGGCCTGAATCGCGTGCACCACATCCATGCCCTTCGTCACGCGCCCAAACACAGCGAATCCCTGTCCGTCCGGCTGCCGATGTCCGCCGAAGTCCATCGACGGCTGCTCGCCGATCACGATCGAGAAGCTGGACGTCGCCGTGTTCGGCCGCGAGCGGGCCATGGAGAGCACGCCGTCCACATGTCGCAGTCCGGTCTCGCTCGTACGCTCCAGCGGTATCGGCGGAAACTCCCCGCGTCCGTTCGCCCGCGACAGCGCGACCTGAATCACCTGGATCTTCACTGAATCGTTCGGCTGATTGTCGAGCCGCACCGCGCGAAAGAATCGTGCGCTGTCGAACAGCTGCGCGTCGACGTAGCGCAGAAAGTTCGCGGCCGTGAGCGGTGCGTGGGTCGAATCGAGAACCGCTTCGATGTTCCCGCGCTCCGTCTCGATCACTACGGGAACGAGTCGCGCCCGAGGCGAGCGGGCCGCTTGGCCCGCGCATCCGGACGCCGAGATGGTGGCGAGGACCGCGCCCATTGTGAGGAGCGCGATCGACGCGCCCCTGGACGTTCGTGGCGTTCGCATGCTACACCACTGCCCACTCGATGACGCCGAACTCCCGCCACGCGACGTCCTCGTTGATGAACATCGCCGCGGGCGGGCCCACTTCTCCGGCATGGTACTGCACGGTCTGGGGCTCGACCTCCAACCGCACGGCCGTCGCCGTTACCGGAGTGAACCGGGCCACGTTGAACGCATCCTTGATCACGCGATAGTTGGCGCCCTGTACCGGCATCCACTCGCCGTTCTCCTGGTAGAGCATCCGCCACGACGACGGAATCTTGCAGAAACGCTTATCATCGAACCAGAAGACCTTGGAGGACGAGATCTTCGTCGGCGCCTTGAAGTCGTACTGGATCCACGCCGGCTGCCCCACCGGCGACCGCAGCCGGAAGAACCGGTGCGACTGGTCCGCGGAGTTGAGCGGCTGCCAGCCGTCGTACACGGCCCCGAGGTTGTCGTTCTGGTCGTTGTAGCCGGTCCATCCCTTCTGCACGCCGCCAAAGTGCGTGACGCGCGCCACGTTCGCCGGCAATACCGGCGGCAGACACGCCTGCTTCGGAGCGCGAGCGAGCCACACCGCCATCTCGCCCATGCCGCGGTTCGCCCACGCATAATACGGAATCGCCGTGAGCTCGTGATCCACGGTGCGGATTGGCGCGTCGTTGCCGTCGCGGGCGATCGCCTGCACACGGCCGCGAATGACCTGCACGCCGCCGAGCAGATCGGGACGAAACTCCGAATCGAGCGCCGCGTGCTCCGGCACCACGATGTTGAGCGCGTGCCCGCCATTGTCCGGCCACTCGGCGCAATACACCAGCGGGCCGCGCGTGAGCGCCACGAGCCCGCGATCTTCCTCGACCGCCGGATGCGTCACAATCTGCCGCACCGGCATCGGGAGGTTCAGCTCCACCACGTCGCCCGGCCGCCAGGTCCGCTCGATGCGCGCGTAGCCCTTCTCCAAGGTGATCTTCTGCGCCTGTCCATTGACGCGCAGCGCCGCCGAGCCATCGGGTCCATTCACGAACTTGTACAAGTCGCCCGGCAGGACGGCATCTCGGCTCCAGTCGGGAATGCGCACGTGCAGCGCGAACGCCGCCGGCGCGGCGGGATCCACCTGCACGCGGACCGCGCCGTCCCAGGGATACTTGGTGCGCTGCTGCACCTTGACCGCAGTCCCATTCATCGACACCGAGGTCTCGCTGTCGACGAACAGGTTCACGTAGAGATCACGCGCGGCGTCGGTCGCGTAGATGTACGTGCCGAGCGACGCCATCATCCGCACGACATTGGGAGGACAGCAGGGCGTGTTGATCCACTCGAACCGCTCGTAGTCGCCGAACGACTTGAGCGGATTCTGGTAGAAGAACCGGTCGCCCTTGAGCGACACGCCCACGTTGAGCGCGTTGTACAGCACACGCTCCATCACGTCGATGTACTGCGCGTCGCGGTTGAGCAGGAACATGCGGTGGTTCCACACGACGTTGCCGTACGCGGCACACGTCTCGTTCCACGAGCTCAGATTCGGCAGCTCGTGGTCAACGCCGAACTGCTCGTGAAAGCGGATCGATCCGATGCCGCCGGTGAGATAGGTCTTGTGCGTGACCACATCCCGCCAGATCTGTTCGACCGCCGAGTGATATGGTTTGCTGTCGGCGAGCGCGGCGATGTCGGTCATCGGGATGTACAGAAAGGTCGCGCGAACGCAGTGGCCGAGCGCTTCCTTCTGGTCCACGACGCGCGCGTAGTCCTGCGCATACGTCCGATCCTTCGCGTACTCGCCCTTGCGCGGATAGCCCTCCTTGCCGCGTTCGTCGGCGAAGAACTTGGCGAGCCGCCAGTACCGCGCGTCGCCCGTTTCACGATAGAGCGAGAGCAACCCGATCTTGAGCCCTTCGTGCTCGGAGATGTACGACGCCTTCCCCGGACCGTAGAACTGATCCATCTGGTCGGCGTACCGGAGCGCGGCGTCGAGCATCTTCCGCTTGCCCGTCAACTGCTTGTACGCCACCGCGGCCTCGAGAAAGTGGCCGGACACGCGCACCGACTGTTCGGGCCCAAGCGCGCGCCGCTCGAGGCCGGCGAGAATGTCGTCGATGCGTTTGTCGACGTACGCCGCGAGCTCCGGGTCGGGCCGTTGCGCGAGCATGTGCGCCGCGCCTTCGACCAACTTCGACGTGCCGAAATCGCCATTGCCGATGCGCTCGAAGCAATGGTGGATCGACACGGCTCGATTGGCCTCGACTCGCGGCGTCCAGAAGGCATCGGTGATCTTCACAGCACTCTGCGGCACCGCATGGACGGTATAGTCCCCCGGCGACAACGGACGCGGGGGCGCGAGCTCCGGTTGCACACCGAGGAGACCAGCGTGCACCGAAAGAGCCTGCGCGCCGTGCAGGGCGGGCAGCGACGCCAGCCCCGCCGCGGCGGTGGTCTTGATGAATTTGCGACGATCCACTGAGCTCATGGCGTTCCGCCTTTTCCCTCGAAGAGATGCCCGGCGGCTCGCGGCCGGGCAGGAAATGTTTACCAGATTCTCATCGGGAGCGACTTCTTGTCGAAATACATCTTGTACGGCGCGTTCTCGTCCATCGCGTAGAATGGCACGAGCTGCGACCCCACGCTCCGGCCGTTCAACGCCAGCGTGAACGCCGCGGTCGAGGACGCCGGCGAGCCACCCGGCGTTTGCTGCGGCGCCGGCCGCATGCCCTGATCCAACTCGGCGTCCGTATCGGGCAACCGGAAGTTCTGGGAATGGCCGAAGGCATCGAGCACATACACCACCGGACCGCGCACGACGGCCACGCGATCGGGATGCTGCTCGTCGACCGCCTGCATCCGGAAGTGCAGTGGAATCGTGATCTCCACTTTGTCGCCCGGATTCCAGGTGCGATCGATCACGGCCCACGTGCCCGGCGTCGCCGTGACGCGCGCCGATTGCCCGTTGATCTTGGCGTTCACGCCATTCGACCAGCTCGGGACGCGGAACCGGAGCGCGAACGGCGTCGCCTCGCGCACGTTCACCGAGATCGTCGTCGTCTCCGCCTCGGGATATTTCGTGTCCTGTGTCAGCAGAACCTGCTGTCCGCCCAGCCGGTCCCACACGAGCTCGGACGGGACATACAAGTTCACATAGACGCCCTTCGCGTCCTTGTAATAGATGACGTTGTGATAATCGGCCATGCACTGCAGGTACGTGCCCGAGCAGCAGGTGTAGTGCTCCTTTTTGTAAATCTTCATGCCGCCGGCCACGCGATAGTCGGCATAATAGAAGTTCTTGCCGCCGGTCGTGACCGGCAGCGCCGCACCGATGCAGTTGTACATCACGCGCTCCATCCAATCGCCGTACCGCGCTTCGCCGGTGTACTGCATCAGGTACCGCGACAGCTTGAACGCCGCCCACGAACCGCAGCCGGTCTCCGCGTCGTCCGGCCGGTACTCGAGCGCGCGCCCCAGGCCGCCGTCCGAGGGCATGATGTGCTCGATCGGTCCGAAGCCGCCCGTGGCGTAACACTGGCGGTTCTGCAAGAAGTCGTACGCGTTTTTGATGATCTGCAGATATTGCGGGTCGCCGGTGACGGCGTACGCCATCGCCGCGCTGCTGAACGTGTTGACGTGGCTGTACGCGTGCACGCCATGCGCATCCTTCGGATCCGACGTCGCGGCGAACTTGTTCCAGTACTGCGGATAGAGCCACACCTCGGCGAACGTCTTGTAGCGCGCCTCGCCGGTCACGAGGTGGGCGCGGTACAGGTTCTCCGCGAGCGTGTACCACTCGTTCGGCCGCCCGAACCAGATCGCCGGCGTCGCGGGCACCCGGGCACGATCGAGGTTCTTCTCCGCCCAGCCCGTGACGCTGTCCAGCAGCGCGATCGCTTCCGGATGATCGCCGTACACTTTCATGTCCACGAGCCCGCACACCAGCTTCTCGTACGGGTAATGGTTCATCCCGGCGTCGCCGCTCGGCTTGACGGTTTTGGTGAACTCCGCCATGAGCGCCGCGGCCTTATCCCGGATCGCGGTGTCACCGGTCGCGCGATACATCCGCGACATGCCGCTCAGCCACTGGCCAAAAACCGTATTGCTGTTCTTCGCGCACCACCCGCCGAGCGTCGTACCCGGCGCGGGCAAGCCCGCCGCGGCGCGGAAACCTTTGAGAATGTCGTCGTTCGAGATCGAGAGGTAATAGCTTCTCGCCAGGTCGAACTGCGCCTTCACGCGGCTCGCGTGCAGCGTCACGCCGTGATAGTCGAACGCCTCGATAGCGTTGGTGACGGCGGGGGAAACCGTCGTCGGCTCGACCGCACCGGGCGCCGTCGCCCGCAAGGCTCCAGCGGTCTGCGCCGAGAGACTGTGTGCGGTCTCGGCAAGCATCCAGAGCGCGGCGGGAGTCGATTTCAGAAAATCGCGGCGTGGCATGTCGGTGCACATGATTCCCCCCTCGTTCAAAGTGACAGATGGTCCGGCCGAGAGGCCATGACCGTTCTCAGATACTGTCCATCAGCGCGGTGTCGGCGCGCGACAGTGCCTCCTGCTCCGAGTACCAACGAAAGAAGACCACCCTGATGATGCCCAGGATCGCAGCGGACGGCCGATCTCCGCGATGATGGCCGTCGCAGAAAGATCGTTCATGAGAAACGGCGATTGAACGGCCGACTAAAACGCCGCGGCAACGGCAACTACGGGCACTGCTTGTTTGGGTGCTTGAACGGATTGTCGAAGAAGACGCGGGAGAATCGCGCTCTCTTCAAGCAACTATGGTCTTTCCGTTGCCTTCCCGTTTTTGTCCTTCGTTCATCTCCGTTTCTAGCAGGCTGGCAAGACTGAGTACCCCAGCTAACGGGGCAGCTCCGCTACCAAGTTCCCACGATTGGCCGCAGCGGTTCGCGGAATTCCTCCGCGACATCCGCGCAATCCGCAGCTCAAAGAGCAGTTTCAAACCAGGTTTTTGGCTACGGATTCCGCGGAGCAATCAGAAGGACGTAGTTCCTCTGCGACCCTCTGCGCCCTCTGCGGTTCACTTGCTTTTGAACCACCACCCTCGCGCGAGCTGATTCGGTAGCGAGGCCTAGCATCGCGGACCCTATCCGCGAGCGATCAATCCATCAGACAGACTACGCGACTATCGGATTCGTCAGCGCCCCCAACCCGTCGATCGCAACGGTGACGCGATCGCCGGGCTTGAGAAATACCGGCGGCTTGCGCCCAACGCCGACACCCGGCGGTGTCCCGGTCGCGATCACGTCACCCGGCTCCAACGTGATCGTGGCCGAGATGAACTCGATCAGGCGAGGTACGTCGAAGATCAGCTGATCGGTGTTCGACTCCTGCATCGTGGCGCCGTTGAGCAACAGCTTGATGCCGAGCTTGCGCGGATCGGTGATGACGTCGGTCGTCACAATCGATGGCCCCATCGGGGCGAACGTGTCGCACGACTTCGACCGCTGCCATTGGCCGTCTGACGACTGAAAGTCACGCGCTGTGACGTCGTTGAACGCCGTGTAGCCCAGGACGTGATCGAGCGCGCGGTCCGCGGACACGTTCTTCGCGCGCCGCCCGATCACGACCGCCAGCTCCGCCTCGTAGTCCACCTGTTGGCTCGTCGACGGCAAGACGACGGGATCGCCGTCGCCAACAATCGCCGACGCGAACTTCGAGAACACGATGGGACGCTCCGGGAGCGGCATATTGACCTCCGCCGCATGATCCCGATAGTTCAAGCCGATACAGACCACCTTGCCAGGCCTCGGCACCGGTGCGAAACACTGGGTGTCCGACCGTTTGACGACCCAACCCTTCTCCGCCGCGGCGTCAACGAGACCGGGATTGCTCGACAACCGGTCGAACGTCTCGCGCGACTTCTGAAACCACGGCCCATCCATGTCGAGCCAGTCGACGAGATGGGCGGGATGTACACCTTCCTCGTACGAGTACTCGAAATCAATCAGGTACGAGTCGTTGAGGATGGCGCCGGCACGAGGCCGGCGACGATGCGCTTCCGTTGTGAATGCGACGATTTCCATGCTCCAACCGCGTTGTAATAGTCGTAAGATTCACCAAGGAGACCTTGGACGGCGGGCATACAGTATGGACCCTACGCTCGTACAACGCCAGTTCGACGACGCGGTGACTACGCTCGTCGAGGATGTAAAGCAGGATCGTTCAGTCTTAGCGGCGATTCTCTGCGGCAGCCTGTCGTACGATCGAGTCTGGGCGAAGTCCGACGTGGACCTCGTCCTCGTGACGATCGACGACAAGAAGCTGGAAGGCGGCGGCGTGGCGCTTTACGCCAATGGGGTCAACGTGCACGCAATGCTGCTCTCGCGTGCCGAGTTTCGCCGAATGGCCGAGGGCGCGATCCGGAATTCGTTCATGCATTCCTTCCTCGCCAAGGGACGCCTGCTGTATACGCACGACGACAGCATCGCGGACATGTGCGACAAGCTGGCCGACATCGGGGAGCGAGACACGCAGCTGCAGCTTTTTCGCGCCGCGACGAGTGTCCTGCCTCTGCTCAACAAAGCGCACAAATGGTTCGTCACCCGCGCGGATCTCGAGTACACGGCACTATGGATTCTCTTCGCCGCGGCTCCCCTCGCACAGATCGAAGTCTATGATGCCCGTCTCCTCGCCGACCGGGAAGTGATCCAACAGGCCATGAAGTTGAATCCAGACTTCTTTAAACAGATCTACTCCGACTTGCTCAATAAGAAAAAGACGCCACAATCCGTCCAGTCCGCCCTCGACGCGATCGACGACTACCTCGCGCGCCGCGCTCGGCGGCTATTCGCGCCGCTCATCGAACACCTGCGGGACGTCGGCGAAACACGATCGTGCACCGAGATCGAAGACCACTTCGCCCGCAATTTCGACGTGGGAGACGTCACGACGGCGTGTGAGTACCTCGCCGACCAAGGAATCATCGGCAAAGCATCAGTATCGATCCGACTCACGAAGCGGAGCAACGTGGACGTGCAGGAGCTGGCCTTCTTTTCCATCGAATGACCGTGAAACCAAAGGCGAAGCAGCCATCGCGCCCGGGGCGCCCGGAGCGCCCGGGACAAGCGGCGCGCACGACCGTCGCCGTCCAGGGCGCGCGGGTCCACAACCTCAAGAACGTCACCGTCGAGATCCCGCGCGACAGTCTCGTCGTGGTGACGGGTCTTTCGGGTTCTGGAAAGTCGTCACTCGCCTTCGACACGATCTATGCCGAGGGCCAACGGCGCTACATGGAGTCGCTCTCGAGCTTCGCGAAGCGATTCATCGCGCAAGTGGCCAAGCCCGACGTCGACTTCGTCTTCGGCCTGTCCCCGGTGATCTCGATCGAGCAGAAGACCGTTGCCAGCAACCCGCGATCGACGGTCGGCACCATGACCGACATCGGTGGCTACCTCAACTTGCTCGTCGCGACGATCGGCACGGCGCATTGCCCGCGCACGGGAGAAGAAACGCCAAGCCGGTCAGCGAACCAGATTCTCGAGGCGATCCTCGCGCTACCGCCGGGCACTGAAGTCGAGCTGCGGGCGCCGGTGTTCAAGGTCTACGGCGAAGATCTCGACTTCGTGTTCACCGAAATCCGAAAGAAAGGCATTCGTCGTCTGATCATCGATGGCAAAGCAGTCGACATCTCGCAGAACGTGGAGCTCGACGAGGCGAGAGTTCGCCACATGGATGCAATCGTCGACCGCTTCGTCGTGAACCGAAAGCAGGAGAAGACTATCAAGGCCGCAATCGCCGCTGCGCTGCTCGTGGGCGACGGCTTGATCCAGATCCAGGTTCTCAAAGGACCCAGCAAGGCGGAGAGCGATCGCTTTTACAAATCGTTGTGCAGCCCGACGCACCATTTCGTCTACGGCGACATTGGACCTGCGTTTTTTGTCTTCAACGATCCAGAGAGCGCCTGTCGCACGTGCGGTGGACTCGGCGTACACAAACTGACGCACGCCGAGTTGCTCGTGCCGGACACGAGGCGGAGTATCCGCGGCGGGTGTTTCGTCAGAGAGGCGTACAACTACAAGCCGGACACGTGGGACGGCCGGGTGATGTTCAGTCTCTCGAAGGAGCTGAACTTCTCGCTCGATACGCCGTGGGAGGACCTGCCCGAAGCCATTCGCAACGCGATCCTCTACGGCATCGACCACAAGATTCCCGTCGCTGCGCCACCGGACGCCAAAGAGTTTCGCAAAGATTGGGAAGGCCACGAAGTCGGATTCGGCGGCATCGCGCGACGTATCGAGCGCCATTATCGCCGATACCGTCAAAGTGGTCAGGCCAGCTCCGGGATGGAGGCGTGGCTCGACAAGGTGATGGTCGAACACACGTGCCCCGACTGCAATGGCTCGCGTCTGCGCGCGACCCGCATGTTGTTCACGATCGGCGGCAAGAGCATCTACGACATCGGCCAGCTCAACTTCGACGAGCTCCACTCCTTCCTCGGCGGCATCAAACCGACGGGTCGCGGCGCAGACGCAGGCCGGCAAGTGCTCCACGAGATTGGCAACCGCCTCGAGCTCCTGCTCGGCATTGGCCTCGACTATCTGAACTTCAACCGCCGCTCCGCCACGCTCTCGGGTGGCGAGTCGCAGCGCATCCGTCTCTCGACGCAGATCGGCTCGGGGCTCATGGGCATGCTCTACGTGCTCGATGAGCCGAGCATCGGTTTGCATCCGAAGGACAACGTGAAGATGATCGCGACGCTGGAAAGCCTGCGCGACATCGGCAACACGGTGATCGTCGTCGAGCACGACGAGGACACGATTCGCGCGGCCGATCACATCGTGGAGATGGGGCCGGGCCCCGGCGTTCACGGTGGGACAGTCGTCGTTCAGGGAACGCTCAACGACGTTCTGAAATGCAAGACGTCGCCCACGGGCCAGTATCTTTCCGGCAAGCGCTCCATCGCGACCCCGAAGACTCGGCGCGCGGGCAAAGGTAAGACGCTCGTGATTCGCGGCGCGCGCGAGAACAACCTGAAGTCGGTCGACGTCGAGATTCCGCTCGGGAAGCTCGTGGCAATCACGGGCGCGTCGGGATCAGGCAAGAGCACATTGATCAACGAGGTCCTGTACAAGGCGCTGTGGAAGAGGCTCGTCGACACGCGGACACTCCCGGGCGATCACGATGGCGTCGAGGGCATGGACTTCGTTCACAAAGTCATCAACATCGACCAGTCGCCGATTGGACGAAACAGCCGCTCGAATCCGGCGACGTACATCGGCTTCTACGACACGATTCGCGATCTTTTCACGCACGCTCCGCTGTCGGTCGAACGAGGATACAAGGCGGGTCGGTTCAGCTTCAACGTCAAAGGCGGGCGTTGCGAGGAGTGTCAGGGCGAAGGGGTGATCACGACGCAGCTCTATTTCATGCCTGACGTCGAAGTGACGTGCGGCGCATGCAAGGGCGCGCGTTTCAACGCCGAGACGTTGGAGGTGACGCTGCGTGGCAAGACGATCGACGATGTGTTGAACATGTCGGTCGAAGAGGGCGTGAAGTTCTTCGCGAGCGAACCCACCGTCGGCAAGAAGATCGAAGTCCTGAACGACCTCGGGCTCGGCTATCTCACACTTGGGCAGTCGGCGACGACGCTGTCGGGTGGAGAGGCGCAGCGCGTCAAGATCGCAACGGAACTGAGCAAGCTGCAGCGCGCGAAACACACGCTCTATATACTCGACGAGCCGACGACGGGCCTGCATCTCGCCGACGTCGAGCGGCTGTTAGAGTCCTTGAATAGGCTCGTCGACGCGGGGCACACGGTGCTGGCGATCGAGCATCATCTTGATGTGATCAAGACGGCGGACCACGTCATCGACCTGGGTCCCGAGGGTGGCCATGCGGGTGGGCGCGTCGTTGTGACGGGGACGCCGGAGGATGTCGCGGCGTGCAACACGTCACACACCGGGCGGTTTCTGCGCACGCGTTTGCGGGGTTGAGTCGCGTTTCGCGGGGTGAATGCCGGTCTCGACCCAATTGGGATGACGCTTCGTATAGCGCCCCACAGCGAGCGGCCCAAGGATGAGCATGAATGCGTACAACACGACGTCATCCAGCCAACTGGGATAGTGAACCTGAAAGGCAATGAGTGGCACAAAGATCAGCGCCCCAGCAACGGCACCCAGGATGATGCCAAAGACAATCGGTGCGATGACGCGTTGCTCCCGAATGCGAGCGCGTTGGTCCATCGCGTCTTCGCCTGGTTGGGGAGGCGGAAGTCGTGTCATTTCCCTCCACGAGTTGCTCTCATGAAACGCTCACGTCGTCGGAATGGGCTGATTCATTTGCGCGCCGGATCGACATCGCCTTGCCGTTTGGGGCTCGACGCACATGCCGGCCGACATAGAATTGGGAGCACCCACTCCCTGGACTGAATCATGTCACGCGTAGACCACGCTCTAGTCTTTCTCGCTGCTTTCGTCATGTCAACTGAATCAGCAAACGCTCAAGGGACGCCGGGTGCGCAACCGGCGAACCCCCCGATGGTACTGACGATCCCCGGCTGGCCGGATGGCGGACCGATCCCCGCCAAGTTCACCCAGGCCGGTGAGCAGGTATCGCCCGAGCTGAAGTGGACGAATATCCCGCCCGGCACGCAAAGCTTCGTCGTCAACATGCTCGATCCCGACGTCTCGATCCAGCGCGGGACTGAGACCCAACCGCATTGGATCGTGTGGAACGTCCCGGCGACAGCAAAAGGCCTGCCCGAGAACGTGCCGCACGGCGCGCAGCTCCCCGACGGCATGCGCCAGATCAGCGCGACGGGTCCGCAGTATCGCGGCCCTGGTGCTGCGGCGAGCGGTCCCCTGCACCACTACACGTTCGAGGTCTACGCGCTGGACACAAAGATCGACGTGTCGCCCTCGACTGGCGAGACGCCGCAGCTAGCGGCCGTCGCGACGCGCGCCAACGTCATGAAAGCGATCCAGGGCCACGTGCTCGGCAAAGCCGTCTACGTGGGGTTGTTCAAGCGGCCGCAGTAGAGAGGCAGGGTCGAGGGAAGGCAGTAGGCACTGGGCAGACCCTCGACCAGTCCATAATATAAGCCTTGACTAATATAAGCTCCTCTTTATATCGTTACGGGACCTTCCCGCTGACGGAGGATTGATGATGAAAGATGTGAATCGCTT